>Ga0209020_1001477_pt1 | contig 23377 bp, 23 predicted proteins | sample PinacodermBB_FD_187298 | JGI IMG/M metagenome (GOLD analysis project Ga0209020, IMG submission 187298) | Host-associated microbial community of the marine sponge Aplysina aerophoba from Gulf of Piran - sponge pinacoderm, lysed by bead... | ecosystem: Host-associated > Porifera > Sponge >... | reverse complement strand
CCGGGAGAGGTCCTTGCGGCTTCCGATATCGGCGAGGCGCAGCACGCCCAGCGGAAAGCTGTCGCTGTCGGCGGCGCGCATGTTCGCGACCCGCACCAGTTCGAGGCTGCCGCCGCCGAGGTCGCCGACGACGCCGGCCGCATCGGGAATGGCCCCCAGAACGCCGCGCGCGCCCGCCAGGGCTTCATCGGCGCCGCTCAGGATGTCGATCTTCCGCCCGCTGACCCGTTCGAGATGGCGGGCGAATTCGGCGCCGTCGCTGGCATCCCGGATCGCCGCCGTCGCATAGGCCTCGAACCGGTCCACCTCGAGCAGGTCTGCGATGTTGATAAAGCGCTGGAACGCCTGCTCCGCGAGCCTGCATCCCTCCGGGCTGAGCCTGCCCGTCCGGTTGAGATCGGCCGCGAGCCGGCAGGTTGCCTTGTCGTTGAAGAGCGGGCGAAAGCTGTCCGGCCGGCTGCCATAGATGACCAGCCGCACGGAGTTGGAGCCGATATCGACAATGCCGACCCGTCTGGCGGCCCGCGTCTGCTGCAACATGCGGTGCGCTTGCCGGCCTAGACGGGAGCGGGCAGGGGTTCGGGCTTCTTGGCCGAGCGCTCAAGCGCGCTGCCGCGCCCGGAGAGGCTCGGGTTCGTCATGAAATACTGGTGCGCCGAGAAGGGCGCCGGGCCGGCCTCGACCCGGGCGTAGCTGCCGTCCGGCCCCAGCAGCCAGCTCTGCTCCGTGTCGTTGAGGTTGGCGACCATGATCTGGTCCAGTATCTGGCGGTGGACCGTCGGGTTCTCGACCGGCACGAACGCCTCGACGCGGCGGTAGAGATTGCGCGGCATCCAGTCGGCCGAACCGAAGAACACCCTGGCGCGCGGCGACGGCAGGCCGTGGCCCGCCCCGAAGCACGCGATGCGCGCATGTTCCAGGAACCGGCCGACGATGCTCTTCACCCGGATATTGTCCGAGAGGCCGGGAACGCCCGGCCGCAGGCAGCAGATCCCGCGCACGACAAGGTCGATCTCGACGCCGGCGGAAGACGCCCGGTAGAGCGCGTCCACGACCTCGGGATCGACGAGCGCGTTCATCTTCGCCCAGATCTGCGCTGGACGGCCGGCCTCGGCATGGGCGGCCTCCTCTTCGATGAGTTCGAGCAGTCTCGGCGCGAATGTCAGCGGCGAGACCGTGATCTTGTCGAAGCGCTCCGGCTCGGCATAGCCCGTGGTGTAGTTGAACAGCCGCGTGGCGTCGCTGCACAGGTCCCGGTCGGTGGTGAAGAAGGACAGGTCGGTATAGATGCGCGCATTGATCGGGTGGTAGTTGCCGGTGCCGTAATGGGCGTAGCTGCGCAACCCCTCGGCCTCGCGGCGGACGACCAGCGACAGCTTGCAATGCGTCTTCAGGTCGATGAAGCCATAGACGACGAGGGCGCCCGCGCGTTCCAGGTTCCGGGCCCAGCGGATATTGGCCTCCTCGTCGAAACGGGCCTTGAGCTCGACCAGCGCGGTGACCGACTTGCCTGCCTCCGCCGCCTCGATCAGCGCGGCGACGATGGGGGAGTCCTCCGAGGTCCGGTAGAGCGTCTGCTTGATCGCCACCACATCCGGGTCGCGCGCCGCCTGGCGCAGGAAGCGCACCACGACATCGAAGCTCTCATAGGGATGGTGGACGACAATGTCCTTGGCCCGGATGGCGGCGAAGCAGTCTCCGCCGAAATCGCGGATACGCTCCGGGAAGCGCGGCTCGAAGGGCTTGAACAGCAGGTCGGGCCGCTGCCCGTCGATGAGCTGGTCCAGGTCGCCGAGGCCGACCGGTCCTTCGAGGGTGAACACATCGGCGATCTCGGCGTCGAGCCGCCGGGTCAGCGCCAGCGCCAGGGCCTGCGGCATGCTCGCGGCGATCGACAGCTGCACGACATTGCCGCGCCGTCGCCGCCGTAACGCCGATTCGAACAGCCGGACCAGGTCCTCGGCTTCCTCCTCGATCTCCATCTCGCTGTCGCGGATCACGCGGTAGCTTCCGGATCCCCGCAGATCGAACCCGGGGAAGAGATGCCCCAGGAACAGCGCCACCATGTCCTCGATGGTCAGATAGCGCCGGGCCGGGCCGGGCAGGGCGACGAACCGGTCGAGCATGCCGGGAATCGGCACCAGGGCCTCGAATTCGCGCCCGTCCTCCCGGTAGCGCAGGTCCACGGCCAAGCCGAAGCCGGAATTGGGAATGAAGGGGAAGGGGTGCGCCGGATCGACCGTGAGCGGTGTCAGCACCGGGAACACGTCGCTCAAGAAATAGGCTTCGAGCCAACTGCGGTCTTCATCGGAGAGGGTGCGGTCGTCCACCAGGTCGATGCCGGCCCGGCGCAGTTCCGGCTTGAGGCGCCGCCAGCACGCCTGCTGGCCGTCCACCAGGCGGCGCGCGCGGCTGTCGATAGCCTCCAGCTGCTGGGCCGGCGTCAGGCCGTCGGCGCTCGGTGTGCGCACGCCGGCGGCCTCCTGGCCCTTCAGGCCGGCCACGCGCACCATGTAGAATTCGTCGAGATTCTGGGCGGAGATCGACAGAAAGCGCAGGCGCTCCAGAAGCGGGTGGGCCGGGTTCGACGCCTCTTCCAGCACCCGTTCGTTGAAGGCCAGCCAGGAAACCTCGCGGTTGATGAACCGCGCCGGCGAGTCCAGGCCGGACCAGTCGAATGCGCCTCCGTCTATCGGCATGGCGGCATGCGGCTCCTTTGCGACCCCGCGCGGCGGACAATCCGCGCTTCGCACGTCTCCGGCAGCGCGGAAACTTGCGGCGTTTATACACCAACTCGCGAGCGGAAGCGCCCGGCGACGTGCGCGCCGCCCTGCGCCTCGGCATCGGTAGCGTTCGCGCGCGCCGTGGGCTAGCTTGTGCGCGTCGATCCGATTGGAATAATAATATGGCGGGTGTCTCTAGGGCCAACGGCCACCGCTTCAAGGGTTTGCAGACGACCGAAAGCGGCGTGCCGGAGAAGCTGCGGCCGAACCCGGACAAATGGCCCTTCGACCTCGACGAGGCACTGGGAGCGGTGTTCGCCTATCACGCCGATATCCCGGAGGAAGCCTTTACCGCCTCGACGCTCGGGCAGGAGCGCGAGGGCAATGCCGTCCTGATCGACGACAAGGGCTATTTGCTGACGATCGGCTACCTGGCGACGGAAGCCGACGAGGTGACCCTGACCGATGTCGAGGGAACGCAATTCCCCGCCCGTGTGGTCGGCTACGACCAGGTGACCGGCCTCGGCCTGCTCCGCGCCGACGGGCCGCTGGATCGCCGGCCGATGACGCTCGGCAGCGTGGACGACTTGCGCGTGGGCGACGAGGCCATTGCGGCCGCGGGTGGCGGCCTCGACGTCGCCATGGTGGTGTCGGTGGTCTCGAAGCGGGAGTTCGCGGGCTACTGGGAATACCTGCTTGACGAGGCGGTGTTCACCTCTCCGCCGCATCCCCGCTGGAGCGGCGCGGCGCTGATGTCCCGGCAGGGCGTGCTGGTGGCGATCGGCTCGCTCTATGTGCAGGACAGCCTGCCGGGAGAGCAGACGCGGCCAGGCAACATGTTCGTGCCTGTCGAGCTGCTGCGCCCGATCTTCGACGAGCTGGCCTCCTCGGGCCATGCTGCGCGTCCGCCGCGTCCCTGGCTCGGCATGTTCGGCGCCGAGGTCGAGGACCGGGTGGTCATAGCGGGCCTTACCGATGACGGGCCGGCCGACGATGCCGGGCTCAAGGTCGGCGACCTGGTGCTGGGTGTTGCCGGCGAGCCTGTCGGGGGGCTGTCGGACTTCTACCGCGCCGTATGGGCGCTCGGGCCGGCCGGAGTGGAAGTGCCGCTGGATGTCTATCGCGACGGGGAGCTGGTCCATGTCGCAGTGCATTCGGCCGACCGCCGCTCCTTCCTGAAAACTCCCAACCGACACTGACCGGGTTTCGGGGATGAATGAATCGGAACGCATATACCTGCTGGAACGCCTTGAGCGCCTGGGCGCGGAGGACGATGCAGACGCGCTGCAGGCGGCGCGGGAACTCGCCGCGCGGGTTTCGGACGGCGGTCTCGACTGGGACGACCTGATCGCCCCGGAAGACCCGCCGGAAGACGATTTCGCCTCGGACGACTTCGACCTCGAAGAAGGCGGCGAAGACGAGGCGGAAGACGGTCCGCCGCTCGAGGGCGACGGCTCAACCGAGATGCAGCTCCTGCAGAAGCTGCTGGAGCGCAAGGGCAATTCGCGCGCGTTGAAGGAGGAACTTCAGGAGATCCGCCGGGACGCGGCCAGCGAAGGGTTGTCGGATATGGACCGCCGGTACCTCCAGGCGCTTGCGAAGCGGCTATCCGTCAGGTGATGCCCCTGCGGGGGTAGCGGGCGCGACATCGGCGGCGGCGGGGCCGAGCTGCTTTACGAGCCCGTCGATACGGTTCCGCACCGATCCGAGCCAGGCGGCGTCGGCCCCGGAGGCGGCCTCCAGGCCGCGCCAGAGCGCCAGCGCACCCAACTCGTCGCCTGATTGCAGGCGTTCGAGCGCCAGATAGTGCCAGGCCTTCGGGTGCCCGGCCTCCCTCCCGAGCGCTGCGCGGAAGGCGGCCTGCGCCTCCGGCGTGACGATACCGGCCGACGCTGCAGCCCGCGCTTCGCCGTAATCCGCCAGAAGACCCGCCGGGGCGGCGTCGAGGCCGCCCTCCGCCTGCACCGCCCGGGCGAGCGCGTTTGCGGTTTCCTCGGTCCGCCCGAGGCCGCGCCAGGCTGCAGCCAGCACCCGCCAGCCGCGCGCATCGTCAGGCGCCGCTTCGAGACGCGCTTCGAGATCGCTGGTTAGACGGAGCAGCTCGGCTTGCTGCCTGGTTTCCACATCCCGCGCGCTGAGGGGCATGTCCGGCAGGCCGGGCTGGCCGATCCAGACATAGAGCGCGAATGCAAGGACGGCCGGCGCAGCGGCAAGCGCCGCGGCCGGCAGGGCGCCCATGCCCGCCCGCGCCAGCGGCCGCAGCACCAGCAGGGCCGCCCCCGCCGCCAGCGCGCCGACCGCTGCCCAAAGCCAGATTTCGCCGCTCACTCCCGCCGCCTGAAATAGCGCAGCGCCAGCAGCGCCGCGATGGCGGCAAAGCCGGCCGGCGCAAACCAGAGCACCCAGGTCGCCGGCTTCAGCGGCGGCTCAAGCAACACATAGTCGCCGTATCGGTGCGTCAGATAGGCAAGCGCCTCCTCGTCGCTGTCGCCGGCCAGCAGCCTTGCGCGCAGCGACTGGCGCAGGTCCCTGGCGAGGTCGGCGCCCGAATCGTCTATCGACTGGTTCTGGCAGACCACGCAGCGCAGTGTCTTGGCGAGCGTGCGGGCGCGCGCCTCCAGGGCCGGGTCCGCGAGCATTTCGCTGGCGTCGAGGGCCGCCATAGCCGGTGCGGATGCCAACGCCAGCAGGAACGCCAGCATTGCCGCCGGCCGCGTCACCGCCCGAGCGCCGGGAGCAGGTCGCGGCGCACGGCGTCGGCTGTCAACGGGCCGGTATGCTTGAAGACGACCGTGCCCTCGGCGTCGAGCACGAAGGTTTCCGGCACGCCGGTCACGCCCCATTCGACGCCGGCCCGGCCGTCCTCGTCGAAACCGATCCGGCGGTAGGGATTGCCGAGTTCGGCGAGGAAGGCGTTCGCGGCCTCGGGCTTGTCCTTGTAGGCGACGCCATAGATGACGACGCCTTCCTCCTCCGCCAGGTGGGTCAACAGCGGATGCTCCGCGCGGCAGGGCACGCACCAGGACGCGAAGATGTTGACCAGCGCCGGGCCCTCGAGATCGGCGGTCGCGAGGCCATCGACGGCGAAAACCGGCGCCGGCCGCCCGACCAGAGGGGAGGGAACGCGGGAAGGGTCGCCGCCGAGGCCTACATATAGATAGGCGCCGAGCGCGACGAACACCGCCAGTGGCAACAGGAACAGCAGGCGTCGCATCAGGCCGCTGCCGGTTGTCGCCGCCGGCGCGCCGGCGCGGCCAGCCGCAGGCGGCGGTCGCTCAGCGAAATCAGGGCGCCGAAGGCCATGACGATCGCGCCGATCCAGATCCACGGTACCAGCGGGTTGTGGTAGAGGCGCACCGTGCGGCCCGCCTGCGCATCTTCCTCGCCGATCACCGCATAGAGGTCGGCAAAGAGGGTGGTGCGGATCGCGGCTTCGGTCGTGTGCTGGCGCTCGACGGGATAGAAGCGCCGCTCGGGGGTGAGCACGGCGGCCGGTGCGCCGTCCCGCAGCACCGAGAGCATCGCCCGTTCGGCCCGATAGTTCGGCCCTTGGACCTCGGAGACGCCGTCGAAGCGGATTGCATAGCCGGCGATCCGGGCCTTGTCGCCGGGCTTCATGGCGAGGATGAGTTCGGACTGGAAGCACTGCGACGCGGTAATGCCGGCGACGACGATGGCGACGCCCAGATGCGCAAGGCCGCCGCCCCAGGCGGCGCGCGGCATGGAACGCGCGCGCCGCCAGGCCTCCCCTGCGGGCGCACGGCCGAGGCGCAGGCGTTCCGACCACTCGACGAGCGCGCCCAGGCCGATCCAGGCAGCGGCGCCGAGCCCGAGCGCGGCCAGCGTCTCTCCGTAGGCGAGCGTTGCGCCCGCGGCCAGAGCGGCCCCCAGGGCGGCCAGCCAGAGCCGCCCCAGCGCGCCGGCAAGGTCGCCGCGCTTCCAGGCGAGCATCGGTCCGATCGCCATTGCGACCAGCGCCGGGGCGATCAGCGGCACGAAGGTTGCGGTGAAATAGGGAGGCCCGACCGAGACCTTGCCCGCATCGAAGGCGTCGAGAAACAGGGGGTAGAGCGTTCCGAGCAGCACCGTTGCGCAGGCGGTGACCAGCACGAGATTGTTCAGCAGCAGCGCGCCTTCCCGCGAGACAGGACGGAACGGAACGCCCGTGCCGAGCGCCGGCGCCCGCCAGGCGTAGAGGGCGAGCGCACCGCCCGTGGCGATGCCCAGCAGCAGGAGGATGAAGACGCCGCGCTCGGGATCGGTCGCGAAAGCATGCACCGATGTCAGCACGCCCGAGCGGACCAGGAAGGTGCCGAGCAGGCTCAGCGAAAAGGCGACGATGGCAAGCAGCACGGTCCAGGATCTGAGCGCCTGGCGCCGCTCGGCCGCGATCGCCGAATGCAGAAGCGCCGTCGCTGCCAGCCAGGGCATGAAGGAAGCGTTTTCCACCGGATCCCAGAACCAGAACCCGCCCCAGCCGAGCTCGTAATAGGCCCACCAGCTTCCAAGCGCGATGCCTGCGGTCAGGCCCGCCCAGGCCGCCAGCGTCCAGGGGCGCACCCAGCGCGCCCAGGCCCGGTCCACCCGGCCTTCCAGCAGGGCCGCGACGGCGAAGGAGAACGCCACCGACAGCCCGACATAGCCGAAATAGAGAAGCGGCGGATGGAAAGCGAGGCCGGGGTCCTGCAGGAGCGGGTTCAGGCCCGCGCCGTCCAGCGGCGGCGGCCAGACGCGCGCGAATGGGTTGGAGGTGAGCAGCGTGAAAGCCAGGAAGCCCGAACCGATCATCGCCTGGACGGCCAGCACGCGGGCCTGGAGGGTCTTGCGCAGGCCGCTGCCGAACACGGCGACCATTGCGCCGAACAGCGTCAGGATCAGAATCCAGAGCAGCAGAGATCCTTCGTGATTTCCCCACACCCCGGTCAGGCGATAGAGCAGCGGCTTGAGCGAATGGGAGTTCTGCGCCACCGCCGAGACCGAGAAGTCCGAGTAGACATACGCCCTGGTGAGCGCGCCGAACGCGATAGCGGCGAGGAGGAATTGCCCGAGCGCCGTATGCCTGGCGAGCTCCATCAGCGCCGGCCTGTCCCTGGCGGCCCCGTAAAGCGGCAGTACCGCCTGCAACAGGGCCAGGCCCAGCGCAAGCGCGAGCGCGAAATTGCCTAGTTCCGCGGTCACGACCCGTCCGCCTTCCCTGCGCGGCGCAGCGCCTCCGCAGCTTCTGGCGGCATGTAGTTCTCGTCGTGCTTGGCGAGGATTTGTGTTGCCCGGAAGGCTCGGCCACCGTCCAGAGCACCCATCGCCACGATGCCCTGTCCCTCCCGAAACAGGTCTGGCAGCAGCCCCGTATAGTGGACGGTGACACCGTGCGCGCCGTCCACGACCCGGAAGCTGATGGATGTGCCGGACCGTTTTAGCGACCCCTCTTCCACCAGCCCTCCGAGGCGGAACTCGCGGCCGGCCGCGACCGCCCCGGCCGCAATCTCACTCGGCGAGTGGAAGAAACGCATCGTGTCGTCGAGCGCTGTCAGGGCCAGCGCCGCGGCCCCTCCCAGAAGTGCGAGTGCTGCGGCCAGCAGGGCAAGGCGCCGGCGCTTAGGACGCATCGCCCGGGCCTTCATCGGAGGCTTCCAGCGCCGCCAGCCGCCGCTCGACCCGGCGCAGCCTGGAAAGACTCTCGGCGAGCAGGCCCCCAAGCACAGCGGCGGCCGCGCCGTAGGCCGGCCAGACATAGGCGGCATAGCCACCCATATTGAGAAAATCGCTGAGCCCGCCCATCGCCGCCGCTGGATAGCACGGCCGGGCGGGCCGTCAAGGCGGGAGGGCTGAAAGCCGGGCGTCCCGACGCGGAATCGTCACGAGGCCAGCAGCCGCGCGGCCAGGCTCCGGGCTTCGTCGAGCTCGCCCACGATCCGGTCTTCCGCAACGTGCCGCAACACATCGAAGGCGTTGAGGATGGACTTCAGGTCGTCCGACATGCCGAGCACGATGATTTCCGTCTTCTCCTTGATGGCCCGGTCGAGGAGCAGTGCAATCACATGCGCGGCAGTGTCGTCGATATAAGTCATGTGCGAGAAGTCGAAGATCACGATTTCATGCTCGCGAATATCGGCGCCGACCATCCGGACCAGCTTGCGGGAAGAGGCCACCGTGAATGCACCCCGGAAGGCCAGCAGTCCGACGCGGGCGTCGTAGCGGCCGGCATCGCCTTCATCGGTGCCCGCAGCGAGGAAGGTCCGGTCGAGGAGCGGTGCCGAAATCACACTGTCCAACTCCAGCCTCTCGAGCCGCACGGCGTGGGCGATGCCTGCGGCCACGAGCCCGAACGCTACCGCCGTCAGGGGAGCGACGAACGCTGTCAGCGCGAGCGTCAGCAGCATCACGGCCGCATATCCTCGCTGCATCTGCCTCAGGCGTCGGAGAAACCGCCAGTCGATCAGGCTCAAGCCCACTTTGATGAGGATGGCGGCCAGCGCGGCGAGCGGAATCGGTTCGGCGTAGCCGCCGAGACCCATGAGCAGCGCAAACAGGCATACGGCGCGGACAATGCCGGCGACGACCGTGCGGCCGCCGAACTGCAGATTGATGAGTGTGCCCGGATTGGCGGCGCCGGGCATGGCGCCGAATATGCCTGCCGCCATGGTGCCGATGCCCTGGCCGACCAGCTCCCGGTTAGGATTGTGCTGCCCGCCTGTGATGGAATCGGCCACCAGCGACATCATCAAGCTGTAGATCGAGCCGATCAGGGCGATCAGGAGGGCCGGTTCGACCGCGGTGAGCAGGAAATCGAGCGAGGGCAACACCAGGTTCGGGACCGGCAATCCGGTCGGCAACGGGCCGATCACCGCGACCCCGTCCAGCCAGAAGGCGCCGAGGGCCGTCCCGGCAATCAGCGCCGCGATCGGCGCCGGCAGCCATTTCTCCAGGGATCGCGGCCAGAAGATCAGGATCGCCATGGCGACTGCTGCAACGACGGCGCTGTCGGTATCCGCCTGGAGAATGGCGGCGGGCAGCGCCCCGATCGTTGCGACCGCGCCGCGCGCGGCTATGTCCGTGCCGAGCACCGTCTGGACCTGGGACAGGATCAGGATGACGCCGATTCCCGAAATGAAGCCGGACAGCACCACATAAGGTATATACGCAACGAAGCGCCCGACCCTGAACAGGCCGAATAAAATCTGAAACGCCCCGGCCATCGCGGCGATGATGCCGATTTCGGGCAGGGTTGCGCCGCCTGAGGCGAGAATAACCGAAACGATGACGGCAATTGCAGCACTCGGGCCGCTTGACTGGGCCCTCGTGCCGCCGAACAAGGCCGCGAAGAAGCCGACAATGACGACGCAGTAGAGTCCCGCGAGCGGCCCCATGCCTGACGCGATTCCGAGCGCCATGCCGCCGGTCAGCCCGGTGGCAAGCATCATCACGCCGCTCCGGGCGTCGGCCCCGAACACATTCCAGCTGTAAGGTTCGCTGCTCGGGTCCGTCCAATGCCAGGCTCGCAGCAGCGGACCCGCCAGCGATCTCCCTATCATCGCGACTCCCGATACCGAGTTCCGGAAATCATTATCGCCGGAGCCGGCCGGATCGCAAAATAACCGTGGGCCGGGAGGGTTGCATTCGGATTGCCGTGGGGTGCCTCCCTCCAGCGACTGCCCCCGGTCGCAGCGGAGCCGCGCGAATCCCCCCGACAGCGCCGCCCTTCGGGTCGCGCCCAAGCGTCCGCCCGCGGCGGCGTAAACGCCGCCATTCATACAGTTCGCCGCGTTGCGCGCGGCGGGGTAAACGCCGCCATCCAAACAAACTGCCGCGTTGCGCGCGGCGGCGTAAACGCCGCCATCCAAACAAACTGCCGCGTTGCGCGCGGCGGCGTAAACGTCGCAATTCATACAATTCGCCGCGTTGCGCGCGGCGGCGTCGCGGGCCTCAACCGTAGGCTGCGCTACGCTCTTCGGCCCAATTCCTTGCGGAGCGTACGCCTGGACAGCGACGCAGGCCGTGACCCTGGTGAGAAATGCGGGTTAGTTCACGGCGTCCTTGAGACGGTTGCCGGCCTTGAAGAGAGGTGTCTTCGAGATACCCACGGGAACGGGCTCGCCCGTACTCGGATTGCGTCCCGTATGCGCCGGCCGCGTCCTTACGGAAAATCGACCGAAGCCCGATATGCGCACAACTTCGCCGCGGGACAGCGCGTCTCCGATGGCTGCCAGCATAGCATTGACGGCATTTTCGGCCGCGGCCTTGTTCAGTCCCGTCCTGTCGGCCACCCGGTTGACCAGATCCGATTTCTTCATGCGTTCAATCCCGCCGCATTCGTGACGATCAGCGAACCGGTACCAACGGTGTCGATACTCCGGCATCGCCGGGCCTGCAGTTGTCCATCTAACCGCAAGTAATTTTCCCTAACGGCGTCAGGCCGAAAAAAGAAATGCCGATTCCGGAAATTTATATGCAGATCATGCATACCGTGGGCAGTCCTTGCGCGCGACGATGCCCTTGGTCATGTCGATGAACCTGTCGCGCACGACGTAGTTCTGGGGAGGGCAAGGGGGACGCCCTCGATCCTCAGATGCCGCGCATCCTGCGGCTTCCCGGATCGTAGAGGGGCCTGAGCGACGCCTGGGCGGGGACGATGGCGCCGGCGACGTTTATGGCGAATGCGCCGGCCTCGACGGCGTCCGCCGGGACATAGCCGAGGCCCACCGCCCCGCCCAGCGCGTGCCCGTAATTGGCGGAGGTCAGCGTTTCGACTGTGCGGCCGTCGGCCAGGATAGGCTCGTGGCCGTAGAGCAGCGGCTCGGGGTCCAGCAGGCGGAACTGCATCAGCCGGCGCGAGGGGCCGGCGTCCCGGGCGCGGAGAAAGGCGTCGCGCCCGAGGAAGTCCTTGGCGTCGGGCTTCACGGCGAAGGCGAGGCCGGCATCGACCGGGTTGTCCGAGGGGGCGATGTCGTGGCCCCAGTGCCGGTAGGCCTTCTCGATGCGCAGGCTGTCCAGCGCATGCATGCCCACCGGTGCGGCGCCCGCCTCTTGCAGTGCTGCGAACATACGCGCCGCCTCGGCCCAGGGCACATAGAGCTCCCAGCCGAGTTCGCCGACATAGCTGATGCGCGACGCCCGGACCGGGGCGCCTGCGACCTCGATCTCCTGCGAGGTCCCGAACGGGAAGGCGTTGTCCGAAAGGTCGGCCGATGTCAGCGGCGCGAGCAGGCGGCGTGAGTCGGGGCCCATGACCGCGAACACGGCCAGGTCGTCGGTGATATCGGCGAGCTCCACGCGCCTGTCGCGGGCCTCCATGCGGAGCCGGGCCAGGTCGCGCGCCGCCGCAGCCGCGGCCGTCACCACCATGTAGCGCGTCTCATCGAGCCGCGTGACCGTCAGGTCGGCTTCAATGCCTGCCGCCGCATTCAGCCATTGTGTGTATATGACGCTTCCCGGCGGGCGGCCCATGTCGTTGGTCGAAACCCATTGCAGCAGCGCCTCGGCCTCCGGCCCCTCAACCAGGATCTTGCCGAAGGAGGTGAGGTCGAAGACGCCGACGGCCTCCCGGACACGCATGTGCTCGGCGGCGCTCGCCCCGAACCAGTTCTGCCGCCCGTAGCTGTATTCGTAGGCAGGCGTCTCGCCCGGCGGCGCAAACCAGTTGGCGCGTTCCCAGCCGGCCACCTCGCCGAAGCACGCGCCGGCCTCCGCCAGCGCGTCGTGCGCGGGGGAGCGCCGCTCGCCGCGCGCGGTCTCGAATTGGCGGTAGGGCCAGTGCATCGCGTAGAGCAGGCCGAGCGCCTCGCTGACACGGGCTTCCAGATAGGTCTTGCCGTTCTGGAAGGGCTGCATCCGGCGCGGGTCGAAAGCCGAGAGGTCGCAGGGCGGCACGCCCGCCTCGATCCAGGCCGCCAGCCGCTGGCCGATGCCGCCGGCCGCCTGGATGCCGATGGAGTTGAAACCGGCCGCGATCCAGAAGCCCTCGACATTGCCGGCGGGACCCAGATGGAACGCCTGGTCCGGGGTGAAGCTCTCCGGCCCGTTGAAGAAGAGGCGTATGCCCGCCTCCCGGAGCGCCGGCACGCGGTGCAGCGCGCCTTCCATTATCGGCTCGAAATGCTCCCAGTCGTCGGGAAGCTGGTCGAAGCAGAAATCCTCCGGGATGCCGTCCATGCCCCAGGGCTTGGCCTCGGGCTCGAAGGCGCCGATGAGCAGCTTGCCGGCATCCTCCTTGTAATAGGCCGAGCTGTCCTGGTCGCGCATGACCGGAAGACCGGCTTCCACGCCCTCCATCGGCTCCGTCACGATGTAGAAATGCTCCGCCGCGTGCAGCGGCACGGGGGTCCCGGCCATCAGGCCGACCTCGCGCGCCCACATGCCGGCGCAATTCGCAACGCAGTCGGTCGCGACCGGTCCGGCCTCGGTCTCGACGCCGGTGACGCGGCCGCCTACCGCGCGGATGCCCGTGACCTTCACATTCTCCAGCAATACGGCTCCGGCCTGCCGGGCGCCCCTGGCGAGCGCGGCGGCGGTGTCCGTCGGATTGGTCTGGCCGTCGCCGGCATAGAAGCTGCCGCCGATCAGGTCATCGGCATGCATGAGCGGCCAGAGGCGTTTCAGGTCCCCGGGCGTGCAGAACTCGATCTCCGCGCCATAGGCGCGCGCGCTCGCGGCCGATCGCTTCAGTTCCTCCCACCGCTCGGCAGTGCCGGCGGTGTAGATCGAGCCCGTTTGCCGGTATCCGGTGGTCTGGCCCGTCTCGGCCTCCAGCTCTGCATAGAGCCGCGACGAATCGGTGAGGATGGCGGCGAGCGTCGGATGAGGAGCGGCTGAGCGCACCAGGCCGGCGGCATGCCATGTGGTGCCGCAGGTGAACTGCCTGCGTTCGAGCAGCAGCACGCCGTCGCGGCCGGCCTTCGCGAGATGGTAGGCGAGGCTCAGGCCGACAATGCCGCCGCCGACGATGACGATGGATGCGTGGGAGGGGAGGGTAGCCATGACGGGGCGAGTCTAGGCGGGAACGCTTCCCGCCGGAAGCGGAACCGTGCCAATCTGGCGCCTTTCGTATTGGAAGGGTCCCGCCCCATGGACTTGCCTGCCCTCAGCCTCACCGCCGTCCCCGGCCGCCGCCTCGCAACGCTCGAACTCGCCCGCGAGATCGAGCGGCGCGGTTTTGCCGGTATGTGGGTGCCGAGCCCGTTCAGCGGCCTCGGGCTCTGCCACGCCCTCGCCCATACGACCGAGCGGGTGACCTTCGCTACCTCCATTGCGCCGATCTATTTCCAGCAGGCGGAAGAGTTCGCGCAGGCGGCGGCGTTCATCCACGAGGTCTCGGGCGGGCGGTTCCGCTTCGGCATCGGCGTGTCGCACCAGCCGACGCATGAGCGCATGGGGATCAGTCCCGGCAAGCCGCTCGGCGATATCCGCGCCTTTGTGGAGGAAATCCGGGGCGTGCCGCGCACGGGCGGGCTGCCGCCGGTGGTGCTGGCGGCGATGCGGCCGCGGATGATCGCGCTTGCCGGCGAGATCGCCGAGGGTATCGTCTTCGCCAATGCCGCGCGCAGCCATATCCCGGCCTCGCTGGAGGCATTGCCGGCGGAGAAGCGCAGCGATGCGGGCTTCGAGGTTGCCTGCATGACGCCGACCTGCGTTTCCGACGACCTGGAAGCGGCCAAAGCGGTCAACCGCCGCACGCTCACCCGCTATGCGCAGCTTCCCTACTACCGGAACTACTGGAAGGACGCGGGCTACCGCGAGGAGATGGAGGCGGTGGAGCGCGCCATGCCGGAAGGCGATGCGGCGGTCTCCGCCTGTCTGTCGGATCGCTGGCTCGCGGATGTGACACTGTTCGGCCCGCCAGCGAAGATTCGCGAGGGCGTCGAGGAGTTGCGCGCCGCCGGCGTCACCACTCCGATCCTGGTCCCATCCTCAGCCGCCGGCAACCAGATGAAGGCGTTCGAGGAGGTGATGGCGGTGTTCGGGTGAAGCTTCGCTTTCGTCAGAGCGCGTCGTAGTCGAGCACCACTTCGCGCGTCAGCGGGCGGGACTGGCAGGTGAGGACGAAGCCGGCGTCCAGCTCCCAGGGTTCCAGCGAGTAGTTTTGCACCATATCGACGCGGCCGGAGACGAGCCGCGCTCGGCAGGTGCAGCACATGCCGCCCTTGCAGGAGAAGGGCAGGTCGAGGCCGTGGCGGCGGCCGGCGTCGATGATGCGCTCGCCGTCGAAGCCCATGGCGAAGCGCCGGCGCGCGCCGTCCAGCACCACAGTGACCTCGGCGGCGCCCGCGGCGCGCTCCTCCGAAGCGACCGTCTGCGGCATGATAGTTTGGCCCGGATTGCCGGTGAACCGCTCGGTGCGGAGGCGGGACGCCGCCATGCCCGCCGCCATGAGCGCGTCCGGCACGACCTCGGCCATATCGCCCGGCCCGCAGACAAGCGCTTCGTCGAACGCCTCGGCCGGGCCGAATGCTTCCATCAGCGCATGTGTCTTCGCGGTGTCGATGCGGCCCTGGCAGAGCGGTACCTCCTGGTCCTCGCCGGAAAGGACATGGAGCACCGAGAATCGGCCGAGATGCCGGCTCTTCAGGTCGTCCAGTTCGTCCCGGAAGATCACGTCGCCTGCGACCCGGTTGCCGTAGAACAGCAGCACCTCGCTCTCCCGCTCCGAGGCGAGCACCGTGCGCGCGACGGAGATCACCGGCGTGATGCCGCTGCCGGCGGCGAACAGTGCGTAGCGCCCCCGGCTGCCTGGCGTGAGCGGGCGGTGGAAACGGCCGTCCGGCGTCATGACGGAGAGCGCGTCGCCTGCCTTGAGCTCGTTGTTGATCCAGCCGGAAAAGCGTCCGCGGGGCACCTCCTTCACGGCGATGCGCAGCTCACCCTCGTCGCGGCCCGAGCAGATCGAGTAGGACCGCCTGACCTCCTCGCCGTCGAAGTCGCGGCGGAGCGTCAGAAACTGGCCCTGCACGAACCGGTAGGCGTCTGCCAGCGCCTCCGGGACCTCGAACGCTACCGACACGCAGTCAGCGGTTTCCCGGCGGACTTGCGCAACGGTGAGATCGTGGAAACGCGGCCTTACAGGCACTTGAAGCGCTCGAACGGTTCGCGGCAGCCTAGGCAGCGCCAGAGCGCCTTGCAGGGCGTGGAGCCGAACCGGCTGAGTTCCTCCACCGCCGCGCCGCCGCAATGCGGGCAGGCGACGGGTCCGCGGGTGGGCGGCGCGATGCCGTAGGCGGCGAGCTTGGCCTTGCCGGCCTCGGACATCCAGTCCGTGGTCCAGGCGGGCGCAAGGCAGGTCTCGACGATGGCATCCGCAAAGCCGCCACCGGCGAGCGCCGCCTCGACATCGCGCCGGATCGCATCGCTTGCAGGGCAGCCGCTATAGGTCGGCGTCAGCTGCACGACCAGCCTGCCGCCTTCGTCGGCCACGTCGCGGACAAGGCCCAGATCGCCGGCAGTCAGCACCGGGATTTCCGGGTCCGGCACCGCCTCTGCCAGCCGGCGCGCTTCCTCCGCACGGCTCACCATTCCGCACCCGGATAGGCGCGCTGCATGAACTGGAACTCCGCCAGCAGATGGCCCAGATGCTCGCTGTGCCGGCCCTGCCGTCCGCCGAGGCGGATGCCTGCGCCTTCCGGCGGCGTCAGGCCGGCCTCCTCCAGCACCGGCCCGACCCGCGCCTGCCAGGGCGCTCGGAGTTCAGACGGCGCAACGGCAATGCCCTTCTCCACCAGCGCCGCCGCCACCTCGTCAGCCTCGAAGATTTCGCCGGCATAGGGCCAGAGCGTATCGAGGCCTGCCTGGGCCCGCTGGTGGCTTTCCTCCGTGCCGTCGCCCATGCGGACCACCCAGGCGGCGCTTTGCTCGACATGGTAGGCGGCTTCCTTGGCGGCCTTGCCGGCGATGCCTGCCAGCACGTCGTCACGGGAAGCGGACAGGCGCGGCCAGAGCTCGACCGCATAGGCATCGAACAGGAACTGGCGCACCATCGTTTGCGCGAAATCGCCGTTCGGCTGCTCGACCAGCAGTAGGTTGGAGAAATCGAGCACATCGCGCCCGTAGGCGAGCGCATCCTCGTCCCGGCCCGCGCTTTCCCGGTCGCCGGCATGGGAAAGCAGCAGGCGCGCCTGTCCGAGCAGGTCGAGGGCGGTATTGGCGAGCGCGATATCTTCCTCGAGTTCCGGCCCGTGCCCGACCCATTGCGAGAGGCGGTGGCTGAGGATGAGCGCATCGTCGCCGAGGCGCAGCGCATACGCGGCGGTCAGCGCGTCCGCCATCTACATGTTCTCGACGTCTTCGGGGAGTTCGTAAAAGCTCGGATGGCGGTAGATCTTCGACATCGCCGGCTCGAACAGCATGTCCTTGTCTGCCGGGTCGGAGGCGAAGATCTGCTCGGAGGCGACGACCCAGATGCTCGTGCCTTCGCCGCGCCTTGTATAGACATCGCGGGCGCGGGCCAGCGCCATTTCCGGGTCGGCGGCGTGCAGCGAGCCGCAATGGCGGTGGTGCAGGCCGGTGCGGGCCCGGATAAACACCTCGAACAGCGGCCAGTCCCGCTCGTTCCCTGCTCTCTCGTCGCTATCGGACATGCGTTTCGCCCGCCGGACGCTATTCGGCCGCTGCCGCCACAATCGTGCGCCTGCGCTTCTTGCGTGCATGGGCAGTCGCGGCCTCCCGCACCCAGGCGCCGTCCGCATGGGCCTTGCGGCGCGCGGCCAGGCGCTCGCGGTTGCACGGCCCGTTGCCGGCCAGCACCTCGTTGAACTCGCTCCAGTCGATCTCGCCGAAGCGCCAGTGGCCGGTCTCTTCGTCGTAGCGGAGTTCCGGGTCGGGCGGTTCCAGGCCGATCAGGCGGGCCTGCGGCACGGCGGCGTCCACGAATTTCTGCCGGAGCTCGTCATTGGTGAAGCGCTTGATCTTCCAGCGCATCGAACGCGAGGTGTGCGCGGATTCGGCATCGGAGGGGCCGAACATCATCAGCGACGGCCACCACCAGCGGTCGAGCGCATCCTGCGCCATCCGCTTCTGCGCCGCCGTCCCCTGGGCGAGGCGGGAGATGGCTTCGTAACCCTGGCGCTGGTGGAAGCTCTCTTCCTTGCAGATGCGGATCATGGCCCGCGCATAGGGACCGTAGGAACATCGGCAGAGCGGGATCTGGTTCATGATCGCCGCCCCGTCCACCAGCCAGCCAACCGCGCCGATATCCGCCCAGGTGATCGTCGGGTAGTTGAAGATCGAGGAATAGCGCGCCCGGCCCTCCAGCAGGCGGTCCACCATCTCCGCGCGCGAGACACCCAGCGTCTCCGCTGCAGCGTACAAGTAGAGCCCGTGCCCGCCCTCGTCCTGGACCTTGGCGAGCAGGATCGCCTTGCGGCGAAGGTTCGGCGCGCGGGTGAGCCAATTGCCCTCCGGTAACATTCCGACGATCTCGGAATGGGCGTGCTGGCTGATCTGGCGGATAAGCGTCTGCCGGTAGGCCTCCGGCATCCAGTCATTGGGCTCGATCTTCTCCTCGCGGTCGATCTTTGCCTGGAAGCGGGCCAGCAGCTCCGCATCCTCGGGTCCGCCATCCTCGACGGACTGGTTGAGGCCCTGCGTGTACATGCCCTGCAATGTGGGACCCGGCGCGGCCCATGTCGAGAGGAAAACGGGCGTGCCCCGACCGCAGAATCAGCCTGAAGCTGTCTCCAGCGCAATCACATCCTGAAGCGCCGCCAGCCGGCGGTCGAACGTGTAAAGCGCATCGGCGCCCGACCGCCGCGCGGCGGCCGCGATCATCCGGTCCGCGAAACCGACGCCGCCCCCGCGATATCCATAGGCCGCGCGGATAACGTCATCTCCTGCCTCAAAAAGGAGCGCGTCGCCCGAAACCAGCTGTTCCAGCGCGGTCGCAATCCTGTCGCGGGAAAAGCCGTAACTCCTCTCGAGCACCCAAACCACCTCCAAGGCGACTTCCCTGCAAACAAAGCCCGGCCGCTCCGGCGTAAGTTGCTCGAGCAGAGAACGGGCGGCCTCCACCTGCTCCCGGTCGTCATCGATCAGAAAGCGCAGCAGAATGTTCGTATCGAGCGCAATCAACCTTCGCTTGCCCCTTCGGCGATGGCGCGGTCCATATCCTCAAGCGTCACCGGCGGACCGTCATATGCGAGCATGCCGAAAAGTTCCGTAAGCCGTCTGACAGGCAACAGGCGCACTTCGCCATTATCCATGATGACATAACGCACACGGTCCCCGGACGAGACCCCGAGCGCCTTCCGGACAGCCTTCGGCAAGGTTGTTTGCCCCTTGGAAGTTATAGCGGACTCGATCATTGCAGTTTTCGATTCCCTTGTTTGTCGATATAATTCCTTACTTATTGTAAATTGGCAAGGAAATCATCAATAGCCCCGCTGTCGGACTGTTCCCGAGTCTCGACGGACGGGGAAGTCCGCGGACGGTCCTGGATGTTCCATCACCCGCCGCCGGCGAAGGAGGAGCGGAAGGCCCAGCGGGTGGTGCGCATCTCGATGAAGGCGAACAGCGCATACATGGCGATGCCTTCGATGGCGAGCGCGATCAGCCCGGCGAACACGAGCGGCATCTGGAAGTTCGTGCCCGCGACGCTCATCAGGTAGCCGATGCCGGAATTCGCGGCGATCGTCTCGGAGACGACCGAGCCCACGAAGGCAAGCGTGATCGCGACCTTCAGCGAACCGTAGAAGTAGGGCTGTGCGCGGGGGATGCCGACCTTGAGGATGATGTCCAGCTTGCGCGCTCCCAGCGCCCTCAGCACGTCTTCCAGTTCGGGCTCCGTGGTGGCGAGCCCGGTCGCCACATTCACCACGATGGGGAAGAAGGAGATCAGGAAGGCGGTCAGGATTGCCGGGATCTCGCCGATGCCGAACCAGATGACGAGGATCGGCACGACTGCGACCTTGGGAATGGAGTTGAAGCCGACCATCACCGGGTAGAGCCCCCGGTAGATAGCCCGCGACCAGCCCACGATCATGCCGAGCACGACGCCGAACGCGACCGCGATTGCGAAACCGGCGAGCGTCGTCCACATGGTCGCCGCCGAATGCCGGAGCAGCGGTTTCCAATGCGTTACCGTGGCCTCGACTATGGCGGAAGGCGCGGGCAGGATGATCGGATTGACGCTGAAGATCTGGCAGACCGCCTCCCAGAAGATGAACAGGCCGAGCGTGAACGCGAACGGGGCCGTCCGTTCGAGGAACGACGCCGGCGTCACTGCCGGACTTCCGAGATACGGCTGCGCAGCTCGTGAACGATATCCACGAACTCAGGCTCGAAGCAGACGTCGAGCTCGCGCGGGCGCGGCAGGTCGATGACGCGCGAAGCTACGATCCGGCCCGGCCGCGCGCTCATCACGTGGACCGTGTCGGCGAGGAAGGCGGCTTCGCGCAAGTCGTGCGTGACGAGAACCACGGTGAAGCCGATCCGCGCCCAGAGGTCCCGCAGCACGCACCACAACTCCTCGCGCGTGAAGGCGTCGAGAGCCGCGAACGGTTCGTCCAGCATCAACAGGGCGGGTTCGTGGATGAGCGCGCGGCAGAGCGATGTCCGCTGCTGCATGCCGCCGGAAAGCTCCCAGGGAAAGCGCTCGGCGAAACCCTCGAGGCCGACCAGGGCCAGCAGCTTGTCCGCCCGTTCGGCATATTCCGCCTTGTTCCTGCGGAAACGCCGGCGGTGCGGCTCGACGATTTCCAGCGGCAGCAGGACATTGTCCCGGATGGTCCGCCAGGGCAGCAGGTTTGCGTTCTGGAAGGCCATGCCGGCGATCTTGACCGGACCCTCGACGGGAGCGCTGTCCACGGCAATGCGGCCCGCGGTCGGCCGCACTAGGCCGGTGGCGAGCTTCATCAGCGTGGATTTCCCGCAGCCCGATGGGCCGACCACGGCGGCGAAAGCGCCCCGCTCGACATTCAGGTCCAGGGCCTGAACTGCGGTGACACCGCCCCCGGCAGAGGCGCCCGCATAGGTGAGGGTCACGTCCTCGATGACGACGATGGCGTGTCCTCCCCTGGCGGGCGCCGTACGTGCGTTAGAGCTGGCGGTCCGCCGCCGGCGGCAGATAGGACGAATCGAAGACCGCGGAGGGATCCGGGCGGTTGGTGAACTCGTAGGTGACGCCGATCTGGTCGAGCGAACTCGCCAGCCTGTCCGCGTCCACGCCGCCGAAGCCGTTCTTCTTCACCTCGTCCGTCACGATATTGTCGCGGAGCGCCATCTTGAGCCGTGCAAGCTCAAGCGCCTCGTCCCCGATCTCGTTGCGCTTCATCACCGACTTGATCGCCGTATCCGGATCGGCGGCAGCCGCCTGGACGCCCTTGATCGTTGCCGCGACGAAGCCCTTGACGATCTCCGGATTGGCCTTTGCATAGTCGGTGTTGACCATGATGGCGTTGCCGTAAAGGTCGAGGCCGTAGTCGGCCATCATCATGACCTTCACGTCCTCCGGCGCGATGCCGTTGCGGATCAGGTTGAAGTAGGACGAGAAGGAATATCCAGTGATCGCATCGACCTCGCCGCGGGCCAGCATCGGCTCGCGCACCGGGAAGCCGACATTCTCGATCTGCACCTTCGAGGCGTCGATGTCATTTTCCTTCACGAAGGCTTTCCACTGGGCGTAGGCCCCGTCGGGAGCCGGCGCGCCGAGGATGCGGCCTTCCAGGTCCTTGGGCTTGAGAACGCCGCGTTCGGCCGTCGAAACGATGGCGAAGGGCGGGCGGTTATAGACCACCAGTATCGCGGTCACCGGCGCGCCCGGGTTCTGGTCGAGGAACTTTGCGAGCGAGTTTATGTCCATGAAGCCGAGCGGGTAGGTGCCCGCGGCGATGCGGGTGATGCCCTTCACCGAGCCCGGGCCGGAGTCGATGGTGACGTCCAGGCCTTCGTCGGCGTAGTAGCCATTGTCTATCGCGACGAAATAGGGCGCCGACGGCCCTTCGAACTTCCAGTCGAGCGCGAACTTGACCGCGGTTTCCGCGGTTGCGGCATGGGCCGAAAGCGCGAGCGCGGCCGCCGAGAAGAGCATGGCGGCCTGCCGGCGCAGTCGAGGAAGGCAAATGCAGCGTGACATCATCGGTTTCGTTCTCCCGTTCTGTGGACCTGCGCGCAATGCCTCGGCGTTGCGCATCGCAAGCGAACCGAACAACACCCGCGCCAGGGTCCGCCGATCCGCTGCGACTCTCTGTCCTGCCGGACGCATCATCCCCCGTTCCGGGCCGCGGCGGAAGACGAAATTCGCGTCCGGGCGAAAAATCGGGCCTCGCGGCTCTGGCCGGTCCTGCCTTCAATCCAGGCGGACGATCCGCCCTTCGACCGCCGGGGAGACCGGGCCTGCGGTTTCGACGAACTCCATCACCTGGGCAGCCATGAAGGAGCCGTCCTCGGCGCGAATGCGCCTTTCTGCCTTCTCGAACATGGCGTACCGGTCGCCGCCCCTGGCAAGGAAGTCGTTGGTGGCAAGCGTATAGGTCTTCGCGTCCTCCAGCGGCGCGCCGCCGACGGCGATTTCGACGATACGTTTGCCCTTCGGCCTGCTCGCATCGAACGAGAAGGACAGGCCGGACACATGGGGAAACGCGCCGCTCCCGTTTTCGACCTCGCCAATTCCGTGCTCCAGGGCTTCCCTGATCCGGGCGCCTGAAAGTGCGAGCTTCACGGTCTTGTTCCCGAACGGCAGTTCGGTCAGCACGAGCTTGCCGGTTATTTCAGAGCCCGCCGGATAGATTGTATCTCCGCGTATCCCGCCGCCATTGGTGAGACCGATGTCGGCGCCGACGGCAGCCCGCATGGCGTCGGCCACCAGATTGCCGAAAGCGTTTTCGCCCGCACGCACCGAAGCGCGGCGCGTGTCCAGTTCGGTCGTCGTCGTGCCGACGGCGATGTCCAGGCTGCGGTCGAGGTCCTTGCGGCGCTTCTCGACCCTTGCAGCGATCGCGCGGGCGCCCTCGATGTCCGCAGTGGAACGGAGTTCGTAGTCCGGCGTCCAGACGACTCGGGTGCCGCCTTTTCCGTCCTCGACGCGGTCGAGCACCAGCCGCAGCACGCCGACATAAGCGCCCTGCGAACCCGCTTTCAGGACCGTCTGCCGCCCGTCATACCAGGCGAGGGCCAGATGGTCGTGTCCGCCCAGCACGGCGTCGATCTTCGCCGATGAGCGCAGAAGCTCCAGGTCGCGGGCGAGATCGTTGTGGGTGAGCGCAATCACGAGGTCGGCGCCGGCATCCCTCAATCCGGCGGCAAGGGCAGCGCCCGTTTCGACGAAGGGGAGGAAAGCGACGTCCTTGCCAGGTGAGGATATCCTGGCCGTCTGGGGTGTGACCAGGCCGAGAAAGCCGATCCGGTATCCGCCATGCTCGACAATCGTGGTTGCCGCGGTTCCGGGAAAGTCGGCTCCGTTCCGGTAGCGGACATTGCCCGCAAGCCACACCGCATCCGACTGCGCGAGCCGCTCCTTCAGGACATCGGGGCCGAAGTCGAATTCGTGATTGCCCGGCACCGCGACATCGAACCCGATGGCGTTGGCGAGTTCGATCATGTGCTCGCCCTTGTCGAGTCCGGATAACAGCGATGGCGAAATCAAGTCGCCGCCGAAGGTAGCTATGGCGACCGCGCCCTCCGCCTCGGCGCGTTCGCGCTCTGCGGAAACGATTGCTGCAATCTTTGCGGCCCCG
>Ga0209020_1001472_pt1 | contig 23530 bp, 19 predicted proteins | sample PinacodermBB_FD_187298 | JGI IMG/M metagenome (GOLD analysis project Ga0209020, IMG submission 187298) | Host-associated microbial community of the marine sponge Aplysina aerophoba from Gulf of Piran - sponge pinacoderm, lysed by bead... | ecosystem: Host-associated > Porifera > Sponge >... | reverse complement strand
TTGGGGCCGCCGTAGCCGTAGACGTCGACGTAGTTGGCCCGCTGATACTCCAGCACCCGCTGATGGGCCACGTTCTTGTCGAAGGCGTTGCCGGCGACGATGAAGGCCACGTCCAGGTAGCCCGCCTCGATGGCGTCCGCCGCGCGCCGTATGGCGCACACGGCGCCGGCGCCGCCGCAGTCGCCGTTCAGCACCCAGTCCAGCTCCAGGCCCAACTGCTCGGCCACGTAGGGCGAGTAATCGGGGCTGGCCTGGGTCACCATGGAAAAGCCGTTGATTTCTTTCTTGGTGAGGCCGGTCTGCGCCATGGCGTTCTGCATCGCCTCGGCGTAGTACGACAGCAGCGGCCGTTCGGACTTCCGCGAGTATTCCGTCGAGCCGTAGCCGACGAGACATACCTTCTTTCTCAGCATAAGGGCTTTCCTTCCGCGTTAGAGCTCGTCGAAACAGTGCCCGCGGGTCAGATCATCAGGTCGCCGCCGTTGACCAGCATGGTCTGTCCGGTGATGTAGGCGGCCGCGTCGCTGGCGAGAAAGGCGACGGTGTTGGCGATGTCCTCGGGCTCGGCGATGCGCCCCAGGGGCACCTGGGCTCCTCGTTGCCGCATGGATTCCTCGGAGCGGTGCTGGCGCGGCATGTCGGTGTTGGCGGTACCCGGCGCGACGGCGTTCACGGTGATTCCGTGGGGCGCCACCTCCCGCGCCAGGCCGCGGACGAAACCCAGCGTGCCGGCCTTGGAGGCCGCGTAGTGGGAGTGGCCGGCCTGCCCCTTGTAGGCGATGGCCGACGCCGTGCAGACGATGCGTCCGCTTCCCTGCCGCTTCATCGCCGGAACGAACGCGCGGGCGCACAGGAACTGGCCGCCGACGTTGACATCCAACACCCGGTCCCACTCCTCCTCCGGCATCTCCACCACCAGAGAGCGGGGGTACATGCCGGCGTTGGCAATCAGGATGTCCACGCGGTGCCAACGGCCGAGGGCGCGGTCGCGCAACGTCTCCACCGACGCCTCGTCGGCCACGTCCACCTGCACCGCCAGCGCCTCTCCACCCGCCTGCGCGACCTCCGCCGCAACCGCTTCGGCGGTTTCCAGGTTCATGTCCGCCACCACCACATTCGCTCCCGCGCGCACCAGGGCCAGGGTGATGGCGCGGCCGAGGCCCTGCCCTCCCCCCGTGACCACGGCGACCTTTCCTTCAAGTGTCATGATCCGGTTCCCCTTCTCTATTCGAACCGTGATTAACCCGCTTGGGAAGCCTTGTCAAATCGCCGCGGCAGTGAGCCCCCTGCTCCGGAGGCGCTGGGAGAAAGAGCCTTGGCATCCGCGCGGCAATGCCCTATACAAGTGACGGAACCATGCTGCCGCCGTTGCCAAAGGACCCTTTGCTCGCGCAATGCCGGAAGATGCTCCTCATCCGGCACTTCGAGGAACGCCTCATCGGCCTTCACCATGAGGGGCGTTTCCGTGGTCACTACCACGTCTACATCGGGCAGGAAGCCACCGGCGTCCCGGCCATTTCGTTGCTCCAGCCCGACGACATGCTGTTCTCCACTCACAGAAACCACGGCCACATCCTCGCCCGGGGCGGCGACCCGGGGCGTCTGCTGGCCGAGATCCTGGGGCGGCGGGACGGCTACAACCGGGGCAAGGGCGGTTCGTTTCACACCAGTCCCCGGGAGTTGGGTTTTCTCCAGTGTTCCGGCGTGGTGGGCGGCATCCTGCCGCTGGGCACCGGCGCGGCCTACGCCGCCAAGAGCCGTGCCGGCGGACAGATCGCCGTATGCCTGTTCGGCGACGGCGCGCTCGAAGAAGGCGCCATTCCCGAAGCCTTCAACCTGGCGTCCCTGTGGAAGCTGCCGGTGCTCTACCTGTGCGAGAACAACGGCAAGTACGGCGCCGGCAACGCCGTGGGGGCGGCGCAGTCCTCCACCATGGCGGTGTACCCGCTGACCGACCTCCCCCAGGCGTACAAGATTCCCGCGATACAGATAGACGGCACCGATACCGGCGTGGTTCACGAGGCGCTGGCAGAGAGCATCGACGCCATCCGTGCGGGCGACGGTCCTCGGTTCATCGAAACCCAAACCGTCCGGTGGCCCGGCAGCGAGACCAACTGGCCGGTGGTCAAGGCGCCCACGACCGTGGAGCTGGCCTGGGCGGTGGACGACGTACCCGAGGATGTGCGGAACTGGTATCGGGACAGCGATCCGGTGCTGCGATTCATGCGCGAGTTGGTGGCAGCGGGGCACGCGGACAGGGACGAGCTCGAAGCGCTGAACCGGTCGGTGGTGGAGCAGATCGCCGCGGCCGTGGATTTCGCGTTCGACAGTCCCTACCCCGAGCTCGAGGAAGCGGAGACCGACGTGTTCGCCGACCCGCTGTCTCCGGTCAGGTAACGAAGGCCATGCGGCAACTGGCATACCACGAGGCAAAGCTCGAAGCGCTCCGCGAGCTCATGGAGGAGGACGACCGGGTTCACCTGATCGGCGGCACCTTCTTCAGCCTGAGCCCGCATCGGCTGGGCTTCGCGGCCATCGAGAAGGCCTACCCGGACCGCGTGGCCGCGCCGCCGATATCCGAGCTGGGCTTCTGCGGCCTCGCTACCGGCGCGGCCATGGCGGGCCTGAGGCCGGTGGTGGATATCACCACCGGCAGCTTCCTGTTCGAGGCCTGGCCCCAGGTGTGCAACGAAGCGGCCAACGCTCTCTACATGTCCGGCGGGCAGGTCCGGGCTCCGGTGGTGTTCCATATGCTCCACGGCCTCCGCGGCGGGGGCGCGGCCCAGCATTCCGGCAGCCCCCAGGCCATGCTGTGGAATTGTCCGGGCCTGGAGATCGTGCTGCCGTCATCGCCCCGCGACGTCAAGGGCCTGCTCAAGTCCGCCGTGGCCAGCGACAACCCCACCGTCTTCATCGACCATTCCAGTCTTTTCGAGACCGAGGGGCCGGTGGCGGACGGTGAACGCATTCCTCTCGGCAAAGCCGCCGTGAGACGCGCGGGCTCCGACGTGACGCTCATCGGCACATCGTTCGCGCTCCATCGCGCTCTGGGCGTGGCCGACGCCCTGGCGTCGGAGGGCATCGACGTCGAGGTGGTGGACCCCCGTACCCTGGTGCCGTTCGACCTCGACACCATCATGGCCTCGGTGGAGAAGACCGGGCGCGTGGTCATCGTCGACGAAACCCACCAGAGCTGCGGCGTAGCCGCGGAGATCGCCGCCCGCATCGTCGAAACCGGCTTCGACAAGCTCAAGGGCGCAATTCGCCGGGTGGCCACGCTGGACGTGCCGGTGCCCTACAGCCAGCCCCTGGAAGACTACATCGGTCCATCCGAAGAGCGTATTTCCCGGGCCATCCGCGAATCCACGAGGTAAACCCATGGCAGAGGGCCACGTACCCTGCGGCATCGAGATCCCGCAGGTATTCATCGACGGACCCGTCGATGCGGAACACATCAAGAAGTTCGTCGTCCGGGCCGAGGAGCTGGACTACGACAGCCTCTGGACCCAGGAACGGAACCTCAGCAACTTCTGCATGCTGGAGCCGGTGACCCTCATGACCTACGTCGCGGCGGTTACGTCCCGGCTCAGGATCGGCACCTCGGTGCTGCTCACCGTGCTGCGCAACCCCTTGCAGCTCGCCAAGAGCCTCGCCAGCCTGGACCAGTTGAGCGGCGGCCGAATCATCGCCGGCATCGGGCTGGGCGGCGTCCGGGGACGGATGTGGCCGGAGTCCGAGACGGTCTACGGCTATTCCTCCGAGCACCGGGTGACCCGCTTCGTGGAAGGCATCAAGGTGATGCAGGCGCTGTGGCAAGAGGACCAGGCGAGTTTCGAGGGGCGGTTCTGGAACTTCACCGACGCCGCCATGGAGCCCAAGCCGTTGCAGCGGCCCTTCCCCCTCTGGTTCGGCGGCCACGCCGAGCCCGCCCTCCGGCGGGCAGTCCGTTTCGGCCAGGGCTTCATGGGAGCGGGTTCCTCCGCCACCCAGCGTTTCGTCAAGGAATACGAGCGGATCACGCGCTTCCTCGACGAGGCCGGCCGCGACCCAGCCACGTTCGCCGTCTCCAAACGCGTATACCTCGCCGTCGACAACGACCGCGACCGGGCCGAGCGGAGGTTGCGGGAGTTCTTTGCCGTGCGCTACCGGAACGCCGACATGGCTCCGCAGGTGTGTATCTGGGGCGGCCGCCAGGAGGTCATCGACAAGCTGAACGTGGTGGTGCGGGCCGGCGCCCGCCATCTGCTGCTCAACCCCGCCTTCGACGAGATGGAGCACCTCGAGCTATTGGCGCAGGACGTCGTACCCCACCTCGGCTAGTGCGGTGCCCGATGACTTGGCATGATGACCCGTAGGGGCGACCGGCGGTCGCCCCCCGGAATCCTCTAGCCGTCGTTGGCCGGGAGCGGCCTCTGCAGCACCGCCCACAGCCCGAATGCCAGCGGAGGCCCGGCCAGACCCATGAACACGGGGAAGAAGCCAAAGGCGTCGAGCCCCGCGCTCACGACGATGGGGCCCAGGAACAGGCCGATGTCCCCCACCGCGCGCTGAAGCGCGAGAGCCTGCCCGCGTCTGGCGGAGGGAAAGATGGAAAGGATGCCCACCTGTCCCGCGAGATTCACCATGCCCGCGCCCGCGCCGATGACCGTGTGCACGATCAACAACGACCAGAAGCCTCCGGTCCAGGGAACCAGGGCATATCCCGCCACCGAGACGAAATAACCGCAGGCCATGCAGGCGATGACCCCGGACCGGTCGGTCCACAGGCCGCCGAAAAACCGCCCGTTGACGTTTCCGAGCTGGCTGATGCCCCGCACCACGCCGTAAGAGCTGACCGACAGCCCCAGGGCCTCGGTGGCGTAGAACGCCAGGGCCAGGGAGCGAGCCGGTTGGTAGAAGAGCGAGAAAAAGCTGGAGGCGCAGAACAGCCCCGCGCCCGGCGTCGAGAGGATCTCCCGAACGACCCTCAGACTCAGTGAATTCCGCCCCCCCTCGGGCTCGGTCCGGCGCGGCGAGAGCCGCATCAGCACCAAGGGCAACCAAAGCACCACCAGTGCGGATACGACGAACATGCTGCGGTAGCCGAAGTACTCGGAAACCCATCCGCCGAGGAATATGCCCACCATGGGACCCGAGCCGAGAAACAGGCTCAGGACTCCCATGGCGCGGCCGCGGCGGCCGGATTCAGCGCCTTCGAACACGATCTGCCGCAAGGAGATCTGCACCCACGCCACCCCGGCGCCGATGAAGAAAAAGGCCGCGGTGACGGGATAGGGGCTCGGGAACAGCCCGCATGCCAGCAACGCCGCTCCGGCGAAGGCGACCCCCAGGACCAGCATGGTCTGGGGCGACATACCCCGGCCGGCGGTTACCAAGGCCGCCGCATCGAAGGTGAACCGTCCGGTGGCGCGCACTCCCAACGGCAAACCGCTGACGAAGTAGGAGGAGCCGAGGCTCTTCATGTAGAGCGGCACGAAGGTGGTCGCGGCGCTCATGGAGCTTGCGACGCAGGCGCCCGCCAGATAGTTCAGCCTGCGCGCCCAGCGTGGATTGCCGTCCGCCTTCGGGGAACCGTGACTATCGCCCATGGTCCGACATGTTCGAATTCACACGAACAGCTCGCGGACGGACCCGGGAATGGGCACGGCCCGCATGGACCGGGAGGCATCCGCGGCCGGTGCCGCCCAGGCCCGGACCTCATGGCCCTCCACCGCCAGCTCGCCCGCGCACTCGATCCGATGATTCACCACGAACACCTTCTCACGCCAGGAATCCACCCAGCTCTCCAGGCGCAGCCGTTCGCCGTGGCGGCAGGGGCGCGAATACTTCGCGCCGGTTTCCAGCAACGGCAATCCGATGACGCCGTACCGCTGCTCCAGCGCTTGATACGTCAGTCCCACGGAGGCGAACAGGCGTTCCGTGGCGCGATCGAACCAGATGTAGAAGTTCGGGTAGAATACGATCCTTGCGGAGTCGCAGTCGGCGAACTCGACGTTGCGTTCGGATACGAACCGCTTCAAGACAAACCCTCTATCGCACGGTACGGCCGTGCAGCCGGCCCCGTTCGTTTCCCCTCACCATCGGCCGGATCACTTTCAGTTCCACCGCGTGATGGTGTAGATTCAGTCCACAAGGAAAACGAACGCTCTCATGCGAAAACTTCTCATCGCGTTGTTGGTCCTTATTATAGTTGTTGGCGCATTGCTAGGATGGGCGCTCTATAATATCGACGCGGTCATCGCGTCCTACAAGGATGGTATCATTGCCGCGGCCGAGCAGCGCACCGGCCGCAAGGTCGCCTTCGACCGCATCGAAGTCAAGTTCAAGGGCGGCATCGGCGTCCGGCTGCGGAAATTCTCCATCGCCGACGATCCCGCGTTCGGTCCCGGCCCCTTCCTTCAGGCCGACGACATCCAGGTCAATCTCCGGATTCGCCCCCTGCAGCGACGGATCACCGTCACCCGGGTCGTGCTTCACCGGCCGGCGGTCCGGATCATCCGCAACGCGCAAGGCGCCTACAACCTTCACGGCCTGGGCCTGCCCGACGCCGGGGTCGGTTCCGCGATGCGCAGCGGCTTCCCCGGGTTATCCAGGGCCTACGCCGCCGGCCAACCCTCCGAGCCGCCCCCGGCACCCGGAGAGACATCCGGCCTTGGCGTCGAGCTCGCGGTGGCCCGTGTCGAGATCTCCCAAGGCAGTCTCGACTACCGTGACGAGAAGCAGCGTCAGTACTGGAAACTCGAAAAATGGGACCTGAGCGTCGACGACCTGCGCCTGGACCGGCCCTTCAAGGTATCGCTGGCCGCGGCTTTCCTGTCGGACCGGCAGAACGTGCGCTACGACGGGCTGGTAGGGCCGGCAGGGCCCGCACCAAGGGTGTCGAGCATTCCGGTGGACGGGTCCGTGGACATTACCACCCTGAAATGGGATGCCCTGCGGCGCGCGTTCCCAAAGATGGAGGAGGCTTGGCCCGACGCTCTTGACCTTACCGGCACCCTGCAAAGCCGGGGACTCTCGCTCAAGGGAAGCCTGGAGGAGCTGAAGCTGACCGGGACTCTGGAGCTCACCGACAGCGGCTTGAAATACGGCGATGTACTGAACAAGCCTCGCGGCACGGCGCTACGGCTCGAAGCCGATGCCCGCGCGACGTCCGAGGGTGTTGTCGCCAGGCGTCTCGCCGTGACCCTGGACAAGGTGAAGTTCAGCGGCCAGGGAGAGCTGGAGCTGGGCGGCCCGGCGGCGCTGGATCTCAGCCTGAAGATGGCCGGCACGGAGATACGCGGCTGGGACCGCTGGGTGCCGTTGCTGGCCGTCTACAGGCTGTCCGGCCGTGTCGCCGCCACCGCCGAGGTCACGGTCAAGGAGGGCGACGATGCGTCTCCGCGCATCCACGGAACGGCGAACCTGTTGAAGACATCCTTCAAGGTGCCGGCTCTGGAGGCGCCCCTGGAGGAGGTATCGGCGGCCGTCGAGTTCTCCAATCTCGGCGCGAGGTTCCGGCAGTTGTCGCTTCGTATCGGCCAAACCCGGCTGACCGGCAAGGCCGCGGTGGAGAGTTTCGTGCCGTTCACGTTGACCTATCGGCTGGCCTCCCCTTCCCTCCGTTTGGCGGACCTCCGGCTCCAGCCCGGCGACGCGGTGCTGGAGCACGCTCGCGGCGCGGGCCGTCTGGCGTGGCCGGCCGGCCTGTTCCTGGAGGGCGATCTCACCTCCGCCCGGGGGAAGCTCCTGGGCTTCGACGTTGCCGACCTGACGGCACGGTACAAGGTCAGCGGGCCGCGGGTGGCGATGGAGCGCCTTCGACTGAAGACCCTCGGAGGGTCGCTGGATGCCAACGGCGGCATGCGGCTCGGGGGTGCGTCCCCCCGCTTCGAGGTCGCGGCTCGGCTGCGAGGTGTCGACATCCGGGAGTCCGTCGCGGGGATCGCCGGTTTCCCCGACGTGGAGGGAACCATCGACGCGGATCTCAAGGTGACCGGACAAGGCCGGAACTGGGAGGCCATCAAGCCCACGCTCGCGGGAACGGGAAGTGCGGCGGTCGTCGAAGGCCGGATCCTGGACTTCAACCTGGCCGAGCGGGCGCTGCGGGGCACGACCGGGGTCCGGGGGCTGACGTCGCTGTTCAGAGGCGACATCAAGGACAAGTATCCGCACATCTTCAAGCAGGAAACCACGGCGTTCGACCAGATCGATGCCCGGGTGGAAGCGGTGAACGGCAGGATCGTGGTGGAGGAGATCACCCTGAAGGCCCGGGACTACGATATTGGCGGAAAGGGCTCGGTGGCCCTGGACGGAGCCACCGACCTTGACGGCGTGCTCACCCTGTCGGAGGACCTCTCTTCAGACCTGTTCCCGGGCTCGCGGCTGACTCCCATCACCAACGACAAGGGACAGCTCGCGGTGCCCTTCACCCTCAGGGGAACCCTTCCGAAGGTAAAGCTCCAGCCGCGCCTCAAGCTCATCCAGACACTGCTGGAGAAAAGCGTGGGCAGGGGCGTGCAGGGGCTGCTGGACTTGCTGCCGGGCGTGAACGACAAGGGTGACAAGAAGAGCGGCAAGAAGCCCGAGGAGGGGGAGCCCAAGGATCCGATCCGCGACCTCATCGACCGGACGTTGAAACTGTTCGGCGGCAAGCGAGGAGGATGAGCTGAAGGGTCCATGACCGAACCGGAGCGGGCGAGGCAAGCCCGGCCCGTTTCACCGAACGCGATCCGATGTTGGAGAAGGCAGCGAAGCAGCCGGAGCTTCAGACGGAGTCGTTGCAGGGCCTCGTGGAACGGGTCACCTTCCACAGCGAGGACACGGGCTTTTGCGTCCTGCAGGTCAAGGCGCGCGGCCACCGGGACCTGATGACGGTGGTGGGCAACGCCGCGGCGGTCAACCCCGGCGAACAGCTCGATTGCCGGGGCGCCTGGGTGAACGATGCCAACTACGGCCTTCAGTTCCGCGCCACGGCATTGCAGGTGATCCCCCCGACAACCCTCGAAGGCGTTGAGAAATACCTGGGGTCCGGCCTCATCAAGGGCATCGGCCCGCACTTCGCGCACCAACTGGTCAAGTCCTTCGGCGCCGACGTGTTCGACGTGATCGAACACACCCCGGACCGTCTCCGGACCCTGGAAGGGATCGGCGTCAAACGCCAGGCCCGGGTCACCGAGGCGTGGCGCGAGCAGAAGGCGGTGCGGGAAATCATGGTATTCCTGCACTCCCACGGCATCGGCAGCGCCCGGGCCGCCCGCATCTACCGGGTGTACGGCGCCGAGGCCATCGGCCGCATCCGGGAAAACCCCTACCGCCTGGCGCTGGACATCAGTGGCATCGGCTTCACCACGGCGGATACCATCGCCGGGAAGCTCGGCATCCCATCCGACTCGCTGATCCGGATCCGGGCCGCGCTGCACCACGTCCTGTGGGAACGGTCGTCGGAAGGACATTGCGCGGCGGAGCGGGAGGAGCTGGTGGAGCGTACGGTGGAGCTCCTGCAGGTCCCGTCCGCTGCGGTCGAAGAAGCCATCGGGCTCGAGGTGGCGGCCGAAAACCTCATGAGCGAGCCGCTGGGAGGTCATCGGGCGCTCTTCCTGGCGCCGCTCTATCGGGCCGAGGCCGGCGTTGCCGGCCATCTCCGGCGGTTGCTTGAGGGTCCCCCGCCCTGGGGCACGGTCGACGGCAACCGGGCCATACCCTGGGTCGAAGCCCTCACCGGCCTCAGCCTTTCCACCTCCCAGCGCGAAGCGGTGGACACGATGCTGAAGGGCAAGGTCACGGTGTTGACCGGGGGGCCCGGGGTCGGCAAGACCACCATCGTCAACAGCATCCTCAAGCTGGTGGAGCAGCGCGGCACCCGGGCGCTTTTGTGCGCCCCCACCGGGCGCGCCGCCAAACGGCTTTCGGAGTCGACCCATGCCGAGGCCAGGACCATCCACCGCCTGCTGGAGTTCGATCCCCGGCACGGAGGGTTCCGCAAGGACGAAACCGACCCCCTGGACCTGGATCTGTTGATCGTCGACGAGATGTCGATGGTCGACATCCTGCTGATGAACCAGCTCCTGAAGGCCGTGCCCTCCCACGCGGCGGTGCTGTTGGTGGGGGATGTGGACCAGCTCCCCTCCGTGGGACCGGGGGCGGTGCTGCAGGACGTCATCGACTCCGGACGGGTGCCAACGGTGCGGCTCACCGAGATTTTCCGGCAGGCGGCCACCTCCAGCATCGTGGTCAACGCCCACCGTATCAACGCGGGCCAGGCTGTCGAGACCCCGGACGGCGCCGGCTTGCAGGACTTCTACTTCATCCCGGCGGAATCCCCCGAGGATATCTACGACAAGCTCTTTCAGGTGGTCACCGAACGCATCCCCAAACGATTCGGCCTGAACCCGATCCGGGACATCCAGGTACTGACCCCCATGAACCGCGGCAGCCTCGGGACACACTCACTCAACGTGGAATTGCAGAAGCGGCTCAACGCCGGCGCGGAGCCGCAAGTGAGCCGCTTCGGCTGGAACTACGCACCCCGGGACAAGATCATCCAGACCGTCAACGACTATGACAAGGACGTGTTCAACGGCGACATCGGGCAGGTGTCCCGGGTGGATCTGGACGAGGGACAACTACACGTCGCCTTCGACGACCGGATGGTGCTCTACGAGTTCGGCGAGCTGGACGAGATTTCGCTGGCCTATGCCACGTCCGTGCACAAGAGCCAGGGTTCCGAGTACCCGGCGGTGGTGATTCCCCTGGCGATGCAGCACTACCTGTTGCTTCAGCGCAACCTGCTCTACACGGCGGTGACCCGCGGCAAGCGGCTGGTGGTCATCATCGGACAACCCCGGGCCCTGACCATGGCGGTGCGAAACGTCCGGTCGACCCGCCGGCTGACCAACCTCGCCGCCCGGCTCTCCGGCGATTTGACAGGCCGCCGCGCTTCGAGTACAGGACAGCGGGACGACACCGCGAGGTAAACCTATGAAGACGCTCATTCAAGGCGGCTGGGTGGTCGGCTACGACGGCCGTGGCCATGAACTATTGCCCGAGGGCGTGGTGGTCTACGAGGATGACCGCATCGTCCACGTGGGCTACGACTTCGACGGGCCGGTGGATCGCACCGTCGACGCCCGCGGCCGGCTCGTCAGCCCGGGGCTCATCAACTGCCACATCCACGCGGGCACCAACGCCCGCCACGTCATGCTGAACGACGCCAGCAAGGCGGACTACCTGGGCATGAACTTCCTCTCCTACGGCGCCACCCGGCGCGGCGCCAAGGGCATGGGATTACCCCCCCGGGCGGATATCGAGGGCAGGTTCGGGGTCTGGGCGGCGGTGCGCGGCGGCGCCACCACTATCCTCGACGTGGGCACCCGGGGCGCCATGATCGAGGGTTTCACCGAGATGATCGGCGGGCTCGGGGTGCGCGCCTACCTCGGGGCCGGCTACCGCAGCGCGGTCTACGTGCTCGACGACCGCGGGCGCATCCAGTGGGACTGGGACAAGGAGGCCGGCGAGCGCGGCCTGAGTGAGGCGGAAGCCTACGCGAAGAAGCACGACGGCGCCTTCAACGGCCGGATCCGCGCCATGCTCTATCCCGGACAACTCGATACCTGTACGCCGGATCTCCTGCAGGCCACGAAACGGATTGCCGGCGAACTCGGCATCGGCATCCAGCTCCACACCGCCATGAACATCGTGGAGTTCCAGTCCACCGTGCGGCAACGGGGGGTGACGCCGATCCAGTACCTCCGGGACCTGGAGTTTCTCGGCGATGAGGTGATCCTCGGACACTGTGTCTTCCACGGCCGGCACTCCTGGTGCCACTACCCCTACAGCGACGACCTCTCGATGCTGGCGGACAGCGGCGCCTCCGTGGCCCATGCGCCCTACAAGTACGCCAAGATGGGCATCGCCCTGGAATCCTTCGATGGCTACCGTCAGCGCGGCATCAACGTGGTGCTGGGGACGGACACGTTCCCCCAGGACATCGTCCACGAGATGCGCCTTGCGGGACTCGCCTGCAGGCTCGTGGAAGGGAGCTTCCGTGCGGGCAAGCCCTACGACGTGTACAACGCCGCTACCCTGGGTGCTGCCAAGGCCCTGCGCCGGGACGACCTGGGACGCCTCACGCCGGGAGCCAGGGCCGACATGATCATCGTCGACCTGGGCAAGACCCACTTCGGCGCCGTGCGCGACCCCATCAAGTCCCTGGTGGAAGGCGGCAGCGGCAGCGACATCGACACCATCATCATCGACGGCGAAACCCTGCTGGAAGGCGGACGGGCCACCCGTTTCGACGAGGCGGAGTTGCTGAACCAGATTCAGGAACGGGCTCAGCCGGTTTGGGAATCCGTGCCGGAGTGGCGCGCCCTGGGCGAGACCATCGACGACATCGCGCCGATGAGTTATCCGGTACGGAAGCGTTGAGCCCGGCCCGAGGTATCGACCGTGCCCACCATCGAAAGACAGGGGATCAGACTTTACTACGAAACCCACGGGGCCGGCCGGCCGCTGCTGTTCCTGAGCGAGACGGCCTGCCACGGCGATGTCTGGAAGCTCCACCAGGTGCCGGAGTTCTCCCGCGACCACCAGGTGATCCTGTACGACTACCGCGGCACCGGCCGCTCGGACCGGCCGTCGGAGCCGTACAGCGTCAAGGACTTCGCCGACGACGCGGCGGCCGTGCTGGAGCACCTGGACGCCCGCGACGCCGTGGTCTGCGGCCATTCCATGGGCGGGTCGGTGGCCCAGGTGATGGCCTTGGACCACTCGGACCGGGTTTCCGCGCTCATCTGCGCGTCGGGCCGCGGCTTCAATCCGCACAAGGGTATTCCGCTGCGTATCGCCAAGGAGATGGTGGAGTGGGGTTACGAGCGTTACCTGCGGGACCACGGCATCCTCGTGGGATTCACCGATGAGTTCGTCAAGCGCCATCCCCAACGGGTGGAAGACTACCTGGCGGTGCGGATGGCGCACCTCAACCCGGTGGAGCAATATTTTCGCCACGTCATCGCGCGCCAGGACCACGACGTCAAGGAACGGCTGAAGGAGATCCGCATGCCCACGCTGATCCTGGTGGGCGAAGAGGAACACAACGTCACCAGTGACACCTCGCTGCGGCAGGCGGCGGACGTGCTGGCGGCCGAGATTCCCGGCGCGGTCTTCGTGGAACTCAAGGGGGAACGGCACAGTTATTTTTTCGTGAATCCCGATACGGCTCACGCCGCCATGCGAGGTTTCCTCGAACGCGGGCGTGTTTGAACCCGGCCCCAACAAGAAAGGTCAGCCATGAACGCAATTTTTCAAACGGAGCCGAATCTGGCTTTTGTCGTGCTGCGCCTGGGACTGGCCGTCACCTTTTTTGCCCATGGCTCGCAGCACCTGTTCGGCTGGCTCGGAGGAAGGGGCATCAAGGGTCAGGTGACCAACTGGAAGGAAAAATATCACATTCCCGTGTGGATCGGCGTGATCGGCGTCCTTACGGAAGCCCTCAGCGTACCGGCCATGGTCCTGGGCTTCCTCGTCCGTCCTCTGGCCCTGGGCCTGGTCATCTTCACCGCCGTGGCTCTCTTCAAGGGCCACTGGGAGTTCGGGTTCTTCCTGTCCGGCGGCGGCCGCAAGGGTATGGGCATCGAATACTGCCTGGCGCTGTTCGTCATGGCCCTGGCGCTGTTGGTCGGCGGCGGCGGGGCGCTCTCCATCGACTACATGCTCAGCCGGTAGGCCGGCGCTCTTTCGTGGAAGATTCTCCCCACGAAAGGAATCCAGGTAGCGCCCTTCGACTTCGCTACGCTACGCTCAGGACGAACGGAATCTTCATCAGAATTCCTTGACTTATCCGTTCGTCCTGAGCGTAGCGTAGCGAAGTCGAAGGGCGCCGACCCATGTCGTAGGGAGTTTCGACAATCTGCTAGGAAGAAGGCTTTCGCGGCTTGGCCGCTGATCTCCGGGCGGCTCTGCGAGCGCCGGGGGCGGGCTTGGCCGCGGCGCGTTTTCGTGGCCGCGCCGCGGCGCTTCGCCGACGCCGCCCGGTCAGTCTCGCCACCGCCCGATACGCGACCCAGACCACCGCCGCGGCGATCCACACGGGCAGACTCGCCTGAAGGATCAACTCCCGGTCACGGTAGAAGACGAAACAGAGCAGGGTCCAGAGAAGACTGAGCCAGATGAGGGCGATGGCCGGCCGCATGGAGTGGTGAGGGATGAGCCGGAGCCGAAGCTCAGAGGCTTACGAACCCTCGGTATCCGCGGATCTCAGGGCCCGCCAGACACGTTCCGGGGTCAGCGGAAGCTCCCGGATGCGCACGCCGGTGGCCTGGGCCACGGCGTTGCAGACCGCGGGGGCCACGGGAATGATGCCGCCCTCGCCCATCCCCTTGGCGCCATAGGGTCCGGGCCCGTCGCCATTCTCCAACAGGCAGGACTCGAAGGTCCGCGGGATGTCCCGGAAGCCCGGCACGCGATAATCCACCAGATTGGGGTTCAGAGGCTGTCCGTCCGCATAGATCAGGGACTCGAACAGGGTGTGGCCCATGGCCATCACCGCGGCGCCCTCGTCCTGGCCCTCGGCCTGACGTGGATTGATGGCCCTCCCCACATCGGCCACGCTGTTGTAGCGCTGGACCTCCAGCTCGCCGGTGTCGGCGTCGACGGCCACCACCGCGCCGCCGATGCCCACCTCCCAGAAAATCGGCAGGATCGGCGAGATGCCCCCGCCGGCCCGGACGTAACCGCGCCCGATGAGCTCACCGCCGGGCATTCCGAAAAAACCCGACACCACCTCGGCGAACTCCCGCCGGGCTTCACCGCACCAGGCCGCTCCGCCCTTGAGCACCACGCGTTCCGAATCGACCCCGAACTGCTCCGCCGCGATAGCCTTGATCTGGCGGTGAACATCGGCCGCGGCGAATTTCACCGCGGTCCCCATCACGGTGGTGGAGCGGCTGGCGCCGGTGGAGCGGTCGAAGGGAGTGGTGTGGGTATCGGTCCCGCGCAACATCACCCGCTCGAAGGGAACACACAGCTCTTCGGCGACGATCTGGCTCAACACCGTGCGGGCTCCCTGCCCTACCTCGGTGCTGCCCGCCATGACCACGACGTTGCCGTCGCTCAACAGGCGGACGATGGCGGTGGAAACGGGGTTGGCCTCGCTGTCCGTGATGCCTACCGCGAGGCCGGTGCCGGCGCCGGCGGGAGGCGGACCGGCCTCCGTTAACATCTCGGCCACCTTGGCGAGACCCTCGCGCAGGTCGCCGTCGATGCCGCGGGAGCCGGGCCGGATCTGCTCGTCGCGGCCCAGCAATTGCTCCAGACGGTAACGTAGCGGATCCAGACCCAGAACATCGGCGATGCGGTCCATCTGTACCTCCACCGGCCAGACCGACTGGGGTCCGCCGATGGAGCGCATGGAGCCCGCCGGCACCGAGTTGGTGTAAATGCCGTAGCTGTCGGAGCGGAAGTTGGCGCAGCGATAGGCGCCGTGAACCCGCAACACGGCCCGGGCCACCACCCGCGGGCCGTTGTCGGCATAGGCGCCGGTGTCGAGATGAATCCGGACCTCACGCGCCAGAATGGTTCCATCGCGCTTGACTCCGGTCTTGATCCAGCAGCGCGCGGAGTGGCGCCGGGCGGTGAGCATGGACTCGGTCACGGAATGTTCCAGACGCACCGGGAGCCCCTGGGTCTTGCGCGCCAGAGCCACCACCAGCGGCTCGATCTTGAGATACGACTTGCCCCCGAAGGCGCCGCCGACGTAGGGCACCACCACCTGAACGTCGGTCATGGAGAGGCCGAACAGCCGCGCCAGCTCCGAGCGGATGAGAAAGGGATGGGCGGAGGCGGACCACAAGGTCAACTGGCCGCCCTGAAACCGGGCCGTGGTGGTGTGGGGCTCCATGGAATAGTGGCAAACCATGGGAAAATGGAAGACGTCCTCGAAGACCTCGTCCGCCTCCGCGAAGCCCCGCTCCACGTCGCCGATCTCCATGTGCTCGTGGTGACAGATGTTCGGGTGCTCGCGGGCATCCGAGAGGTTGACGTCGTGGAAGTCTCCCGACCCTGCCGCCTTCTCGTGCAGCACCGGCGCGCCCTGGGCCAGGGCATCGTCGAGGGTGGCGACATAGGGCAGCTCTTCGTACTCGACCCGGATCAGCGACACCGCCTCCTCCGCCGCCAGCCGGTCACGGGCGGCCACCGCGGCCACGGGCTCGCCTACGTGGCGTACCCGCTCCATGGCCAGGATGGGGCGGTCCCGGAGGCAGTGGCCATAGTAGGGATCCATGTCCCGGAGATCGTCCCTGGTGAGCACGGCGACCACGCCCGGCACCCCAAGCGCGTCTTCCGTGTCGATGGAGCGGATGCGCGCGTGGGGATGGGTGCTGCGCAGGACCCGGGCGTCGAGAACGCCTGGTATGTCGAGATCGCCCGAAAACCTTGCCTCGCCGGTGACCTTCTCGATGCCCTCGATGCGGTTCCGGCGCTTGCCGACGACTTCCATGATGGTATGTAATCCCTCCGGTTGACCGGCCCGAGGCGCACGCCACTGTGGGGGCGACCGCAGGTCGCCCCCACAGGTCATCGCGCCTTGCCGACGACAGAAATCCTCCGCGTATTATGACGCGGATTAACCAGATACCACACTAGCCGTAGAGGATGACCGACCGGATGCTCTTGCCCTCGTGCATGAGGTCGAAAGCGCTGTTGATGTCCTCCAGGGGCATGGTGTGGGTAATCATGTCGTCGAGGTTGATTTCGCCGGCGGTGTAGCGGTCGACGTACCCCGGAAGCTGGGAGCGTCCCTTCACGCCGCCGAAGGCGGTGCCGCGCCAGACTCGGCCGGTGACGAGCTGGAACGGCCGGGTGCTGATCTCCTTCCCCGCGCCGGCGACGCCGATGATAGTGGACTGGCCCCATCCCTTGTGACAGCACTCCAGTGCGGCGCGCATGGTGTCGACGTTGCCGATGCATTCGAAGGAGTAATCCACGCCGCCGTCGGTCATATCCACCAGCATTTCCTGAATGGGCCGGTCGGAGTCCTTGGGATTCACCAGGTCGGTGGCGCCCAGGCGCCGGGCCATGTCGAACTTGGCGGGGTTGGTGTCGATGCCGATGATGCGGGCGGCCTTGGCCATCACCGCGCCCTGTATCACGCTGAGCCCGATGCCCCCGAGGCCGAAGATTCCCACCGTGGAGCCGGGCTCCACCTTGGCGGTATTGAGAACCGCGCCGATGCCGGTGGTGACCCCGCAGGCCAACAGGCAGACCTTGTCCAGCGGAGCCTTGGGATCGATCTTGGCCACCGAGACCTCGGGCAGCACCGTGTATTCGCTGAAGGTGGAGGTTCCCATGTAGTGGTAGATGGGCTCTCCCTTCAACGTGAACCGTCCGGTGCCGTCCGGCATCACGCCCTGTCCCTGGGTGATGCGGATGCTCTGGCACAGGTTGGTCTTGCCGGACTGGCAGAACCTGCAGGTGCCGCATTCGGGGACGTAGAGCGGAATCACGTGGTCGCCGGCCTTGACGCTGGTGACGCCCGCCCCCACCTCTTCCACCACCGCGCCCCCTTCGTGTCCGAGAATGGACGGAAACAGGCCCTCGGGGTCGCTGCCCGAGAGCGTGAACTCGTCGGTGTGGCAGACTCCGGTGGCGACGACCCGCATCAGCACTTCGCCTTCCTTCGGTCCCCCCACGTCCACTTCCACGATCTCCAGAGGCTTGCCCGCTTCAAATGCAATGGCCGCGCGTGATTTCATTCTCGGCTCCTTTCCGTAAGGACCTTTGGTCTTCCCCGTCCCCGTGCCGCGGCACGCGTCGGGACAAGGTCTATTCTTCACCAGTCAAATCCGTCAACGCAAGCTGCCCGCTAACGCGCCTTTCCACCGGAGAGTATGGAGTAGACCTCGCAGGCGATGCCGGTAGCCTCGTAGCCGTCCACCCCGTTGGCCTGTGCGATGGCGAACATCTGGTAGACCAGGGAGCTGAACGGCACCGGGATCTCCATGTCCCGAGCCACGTCGAGTCCGAAACCCACGTCCTTGGGCATCCACGACTTTCGCGGCTTGAAGTTCCCGCTCACGATGATCCGGGTCACCCGTTCCAGGGCATCGGAGTAGTTCTGCGAGCTCCGGATGAAGTTCTGGAAATCCTCCTCGTTGAGGCCCCCTGCCTTCAGCCAGTTGAAGACCTCCACCATGCCCATGTGCATGATGCCGCTCAACATGGCGTTGGCGGTCTTGACGAGCTTGGCGTTTCCCAACTCTCCCATGTAGACGATCTTTTTGCCCATGGCCTGCAACACGGCCAGGTTCTCGTCGTAGAGCGCCTTGGGGCCCGACGCCCAGATGGACAGTGCCGCGGCCGCCGCCTGTTCCTCCACGCCGCTGACCGAAGCGTCCAGAAGCTGCCAGCCGTGCGCGGTCAGGGCGCCGTTCATCTCCACCACCGTGTTCTTGTCGATGCTGCTGAAATCCACCCAGACCCGGGCACCGCCCGAAGCTTCAGCGAGGCCGCCCTCCGCCAGGGCCACGTCGCGCACGGCCGCGCTGAAAGGAAGCATGGACAGGACGACGTCGCACGACTCGGCCACTTCCCTGGGGTTGTGGGCGAACACCGCCCCGTTCTCCTCCAGCGGCCGCGCCACCTCCCGGCGGATATCGTTGACGACCAGGCTAAAGCCGGCCTTCAGCAGGTTGGCGGCCATGCCGCTGCCCATTCCCCCCGTGCCGATGAATCCGAGTCGCTTCATGGGTGCTCCTTTTTGATGGGGCGATGCCGGCTCAGGGTCCGCCCGTCACGTCCGGAAGTGGATCATCGCCGGCGTTTGCCCGCGGTCTCCCGCAGGAGGCCCTGGATCCGCTGCAGCATGCCGTCGTCATGGCGTTCCAGACGGCTGCCCCGGGGCAGCCCTTCGATCAGCCTTCGGGTATCGGCGATGCGGGTCGACGGCGCCGGATGACTGGCGAGAAAAGCCGGCACCGATCGTCCACCCTTCTTCTTGAGGGTCTCGAAGAAGGTCGTCAGTCCACGGGGATCGTACCCGGCCTTCCACATCAGCCGCACCGCGAACGCATCCGCTTCGCGTTCCGCGTCGCGGCTGAAGGTGTTGAGGTAGCCCATGGCGGCAAGGCCCCCGAGGTTGCGGGCGGCATTGCCGGCTTCGGGGCCGGCGGTGATCTCCGCCGCCACGACCCCGACCTCACGCAGGAGGTTCGTGGCCAGGGCACGGTTGAAGTTGTTGGCGACATGGCGCCGGGCGACGTGCCCGATCTCGTGGGCCATGACCCCGGCAAGCTCGCTGACGTTGCGCGCCTTCAAAATCGTGCCGGTGTTGATGTAGATGTAGCCGGCAGGCGCGGCGAAAGCGTTGATCTCCGCCTCCGGAACGACATGGAAGCGGTAGGTGAAGGGCTGAGGTCCGGCGTGCTTCAATAGCCGGTCACCGATGGCCGACACGTACCGGGTGACGGCGGGATCCCGGACCAGCGCGGTGCGACGGTTGAAGTCACGGGAAAAGTCGGCGCCCAGACTGCGTTCCTGGTCCACGCTCAGGGGCGCACATGCGGCCGCCAGCAGAGCGCACATGATCAACCGCATGGCCCGGGTGAAAGGCATGCCTAAGATTAACCGCAAGCGGGTGGTTTCTCAAGATGTCCGCGGTACGCTACAATTGCCGTTGATTCTATCCGGTGCGTCGTCTCGTGAGTTGCTCCACGCAACGCCGCGCCAGCGGGGAAAGTCATGGCTCCGAATCCGAAAAAGGCCGCCGGCGAGCGCGCGGCGGACTATGTGAACAACGACATGATCGTGGGGCTCGGCACGGGTTCGACGGCCTACTTCGCCATCGTCAGGCTTGCGGAAAGGATCCGCCGGGAAGGGCTCAGAATCCGTTGTATCGCAACCTCCGAACGTTCCGCGACTCTCGCGCGAGAGCTGGGAATTTCACTGACGAGTTTCGCCGAAGTGCTTCAGGTAGACATCACCATCGACGGCGCCGACGAGGTGGACCCGGCGTTCAACCTCATCAAGGGCGGTGGGGGGGCGCTTCTGCGCGAAAAGTTCGTCGCCTCCGCCAGCGAGACCGAGTTGATCATCGTCGACGAGGGCAAGCTCAAGAGGCGTCTCGGGGCATTTCCACTACCCGTGGAGGTGGTACCGTTCGGCTGGCAACTCACCCGGCAGCGTCTGCAAGCGCTGGGATGCGACGCCACGTTCCGCTCGTCGGACAACGGCCCCTTCGTCACCGACAACGGCAACTATATCCTGGATTGCTCCTTCGGCACCCTTGACGATCCGCCCGCGTTGGAGCGCGAGATCGTCGGGATCTGCGGCGTCGTGGAGTGCGGCATCTTCACCGGACTTGCCACCCGGATCATTGTCGGCAAGCCCGATGGAAGCCTGGAAGAACGAACCGAGCCCGGGATACTCGGGTGAAGCGCCCGGCTACCAGCGGTTCCGGCCACCTCCACCGCCACCACCGCCGCCACCACCACCACCGAACCCCCCGCGGCGTTCCTGCGGACGCGCCTCGCTGACCGTCAGCTTACGCCCTCCCAGGTCCGAATCGTGCAGGGCCTCGATGGCCCGTTGTGCTTCGTCTCCCGACCCCATCTCCACGAATCCGAATCCCCTCGAGCGGCCGGTGAACTTGTCGGTGATCACCCTGGCCGAAACCACGGTCCCGTGCGCCGCGAAAATGTCCTGAAGCTGATCTTCCGTCGTTGAATACGGCAAACCACCCACGTAAAGCTTCTCGTTCATGCTCTCCTCCATGATTCTGTTCAGCCCCGAGACAGGCACGGCGAAAGGAGCAGAGCTCACGTGGAATGATCACGACACTCCGGTCGGCTTTGGTCTTACGCTGTCTCACACAAGGCGAGAAATCAATGCTTCTCAACCATCAAACACGCAGTACCTTATTCACCTACGGTGCGCGTGTCAACAGTGGGTGCGGGCCGATTTCCCGAACGGGCCATGTTCTCGTTTACGCTTCGGGAAATGCTCGTGTTGTGAGACACGTTAACGATGCTGCGCATCCAGTATCCGATACACCAGGGGAGTACCCGCGGCAACAAGAAGGAAAAAGCACCCGGCGGCGAGGAACATGACGCCGAAGCCCCAGACATCGGCCGCCCAACCGAGGAGCAACGGAAGGGCCATGGGCGCTACGTTCCAGCCGAGTCCGGTGGCGGCCATGACCGCGGAGCGGTCGCTGGCGCGACTCAGGTCCACGGCCTGAACCTGGTTGAGCAGATCGGCGATCCCGCCCGCCATGCCGAGGCCGGCGATGCAAAGACCCAGCAGCAGCCAGCCTCCCGTCCATGCGCTGGCCAGGATGCAAATGCCCAGGCCCCCCATGCTTGTCGCGTAGAAAACTTTCTCGCGTTGGATGGTAATTTCAGATCCAAGAGTCAGGCCGATCACCACCGGACCGATGGAACGCACCGCGATGACCACGCTGATCCATCCCTCGGGAAAGTTGAGCCCGCTCATGTAGACCGGATAGATCGACTGGGTGATGCCGAACGGCACCGCCGCCGCGCAGGAGGTGGTAAGCAGCAGCCAGGTGCGGCGTTCGATCAGCCGCCGGCTCATGCCCACGGTAGTCTGCCACACGGTACGGCCTCCGGGTATCAGGCGGATCGGTGGCAGCGCGAATCCGAGCAACATCCCGATGACGCACGCCGCGGTCACCAGGAGGAAGGTGGGACCGTAACCCAACCAACCCGCCAGAATGCCCCCGAGAGCCAGTCCGAGCAGTTGGCCGATGTAGTTGGCCGCCGACAGTTGCCCCAGCATCCTGCCGGGATTGCGGCGGGAGAGCTGGCTGGCCATGGATTGGGCGGGGACCCAGAACATGCTGCGGGAGAGGTTCGCCAGCCCGCTGGACAGCATCAGGGAGAAGAACCCGCCGGCCAGGCAAAGCGCCACCGCCGCCAGCACGTTGAGGGAGTAGCAGGCCTGGAGCATGCGGTGCTCGCCGTAGCGATCCGCGAAGGCGCCGCCGACGAAACGCATGACGAGGGTGAAGATGTAAGGAAGCCCGATCAGGGAACCGATATCGAGTACGGACAGGCCCAGGCTCACGCCGAAGAGCGGCGTGAGCACGAACAGCATGCCGTTGCACATGTTCCACAGGAGCGCTCCCAGGAAAAGCGTCCCGCGGACCGGCCGCCCATCATCCATCCCGGTGTCGTATTTCGTCAGCCCGCACAGTCACTAGTCCAGCGAATAATAGGCCGCGCAGTTGTCCCAGAGGATCTTGTGCTTGTCTTCCTCACTGATGGTGGAGAGCTCAAGAAAGCTTTCCACCGCATGGGGGAACTTGGAGTCGCCGTGCGGATAGTCGGTGGAGAACACGATGTGGTCGTTCCCCAGGTAGTCGATGACGTACTTGACCGGTTCCTCATCCGGTTCCACGGAAACGAAGCACTGCTTCTTGAAGTATTCGCTCGGCGGCTTGGTCAGATCCGGAGACCACACGTCGGCCTCCCGTTCGTATCCCTCGTCCATGCGCCAGAGCAGCCACGGCAGCCAGCCGCAGTTGGCCTCCAGAAAGGCCACCCGCAGGTTCGGGTGACGGGCCAGCACGCCCCCCGCGCAGATGCTGCCCAGCGCCAGCATCTGTTCCACGGGCTGGGCGAACACCCGCCGCAGCATGAAGTTCGGCTCGAACTGGTCGCCCACCTGCCGCACGCCGGAGGACGACGACTCGTGGAGCCCCAGGGGCATGCCAAGCTCTTCGAGCCGGCTCCACAGAGGCTCGTAGTAGCCGTCATGGAAGTTGCGCCCGTTGACCGGATTCGAGCGCATGAAGATCCCCCGAAAGCCCAGCTCCCGGGTACACCTCGTGACCTCGGCCACCGCCTCGTCCACGTCGAAGGGGGAGATCATTCCCGCCCCCAACAGCCGCACCGGATCGGCGCTGCAGAAGTCATGAAGCCAGTTGTTGTAGGCCCGCGCGAGCGCGGCGGCGAAACGGGGATCCATATCCCCTTCGCTGAGTGCCTGGAGACCGCGCGTGGGATAGAGCACCGCCACGTCGATGCCCTCGATGTCCATGGCCTCCAGTTGGACCTCGGCCACCCAGCCGCGTGAGGCATGCTCGCCGTAGATGCCCTGGTTCTTCTTGAAGTTGTGCCCCTTGGTGACGTTGCCGGCATGGATCTGAGGCAACCCCCACAGTCTTCCGTCGGGATGCTGCATGCGCAGGTCGCGCACGTTTTCGCTGGTCACCCCGCGCGGCGCCAGGGACTTGAACTCGGGCTCCAGATACTGTTCCCACAGATCCGGCGGCTCCATGATATGCATGTCGCTGTCGAGTATCCTGAATCCGTTCTTGGCCATCCGTTCACTCCTTTAGCGAGGGTCTGCGCCGCACACAACCGGGTGGAGGGAAAACGGCGCTAGTGTCCTGCGTCACAAATAGGTTGATGAATCCGCGAGGGCATTTTTGTCGTCGGCAAGGCGCGATGACGAGCAGTGGCGGGCACCACGCGAGGAAGAGCAACGCAGCCGACGGCGAAAAGGACCCGCGGATTCATCAACCTATTTG
>Ga0209020_1001466_pt1 | contig 23619 bp, 25 predicted proteins | sample PinacodermBB_FD_187298 | JGI IMG/M metagenome (GOLD analysis project Ga0209020, IMG submission 187298) | Host-associated microbial community of the marine sponge Aplysina aerophoba from Gulf of Piran - sponge pinacoderm, lysed by bead... | ecosystem: Host-associated > Porifera > Sponge >... | reverse complement strand
GCCATCCCGACCTTCAACGAGAGCAACCGTTTATTGGATCGTTATTCCGTCGTTGTCGATTAGTCTGGTCGTGCCAAAACGTGCCGCTACCAACAATCGAACCTCGCCATGTAACGGCCCCTCGCACTCGAGAGTGTCCGCTTGTACCGCAGCCACATAATCAAGTTCGGCACCACCGTTGCTGATCACTTTGGCCATCACCGACTGAACCTCTTCAGCATCCGTCTCGCCGCCTCGTATCGCCGCGATTCCAGCATCAAGGCAGGCACGAAGCACCGGAGCTTGTTCACGTTGGTCTTCGCTGAGGAAAATGTTGCGGCTCGAAAGCGCCAACCCGTCATTCTCGCGGATCGTGGGGCAAACCACCACCTCAACGGGAAGGCTCAGGTCGCTCACTAGCCGTTTGACAACGCAAACCTGTTGCCAGTCCTTCTCCCCAAAATAAGTGCGACACGGACCGACAATCGAAAATAGTTTGGTTAAAACCGTTGCCACACCACCAAAATGCGTAGGCCGAATAGCCCCTTCAAAAGGCGCAGACAACGAAGGCACATTAACCATGGTGCCAAGCCGGTCGGGGTAAAGTTCTTTCACGGAAGGGACAAAAACGTAATCGACACCGTGTTTTTTGCAGGCGACCAAGTCTTTAGGTATGTCTTGGGGATAAATTTCAAGGTCTTCTTCAGCCGCAAACTGCAACGGATTGAGAAATACCGACACTACCGTAACCCGATTTTCTCGCTTGGATGCTGCCACCAAAGAAAAGTGGCCGGCGTGCAAACTCCCCAACGTTGGTACGTAACCAACAGCATGCCCTTTACGCCGACTCGCGTTGAGTCGTTTCTGCAAGCGATCAATTGTGGCTATTTGCTCCATAATGCCGTTCGGTTACAGATGGAAGAGTCAACAATGACCTCTAATGTTGAACTAAGTATAATACCACCGAGCAACCAACGAACAACAAAGAAAAAATCTGCTAACCCTGATCATCCACGAGTATTCGTGAGCAGGTTGGTGTGGTTGTTGTGCAGCACATCCTCAATTGGCTAAACGTTTCGCTTCCTGCGAAAGGGCTGTATAGGTTGCGCGCTCGGTGCTAGGTAATGCTTGGAGGTGACGAGTGATTGTGGCAACATCACCACGTGCTGCCGGGCCGGTTAGCGCGGCTTTTGGGCCTAATTCCGCCACGTTCTTTAGGCTCTCGCTCGCCAGATCAAGCAAAACTGCGAAGGGCACATCAGCTTGTTGGGCTACTCGCTCGGCTTGCCCCAACAGCGCTACAAGATGGTTGGAAGCGATCACCGCCGCGGCGTGATATGTTGGCCTTGCGCTCTCGGCCACCACAAAGGCGCGGCCTCCAAGAGCTTCCACCAGCACGTTCACCTGCGGATCGCCGGCTATCGCGAACCAAGCACCAAGCAACCGCTGTGCGCCGATTTCAGGAGACGGCAAGGATACCAACGGGTGCAGCGCAGCACAACGCGGGTGCCCTTTGAGCGCATCAAGCCCCAAAACCCCCGATAGATGCACAACCAGCGCCGTAGCGTTCGGTTCAACCGAGTTGGCGACTTCACTGATCACGTCGTCTGGCGTAGCGACTATCAACACATCGGTATCTTGAGCGGCGTTTCGCAAATCATCATTGCGGCCCAGATAGCCTTGCAGCATCGCACCAGTTGCTTGGAGCGCGCCCCCCAACGACTTAGCAGCACGCCCCGCACCGACAAAACGAAGTCTCATCGTCTAGGCATCAGACAGTGCTTCTAGGCGACTGTGCTTCTAGGCGGCCCAAGCACACTACTTGGTCTACACGGCTCGCGGTGTCAGCATCAAAACCGTCTGGAAGCAACTCTGGGGCTAAGTCTCGCAAGGGCACCAACACGAAACTGCGTTCAAACATGCGTGGGTGCGGCACAATTAGGTCGGTTTCGTTGATGTTTTCACCGTCGATCCAAAGCACGTCCACATCTAGCGTGCGCGCCCCCCATCGGACTGTACGTACACGTTGGGCAGCACCCTCAAGCTCTCGGCAAAGACCCAACAGTTGCCTAGCCGAAAGTGCCGTGTGAAGTTCCACAACAAGGTTCAAATAGTTGCCCTGTTCAGGGCCCCCAACTGCTGCTGTTTCGTAAACATCAGAAACGCCAGCCAAGTCAGCAAGCCCAGCCACAGCATCACGCAAGAACCCAACACGATCACCCAAGTTTGAACCCAACCCCAAAAAAACTTGACGGCGCTTAGGCATCGTCTGCTTGGCGTGAGTCGCGGCGGCGCACGATACGCACACCACTCGAATTGAGGAATTGCGTCACCGGTGGCCTTAGTTTCCTCACCTCAACAGTGACTTCCACAACACGAGCGTCCGCGAGGACCACCTCAGCTATCCGTTGCGCTAAACGTTCAAACAATTGAAATGTTTCGTTGACGGTGACCGCCTCAATACGGTCGAGCAGCTCGCTATAATCAAGGGTATCGGTGAGTTCATCGCTAGTGGTAGCCGTTAAATTCGCAACAACATCCACGTCAAACTCATATGGTTGGCGTTGCTTCTGCTCTTGAGGCAAGACACCGCAAATACAGCCAAGCCGCAAACCACGCAGTTGAATCACATCAGTGTTGGCCATCAGCGTCGGCTATCAGTGTCGGCCATCAGTGTTGGCCATCAGTGTCTTCTGATTCGGCAAGCAGATCACCAATAGCGCCCGACGGCACATCATCTCTCGAATCGCAGCGATCCAGCATCGCCACAAACTCCCGTGCTGTGGCTGTTAACTCTCGCTCAAATAGTTGTTCAGTCACAATAATCGCCCGAGGGCCGTCCGGCACCAACCCCATCCACGCCAAATAAGCCGCAACCAAGCCAGTGATCGTGTCACCAAGTCGTTCACGATGAATAACGATCTTATGGCTAGCACGCACATGGTCACGGATTGCAGCCATCGCCCGGGTTAGGCCCGCAGGTCCATCGCTGACCCCTGCGAAGGGAACATGATGATAAGGGACACCAAGTTCTTCATAATTGTGCAGGTTGTGCTTCGACCCAATCAGCGACAAAACAAAATCGAAGTTGTGCTCACGAAGCCAAATGATCTCTTCAAGGCGACGCACCTTGCGGTGTTCAATACCGTAACCACCGGGCCGTTCGCACACAGCAACCTGATCTTTGAGCACCCACCGAAACTGTTTAGGTTGGATACCGTGCGCCCAACGGCCTCTCATCACCATAGTCGGCAGCCCATCAGGTTTTGAGCAGGCTCAAAGCGTGGACAGTGGCCTCAACATCGTGTACTCGGATCATCTCAACTCCAAGATACGCACTCCAAACCGCGATTGCCACCGAACCTTCAAGTCGATCCGCAGTGTCGGTGAAAAAAACCTCGGTTGAGTGCCGTGAGTGCCGTGAGTGCCGTGAGTGGGTGGAGGGCGTTGAGTGGTTTGTTGCCCGCGCATCTGACCGCGCCTGAATACGGCCGACCACGCTCTTGCGGCTGGCACCCAACAGCACCGGCGCTATCTCCGCGAAACGGTCGATGTTGGCTAACAGTTCAAGGTTGTGCTGCGTGGTTTTGCCGAACCCGATACCCGGGTCAACCCAGATGCGTTCCACCCCCGCGCGGCGACCCAGTTCAACAGCTTCAGACAAGAACGCTGCGATGTCTTCCACCACATCGCCGTAACGAGGGCTGTCTTGCATGGTTGCACTTTCGCCTAAGGAATGCATGGCGATCCAACCAACGCCCTTTGACGCAGCCACCTGATACAAAGAAGCCGAAACATCGTTGATAATTGAGGCACCAGCATCAACGGCAGCTTCGGCCACGGCCGCTTTGGTGGTGTCGATTGACACCTCAATCCCGCTGTCTGCTAACGCCGAGACAACCGGAATCGTACGCTCCAATTCTGTAGCTTCGTCCACCGGGTGCGAACCCGGACGAGTGCTTTCCCCGCCCACATCAATGATGTCGGCACCTTGGTTCATGAGGGTCTTGGCGTGCGCTATCGCCTCAGCGGGTTCCAACCAGCGACCGCCGTCGGAAAAAGAATCAGGCGTGACATTGACGATGCCCATCACTTGGGTCATGGTTCAACGATCAAGAAACCGCATGGCCTCAGCACGCGTAGCCGCGTTCTTGCGAAAAATCCCGGTAACGCTAGAGGTGACCGTAGATGCGCCCGGTTTACGAACACCGCGCATCGACATACACAAATGCTCCGCGGCGATAACTACCAACACCCCGCGAGGGCTCAAAGAGGTCTCAATGGCATCAGCAATTTGAGTGGTGAGCCGTTCTTGCACCTGAGGGCGTTTGGCGTAACCGTCAACTAACCGCGCCAACTTTGAAAGCCCCGTTACCTTACCAGACTGGTTCGGGATGTAAGCCACATGCGCGGTGCCAAGAAACGGAATGAGATGATGTTCGCACAGCGAATAAAGCGGAATGTCGCGCACCATCACCATCTCATCATGGCCGACTTCAAAAGTGGTTTCCAAATACGCGATAGGGTTTTCGTGGAGCCCCGCGCACACTTCGGCAAACATGCGTGCAACCCTCTCGGGGGTTTTGATAAGCCCATCACGAGTTGGGTCTTCGCCTATCGCGATCAAGATTTCTTGAACAGCTGCCGCGATCCGCGGTTGATCTATTTGAGGCGCGTGAACGCCGTTGCCAGACGGCATGGTGGGGGATGTTCCGCTTGAGGTCATGCTAGCCCGCTCGATTCGGTTGCAGGTTCGAACACGTTGATTGTATTCAACTCTCGATAATGTTCGGCAACGTCAAGCCCGTAACCGACAACAAAATCACTAGGCACTGAGAAACCCACATAGTCGATATTGTCGGTTTTGGCACCTTCGCGAACCAGCAAGGCACAAACTGCGAGGGATGCTGGTTGACGTTCCCCCAAGAACCGCAGCAAGTATTCCATCGTTGCACCAGAATCAACAATGTCTTCCACCAACAAGACATCTCGACCGGCGATATCAATGTCGAGGTCTTTGACGATACGCACCACACCATTTGATTGCGTGGATGCCCCATAAGACGAAACCGCCATGAAATCAATCTCCACGGGAAGACGAATTTCTCGCGCTAGGTCGCTCATGAAAACAAACGCGCCCTTCAACACTCCAACAAGCAACAAACGCCGCCCGCCGTAGTCATTGGTGACCTGCGTCCCGAGTTCCCGCACTCGTGCCGCAAGCTGGTCTGCGTCAACCAAAACACGACCAATGTTCCCCGCTGGCGCTGTCATCACCTCAAACCATACAAGCGCAACGCCCGGCCACCACCAACCGCCAAAGCGCAGCAACCACTAAATACGCAACGCCGGCGGCTCAACACGCAACCGATTCGAGCTACGAACAACCCGAAACCCACCTTCAACCTCGGTCGCACGAGCAGTATTTTGGACAACAGCCATAACTCGATCAATCGAGGCTGCATCCACCGCGTTGATGCTTTCGGTTTCGGCCATTAGCCATTGACGCAAAGCCTCAGCGGCCACGGCTCTCGGGGCTACCCGCAACGCAGTTGTGTCGGTGGGATCCAAGTCTTTAGCAGCGTCTTGGATTACCTTGAGCGCGTCTGCAATGAGGTCGGCGTGGCGGTTCAACAAAGGCACCAGATCACGCCCTAAAGCCTGCGCAGCTAAAGGCAGCAGTTGGTTACGCACCACCACACGAGCAAAACGTGGGTCTTGGTTCATTGGATCGTGAAGCACTGCCACACCAGCCCATGCGCACAAAGAACGGGTCTCAGCGCGCCGCAAACCAAGCAACGGGCGGCGCACTCGACCGAACTGTGCGGCTACCCCCGCTAAACCAGCGCCACGAAACAAGTTGAGCAGCACCGTCTCGGCCCGGTCATCAGCAGTGTGCGCCACGCACACCTCCGCCGGCAACGCGGCGTAACGAGCGGCGCGTGCCCGTGCTTCAAAATCAGCACCGTCACTGAGTTCTAGTGTGCGGAGTTCAAAAGCTGCACCCAACGAAACAGCAAACTTCTTTACATGCTCCGCTTCGGCATCGCTAGTATCTCGAACTCCGTGATTCACGTGCCAAATGGTGAGCGGCCGCTGCGTTTGCGCCGCAAGCAAAGCCATCGCCACGCTGTCGGCACCGCCACTAACCCCTAAAGCGAGTTCGCTGCTCTCTCCGAAATCGCAACGAGCTAGCAGCTCAGCTATGTTCATTGATGATCTAGGCCAGGTTGCTCACGCGGCAACATCGGCGGGAGCAACACGTTCAATCCAAAGTTCGGGTTGACGAATCTCCTCAATGGAAGGAACGTTGGCGGGTTCAGCCCAAGCCATGTTGAACAGTTCCGCTCCACCTCGGCGTTCCACTTCAGCGATGAAATTCTCGCCTTCAATGTATTGCTTCAGTTTCGCCTCAAGCCCAGTGAGCTTTTGGAAAACCTTCGCAAAACCGCGCACATTCTGTCGACGATTACGCAACACCCGAGCGAACCGCGGCGCTGATGGCACCAAGCCGGTGCCGGCACGATCCATAGTCACATCCCCGTGGCCTTCCAACAAGCTCATCAAACCAGCTACTTCATTTAGTACCTGCAACTCTTCTTCGGAAGCAAACAAACCCATGATCCCGCCGGAACCTAAAATGTCTTCTCCGCGCCGCCGAGCTTCAAGCAACCGTGTACACGCTTCCATAATGCGTTTTGGGTCGGGGTCTAACCCTTCCATGGTGGCCTCAACTAGACCCAAGAAGTGTTGCCGCATCCAGGGCACCCCAGTGAACTGGGCACGGTGGGTGACCTCGTGCAAAGCTAACCACAATCGAAACTCCTGAGGCGGAAACGCGTAACGGTGTTCAAGGGTCAAGACGTTCGGCGCGACGTAATAAACGATGTCTTGCTCTTGCGGGTTTTCGTCTTCAATGACCAACAGATCGTATTGCCCGAGCACTCGTTTAGACATCCAACCAAGCATGAACCCCAGTTCAGCGCCAGCGACTTTAGCGCCTAAATCACGCATCGGACCAGCGTCTATCTGCTCACCGAATTTGTTGACTAGCGGACGCAAGAGCCGCTGAAACGATGCCAGATTGGCATCAATCCAACCCTTTCTATCGGTCACCCGACCCCGAGCATTGCCACTCAAAGACCGCAAACCAGTGCATTGCGCTACCAGTTCCTCAGCTTGGGCGGTGTAACGGTCGAAATCTTCTTCAAGACCGTCACGAAAATGCGCTGCCGCATAAGGGTCGTACGCCACCGACTTGTAGGCAACCTTTTTGGCTAAGTCCCAATCTACGGGATCGGTTGGCACTAGCTTAACCGTTCAATCTCGGGGGTATCTAGTTGAGGTTACTTTGTTGAGGTAACCCAGCACTGTGGCCACCACCAACACGATGGCCCCAACCGCGAGCGGTACCGCAATCCAGAAATGCCAAACAACTGCAAGAATCATGAACTCAAGTGTACCCCGATCAAAACCGCGCCGTCTACCCCGCGGGTCGCTAATGCATGACGCAGTTACTTGACCGAAGGTTCTTGAGCGAGTTCGTAACGCGCCGTCCTGATGGTTTCGGTGTCGATGTTGAGGGCTGCGGCGACCTCAGCATCGAGTGCGCACCGTGTTGGGTCGTTAGCAGCCTCCCGCAAAAGCAACATCTCGGCGTGTGCGTGTTTGTCGTATGCGCGAGCGAGCCGAGTTCGTGCCTGCGGATTGAGTATTGGTATCGGTATGCGCGCCAGAGCGTTCAGCGATAGGGTCGGGCGTGACATCACCTTCGGAGAGGCGACCGCGATAGTTGAGAGCCAACCAAGTGTCGAGTTGAAGTACGCGCAGACAGCGCGCTCGGTGTCGTCTCGTGCCTCGCCGCTGAAGTTGCTGAAGCGTATGGGAACCCAGTGTGAACCTACTGTGGCGGTGTCGACACGCACGGAATGTACTCGTGCGGTGTTCAGTCGCGGGGATACAGCCAACAATAGGTGCGACCGTTTGCCCCAGTAGGCGGAAGCGCGGGTTTGGTGTTTTTGTTTGGCGTGTATGTATGTGTCTGTGGTGGCAGCCATCGACTGCGTTGCTTTGGTGTTGTTGTGCCAAAGTGCGCGCCGACCGTGCTGGTCGGCGTGTGTACTCTTTGTGAATAACCCCCGAGCATTTCTTCCATCTGGCCCAATATCGGCTTGTTCACCGACAGGCGCAGTGGCGAACAAGACGCTCGTTTCAATATCACCGAAGAGGTTGACGAGGTATGTTGAGGTGAGCGTCAGCGGCCGCCAGATTCCTTGCTTGACTAGTTCCGCTGGCCATTGTTCGACGGTCCCGACGGCGCTAGGCAGCGTTCCGTTTTCTAAAGCAGCTACCAAAGATGCGGCGAAGATTGGTTCACGCGGATTATCTCGCAAGATCAAGAACTTGGTATCTTCGTTAGTGCCGTTTTCTCCGCGCCGCCTAGCGACCACTAGGATTTCAGAGATGCTTGTACTTTCTGAAAACCACGGTCGTTTCTGGTCGTGTGCGGCAACGACCCATTCAATATTAAACCATTCGGCGAGCAACTTCCTAGCCTCAACGTTGGAAGGCGCTGCGGCTCCAGCGGCTGGATACACAAAAGCTAGTGTTGCCCCTTGATCAAAACTAACTAGGTGCTCGCCCAAGTCCATAAACATCGTACCCGATGATGTGCGGTGGCCAGCACGATTGTCACGTAGTTTCTTTTCGGCAGCTTTGAGTTTCTTTTCGACCGCAGGAGGGAACTGGTCGTGACGCAGCGAATCTCGCGTGTATGGTGGGTTCATGATCACTAGTTGTTGCGAGTTGGCCGTGATTTCTTCCTGCTCACCAGTGTCTATGTGTTCACCGGATGCCCAGTCGATGCCGAGGTCAAGACGTGGCGCACCAGGTTTGATAGCCAACAACTCTAATGACCCGACTTTGGCGTTGTCGCGTTTGTCAACACCTAAAGGCATCAAACGGATGTTCATGTGGCGAAACGTCGTTGACGGCGACAACAACCCCAGAGTGGTTGCAGCCATGTGGCAAGCGGTCATATTTACGTCTAGCCCGGTTATGACATCTTCAATGAGTGTGGTCGCATCCGCTCTGGATTTGTTTGCGGGCCTGAGGTCACGTATCCGTTCGGCGGCGGCCATCAACAATGTGCCAGTTCCGCAAGCTGGGTCGATAAGGCTGAACTCAGCAAGGTTCTTCGGCACATCTGCGCGCCTGATGGCCAAGCCAGCTAGCAGGATTGCCGCTGAGGTGCTGGTGTAGTAACTGCCGTCATAACGTGCCGTGTCAACGAGTCGATGAAAGATGCTTCCCATCAGATCGTGGCGAGTGCTGGATGCTGATCTGGCGACGCGTAGCGATCGGTTTACCACCCAAGTTACCGCAGTAATCCATCTGTGATCTTGAGTGGGTCGCTCAAGAGTGCGGATGGCAGCCTCAAATATTGGGCGGTAGTCTACAGCAAGGATTGCCCGCCAAGCGTTATTGAGCTCGTCAAGAATGTCGGCATCTTTAGATTTGAGGCATTGCTGGAGTTTTTTAGGGGGCCATCTTGCGGAGAATTTCTCGCCTGTTTGTGCGTCCATTTTAGGTGAAACCTGCGGTAGGTGTTGTTCGAGACGTGTGTGGAACATGGCAGCTGCAGCCACAATTAGCAAGGCGCGTTTTGCTGCCTTGCGGCGTACTGCTGAGCCTGTTGTGCGTCCGAGCATCTCGGCGAGGTCTTGGCATTGCCGAATAGATAGATGCTCTACAGCTAGGTTGAGTACGGTGTCCAATTCAGCGGCTATTTCGTCCGGTGTTTGTTGCCCAACTTGTCGGCATCGCCTTACTACCCCAGCTAGATGCCAGACGGTGCCTTTTACCCAAGATGGTTGGGGTATTTCGTTTGATGCGGTTGGCGGTAAAACCGACCACTCCACCACAGAGTTTGTGGTGAGGTGGCGCTCCAAAATCCCCTCGGGGTAGTTTACGGCGATCACATTGTCGGCTACCACCTGCCCTGCTTTCGCGTGTCCCCATCTCGCCGCAGCATCCCTGAAAGCTCCCGAACGGTTGTTGATTTCTGCTTCCAGTGCCACCCTCGCTATGTCGTGTCGCACGTCCACATCAATCTGTTTGAGTGAACCTGGTTGTTTGTTTTCGGCTACAGATTCGGTGAGGCCTAGTGATCGTAGGATTTGCGCGAGTTTTGTGTTTAGGGTGTTCTCATGCGACGCTTTGACACTTGCTTGGGTGCCCTGTTGAATGGTGTTCATTGATTGGTTCCTTTCTATGAGCAACAGCGTCGTTCTTTAACTTAATACTCGACTGCGTAACTTAACACTCGACTGTGACAACGGCTCCAATCTAGGGGCTCTCCTTCAGGGCCTGCAGCGACACGCGTGTGTTCATGGTTGGTTGTGAGCCCGAGAGGAGATTTGAACTCCTGACCTACGCTTTACGAGAGCGTTGCTCTACCAACTGAGCTACTCGGGCGAGACACCAAAATCTACAATCTAGCGTGTCGGTGCCGCATTCGTGGTGCAGCAAGGGTCACCTAGGTGGCGGTGTCAAACGCGCCAGAAGTGCTTGCAGCAGCAACGTCTCCCGAGGATTACGCACTAACGCTTCGTTGCTATTTTTCAGGTGACCTACCGCAGCAAAAGCGTGTGCAGCACTTGGGTCGGCCACGGCCAAGTCGCGATAGCGGGCCGCTAAAGTGGCGAAACCAAAGCGGAGTTCTTCAGTTCGGAACCGCCGAATCTCACGCTTGTGCCTGGATTCGAGAGCCGCGCGGCCTGAACCCCGCGTACCTAGTTGCGCTTCAAGTTCTTTCAAATCTTCGAGTTCTTGGGTGTGCTTGTCTCCAAACACACCTACCTCAGCACGATCAATCAAGTCGACCAACTCTGTGACTATCTCTGCAATCATCGAACCGCTGCGGTTGAGGCGATCCGGTATCGACCACCAAGTGTTGCGGCGATGTTCAAGTTCCGGGTCTGAAGCCAACAAACGGGCTCTTTGTATGCTGCCGTTTGCCGACACCGCGATTGTCTGCGCCGCCGAGTCATCAAGAGAGAATTCCGAAATCACGGTTCGGGCGACATCTGCATGACTGAGCGCCGCGAAATCCACGCGTAAACATCGTGATTCGATAGTTACCTGATGAGGCGGCACAGCACTCGCAAGTAGCACAAAAATGGTTGACCGAGGTGGTTCTTCAATCAGTTTCAACAAGGCGCTGCAAGCTGGCGGGTCAGCGGACTGGAACTGTTCAACGATCAGCACCTTGCGAGTTCCTTCGGTTGGCGACCGATGCCCTTCCTCAATAATTTTGGGGACTTCACCTGGCGAGTTTGTGGTGCCGAGCCGCAAATTGTTACCTTCGGGAGTGAACAGCACAATGTCGGGATGGTGCTCCGTTCGTGCTAAACGCCGGTGGCGCTCAATGCCGTTCGGGTCGGCTGCTGCGAGCAGTTCACCCGCAAAAATAAAAGCGGCCTGACGTTTGCCTACACCATCTGGACCCACGAACAGATAAGCGTGAACTACGCAAGACACCGCCGCACTCAAGCGGCGCCCCGCCTCGCTTTGGCCTACAAGCGCCCCCCACGGATCGGCACTCATTGCTGCTCAGCAAACCACGCGTGCACGCAAGTTTGCACCCTCGCGGCGACCGCGTCAACCGAACCTTGCGCATCAACGGTGACCCAAGAACTCCGATGTTGTTCGGCGAGTGACCGATAACCGTCACGAACACGACCAAAAAACTCGGCCCCAATGTCTTCGATGCGGTCTCGGCGGTTACCCACACGCCCCAACGCAGTTGAAACATCTAGGTCTAAAAAGACGGTGAGATCGGCTTGCAACCCTTGAGTAGCGAACTCAATCATGGTGTTTAACAGGCTCAGATCAAGGCCGCGTCCGTACCCTTGGTATGCCAAAGTAGAGGCACCATAACGATCTGAGATCAGGTCACGCCCAGCTTGCAACGCCGGGCGAACTACTTCGCGCACATGTTGGGCTTTGTCTGCAATAATCAACAGAGCTTCGGTGCGGTCGTCAAGCTGCTCGTTGCGTGGGTCCAAGAGAATCGACCGTATGGAGTTGCCTACCGCGGTCGCGCCGAACTGAAAGGTGACATCGCAACCAAGATGCTGGGCGAGTTTGCGAACTTGGGTAGACTTGCCCGAACCGTCAATCCCTTCAAAAGCAATCAAACGCCCCGTCATTTGCTGCCCTTGTCGATGTTGCAGCCCGATGTTTCGTTGTGTTCGGTTCTGGGTTCGGTTCCATGGGAACGTAAACTCCACGCCGCGAGCAGGGCTGCCGCGATCACCGTTAAGGCTGAGAGCCACATGGTTAACCGCACTCCCGGCACTGCGACCACTGCACCGAAAAGGTTCCACTCGGTGTTCCACAAGCGTTTTGAAAGCGGGTCTAGGGTTTCAGCCAACAACGGACCCACAAACATGGCAAATAACAAACATAAGCGCACCAGAACCAACAAAGCCGAAAATACTCGCCCACGGATGTCGTCGTCCACTTGTTCGTGCAGCAATGTGAAACCCAGAACATAGATAGGCCCGGCTGCGAACCCGGCAACCAAAATCACCGGTATCACAATCCCTAACAACGAAGCGGAAGCCGAAACGAACATAGCCACGCCAGCCATCAGCAGCGCCCAAGGAAAGACTTTGGCGCGGTTGATGCGACTTTGCAGCACCGTGGCGGTTATCACACCTAAGGCCATACCACATCCCAGCGCCGTTACCACCGCGAAATAGTCGGCATCGTCGCCAGCGATTACGTCATTCACGAACAACGCTCCGAGGGGCACCAGCATGCCCCCACCCATGATCCCAACTGCCAAACCAACATTAACCGAACGCACAATTGGGTTCACCGCAATCAGCTTCCATCCTTCACGAAGTTCACGCAGCGCGCCGCCAAGTTCCCACCTGCCCGTACCGCTGACGGTGGCAGTTTCACCTTTTCGGCTCGGAAAGCTGATTGTCCAAATAATCAACGCGGTAGCTAAGAACGATAACCCATCAACATAAAACGCTAAGCCCTCTTGGTTCAGACGGAAGGTGTTGACCCAGCCTTCATCACTGAAGGACTCAGCTAGTTTGGCGAACAACGCAGCAAGCCCGAAGGCCACCGGAAACATGCCGTAGGCAGCCGCAACGTTGAGAGAGTTGGCTGAAGTCAGCTTTTCGTTGGGCACTAGGTTCGGGACGATTGCTTCCTTGGCTGGCGACCACATCATGGTGCATAATTCCAAAACGAAAGAAGCGATGACTAACCCAAGCACACTGTCGACGAACGGTAGTGAGAATAGCACCAGCGCCCGGGTGACATCGCATACCAGCATCACGCGTTTGCGGTTGAGCCGGTCAACCAACACGCCAGCGGCGGTGGCCAAGAACAACCCGGGAGCGACTCGTGCCGTGAGCACAAAGGCGATGTTGGCACCTTCGTTAGCCTCACTAAGACGGTTAACCAGGGCGACTATGGCAATTAACCCCAGCCAATCGCCGGTTGCTGAGATTACTTGCGCTATCCAAAGCCGAAAAAACTCGTTTGAACCGAAAATGGATTTGATGAGCCCCTGGTCTCGGGTGGCTCCCAAGGCATCTTCTAAGCGACTAGCGCTACTTGATGGGGTGTGTTGATCCACGATACAAGGCTAGGTGTGATTGAGGCCGCACAGAACCCAGCGGTTAGGTTGGCCGCTTAGTGGTGGTTTTCTTTGCGGATTTCTTGGCGGAGGACCGAGCCGATTTCGTAGCGGTTTTCTTGGAAGCCTTCTTGGTTGCGCCGCTTATGCGTCTTTCGGCCAACAGTTCAGAGGCACGTTCAACCGTCAACTTTTCAACGCTGTCTCCGGTTCTAAGCGATGCGTTGTGTTCGCCGTCGGTGACGTAGGGCCCGTAGCGACCGTCTTTTATGAGCATGGCCTTGCCAGTATTGGGGTCTTCGCCGAGTTCTCGCAAAGGCGGTTTGGCGGTTTGCGCGCGGCGCCGTTTCGGTTGTGCGAATAATGCCAAGCATTCTTCAACAGTTACCGAGAACAGTTGCTCTTCGGTGTCTAGGCTGCGGCTTTCGGAGCCTTTCTTGACGTAAGGGCCGTAGCGTCCATTTTGTGCCGTGATCGTTTCGCCGTCGGTTGGGTCTGTGCCCACCGTACGGGGTAGCGATAGTAGACGCTGAGCATCGTCTAGTGTGATCGTTTCCACTGACATAGTGGCAAACAAGGATTCCATTTTCGGTTTCTGATCTTTGGTTTCGCTGCTGCCTAGCTGCACATAAGGCCCGAAGCGTCCTTCTTTGACGTAGATCTCCTTGCCGCTGGCGGGGTCGCTGCCCAAAATGCGTCCGCCTTTAGGTTTGGCTAAGTATTCAAGGGCTTTATCGAGGGTCAGTTCGTCGGGGGGTAGGTCTTCTGGAACGGAAGCACGGTTGGTGCTATTGTTGCCGTCGTTAGTGTCGTGGTCGGCCTCACCGAGCTGCACGAAAGGCCCGTAGCGACCGACCCGCAACACGACTGGTTGGCCGTCTTCGCTCATGCCCAACAAAATGGTATTAATGGAGCGAGCATCAATGTCGGCGTGACGGGTCTCGACTTTTTCTTTTAGGCCTGGTTCGCTACCTTCACCGCCGCCGAAGTAGAAACGGGTTAGCCAAGGTAGGCGCTCTTCGGTGCCGTTGGCTATGCGGTCAAGGTCTTCTTCCATTTGTGCTGTAAAGCCGTAATCCACAAGGTTCGGGAAGTGCCGTTCCATCAGGTTGACAACTGAGAAAGCTGTGAATGAAGGCACTAATGCCGAACCGTTTTTCCAAACGTAACCACGGCGCATGATGGTGTCGATGATCGATGCATATGTGGAGGGGCGACCAACGCCTAGTTCTTCTAAACGCTTGACGAGTGATGCTTCGGTGTAACGCGGTGGGGGCGAGGTTTCGTGGCCTTCGGGTTGCAGTGGTTTGGTGGGATGGACTTGGTCGCCCTCGTGGATCGCCGGTAAGCGTCGTTCTTCGTCTGCGTTCGGGTCGGGTGCTGCGGTTGCGTCAGTTGTTTCTTCGTAGACTTCACGAAATCCTCGGTGCGAGATCACTGTGCCGCTAGCGCGAAATACTATTTCCTTGCTGGCGTTGATGGTCGTGCCGATACGCAGTTGCACGGTTTCACCAGTGCAGTCGGTCATCTGCGAGGCAATTGTTCGTTTCCATATGAGTTCATACGCGCGTGCTTCGGCGCGTGAAACTTCAGCGGCTACTTCTTGCGGAGAGCGAAACGTGTCACCAGCAGGGCGGATTGCTTCGTGCGCTTCTTGAGCGTTTTTTGATTTTTTGGTGTAGAGCCTCGGGTTTTGGGGCAGGTATTGCGCTCCGTAGCGGCTCTTGATAGTGGCGCGGGCTGCTTGCAAGGCGGAATCAGAAAGCGTGGTGCTGTCTGTGCGCATATAAGTTATATAACCTTTTTCGTAGAGTCCTTGTGCGGCACTCATGGCCATTTTCGCCGACATTTTCAGTTTGCGGCCGGCTTCTTGTTGGTATGTTGACGTGATGAACGGTGCTGCGGGTCGGCGACGGTAGGGTTTAGATTCCCGCGAAAGCACCTGATAGTGCGCTCCTCGCAGTTCGTTGGCAAGTTGGTGAGCGGCGGTTTCGGTGAGTACCGTGACGTTTTGGCGCTTCAGTTGGCCGTCATTGCTGAAGTCTCGACCTAGCGCTAATTTTGCTCCGTCAATAGTTGCGAGTTCTGCTTTGAACTCTCTTGTGTCGCCTTGGTCGGCTGCGAACAGTCCACTGATAGTCCAGTAGCTTGCCGCTACGAAGCCCATCCTTTCGCGCTCTCGCTCCACCACAATGCGGGTGGCAACGCTTTGCACTCTCCCCGCGGATAGTCTCGGTTTGACTTTTTCCCAAAGAACTGGAGAGACTTCCCATCCGAAGAGCCGGTCAAGGATGCGGCGGGTTTCTTGCGCATCGACCAATTTATGGTCGAGTTCCCTAGTTGAGTTGACGGCAGTTCTGATTGCGGTGGGCGTAATTTCGTGAAACACCATCCGTTTGACGGGGATTCGAGGGCTTAGCTCTTCAATGAGGTGCCAAGCGATAGCTTCACCTTCGCGGTCTTCGTCTGTAGCCAAATACAGTTCATCACTTTTTTGCAACACTTGTTTGAGGTAGCGGATGTGGGCTCTTTTGCCAGCATGCACCACATAAAGTGGCTTGAAGCCGTCATCCACGTTGACCCCATCGAATCTTGCGTAGGGCCCCTTTTTGTATGCCGCAGGCAGTTCACTAGCGCCGCCGGGAAGGTCACGGATATGACCAACTGATGCCTCGACGGTGTATCCAGCCCCGAGAAACTCGGCAAGCTTTTTTGCTTTGGCTGGTGATTCGACAATAACTAATGCGTTTTTCACATGAACCTCGTCAAGACGCAGATGCTCCGACAAGCGTTGGGTCGTCCGTCTCAACCTCTTCTACTTGATTAGCGCGCAACAAGATCGAAGCCCCCAACACCGCGGCGATAACTGACGCACCGACTATACCGATTTTAGCCTCGGTTAGTTGTGCATCTGAGAAGGCTAAACCGGCGATAAATATTGAGACGGTGAAACCGATTCCTGCGGTGGCGGCCAACCCCACCACATGAGTCCAGGTAGCACCCGATGGCAGGGAAGTCAACCCAGACTTTACGCTTAGCCAGGTGAACGCGGTGATTCCCACAATATTGCCAAATACCAGACCGGCAGCTACACCGAGCGTTACTGAACTTGTCAACGCATTAGAAACAGTTTCCGTGGAAAGTTCAATTCCTGCGTTCGCTAACGCAAAAATCGGGATAATCAAGTAGCTCGATACTGGATGAAGCAGGTCTTCTAACCTTTCAACGACCGAGATGTGTTCCTTCAATTCAAAATTGGCTTGGCGAACGGTTCGTGGGTTGGGTTCACCGACTAACGTGCGGAGAACCTCATCTTTGCTTAGTTCTATGTCGATGTGGGGATGTGCCGGGGTCAGCAAACCTAATACGACACCCGCGATGGTGGAATGTACGCCCGATTCGTGTACCGCATACCAAAGAAAGACCCCAACCATCACGTACGCGGGAGTCCAATAGATACCAGCGCGCCGCATCGCAACCACTACAACTACCGAAGCTACCGAAGCGAGTATCCAAGCGCTAGAAATGCTGTTTGTGTAGAAGATTGCTATGACCGCGATTGCGCCAATATCATCAACAATCGCTAAAGACAGCAAAAAAACTTTCATCGCACTCGGTACTCGATCGCCAAGTAACGACACCACTCCGACCGCGAAGGCGATGTCGGTAGCCATAGGGATGCCCCAACCGTCTACTCCTGCGCCACTCGGGTTAAAAGCAAAATAGATGAGGGCTGGGCACACCATTCCGCCTAGCGCAGCGATTGCGGGTAGTGCCGCCGCACGCCGTTCACGCAATGCCCCGACTGTGATCTCTCGCTTAATTTCGAGCCCCACCACAAAGAAAAACAACGCCATCAAAGCATCGTTTACAAATTCGCCGACGGTGACATGCAACAACTCCACTTGACCGAGGTCGACAACGATCATCGTTTCGAAAATTCGGTGGTAACTGTCGCTAAACGGAGAGTTGGCCCAAACCAAGGCCGCGACCGTAGCTCCAAGCAACAAAATGCCCCCTGCGGCTTGAATCTTCAGGAACTTTCTTAAAGGGCGCGCCAGAGCCAACGCGAAGCGGCGTTCTCGCGTAGCCGGTTTCATCGAACTCAATGTGGGTGGGTTATCAACCATGATCACATGCCATGCTAACGGCCAATCGCGCGACCACGACCGTGCGGGACTAAGAACACCAGGCGCACGGTAGTTCCAGCATCCGACGGGTGTATTTCGGATTCGTCAGCGAGCAATCGCATCAAACGCAGGCCCATGCCAGACTCGTGTTTCAGTCGTTCGGGGGAACCCGGTTCGGGAAGCTGAGGTAACGCCGCTAAATCAAACCCCGAACCGTGATCGCGAATCAGCACCTCAACCTGTGCTTCCGCGACTTTGCAGGTGACCTGAATGTGCGCCGAAATGCCGATTTCTTGATGGGAGCGGATCGCGTTTGTTGTGGCTTCTGAGACTGCAATGCGCAGGTCTTCGACGCGTTCTGAACCTAGTTGTGGGTGAAGTATTGCAGCACTAGAAACAACCAAACGCACCAACGACACATATTCGGTGAGAGCGGGGATCGCCAACTCAACCTCGCCACAGAACTCACTTGCAGCAGAGAAGTTGCTGGGTGGAGCAACTCCCGAAGTAACCGTAATGGGGGGAGACGGGGCGGAATCCATCAGTTCGTGGCTGCTTCTAGCACTGTGTTGTGAAACGTGAACACCCGATCCAGGTCGCATATTTCGAAGACTCGGCGAATCCGTGCCTTGGGGACGACCACCCGCAAGTCGCCGTCGAGAAGCCGAGTGCGTTTTAGTGCACCAACTACTACGCCGAGCCCAAAAGAATCGATGAAATCGACTGCGCTAAGGTCAAGCACAATACGGTTGTTGCCGTTTCGCACCTGTGAGATCACGTGCTGACGCAAGGCTGGGCCACCAACAACATCAAGGTCGCCCACGACTGCGGTTACGAACCAGGGCCCTTGGCAATACGTGTGTGTCAGATGCACCTTAGGAACCGTATCGGATCCTGTGGTTCCCCTCACCTTAACCGCGTCACTGTTCGAGATACATGGTTGCTATTGACGACATTTTTGGGTCGCCGATCAAGGCACCTACCACCGAAACATTTGTTTGCATCACATACACAACAAGCACCGTGACTACCGACGACTCCCGCAAGACGCTCACCGATAGTCGAGCGCGGTTGAACGAACTAGCGTCTATCACGGCATCGGTTACCTCGGCATCGGAACCGCCAACGGCGGCTACCCGCGCCCCCTCGCGGGTCGCATGGGTTAGCATCACCCGGGCACGAGCCACCAAGCCGATTTGTGCTATCACTAGAAGTGCAACCACAGCTACTGGCAAAAGCAACGCAAATTCAACTGTGGCTTGGCCCTCGTTGCGGCGTGGCTGTAGCTTCACGACACTCGGTCGGCTATTGAGTCGACAATACGGTTGAGCAGCGATGAAATCTTGCCGGTGGAGGTTGCCCAAGCGATCAAGATCATCGCCACAGTGGCAGCACCGAGAAGCACCAGCGCGTACTCGGCCGTGGCTTGGCCTCGGTCGTCTTCAAGGCGTAGTTTGGTTTCGGCAAGGAAGCTAAGCACGGCGACCTCTATTGCTATTAGTTGTCGAAAAATCATTTGTTTCTCCTCTTTTGTTTATCTTTTGGGTTGGTGCGGTGTTTTGGGGAGAGTTCTGGGAAGAGTTCTGGGTGTCTCGCGGCCTTAGATGACCACGCCGAGGTCGCTGAGCGAGCCAAGTACCAACGGAACGATGGTCAACAGCGCAAATGAAGGCAACACGCATAACAGCAGCGGACCGAGCATCGCTACGGGAATACGGCGTGCGCGTTCTTGAGCAGCCAAGCGGCGTTTGCGTCTGGCTTCATCGCTTACCCGCAGTAGTCCGATGGCGAGTGTGGAGCCGTCTCGTTCTCCAGTGTTGAGCGCAGCCACCAGCGGCCGTACGCGATCTCCTAGTGGTGTCATTTCGGTGTCTAATGCTTCTAGGAAGGTTGCGCCGGCGTCTGCTCGGGCAAGTGAGTTTCGCACTGCTGTTGCAAACGGTGTGGGTAACCATGCTTGGCAGCGATGCAGTGTTTGGCGAGGTGTGTAGCCAGCGCCCACGCCAACTAACAACAAGTCGACAACTTCGGGGAGTGCTTTGGCTACCTCGGCACTGTCGGTAGTGCGTGGGCGCCGGCTACGCACGACCACGACTGCGAAAACGAAAAGTAGCGGCACCACCAATACTGGTTGCAAGATGCCCACCAACGCCACGCCAATAATCACCGCGACTAGCGCGGCGCGAGGTGTTCCTAGAACTGTGCCACTAACAACTGTGCCGCTACTCTGACTCGCCCCGCTTGCAGCTAAGCGATGTTTTGGGGCAGCACGGTTAGGGTTGTGGGGGACTCGAGGTCTGGCGCGCCAAGGACGAAACCACATCGCGCTGAGCGCGCAACTGCCGACCAATAACAACAACGTCATCGCGTCACCGAAGCCGCCAACCAACGCATCCAAGCGAACCCCAAAACGTCAAGAACTAACCCAACCACTAGGCACAGTTGACCTAAGCCAGTGGTGAAAACCAGTGCACTGCTCGCCGGGTCGAGTGTTGACAACAGCACCAGAAAACCAATCGGTGCAACAAAAAGCAAGAGTGCTGAGGCTCGCGTTTGGGCGGTTAGCACTCGCACCTCGTCGGCGAGTTCAGCACGTTCACGTAAGGTCAAGGCGGCACGTTCCATCGAATCCGCCAGCGCTCCACCGGTAACCGACCCGAGGCTCACCACTGCACGAACCAAATCTCCATCAGGGTGCGCCAGCGCGCTAGCCCAACGGTCGAGCGCTTCCACCAAACGTTCGCCTGAAACAAAGCGAGTCACCAACGCGGTTAGACCTAGGCATTGCAGCGAAGCCAGCTTAGAAGCGGTTTGCAGAGCTTCGTGCAAATTGCGCCCGGCGCGCAATTCGCGAGCCAACACATTGAGCAACTCCGGTAGGGCACTAATCGCTTTTCGCTGGCGCTTTTGTTCGGCTCGGTTCATCGGTCGCCCCCGCACCACAAGGGGCGCACTTTCTCACCCTCGGTCACTTCCACAACTGCCACCACCTTGCGTTCTCCAGATGGACTGCGATCCACCTGCACAACAATGTCTAGGGCTGAACCAATCTGGGCTCGTATGGCGTCGTGAGGCAAACCCGTACCAGCAGACATAACTAATGAAGCCAAACGCCGCAGGGCATCGGTGGGAGAGTTGGCGTGGATGGTGGACAGGCACCCGGAATGCCCGGTGTTGAGTGCCGCCACCAGATCAAGCGCTTCTGGACCACGCACTTCACCTAGCACGATACGGTCGGGTCGCATTCGCAAGGCGTTACGTAAGAGGTCACGTATCTCCACGGCTCCGACCCCTTCAATCCCCGCGCTGCGAGCCTCAAGCCGCACCACATGAGGGTGCTGTAAGCGCAATTCAGCAGCATCTTCGATGGTGATCATTCTTTCTTCGGGATTGATGTGGGCGGCCAAGGCATTGAGCAGCGAAGTCTTGCCAACGCCCGTGCCGCCACTCACCACGATGTTGCGCTTCAGCGTGACCAACTTCGTTAGCAGCGCCACCATCCGCTGGGGACCAAAATCAGCCACATTTTCGGATCGCAACACGAAACGGCGGATCGTCACGTAGGGGCCATCCATGGCCACTGGCGCAGCCACAATATTGACACGGCTGCCGTCCGTCAAACGCCCATCTACCCAGGGTTTACGTGGGTCGACTATGCGGCCAATGGGCGCAACTATGCGTTCCACTAGCAGGCCGAGTTCGGCTTCGTTGAGCGCCACACCACTGCGTTCGATGCGCCCGCGGCGCTCCACCCACACTGCACCAGGCCCATTGATCATGATCTCGCTGATTTCTGGGTCGCAGAGAAAAGGCTCAATCGGCCCGAGACCCGCCAAACGAGCAGACACTTGACGATGCAAAGATTCGCGTTCATGCGCTCCGAGGAGAGGAGCATGGCGAGCGATTGTGGTTGCGATTTCGGCTGTTCCAGCACCTTGGTCTAATAGGTCTCCGTGAACCGTGGCTGCAAGTTCGATGATTTGTGTGTCAGCCATTGAACAACTCGTTGAGGCGAGACAGTGAACGTGGCATGCGATGCACCAGCAAGCCTGCGTCCACAGCGCGTGAAACGGCAGGGTCCCAAGGAACCGAGATCACATTGTGGTCGCCGAACACGGCTTTGATGTCGGATAGCCGCAACGCCCTCCCCGGTTCTTCAACGAGCACAACCGAAGTTGAAGATGTCAGCGGTTCCGCTAACGCTGCTTGGATTGCGAGATAACAAGCCCGGATGATCATTACTGCGTGCGCGTCTCGCGCCAGCCACGGTTTGGGAACGCCTCGGCTACCGGCATCTACCACCACCGAACGAGCTGAGCGTGACAGCAGTTCCGCAGCCAAAACAGTGCGTTCGGGGTTGCCCGGGCTAATAGCGGCTTGCGTTTTGTTTCCCGCGCCGAGCAGTTGCAACCGCTCTGCCACTGGAACTTCTAGCAGCGACAGCGCATCGGCCGCCACATCTGGCGGGGCTTGCAACCAATCAGACAAACCGTCTGTGTCGTTGCGCGGCAACCCCAAGACCAGTTCAAGATCGCCGACAGTATCGACCAACAGCGTTTCATCATTTGCTGAAGCCATGTTGAGTGCCAGCGCGCTGGCAATTACGGAAGTACCTGAGCCGCCTTTGGGCGACCAACAGACAGTAAACACGAAAACTCCTTGAGTTAGATTTCTATTTGGGGGGAGTGGTATCTAATACCGTACCAATCAAATTGAAGAAACCAACATCAAATAAAATATTATTTAGTGTTTTCGATATATCTCAATGCAGCCAAAGCTGCAGTTCCTGTTGCGTGATGGCTAGCTGTTGAGGTAGGCGCGGATGATCTCTTGCAGTTCTTCTAGGCTGAGGTTGCCGTCTTTGTAGGCTTTAGCAGCTTGCAGAACGTCAGTGAGGGTGACACCGTCGTCTTCTGTTTCTTCTTCATCGTCAGCGGGCTCGGCCTGTGTGGTGGTACCACTTGGTTGACTAGGTGGAGGCGGATAATACGGGGCAGTGTTTTGTTGGCGTTCCGGGGCGGGTTTTTTGGTGGTGGTCGTTGCCGTGGTGGTGGTCGTTGGTGGTGCTGTGGTGGTGGTCGTTGGTGGTGCCTGGATTGCGCCGTCGCTCTTTTGCAATTGCGGCGATTTTGTTTTTGTCGATTCTTGGGGCACCAAATCAATTGCCTGAGCTGTCCGCGAGTCTGACACGTCTATGTAGGCGACCCCGATTTGCGGGCATCGGGAGGTGAGATCAGCTAGATCTATGGTGACTTTGAACTTCACGGGGAACGTTGTGGCCAATTTGCGGCGGTTCCGTATGGCTGCGTTCTTGGATGCTTCGCCCCGCGCCATCTCGTCGGCGCTGGGTTCGCGAGCTGTCGCCGAGCTGTTAGCGGATGACACGACCTTCTGGTCGGAGTGGCGGTACAGTCTCCATTCGCCGTTTTGATTCCAAAATCCGACAACGGCAGGGGCTTGGCGCAGCCACGCTGTGTGGGCCGCAACATCAAACGTGAAACTGCCACTACGATGTTTGATGTAGGCGACAGCCGAAGTCTCCGTGTTGACAAAGGGTTCCATATACACATACAAATTCCGCGCACCACTTGTTGAAACGTCTACCGTGAACGAATCAGCGCCAGCGGACCCGTACCAGGTGTCTCCTGTCTTGGTGGCGGCCGTCCCGTCGACCGAGACGCTGTTCAGACTGCACACCGCATCCTGTTGGCCCAGGGCCGGGACGGCAGGTGTCAGAGCGACAAGAAATACGGCAAGGGCAGCGCTCGCGCAGAAGGCCAGCCAGATCGAAGAGCGTGCCGCCGATCGTGAGCGCATCTCAGCACACTCCATTGGCGTTCGGGGGGG
>Ga0209020_1001461_pt1 | contig 23641 bp, 18 predicted proteins | sample PinacodermBB_FD_187298 | JGI IMG/M metagenome (GOLD analysis project Ga0209020, IMG submission 187298) | Host-associated microbial community of the marine sponge Aplysina aerophoba from Gulf of Piran - sponge pinacoderm, lysed by bead... | ecosystem: Host-associated > Porifera > Sponge >... | reverse complement strand
CGCGCTCGAACGCAAGCTGGTGACCATCCACGCTGACTTGTCACCGGAGCGTCGTCTTCAAGCCACCGGGGGTCAGGCGAGAGGGCTTTACGCAGAGTTGATGCGCAACCTGTCGACGCGGGCCAAACCGGAAGGCGGAGCCATGCAGTCGGTGGTGGAGAGGTTCATCACCGTCTGCCTCAACGCTGCCCGCTCGCAAGGCGCCAGGCCCGAAACCGTGATTCGCCAGAGGCTGGCCGATCTCCAGGAGATGGTGGGCGGGTACGACTTCGCAGAGGTCATCGCCGCCTACTGGCATGCTTACGACACCGGAGACGACCAGCTGCGCTCCGATGTGGTGCGTTGGCTGCGTGGGGAGTTCTCCACCCGAACCGACTCGCGCCAGGCGCTCGGCGTGCGGACCATCATCGACGACCGCACCTTCTACGACCATCTCAAGCTCCTCGCCCGACTCGTCCGTCTCGCCGGGTTCTCCGGGCTGCTGGTCTGCCTGGACGAGATGGTGAACCTCTACAAGATGTCCCATACGCGGGCCCGTAACTCGAATTACGAACAAGTGCTGCGCATCCTCAACGACTGCCTGCAGGGTTCGGCAGCCGGACTGGGCTTCGTGTTCGGCGGCACCCCCGAAACGCTGCTCGACACCCGGCGCGGCCTCTACTCCTACCCTGCCCTCCAATCGCGTCTCGCCGAGAACACCTTCACACGCAAAGGCCTGGTCGATTATTCGGGGCCGGTGATACGACTCGCCAACCTGTCGCCCGAGGACATGTACGTGCTCCTCACCAAGTTGCGGCACGTCTTCGCAGGCGGAGACCCCGCCGCCTACCTGCTGCCCGACGACGCTCTGGAGGCTTTCATGCGCCACTGCGCTTCGCGGATCGGCGACGCCTATTTCCGGACGCCGCGCACGACCATCAAGGAGTTCGTGAACCTGCTGGCGGTGCTCGACCAGAATCCCGGCGTGCGGTGGCCGGAGCTGGTTGATCGGGTGGAGATCCAGGTGGAGACGAATCCGGACCTCGCCCCGATCGAGTCGGACGACGGGACCTCGCCACCGCCTCCGACGGCGGAGGACGCTGATGACAACCTCGTCCACTTCCGTCTCTGAGCCGACCGGGTCATCGGCGTTCACCCGGCTGCATCCGCGGATACAACGCTGGGTGTACGACCAGGGCTGGACCACCCTGCACGACGCTCAGGAACGCGCCACGGCCCCCATTCTCGACGGTGACAGCGATGTGATCATCGCCGCGGCGACGGCCGCCGGAAAGACCGAGGCCGCTTTCCTGCCGATCTTGTCGAGCCTGGCGAACGGTGACGAGCAGAACGGAGCGGAACGGCCAGGCGTTCGGGCCGCGCACGAGGCTCGGGTGGATCCGGTGCCGATCCGAAGAGCCTCGGTCGGCGTGCAGGTGCTCTACATCTCGCCGTTGAAGGCCCTGATCAACGACCAGTACCAGCGCCTTCAAGATCTCTGCGAGCGCGTGGACGTGCCCGTGCATCGCTGGCATGGCGACGTGTCGACAGCGGCGAAGCGGAAAGTGACGGACGAGCCGTCCGGGGTGCTGCTGATCACTCCCGAATCCTTGGAAGCCACCTTTGTCAACCGCGGTCCGATCGTTTCCCGCCTGCTCTCCGGGTTGCGCTATGTGGTGATCGACGAGCTTCATTCCTTCCTGACCACCCAGCGGGGCGCCCAATTGCAGTCCCTCATGCACCGGATCGAGCTGGCCATCCGGCGGCGACCACCCCGCATCGGCATGTCCGCAACCCTGGGCGACACGAGCGCGGCCGCTGCCTTCCTCCGTCCGAACAACCCGGAGCAGGTGGCGATAGTGGAATCGGAGTCGGACGGGCGAGGATTGATGCTGCAGATGCGCGGCTACATAGCCCCCGAGAAGGCGACCACCCCTCCGGCGGGCGCCCTAGCCGCGGGCGCGGCCAAAGCCGAGGATGCGGCTGTCGAGCAGGGACCGGCCACTGCCAACCGCGAGATCGCCGACCATCTGTACGAGCGCCTGCGGGGTCAGGACAACCTGGTGTTCGCCAACTCGCGCAACGCCGTGGAGGCCTATGCCGATCTGCTCTCCCGCCGGAGTGCCGGGGAACGGGTCCCCAACGAGTTCCGGCCCCATCACGGCAACCTGTCCAAGGACCTCAGGGAGGCGACCGAGGAACAGCTCAAGGACCCTGCCCGACCGGCCACCGCCGTGTCCACCTCTACCCTGGAATTGGGGATCGACATCGGTACAGTTGCGAGCGTCGCGCAGCTGGGCCCGCCGCCGTCGGTGTCATCCCTGTGGCAGCGCCTGGGGCGCTCGGGACGCCGCGACGACCCGGCCGTGCTGCGCCTCTACATCACCGAACAATCCCTCCATGCCCGATCCGTCCCGGCCGACGCGCTGCGCTGCGGCGTGGTGCAGACCACCGCGATGGTTCGCCTGATGCTTGACCGGTGGCTCGAGTCCCCCGACGATCCCGGGTTCAACTACTCGACACTGGTCCAGCAGATAATGTCGGCGATCGCCCAGCACGGCGGAGCGACCGCTTCCGATCTGTACGGTGCGCTGTGCGGGCCCGGTCCGTTCCGATTGGTGGACCAGGAGCGCTTCGTCCGGTTGCTCCGGGCGATGGCGGGCCATGACCTGCTGACCCAGAACTCCGAAGGGCTGCTGCTGCACGGGCAGGCTGGTGAGCACCAGGTGAACAACTACCGGTTCTACACCGCATTCCATACCGCCGACGAATGGCGGATCGTCACCGCGGGGAAGACCCTCGGAACCATCCCCATCTACCAACCTCTTCGCTCGGGCGCGTTGCTGATCTTTGCAGGGAAACGCTGGAAGGTGGTGGACGCGGATAGGAGAGGGCGGATTGTCCAGGTCGAGATGGCCGAAGGGGGCGTCCCGCACTTCAGCGGGGGCAGCGGCCCCACCGTGTCGGATCGGGTACGTGCCGAGATGTCAGCCACCTACCGGTCTCCCGAAATGCCCTCGTGGCTAGACCGTAACGCGCAGGGCCTTCTCTCCGAGGGTCGGGCCGCCTTTCGCCGCTACGGGCTGGCTGAGACGACGGTCGTTCCCGGCGAGTCAGAAGTCCGGCTGTTTCCCTGGACCGGAGACCGCGCCCTGTCCACCGCTGCGATGGCGCTATCGGCCAAGGGCCTCGCGGCGAACGTGGAAGGTCCTGCCATCCGCATCGACCGGGCCGATGCCGGAGAGGTGGCTGCCACGGTCGCGCAGCTGCTCGCCGGACCGCGACCCGAGCCAGCGGAGCTAGCAGCGGCGATCAAGAACCCGGAGATCGACAAATGGGATTGGGTGCTGGACGAACCGCTCGCCTGCGAGTCGGCGGGCGCCCGACTCCTCGACGTCGAAGGTGCCTGGAAGATGTTATGGAGGGTCGTCTCGGACCTGCGCCGAGCGTGACCGAGACCCATGGCAATCAAACAACAAGAGGCTGCGGCGCACATAACCGGGACTGTGGGTGGAGTATGGGACACGGCATCGGAGCGGGTGAGGCCACTCACGGACCTCGGCCGGAATCCGGGTAGCCGCCTCCCCGATGAGCTCCAGGTTGCGAAGGGTGGCGTCGAAGGTCCGGATGTCGGATGTGAACGCCGCTTGATCCAATTGGTCGGTGTACAAGAGCACTCTTTCGCAGAAGAGATCATGTCCAGAACGTAGAGTCGCCATCCGGGGCTGACCCCCGCCGAGTCAGACAACTACCTTCTCTCCGTCGATTTGAGGCCGCATCTCAGGGCTAGGGTTCCGGCCATGGCGGGTGCGGGCTATGTAGCGTTGCTGCGGGGGATCAATGTCGGCGGCAGGAATATCGTCCGCATGGCTGATTTACGCGCCGCCTTCGAAGATGCCGGGTACGCGGCGGTCGGAACATACATCCAGTCCGGCAACGTGCTGTTCGAATCCGCCGTGCCCCTGACATCGTTGGAGTCGGACATCGAGAGAATGCTCGCTGACAGATTCGGGCTGTCAGTTGTCGTGGTGGTGCGTTCGCATCGGCAGCACCGCGACGTGGTCAACAGGGCGCCGGACGGGTTCGGCACCGAGCCGGACAGCTATCACTCGGACGTGATCTTCCTGAAGGCGCCGCTGTCGAGTCGCCACGCCATGCGAGTCGTAGATCCGCGTGACGGCGTCGACCAAGTCTGGCCAGGTGAAGGGGTGATCTACTTCTCGCGCCTCAGCAAGCGGTTGTCGCAGAGCCGGATGAGCCGGATCGCCAGCAGCCCGCTCTATCAGAATATGACCATCCGCAACTGGAGGACAACCACCAAGTTGCTGAGTCTCCTCGACCAGCGTGTCGAGAAGAACTGATGATCCGGCCGGCGCGCGCATGGGACCAGCGGTATTCAGGCACGTCGACGCTTCAGTGAGGATGACCTTCGCTAACGGTCGCCTGCGTCCAAGAACCTCCTGAGTCTGCTTCCGGCCCGACTGACGCGGAGCATCTTACGAATACTGCTACGCTGTGATCCTGAACACTACTGTTCTAGACACCTGAACACTGTGGCGCTATAACCCCGAACACTGCTACGCTACGTTCGTGAAGTACATCCCCCGCCTTGTGGACACACAGATCGCCCGATCTCGTGGGATCCATCCCGTCGTGCTGGTGACAGGCGCCAGGGGTGTCGGCAAGACCACCACGGCCCTTCAGTCGGCGAGGTCTAGCGCGTTTCTGGACGACTCAGCCACCCGCACCGTTTTCCACGACAACCCCGAGGCCGCCCTCGCTCAGTATCGGGAGCCGCTCCTGGTGGACGAGTGGCAGCTGGTCCCCGAGGTCGTGCTAGCGATCAAGCGCGCCGTCGACCGGGACCGAAGGCCCGGGCGATTCATGCTCACCGGCTCACCCGATCCGCTGAGCCGGTCAGAGTTCCAGGCGCTGACCGGCCGGGCGGCGGTGGTGCGACTCAACCCGATGACCGTGCGGGAGCTGAGCGCGCGGGCTGCAGATTCGCGTCATGCCCTGACAGTCGCCGGTTTGCTGTCGGGGACTCCACCCCAAGCCCCGCCGGAACAAACTCCCGACATCTTCGGATACCTGGACATAGCCGCGATCGGCGGCTTCCCCGAATGCGCGCCGGAAGGCTCCGCAACCCAATCGCAGCAGTGGTGCCAGGACTACCTGAGCGTTCTGCTACGGCGAGATCTGCCCCTGTTCGGAACACGGCGCTCAGCCTCCCTTTTCCGCAGATACCTCACAGCCGCCGCCCTCCACGCCGCACGCTCGCCCCAGGACGGAAGCCTGCGGAATGCCGCCCGCGTCAACCCCGGGACCCACCGCGACTACCGACACATATTGCTCGACATGGACATGACCGTCGAGATACCCGCGTTTACCAGCGAGGACCTCCCCAATCTCGGCAAGTCCCCCAAGATGCTGTTCAGCGACTCCGGGCTGCTGATCGCGGCGATGAACGTGCCCCTGGCCCGCCTGAAGCTGAACGGCGACCTCTACGGCCCGGTCGTCGAGACGTTCGTTCTCAACCAGATCCGCGCCGAGCTGGAGGCGCTGGGCATGCGGGACGCATTGAGCCACCTCCGCACCCACAAAGGCGCGCGTGAGATCGACGCCCTGATCGAAACCGAGGACGGCGGAATCGTGGCAATCGAAGTCAAGTCGGCCAACCGGCACCGGCCTGGCGACATCCGGCACATCGAGTGGCTCTCCCAAAAGCTCGGAGACAGGTTCAAGCTAGGGCTGGTACTCACCACCGGCACCCACATCAGCAACATCCGAAGCGACAAGACCGACAGAATCTGGGCCGCCCCGATCAGCATCCTCTGGCACTAGCCCTGGATCACTCCATCTTCCCAGCACACCGATGCGCATCCGGCCACTTCAACCTCTTGGATGCGAAGTGGCCGCCTTTCACCCGGCTGATGGCGATCAGTTCTCGAACTCGTGGGCCTCGAAGCCGAGTTGGGCGGCGTTTTCCTTGACTATGCGCTGGGTGCGGGTGTCGTAGCCCCTGAGCTGACCACCCTGCTGAGCGCCCGCACAGCCATAACCAACAATTTCGTGCGGCCCCACTGGCGTTTACCGGGCCGGACGCCTTCTGGTGGACGGGGGCAGACAGTTGATACTGTCACCAGATGCCCGAAGGCGAGGTGTCACGCTCCAACGACCAGAATCAATGGTCTTGATCTCGCGCATAAGCAGTTCAAACGCCCGGCGCATTCTCTTGACGATGAAGAAGACACGTGCGCGATCTATGTCAAGCTGGAACATCGGATCCTGCCCGAGTCGGTCAAGCGCGGCTCTCGCCTGCTCGGCTGCGTGTGGACGCAAAGTGCTCTTCATTTCGAGAATCAGCCACTCATGCATGTCATCACAATGTTGAACGGAGATGACGTCAGGTCGAAGATCGTTCTCTGTGAAAGCACAGCACGAGTCGCAGTCCAGCGCGATCTCAAGACCTTCTATCCGAATATCACAGCCTTCCTTGTGGATTGTTGTGAACCTGTCTTCGGTCGAGACGGCGGTAACCTCACATCCACAATGCGAATGAAGAGCCCTGAACCCTTCAAGATCAAACGAATCAATCACTGTAGCGAATCTACGAGATCAGCCGTTTCTTCTGTTAGGCCTCGCGCTACAGCGACGTACTCATCCTCGGGGATACCCCATTTCGGGTCGATAGTCTCAACAGTGATATGAACGCCGGATTCTGGATCGGGACGATGGAACCGGTATACACCTACCTGGTTGGCATCAATACTCAGGATCGCATCATCTTGCGCCTGAAGAGTGCTTGAGAGAAGTATTAGATTCGACACCTGATGAAGGAACTCCGCACTATGAGTTGTGCACAGTACACGCACACCCGAACGTGACAGAGCTACAAGCGTACGCGCCACAGCAAGTACTGCCTCAGGATGCATATGTGCTTCCGGCTCATCAATGAGTAGTAGGTCACCCGGTGAGAGAACTTCTCTTATCCAACTCAGCAGCGGCGCGAGTTCGGCAACCATGGATGACGCTCGCTGTACTGGAATACTGTGTTTGCCCTTTGTATATGTTAAGGAAGGGATCTTCTCACGACCTCGAGCGAACTCAACATCACCGCTAATCAACTCTGTCAAGTATCCATCGCTCGTCTTTAGTACCGCTGCGGCTTGGTGGGTCCGTCGCGGTCCGAAGAAAGGTGATCCATACCGGCGTCGTCGTCTAGGACTATTCAGCTCTTGTAGCTGTACGAGAAAATCGAGTGCTATACCACCGAGGGCAGCAGGCTCTCTGCCAGTAAGCGCAAGCCGGTCTCGATCATGTTCGAGTCTGAGCCGCACAACGTCTGTCCATGCTTCAAGTAGGCCAGATCGTCCAGCTGGCAAATAGTGTGCTGATCCGTCGAGGCCGATGGATGGTAGAAAGAAGTCATACCAAAGGGAGGATGCCAGCGCCGTCGAGGCCCTTCGTCTTCTAAGCAAGTTAGCGCTCTCGGTTGGATGTTCGTCCGACAACAGAGACATTATATTGTGAAATGTGCTTCGTGAAGAAGTTTTCTCCATATCTTCAGCTGTAACTTTGGGAAGACGGATTTTATGGTTCTTATGAATATCGCTCGTACCAAACAACAGCTCAGAGCTTGATAGCGAACTGAAACCGACGAAATGATGAAAGGATCGCTTACTTCCCCATCGTTTCAACTCGCTTACGTCATCCAAATCAAAGTAGATTCTGAGGCGATCCTGGAGTTCAAGACCTGCGGCACCGAGCCTCGCGCGAATCCAAGTGTCGGCCTTATCGGACAATGGACCTTGCAGTAGATCCGCGTTGAGGGTGGATGCGTCCTGAAAGTGGGACACAAGCCACTCTGAATCATCCTTCGTGATCGATGGCCTGGCTGGACCGTTGACGCGTTCAAGCGCTTTGTACGCGGCATAGATCGCCTGGGCCATGTAGGTCTTACCAGTATTGTTCTTTCCGATGAGTATGGTGAGCGGGTGGAGGCGAACCATGCCCTCTTCGATCGGGCCCAGGTTGCGTACACTAAAGCTCGGCAGGCTGGACATGGCCATCTCCTCGCGTGAATCTGAAGACCGCGAACGATTGTAGAGGATTTCGGAGCGGTACCGGCTCGCATGGGACTCGATCTGTTCTGGACGGTTGGTCAACGCCATTCGCAGACAGCAGGGGATCAGCCGTCGGTCGGGGAAGTGACTCCCTCGGACCGGGGGTACGCCGCTCGGCTAATTCGCTGGTCCACTCAACTGCGGCTCTGGAGCGTTCGATATCAGAGTGCTCGAGCCAGGCCCCGTCGTAGCGAGCATCGATCAGGGCCGTGACGAACACCACCTTCCAGAAGTCCGGGATGACCGTCAGGTTTCGAATTCGTGGGAGTCGAAGCCGAGTTGGGTGGCGTTTTCCTTGACGATGCGTTGGGTGCGGGTGTCGTAGCCGTCCGAGCGGGCGTTGATCTCCACGGTGAGGGTGACCTCTTTGCCGGTTCCATCGAGGTGCTTGGTGATCTCGTCTAGGACGGCGCCGAGGTCGCGGATGGCGCGGACCGGGTCTAGTTCCTTCCGGCCGTAGAACCGGGTGGGTTGCGGCGGGGCGGGAGTCCGGGACGGGCCGGGATCTCCAGGCTTCCATGTTTCCTCGATGTCATCGGGGACTTCATCCTCGGCATCGTCGGATGGTGATTCGGCATCCAGTTGTGCCATGGCCCGGTCTGGACGAACTAGCACTGCCGTGAGGCTCTGGGTCACCTCCACCTGAGCGGCGGTCTGCAACCCCGGGTAGCGATCCAACTCCGCGTCGTAGGTGTCGGCGTAAGCGAAGGTGTCGTGCTGCCAGTTCAGGTCGGCCACGCCCCGGGAGATGGCCGCGGAAAGCACGCCGAATCCGGCCAGGCGGGGCATGTAGAGGTAACGGCAGTAGTAGGACCACAGCGTTCGAACGCCGATGTGGTCGCCGTCCCACAGTGGAGCTTCGGGACGGTCCAGGTCACGGCGTACCAGGGTGGCTGCGTAGGCGCTGATCAGGTGCTGGGACGACTCCAGCTTGCTGACCACCCGCTCGAACAGACCGGCCGATCCGCTCATCCGAACGGACGACCAGCGGATATCGGCCTGTCCGGGAGACTGGACCGGATAGAGCACCTGGGAAAAGGTCTCACCGATCCGCAGATCCACGGTACGGTCGGCCTCCTCCAGCCTCGTCCGCGCCTGGCTGACATCGGCGGGAGCGAGGTTCAGCCCATCCTCGCCTCGCTCGTCGAGGATGGACTCCCACGCCAGCCGGCTACGGATAGCCTGCCGCAGCTCCGGCACGCGGGCTTTCTCGGCAGCTAGGAAGACCAGCATGTTCCGGTTGATCCGCCGACCGCCCCTGCGCTCGTCCAGGATGGTCTGAGCCATCTCGACAGCGGCAGATGTGTCGCCCCTCTCGAACGGACTCTCAGGGTGGAGGATCACCAGCCTCACCGAGTCCTCTTCGTCCGGAACGTCGCCACTGTCCTGGAACACGTGCACACCACCCAGCGGAGTAGGACACCGGAGCTTGTCGAGGTGACGGCGTAGGTAATCGTCGGCTTCGTCGTCACCGAAGCGGGACAATGCCCGATCGGCCGCCAAGCGGGTGAGCGACGGCTTGGTGTCGTACCAGTAGCGCAACTGCTGGTTGTAGAGATAGGTGGCCTCGTCAGCCAAATGCCGGAGCGCATCCCCGAACACGCCCGGCCTCTCCCCCGGCTGCACGCATCCCAGCACGATGCGGGTCCGGTCGATGCCGCGCCGGTCAGCGGGAAGGGGCGCTGATCCCAGGTATGTAGACCTGGCCACCCGGCGACAGGCCCAGTACCTGCCCAGGTTCTTACGGTCCCGGTCGAAGCGCAGTGGCAGCGAACCGGGACCGTCCACGTCGGCGTCGATGATCGGCTTCCACAGGTCGTCTAGGTACCGGGTCAGTTCCGGCACGACCTTGGCCGAGTCCATCGGGACGACTCCCGGCATGATCATCAGCGACCGATCATCCCGATCCCACAGCACCGAGATGACGCTCGCCATCAACCGCAAGACTCCGCGGGTCCGCTGGAACCGCTCCAATGTCGACCAGTCCTGGTAGAGCCGATCGAACAACTCGGGATGGATCGGGTAGGCGGCGTCCATGCGCCTCGCGTAGTCGCCTTCCCTGGTCTCAGACGGGAACTCCCCGACATTGTCCAAATACAGGTTGTGGTACGCCTTGACCACCGCGTCTCGATGGCGCGCCACCGATGGCTCTATCGGCTCGAACAGGCGACGTCGAACGATCTCGAAGGACTCCTCAGACGATGCCGGCCGCCACTGCGCAGCCTTGCGACCCAGCACATGGCGCAAACGCTCGAGAGCGATCCGGCCCTTCTCTCCCCCGACCTCCATGCTGTCGTAGTTGGGATCGCTCGACTCGGGCACCGAGACCACCAGCAATGCGTTGTTAACAGCCGCAGCCGCCTCGGTCAGCGCCTGGGCGAAGGTGAACTGGGTATCGAAATCACCGGCCGGCCGCCGCCCCTCGTCGGGCGACATCGGCAGGCCGCGGGCGTAGGCCACCCACTCGTCGACCAGGATCATCACCGGCCCGTACCGCCTGAACAGTTCCACGAGACTCTCGCCGGGGTTGGCCGCGTTGCGATCCGCGTCCTCCACCATCCGGTACGCCTCGGCGCCGCCCAACTGGTAGGCGATCTCCCCCCACATGGTGTGGACTTCGACCCCGCCCCCCTTGTCGTGAACCGAGGCGGATTCAGCCCACTGCCCGGTGAACACCGCCCGCCGCACTCCGGTCGGAACTGAGAGTTCATCGTCGGCCAATGCCTCATCCACGCCCCTCAACCGGGAGGTATCCGAGGCAAGGTGATACAGAGCAATGAGGCTATGGGTCTTGCCGCCGCCGAACCCGGTCTGGAGCTCGACCACCGGATCGCCACCCTTCCCTGACAGCCGTCTCGCCGCCGTGCGGATCAGGTCGCGCAACCCGTCGGTGATGAACGTCCGATCGTAGAAGCTCGCCGGATCCCCGTACTCCAGAGCGGCCTCACCTCTCACCACCTGACGAAGATCGGCCGCGAACTCCGCCTGCGCGAAACGACCCTCCCGCACATCGCGATGCGGCGTCACCACGTCCCGCCACGGCTTGAGACCGGCCAGCGGTTCGCCCTTAGTGGCATCAGCGGCCGCCCGACGCTCCGCAGTCCGCCTTTCCTCGGCGAACACCTGCCGTCGGAGGCTCTGCTTGAGTTGCTGCACCTGCATTGCCGACTCGCCGGCCCGGAACGCTTCGAGCATCATCTCGCAATGGTCCAGAACTCGCAGCGTGTGCTCCGAACTGAACCTCTTGTTATGCGCCCAATCGTTACGGGCATCCCACAACAGGTTCAGGTAGCTCCGGGTTGACCGGGATAGCGTGTCACGGAAGAACTGATCCCAGGTGGCATTCATACCCTTGAGCAAGAAGGCCAGATCGTCCGGGCTCGCAACACGATCCCGGTGATGAAGCCGCTGATTCACCCTTTGCAGCCATTGCATGCCGTACTGGGTCCGCCAAGTCCGCTCAACCTCGGGACGGATCGCATCCCGGACCAAAGTCAGCGCCTTTCCGACCCGCTCATGGTTGGTGACTGCCATTGCCTAAACCCCTTCGAGAGTCTGCGCCACCTGACCTTGGTCTGCAGCGGCGAGGCGCTCAATGTCGTGCCAGGCACGGATAAGCCGGTTATAGGCAACCGCATCTTCGGACCAACTCTTGCGGTCGGCAATCTGGTATAGCAGGTAGGTGAGACGGCGCGCCCGGTCGCCCATGCCTCCGCCCACCTTCCGTAAGAGATCGGCCGCCTGTGACTCTTCGACATCGAGCCGAGCGATCAGATGCTGGGCCACTTCCCACACGGTCAGCCGTCTATCTGCGATCGGATCCCACTCCTCGTCCAGTTCGGCGCGACTGAGCAGCCGAACTTTGCCAGCCTTCGACTCAGCAATGCCCGCCTGGACCACCCCGGCAACCGAAGTGTTCTTGGCCTTCGAAAGGGTCTCCGCGTCTCCGAAGAGTCCTACATCCTGTCGGTTCTGCTCATACCAGGTGAGGGCCCATCGAGTATCAGCATCAAACTCGGTCTCTTCCGCTGACAGGATCTCCTCAAGGGATTCGTTGATCAGCGCCAGAGCGGTGCGTACTCGCATTTGTGCTCCGTCGGCCTCCAGTACCTGTGCATAACGCGAGAACACCGACATACCCGGACCAATGGCGGACTGGGCCATGTCGACGGGAGCGATGGCCTGATCCTGCAAAAGACGGACCGCCATCGGCAACTCCGCCTGAAGGGCGTCAAGCAACTCACGCCGGGTTGCGAGCGGAGCGTCGGCACCCCGCCGTCGACAGGCGATCACTACTGACGACGCCAGTACGCCAGCTCCAACGGCTAGTAACTTGTTTGCCAATTCCGTTCTGATCGGCCATGTACCTGTGATCTGCAATCCAGCGTCTACCAGGCCTTGGAGGAACGTCTCCCATCCGGTCGACGCTCTGTCTCCCCGTCTCGTCTCCTGCTGCTTGTAGGCATAGAAGATGGTGGCGGGGAATCCAGGATGCTGGAATTGGGCTAGTTGGTCTAGGAATCGTGCCATCCCCTCCTCGAAGTGTGTTCTAGCGGCCTTCCTAGTCTTGGCTCGATAAGGATTGGCGATCATCTCCTCTAACTTGGGCGTCAACAGCGTCGCTGTTTCCTCCGGCCAGACGTCCGCCAGGTTGCGCCGTAGCCATACGTAGAAGAAGTCGGAGAGGTCCGCATAACTCACGTTGTCGTAGTAAGGAGGATCTGTACAGATTACTGGCAACGTGAGATCCGCCACACGTGCAACGGCATCCCTTGCCAACACCTCAGCGTTCTCTGATGCCGGAACGCGTACCAATGCTCTAATCAAGTTTGTCAACGAGACCCGGTAGTCTCCACCCGCGTTGTTGAACACGTTGTTCTCCGCATAGTCCCAAACCATCGGGATGGCTTGACGGCCAAACAGGTTTCGGACCTGGGTCCGGGAAGACTCCCACCTACAGAAGGCATTGCACATGTCCGTCAAGCGGCATAGACCAAGCGCCAGGTACGTCATGACGGCATCGGCATAGGCCACCACACCAGAACCGCCATGTCGTAGCCCTATTCCATCGGCATCCAACCCTGCCGCCCGGGCATGGTTCTCCGCCACCGGACGTACTTCTCTCAGCAGGTCAGAGAAGGTGGAGAGGGCTACCAACTGGCGCCGGGTGAAAAGGTCGGCCCACTTAGTGATCCCGTACAGAGGCGTCTTGAAGTCACGCGTGTTCTTCGGAATTGCCGACACGGGTTTCCAGCCCGGCTCTGGTACTTCCGGTTGGGGACAACCGGAGCCGGTCACATACGTGCGGCCCCGACTCCCTTCAGCCACGATGGCTATCAGTGTCCTGCCCATCAAGCCGCGACGACCCTGATCTCGTATGTACTCAAAGCGGATGGGAGAACCGGTTGCTAAGCATGTTCCACCGCTTCGACCCACCGTTCCGTCTACGGGATGGCCGCCCTCCCGAATTCGGTAGTCCACCGTTTGAGCAAAGCTATCAACTACGGGTTCAACCCATACCATGGACTTGTTCTTCTTCGGCTTGCGGAGCACCCACGAGCGGACCAACGGCACCTGCCCCGCCCATGACGGATCGGGAGATCGAACAGTCCGGGCCCAGATCCAGGCGATCACGTTCGCCTCGCCCCCACCCTCCTCAGTCGGCAACACCGTCTTCGGGTACAAGTGACCGATCCGCTCGAACGCACGATCCCGCATCCATTGGCCATAGAACCCGATGTCTTCCGCCAACCCTTGCGCCCCCTCCCAAGTCTTCAGACCAGACTCCGCCCGCGAGTCGGGATTGACCGGCGGCAAACCCGCGAACCGGGGTGGAATCTCCACCAGGGCCTTGGAGATCAGCACCGCCACCGGGTTAAGATCACCTCCATAGGCCGGCAATCCGAGCCGCTGCGCCTCCAACGGGATCGTCCCGCCCCCACAGAACGGATCCAACACGTTCGGCAACTCCCCGTCACACGAAGCCTCGATCTCAGCCCGGGCCTGTCGCAGCACCTCGGGATTGTTCGAATTCTTCCACACCACCAGCCTCTCAAGGATCCCGAACAGCCGCCTCCGCTCAACTGCCTGGTCCTCCTCGGTCGGGAACCGATCAGGATGAGCCGACGGATCATCCACCAACGACGCCCAAAGAACCGCCCGCGCAGCCGCCAACGGACGACGCGCCCACCACAGATGCAACGTCGACGGATGCCCATGCCGGATCGACTTCTCCCGCGCCGAAGCCGCGCTGATCGCATCCAACGGCAACGCCACCTCAATCAGCTTCCGCTTGTCGATCATCCCCGAGCCTTTCCTGCCCGTGATCGTACCGTCTCCCCGTAACACCCCTAGCCTCAGAACCGCTGCACGCCGATGCCAGCGTCAAGACGGTAGAGAGCCTGGATACACTCGGCGCTTATCGCTCATGCACTTCTCCCTGCAGCCACCCCTCTATAGGGTCAATACCCACCCGGCCCCCCCCGGACCAGTCCTGGCGCTCGCGAATTCCCATCATGTTCCTTCCTTCCTTCCTTCCGATCCCCAACTCGCCGTCCGCCCGTCGGGGCCTTATGCCCAAGCGCATCAGGCGAGTAAGCTCCTGATTTCGTTTCCACTGGCTCTAGCTAAGGGCAGATCACGACGGGGCATCGTGGTCAGCAGCAAGTCAGATGGGCACTCCATGATCCTCCGCAAGACCCAACCGATCAATAACAAGTTGGACTATATCCTCTTGAGCGACGGGCCATAGTCGCCTTCCATCAGCTTCTGATAGGTAGGAATTGGTATATAGGAAAACATATAGTGGCATGTTCACAAGATCGGATTCTTGCCAGGCCCGTAGAATACACGGCACCGTCTGCCCACTTGACTCAAGTATTAGAAGAAGGAGTTCGAGCTCGTAGATACTAATGATACTCAACGGAACCATCCGAGAATCTTGCAATAGGCCTTCCTCATCTAATCGTCTCTGGATAACACTCGTCGATAAGTGATTGACGGGATAGCTTCCGACATTAACCAATATGGGAACAATCTCTCTTCCGGAAACACGATCAGTTCCTGTCAACGCCGCCTCATTGTCGAGTATAGAAAGAGATATCTCGTGCAACTGGCGCGCCTTATCGATAACTAAGCGCTCTGTATCATCGTCAAAACTATCCACCTGACCAGTGACTCTAGTCTCTACCTTAACTCGTCCGCTGACGACCTCAATAGCGCAGAACTCTCTCCCATAGTCTATTCCTGTGTCACATATTTTCCCCGAGAACGCCTCTCGAAAGTGTTCTTCCATATATACAAAGCGGCCGCCCGTTGCGAGGTCTCGTGGAGCAAGCATCCTCACGAGATCAGCTACGTATAACTCTAGCATCTCTCCGTATACTTGTGTCCAGACATTTCGTTGCTGTTCTGAAATATTCTTCTCGTATGTATTGACATCGTAGAAGAGACCATCCGTGATTCTCTCCAAGAAGAAAACGAGATCAAGTATCAAGTATTGATCGCCGACTCTCAGGACCGGCCACTTTTGAAATGGAAGAAAATTCCATGGAGAATCTGATTTGTCAAACTCTTCGATAAGGGTAGCTGGGTTTGCCGAGACTAGGCTTAAGAAGGAATCTAGAAGTTCTTGGTCAACGCTGGCAGGAAAGTAGGATTTTGTAATCCACATCTGATCAGCAGACCATGAACTCAACTCGTCTCTCGCTATCCTCGGTGATAACATAGCAAAGCCAAATGCAAACAAGTCTTGAATATCAAGGCCAGTAGCTTTAGCCAGCAGTTCTGTTGGTGTGCATGGAGAAGAGGTCCTGACAATGCTGTCTCCATACTTAGTCCATAGCAAATAGCATCGCGCAAGTTGGGGCAGCTCGCTATTCTGTTGATAGAAAATATGGCTCCTGATGAATTCCATCTGGGGTCTGTTCTTACCATCCTCCATTGTGGGGTCATCACGATGTGAACGTTCTCGATCGTATAGCGTTACACTAACGGCATGAACCAAGGCGATAGTTGACTCGAGGGTTGGGCCAATGTCTTCACGTTCATCGTCGTAGCGGCGAATTATTTCTCGTATTGCAGTGAGAACCCCCTGCCGCGACAACAACACACGAGGGTTACCGTCCTGCGTGTCTAGCTGACTCCGCAGGAGTTCAGCCATCGCCGGTTCAAGGCGAGCCAGGTATTGCTGAGTCAGGGATTCCAGGTGATGGCCGTCTAGAACGATATCATTGAGGAGAGTTGATACGGAGATTCGCTGTCGAAAGGATCCAATAGACGATAGAAGGGCGATACTTCGATCTAGGTCTTCTTCCTCATTTGTGACGACTGGGCTCATATAGTCGTCGATTGTAATGTAACTGGCTGTAAAGGGGATAGTCTGTAGTTGCTCTACAGAAACCGGTATAGCAAGGCCACCCTGTTTGGGTATCCGAAACACCTGAAGCATTAGGGGAGGAACAGCACCGACAGCTAAGCGCTGATCGGTCCCTGGTACGTAGACCAATTGTGGCTCGGCAGGTGCCCGATGGCTAGCTAGTTGATGAACCATCGTTGAGAGGCTAGGTAGTGGAGTGTTCATATTCCTACGGCGGAGTCCCTAAGGCTTGATGCCCGGAGATCAGGCTACTGGCCTGCGGTTGTGTGGCGAGGTTAGATCACGCCCTCCCGGTTCACTGAGGTAAGGAGTCTCACAGTCGTAGACGATTGCTAGGTCTGTTGAGGGATGTCCTAAGGCGTTGAGAGCTGCATACGACCGCTTGTAGATTTCTGGGATGGGAATGCTCCGGTTGATCCAGAACCCGGTATTGCCGATCTGGACCGGACGGCTCAGAGTGTCGCGCCGCCGATTCACGAGGCGACTGAGGCCTCGCTCGAAGACGTCTGCGCCGTGGTGGTGATGTAAGGCTTCAAGCACGAGAAGTAACACCCGTATCCAGCTGCCTACCGGCCGGTACTTGCCCCAGAGCCGGATTCCTAAGGGTTTGCGCCCGAAGTCGGGATCCAGGGGTCGAGGTGGAGGTGGGCGCGGGGTTAGTTCCGGACGGTTGGGGGTTGGGCGGTTAGGACCGTATTGGGCGAAGAATGGCCCGATGGTACTTTCCACTTCGTCCCTGGTGGGTTGGAGACCTGTTTGCTCATCGACTCGCTGCCCCACTAGGTCAAGCAAGTCCTCGTCAGGTCCGGCCAGCATCCGGCGCCAAGCTTCGGGTATCGCCTCTTGCAAGACCACATCTCGCCGGATTCGCGTCCATCGCTCCTCTGCCAGCTGTTGAGCCGTGCCGTCCACGAGGTTTACCTTGCCGAGAAAGGCTTCCAGATCGGACTGGAGCTGTTCTAGTGGATCCTGTTTCGGCCGCAATGTTGCGAACAGGCGTTCTTCGAACCGTGCTCCCCGTTGCATCGGCAAGTAGAGCCGCCATTCCACTCCATTAGAGAGGACACAAATGTCCACACCCTCGACAAACGCATATCGGACGACCTGCTCTACATGACGGTCGAGGTCAACGCTGGGTGCTTTCGCTTCGATGAACGCGACGATGCGGCCAGGCCCGATTAGGGCGATATCGATCCTTCCCCCGTGAACTACGTATTCAAAGACGATTTCCTGACGAGTTAGGCTCCAGCCAAGCTTCTGCAGAATGGGTACGAGAATCTGGAGTTTGGCCGTCTCTTCGTTCGGGGGCACCGGTGCTGAACGTATGTCGTCAAGAACTTCGATTAGTGACATTTGCTCTGTGCCCGGAGATCGTTAGCTTGGTGAGCGAGGAGGTTGGCGCTGAGGCGCCGCCAAAACGTGCGCCGCCGGCTCGCTCGCCCGGCGCGCCTCAAGCATAATCTCTCAGTGATGCGGATACGAGGGTCTGCTCCGAGCTGAACCGCTCGTTGTATGCACACCAGGCGCGAACATCCCGTAGCAGGCGCAGGTAGCTGCGACTCGGCCGCGGGAACGTGTCGCAGGGGAACTGCCCCGACGCGGCGTACATGCTCTCGATCAGGATGATAAGATCGTCCGGCCTGACGTCGCGGTACCGGTGCTCTAATCGCTGGCTCACGTTCTCCGGGCACCGCACGCCAAAGCCAGCGCGCCCGTTCCGCTCCACCTCGGTACGGCCTGCATCGACCACCAGCGTCAGCGCCCCGCCTCAGGTTCATGTTTAGCGATTACCATCTACGCGAGTCTACGCACCCGTACCATTCCTCGCTAGCTTGGCTGCTCAGCGCAAGTCTGCTTTAGGATCATCGATCGGCTCGCACGCCTGATTCCGTATCGATCGATCGTAGATGCCGACATCGAGACCGGCGCGCACTAGAAGGGTGTGCATGATCGACCCACTTCTGCCGACGAACGAACGGGATGTCTTGTCGGGCTGTCTGCCCTTATCCAACAGCGTTGGGTGGGAACCCCGGCAAACTAGTGGCAGGTGGCTTCCCACTCGAAGCGATCAAACATATCCCATTTGTTGATGTAGTTGACCTCTATGGTGAACTCTTGACCTATCGAGGTAGAGAACAAGCTCTTGTTGTCCCACTCACCGAATCTGCGCCCGTTGTCGTCCAGGAGATGCACTTCAACGTAGAGAAACTGACAAGCCTGGTTGACTCGAAACTTGACCGCATAGTTGTCTATGTCGTCTTGGCGACCGGAACTGAACCAGTAATGGTCTATCAAGCAGACTGTGTCGGAACATGTGGCTACCGTTGTTGTGGTTGGCCTAGCAGTGGTTGTTGTTGTGGGGGCTCTGGTGGTGGTTACGGGAAGCCTGGTGGCCGTGGGAACGGCCATGTTGTGGAGTAGTGCCATCATGTCTGCCCGTGTGAAGTCAGCGTTGGCATACTGGTCGTCACCGTCTGCGCCGAGCACCTGATCGTAGAAGCGTTCGATGAACACTCGGGCATGTGCCCGTTTGAGCGGCTGATCCGGGCAGAACGTGTTATCGGCGGCATCGCCGCAGCCGAGGGTGATGCGTTGGTCGGCCGCCCATTCGATGGCGTCCACAGGATGGTTGTCGGTCACGTCTGTGAATCGGCTGTGGTTGGCCCAGGCTGCGCCTGCGAGGGCGAGGGTTAGGAAGATGGTTGTTGCCCAGGTGAGTTTTCGTGTCATAAGTGTATCAGTGTTACCAGCGAGAAACTATTATCAACACAACAAAACAGATGATCACGCCGTATCCGATAAAGGTTATCCAGCGTCTCATTGTTCCACCGAAATGGTAGTTGGAAGGGGTTGGCGGGGTTGGTGCGCCACGCTCCAACAGTGAGCCAAGGTCGAAATCCCACATCCGTTGTCTTTCAGGTTGATTGGCAAGGCTCTCATCCTAATCCTTCCTCCCTCCTGCTACCCTCCGGGGCATGGACACATCACAGCGCATTCACGAAGCGCTCGAACACATCACCAAAGGCTGGGTCCATCTAGCCGACCTCACACTTGAACTCTCCTGCTCATCGGTTTACCCAGCCCTGTTCGCTGCCGTTCGCAAAGCCGAAGAAGCAGCAGAAGCTGCTAACCATGCGGGGCTTTACGCCTATCAAGCGTCCACTTCCCCGGTTGTCAAGCTAAATACATAAGCCCCTCTCCATCGATTCCAGACCGTGCCGGAGGAGTGGTGCCTAGGACGACAGCGGGCGCTTAGAAGACCGTCCAAGGATCACCTCAGAAGGGGTGGCGTCGGGTCGCTCAGCGATCGAAGCATGCTGCTCAGCAGTGAGGGGTAAGCCCTGAAGGTCTACGAATGATGTGTCGCGGTCTTCTCAGAGGCGATGATGTCTTGGTAGCCAAGCTCGGTCATGGTCCTGATGCTACAGCATTGATGAGGTTGACCCGGATTGGTATCACCTACCTGTCCGCAAGGCGTCGGGGCAACTTAGAATCAGTCAGAGGGTTGTCTCGTGTGAGTATTGGTCGCCGATCTGGGAACCGGGGGGCCGTCGGATCAGTGCGTGGTGGCCTCACGCCCTCAGGTCGTCTCTTAGCGGCTACGCCGGCCGCGAGACTGCGGCCACGGCCTGGCAGTCGACCCCCTGTTGTGAGGGGAACCTCCCCTCTCTCTGAGTTGGCGGGGAGTTCAGGTCCTCGGCATGGCGCGCTTCATGAACTGGTCGAAGAGTGGGACGGTGAAGGCGGTGTCACCATGAGCAGGGCTGTAGATCATGCCCTTCGCGATCAGCGCCGAACGGCGGGGAGCCACCGACGTGACCTTCACGCCGAGCTTGTCGGCAATGTCGCCTGAGCGGTGGGGGCCCGGACCTAACTCCGCCATGGCTCGCAGATACTCTCCTTCCTTCGGGGTGAGCCGGTCGTAGCGAACCCTGAAGAAATCTCGGTGCAGCTTGTCCACTACGCCAGGCGTTGCCGCCCGCACGTCGTTCTCGGTGATCGGGGAGGCCGGTGCTACGTTCCACGCGTGGTAGCCCCATTCCTGCAAGAAGTAGGGGTAGTTCCCGGACTCCTTGATGATCCTGGCCACTGCACCGTCCTCGAATCTCACGCCTAGATCCGCAGCGGGAAGCACCACGGCGGCGGTCGCGTCGTTATCACTCAAGTACCCGATCGCGGGAAACTCGAACAGCCGCTCGGCGTAGGTCCTGGCCTCGCCGAGCAACGCGGGCACTTGGGGCAATCCGGCACCGGCGACCACAACCGGCAAGCCGAGTTGGACAGTGCGATGAGTCGACCCGACCACGGCAGCCATATCGGCCTTGGTCAGATACTGGAGTTCATCAATCGCGAGCAGCAATCCGGAGTCGCAACTCCGGGCTGCCTCTCCCACGGCCACGAGGAGATCGGTCAGGTCCTCCGAGATCATGCCCGAGTCGGCGAGACCGGCCAGGGGCTCCGCTCTCACGGTGACCGAAGTACCGTCAGGGAGCGTCTGCGTGAATGACACGAGCACTGACAGAGCCCGTCGGACCGCCGCGAGCGCACGACGGGCTTTTGTTCCCCGTTCCAGCTCCAGAAGGACTCTTCGCAAGCGAACAGCCAGCAACTCGGGAAAGTCGCCGCCTTCGGACGCCTCGAGATAGCCAACCTTCATCTTTTGGCGCTCGGCGATCTCGGTGAAGCGGTTCAGCAGCACCGTCTTTCCAACACCGCGGAGTCCTACCAACATGCAACTTTTCCCAGGCCGTCCATCCTGGGCGCGGCGGACTGTGACATCGAAGTCGTCGATGAGGTCGTCACGCCCGACCAGAGCAGGGGGCGCCGAGCCTGCCCCAGGGCGATATGGGTTGTCGAATCGGTCCATATCAACAGAGCTTATCCCGAATTATGGGGTTTACCTAGTCAAAGGATAAACCCCTCATAATTCGGAAACGGAGATCAGGCACCGGGAACACCAATGCGTAAGCACTAGCTGAGTGCCCCTCCCGAAGGCATACCGGGTTCTCGGACAGTGCCCCTAATAGAACCCGAATAGAACGGGGAAAGGAAGAAACCCCAGGTCAGAGGCCTGTTAATAGGGCTGGAATAGATCTGTAATAGAACCGAATGCCGGCTTCCGGGCGCTGAGTTCATCGCCGCCAAGGGTCAATCGGAGAGGCACGCCTCTACGTGTCGGACCGCGGAACACGGCGGGAGACGGTTCCCGAGGGTCTGTAACAGCCTGAAGGCCTGTTCACCGTAGAGTGCCACTACTCTTGAGACCGAACAGCCACCGCCTGCCTGAGCCTGTCCCCTCCCTGTTGCAAGCCCCTCGCCGGAACATCAAACAGGAGCCGAAATGGACTTCTCCGACATCACGAGGATCGCAGCAGCCGGCGAGTCCGAAAACATGGAGTTCAAGGCAACGACCGGAGAGCGCCGCAGTGCCGCCAGGACACTCTCGGCGATGCTGAACGGGCAAGGGGGCTCTGTCATGTTCGGCGTTTGCCGCGATGGGAGAGTGAGCGGTCAGGATGTGGCCGACCGAAATTTGGAGAAGGTCACCGCTGTTTGCCGGGAAACCATCTATCCGGAGTTTCCGCCATCCATCCAGAGGATCGAAGTGCCAGGAACCGGAGGCCGTCAGGTACTCGTAGCCAGCGTGCCACCCGGGATACGAAACCGTATATGTACAACGGAAACTATTACGTCAGGTCGGGCGTAGCGACAGTCAAGATGCCACCGGAAACACAGTTGCAGCTGGTGATGGAGAGGGCTCACGCGTTCGACAGATGGGAAACGAGCGAGTCGCGGCGAGACGTAGACGCTATCGATGGAAGCGCAGTGCGATCTTTCCGTGATGCGGTGATCTCCGAGGGCCGGGGGCGTTTCGATCCGGACGCCACGGTATCCGAGGTACTGCGGACTATGAACCTGCTTGACGCGGGAGGGCACCCCAACCGGGGCGCGATCGCCTTGTTCGGCCGACCGGACTCCTTCGGCAGCGAGTACGCGACCCTCGGATGCCATCTGGCTGCAGTCGATGGCATCGATCTCGGAGAGAGCCTCCGAGATGTCCAGATCGTCGAGAACAACATCTTCGTATCTCTGACTCGGGCCCTGGAGTTCTGCGAGGACCATCTGCATCGCCCTCTTCACATCAACGGACTCCGTGCCCGCTCGAGAGCGGAGATCCCGATCGAAGTGTTGCGCGAGGCCCTTGCCAACGCCTTCGCCCATCGCACCTATGCCGTCGCTGGTCGGGTACAGGTGCGTGTCTACACAGACCGTGTGGAAGTTGTTTCGCCGGGGGGACTGCCTTTCGGTCTTACGCCGGCCGACCTGTACGTGCCGCACGGCTCGCGGCCCTGGAACCCGAACATCATGGCCTGCTTGTTCCGGCGGGGCATTGTTGAGCAACTTGGATCGGGCACCCTGCGCATGGTCAGGTTGTGCGCCGAGGCCGGGATCGGAAGACCAGCATTTCTCACCTCTGGAAGTGAGGTCGTTTGCGCCGTTCCGCGCTACGGCTATTGGCTCACACCAGACGGCACGGGTGCGAAACTCACAGGCACCCAAGGCAAGATCCTCGGGAAGCTTGGAGAAGGACCAGCACGACGCAGCGAGTTGGCCGACCTGCTCGACATGGAAGCGACCACGATACGGGATATTCTCATGCAGCTACGGGAGGACGGCCTGGTACATGTCGAAGGTCATGGACGAGGGGCATACTGGGTTCTCGGAGAGTGCCCCTAATAGAACCAGAATAGAACAGGGAACAGAAGAAACCCCAGGTCAGAGGCCTGCTAATAGGGCTGGAATAGAACTCTAATAGAACTCGATCCCGTTTCCGGGCTCGTGGACTGGCGGCGCCGGGTCTCGTTCGTGGGGGGCTATGACGGGACTTCGAAGGCGAACTCCGATAGGGCGAAGTTGATCGAGTACTTGCGGTAGGACACATCCACGCCCTCGAACGGGCACCGTACGTAGTGGACGGTTGGATGGGCACTCCGGTCCTCAGGGACTTGGACCACGGCGAGGATGAAGCGGTCGGGCGAGTTCTGGGAGTGGATGATCTGGCTGCGGCTGACCGTGATGGTGTCGGCGCCCTCGATGCGGCCCTTGACCTCGATGAAGTAGAGATCGCCGGTGTCGGGCTCGCGGCTCTCGATGTCGT
>Ga0209020_1001457_pt1 | contig 23750 bp, 18 predicted proteins | sample PinacodermBB_FD_187298 | JGI IMG/M metagenome (GOLD analysis project Ga0209020, IMG submission 187298) | Host-associated microbial community of the marine sponge Aplysina aerophoba from Gulf of Piran - sponge pinacoderm, lysed by bead... | ecosystem: Host-associated > Porifera > Sponge >... | reverse complement strand
CCGCCAGCACCCGGCCGGCGTGCGACCGGTCCGTGAACCTCATGTCTCGTTCCGCGCCATGCGGTGATTGTGCCAGCTAGAAGGGGCTAACCTGCCCTCCGGGCCGGTACCGATCCGGCCTCGAAAAAGAATCTTCAATCGGAACGGTGGCGCGCTATGTCTTCCTACCTGATCGCTCAATCCGTTGCGGACGCCTGCGGTGTCGATCCGGGGTCCGTGTGCGGCCTCGTCTACGACCTGACCAATAGCACAGAGGCCGCCCGCGTGGCGGATCTGGCGGCCCGCCCGGTCAAGGTGTTGCTCATCCTGTTCCTCGCCTGGATCATCAACCGGTTCGCGCGCCGATGGCTGGACAGGCTGGTCGAAGGCTGGCTGTCTAGCCGTTCAGCGGTGGCGGAGGCCATCTCCGGCACCATCGAGCCGGATGACGACGGGCCGGGACTGGGCGAAGCCGCGCTCGAGAGAGCCCGCCGGATGGTGGAGCAACAGGACCGGAGCAGCCAGCGGACCAGGACGCTCGGTGCGGTGCTCCGGTCGGTCTCCTCGGCAATCATCTACGGCATGGCCCTGATGATGGCCTTGGCGGAGTTCGATGTGAATCTGGGTCCCCTGATCGCCGGCGCCGGTATAGCGGGTGTAGCTGTCGGCTTCGGCGCCCAGAGCCTGGTCAAGGACTTCCTCTCCGGCGTGTTCATGCTGCTCGAGGACCAGTACGGGGTGGGCGATGTGGTGGACGTGGGCGACACGGTCGGTGTCGTGGAGGAGGTCAAGCTCCGCACCACCCAGGTGCGCGACATCAACGGGACGCTCTGGCATATCCCCAACGGAGAGATCGCCCGGGTGGCCAACCTCACCCAGGACTGGGGCCAGGCCGTGGTCGATGTCGAAGTCGCCTACGACACCGACATCTCCATGGCCATGGACGTCATCAAGGAGGTGGCGGACGGGTTGTGGCGCGAGCAACTCGATGCCTTCACGATCATCCAGGAGCCGACCATGGCGGGTGTTCAGGCATTCGGGGACAACTCGATCGCCCTCCGCCTGATGGTCAAGACCGAGCCCGGAGAGCAGTTCGGCACGGCGCGGGAGTTGCGGAAGCGTCTCAAGTTCGCTCTCGACGAAGCAAATATCGAGATCCCGTTCCCGCAGCGCACCATCTGGGTACGTTCGCAGCCGAGTACAGCCCTGCCGGATGGAACAGGCGGTGCGGGTAGCTCCGGTTAGGGGTCGGACGGAGGGCAGTTGCCGTTTTTTCCCACACTCGTTCGATCATGGCCCGTCGCGGGACTTGCCCGGGCGGGCTTGGGCTAAGGTACCTGTCCGTGCTGGTTCCCCAGGCTAGGTAAAGGCGGACATGAAGCAGGTGCTGGCTGCGGTCGATCTGTCCCCGATGTCCCGCCGCGTGGCCGATCGAGCCAGGATCCTGGCGGAGGCCCACCAGGCCGAGCTCAAGCTGGTCCATGTTGCAGAACCGCCCGACGTCCCGCTTCCGGACAAGATGCTGGAGCGGATCCACCTGTACCGCCAGAGCCAGGCGGAAGACCTGCTCACCTGGATCAATGCCCGCGCCCGCTGCCAGGCGGATCTGGTGTTCCGGTCGGGGAACATGGCTATCGAGCTGGCCAAGCTGTCCCGGCAAGCCGGGGTGGTGATCACAGGCACCTCGTCAGTGGACCAGACCAGGATCGGCCCCCGTACCACCAGGCTGGCCCGCAAGCTGCATGCCTCGGTGCTCAGCGTGCGGAGGTTGTTGCGGTCCCCGTATCGCCGGGCGATCGCGGCCGTTGACCTTTCCGATGCCAGTGCCTCCGCGGTCGATCTGGCCCTTCTCCTGGCTACAGGCGCCGACACGGTGACGGCGGTGGCGTCGTTGCCGACCGACGACGAGACGATGCTCTCGGATGCGGGCGTCGCTCCCGAACGGCTCGATGTGTTGCGCAGAGAGCGGCTCTCCTTGCTGGAGGAGCGCATGCAGAAGTTCGTGGCCGGCTGGGGCGGCCTGGTCACGCCGGTGGTTCTGGACGGGCCCCCGCCCCAGACCGTGGCCGAGTTCGCCCGGATCAGCAACGCCGATCTGGTCGTGGCGTCCAGCCGGGGCGCCGGAAACTCCAACATGGTCCTCCTGGGAAGCAACGCCGAAGCCCTCATGGGCACCGTCCCCTGCGATGTGGCCATAGCCCGGGTGCCAGGCCGGTTCTACCGTCCCTAGCCCGCCGGGTCGATCACTCGCCAGGAGTATCCTTCCCTCCACAGGGCCCGTAGCTCAACCGGTTAGAGCAGCGGACTCATAATCCGTTGGTTGCAGGTTCGAGTCCTGCCGGGCCCACAACGTTTCTCTCAGTCGCTAGCCGTTTCATAACCACCTATAATCCCAGGTCAACGGCCCTTTCCGTTCACACCCTGAGGACGGAAGCACCACTTCTGGCATCCATCGGTGGTTGCTTGACTTTCCCCAATGTTGCGGGTAGGTTCACTCTAGTGTGGGACGCAAAGAGGGACGCTCAGAGGGACGAAGGAGAGGGAATTGCCAAAAAGAACAGCCGCATGGGTGCGATCAATCAGCAAACCGGGCAAGTACGGCGACATCTACGGCCTCATCCTGCGAGTCCAGCCATCCGGGTCCAAGGCGTGGATATGGCGAGGAACCGTCAACGGCCGCCGACGTGACCTTGGTTTGGGCCGCTACCCGTTCGTGAGCTTGGCCGAGGCAAGAGCGAAAGCGTTCGAGTACCGCAAAACAGCTCTCGAGGGCAACGACCCGACCCTGTTGCGTTCCGGAGGGATTCCCACCTTCGCGACCGCCACCGAAGCGGTGATAGCCCTGTGTGCGGGGAAATGGAAACCGGGCGGGAAATCCGAGGGGCAGTGGCGATCCTCGCTGGCTACCTACGTGCTGCCGGCAATCGGCTCCAAACGCGTCGATCAGGTCACATCTGCCGATGTCATGGATTGCCTGTCCCCGATCTGGGCCACCCGACCGGAGACAGCCAAACGGGTACGGCAACGCATCGCTGCCGTTATGAAATGGGCCATCGCCCAGGGATACCGCCACGACAACCCGGCAGGCGACGCGGTCACCGCAGCGTTGCCGAAACAGGCCGGAGCCAGAAAGCACCTGCCAGCTCTGCCGCACCGAGACGTCTCAGACGCCATAGAACGGATCCGACAATCAAAGGCGCATGTCCCGCTGCGTCTCGCCGCCGAGTTCGCCATCGTCACCGCCGTGCGCTCCGGGGAGGTAAGAGGAGCAGTATGGGACGAAATCGACCTCAACTCGGGGTCGTGGACGATTCCCGGGGAGCGGATGAAAGCCGGCCGCCAACACAGAGTGCCCCTATCAGAGCAGGCTGTTGCGGTACTGGCCGAAGCCCGCAACCATAGCAACGGGGCGGGTCTTGTGTTCCCATCCAAAACAGGTGCCGAGATCCCGTCGTGGGCGCTCGCGAAGCTGGTCAACAGCCTAGGAATCGAAGGAACACTCCACGGCATGAGAAGCTCCTTCCGCGACTGGTGCGGAGAAACAGGAGCTGTCCGCGAAGTAGCCGAAGCATGCCTCGCGCATCGAATCGGCTCAGCAGCCGAACAAGCATACGCCAGAAGCGACCTACTCCAACGACGCCGCGAACTAATGAACGCCTGGGCCCAATACATAACCCCCACACAAACCTAACCCAGCCGACAGGACCTGGGGAGCTCCGTTTAACTCCCCATTGCTATGCCGACCCCCGGCGAATCAGCGGGTGTAGATACGATCCGATTCCCCGGCGGGCATACGCCTCGGGCCGGATCAGGGCTGGTCTCGGCGGAGGCGCTTTGGGATGAGTAGTGGTGTACCGGCATGAATGGAAACCCTCTTGTGATCATCAACACGCCCATCCTCGCGAGCTGGCTACCCAGCATGGAGTCATCGATGCCTAACCGGGTAGCGGCCTGCCGTATCGGCTCCACCGTTAGGTGCGGACTGTCTCACCACACCAAGCTTGAACTCCGTTCGTGAGGCTGTGTCTCGGTCGATTCCCACCAGCAGGACCCCTCCTCTGCGCACGCGTCCGTGTCGAGAAGCGGTGTTGTCACGGTGGAAGGTCTGGCCATCGGGGTTACTCCGGAGTGTCCTATAGGGTCAAGAGCGTTTCGGCTATTGCGTCGTGGGGTCCGTGTCTGATCGCGGCGACGGTTTGTGGGAGTCCGACTTGTTCTAGGCGGTCGAGCAGTTGGTTGTAGCTCTGTGGCGGTTGGCTGAGGGCTGCGGCTTGTCTGGTGATGGTGTGTACGACTTCGGCGTGTGCGGTCTTCAGCAGGTGATTCACAAAGTGGTCAGGGCTTTGAGCTTTGATGTCGAATTGGCTCAGGACGCTGTCGGGGAAGTCCCGAAGGTTGTCTGTCACGATTATCTCGGCGCGGCAGCGGATGGCAGCGGCGACGACGTGGCGGTCGTCCTTGTCGGGGAGTTCAACTGCTCCAATGAGGGGCTCATACCCGGTAACAAGACAGTCGGGCACAGCTCTGACCATGAGTTGGCGGGTTCGTTCCAGGCGGGCTGGGTCGAGTTGGGGGTTCGCTCGGATGACGCTGGTCGTCATCTCGTCGAGGATGGCGTCGGTCCACCTAGCACGGTACAGGCCCGTGCATGCGAGTCGGATCAGCAGGTCGCGCAGCGACGCCGGGTGTAAGACATTGGCGTCGTATACCACGGTGAAATGCGTTGGGTCAGTACTCGAGGCCCAGATGTTCAGCCTCGGCTGTGAGTTCGTCAAGTATCCGCTGGCGTTCCAATTCCTCGCGACGCCGGTAGGCGAGGACGTCGGTGAGCCTGACGCGTCGACGGTTGCCCACACGACGGAACGGGATGGCCCTTCTTTCCAAGAGTCCCACCAGGTACGGGCGTGACACGTTGAGCAAGTCGGCGGCTTGCTGGGAGGTCAGTTCACTGTGGGGGGCTGCAACGGTTACTACGCGACCGTTGGCCAACTCGGCCAGAACCTCACTTAGGAGGCTAACCGCGGGCGCGGGAAGGGCGATTACCTGCGAGGGGCTCGGTTGATCGGCCTTGCACAGCTGCAGCAATGCAACAGCGTCACGGTGTCCCGCCAGGTAGGCCTGCAGGAGTTCTGCCGCGAGGGCTGCCTGCTTGGCCTCCGCCCTGTCTGGTGCCCGCGGCTCACGGTATGTCTCCATCGCGAAAGTCATGCGAAACTCCTCGGATTCTGTTTCTTGTTGGTGACCTGGCTTCCGGCTGAGGCACGGAAATGCGCTTCGCTTCGCCGCCCCCGCGGAGACCATCGTACCAGAGTATCCGAAATAGCCGTACTGTCTGATGCAAATAGTGCAGTCGAAGCAGTATACTCCCAGTTTGTATCTGCGAGTCTGCGCGGGATACGGGACTACTGATGCACGCATGCCTTTGCGCCGGTCGCGTCGTTAAGGAGAAGGAGGAACTAAGTTGTCCAGCCTCGGTGGTATCAGCCGAGCTCAACTCCAGCGGGTCGAGGCCACCCACCTGCCCCGGTTGATCAGGCAACTTGTCCTCGAGACCACACCGGGGCTCGTTGAGGTTGACTTTCCGGCCGACCAAGGGGTCTACACACGCGGATGGGACGGCATCGTTAGGTCGACGGAGTCCTCGCCGTGGGTACCGGGCGGTTTGTCTCTGTGGGAGATAGCAGTCCGCAAGAGCGGTGCTCAAACAAAAGCAAACCAAGACTACGGGAACCGTACTTCGACACCTGATGGTTCGCCTCCGGAGTCCGCCACGTATGTGGCCCTAATCGTTAACGCTTGGGACCAGCGCCGTGACTGGGAGAAGGACCGGAATGCTGAGCGGCGGTGGCGCCGGGTCCGGGCTTACGGATTGGACCGTCTCCACACCTGGCTGGACGCGGCTCCCGTCACCCGTGCCTGGTTGACAAAGCAGATGGGCCACAACCCGTACGGATACCGTCCCTATGGGCAGTGGTGGAGAGCTTGGGCATCTCAGACAAGACCATGCCTCTCGTATGCGCTGGTTCTCGCGGGTCGAGTCGAGCAGGCGGAGCGGCTCGTTGACCGACTGAGAGGAGATCCGCAGGTCACCACGATCCATGGTGGAAGCGTCGACGAGGTATGCGCATTTGTCGGCGCTGCCGTCACGGGTTGCACCGGTGAGCTCCAGGGCCAGCAACTCTTGGCGCAGATGGCGGTGGTGGACGATTTAGCGTCGTGGCGGGAGTTGCTGGCCTGGTCCTCGCCCCTGGTCTTGGTCCCGACGCGGTACGAGTTCGTCCACGAGTATTCGGCGTCGTCTCTTCATCACGTCGTCGTACCGATCACTCATGGCCCAGCCGGGATAGCGGATATCAGGTTGTCCCGCGTTGATGCAGAAGCGGTGGCGGCTGCTCTGAGGGAGGCCGGGATGGCCGATGAGGACATGTCTAGGCGCTGCGGTTACCTTGCTCGGCGCAGCTTGCAGACACTACGACGCGAATTAGCTCGTAACCCCGCGCTTCTCACACCCGACTGGGCGAAGGCGCCGGTTCCCCAAGAACACAGAGTGGCTCTGTTGGCCGGTAGATGGTCCGACGACCACGCTGGAGACCACATGATACTGAGCGACCTCGCTGGAGAACCATACGAGACCCTCCGAGAGGTTCTCGACAACCTCAGCCGTCACGAACCGCCACTGGTCATGAGCGTGGACGACGGCTGGTATCTAGTCTCGCCCGACGACGCTTGGCTCTCCCTCGGCGAGCACGTGACCAAACATGACCTCGACAAACTGAAGAGCGTATCCCTGCGGGTGTTCGGAGAACGCAACCCAGCGCTCGACCTCGACGTAGACAAGCGGTGGATGGCGAATGTACTCGGTCGGGAGAGGGCTTACTCCCCAACTCTACGTGATGGGTTAGCGCGTACGCTCGTTCTACTCAGCCTCCACGGGGACCGTGTCCGAGGACCAGGCGGCTGCGGCGGTGCTATCTGGGCTTCCCACATCATCCGAGAGTTGTTGCCCGACCCCGACGACAGCAACGCGGGTGATATGTGGGTGTCGTTGGCGGGTGTGCTCCCGCTTCTGGCCGAGGCCGCTCCCGAAGTCTTTGTCACTGCCATAAGGGAGGCCTGTTCCAGCGACTCCACGCCACTTGCCGCGATGTTCACCGACCCCAAAGCCCTCAACTCGTTACAAGCGCCTCACTCGCCTCATATTCGGCTGCTTTGGGCGTTAGAGCGACTCGCCTGGTCTCCCTCCAACTCCCACATCGTGGCCGACATCCTGGCTGCTCTCTCGGAAGTCGACCCGTTTACCCGGTCAAGTGGCCAACCGCTTGACAGCCTGGTCAGCCTCTTCTCCCTGTCGCACCCGAGCGTTGCCGCGCCGCTGTTCGGTAGCATCGAATCGCTGAACCGTCTGCGCCGGCACTATCCCGATACTGCCTGGCTACTGATCGTGGAGTTGATACGAACCAGATGTCGCGGCTCTTCCGACTTGCAGAAGCCGACCTTCCGTAATTGGGAAACAGAAACGACTGCGCTCAGAACCGTGTTCAACGAGTTCACCACAGTGCTCGCTGAGAGCGCCATCCAAGACGCGGGACCGGACGCATCCCGATTCGGTGTCCTCATCGAGGAGTTGACCCACCTATTCCCTGAACTACGGATCCGGGTCGTTAACGCTATCGAATCCCGTGTCGCCGAAGGTGCCTTCTCTGTCGAGGGAGAGCGAGAACTGCGTACGCAGATGTTGGAGATGGTCCGTAAGCACCGGGCATTCCCAGATGCCGGTTGGACACTACCCGAGACCGAAGTGTGCCGCATAGAAGAAGTAGCCTCCCGAATCGAGATACATGACCCAGTGGTGGAACATCTATGGCTATTCGAGGAGGACTATCCGACGGTACCCGGGGTTCAGCCCGTCACCGCGGAATATGACCAACACCTCGCTGAGCTGCGACGGGCAGCCGTGGCCGCTGTCTACGAACAATCCGGACTTGATGATGTGTCCCGTCTCATAACAGAAGGCTCACATCTCTCAGCCACCGCCCCGTGGGCGGTTGGCACCGCTCTACATGACGCTTACGGGGCAGAACTTGAGCCCCCCATGCTCGACTGGCTCACCCATGACACGGACGCCGATCGCCAAACCGCCCAGTACTACCTCGAGAGGCACTTCCGCCAGTCTGGATGGGCATGGCTACGAGCACTGCTCTACTGTGGGGAGCTCACCGGCCGACAGAAGGCCCTGCTGCTTCACACCGCACCAAGAGAACCCAAGACCTGGGACATAGCAGCCAAGCTCGACGCGGACGTACAGTCACAGTACTGGCAACTGTTCAGACCCTACGGCCTTGGACCGGACTTCGAGTTCGTTGACCAAGTAGCTGAACGTCTCATCAGCACCCAACAGACCAGAACCGCCGTCGAACTCTTCGCCCTATACGGGATCAAATCCGAAGCGGCAGCCCTCCTTGCTACCCAAGCGCTGGAGTCCCCCCAAACTGTCGGTCCCGACCAGTTCGTCGTTCACAGCCTGGGCCGCCTGTTGCAGAGCCTCAACCGCTACCGATACGCTATCGGCAGACAACGGCTTGCGGCGCTTGAGTGGTTCTACCTGCCCGCCTTCCACGAGAACCCACCAGTTAAGACCCTACATCATGAACTCCAGCAGAACCCGACCTTCTTCGTAGACATCGTCAGCATGGCTTTCCTACCACACCACCGCGATCGGAACAACGACGAAGAGAACCGTCCCACGGGAGGATCAGACAGAGAGCGCAATGCGCGGAACGCGACGCGGTTGCTGGACTCGTGGACCTGGAACCTTACAACCGACACCGATGAAGATAGCGAACTATCAGCCCTGCTCAAATGGGTGGCCGACGCGATCGAAAAGCTCCGTGACGCCGACCGCCTAGTCATAGGCGAGCAGATAATCGGACAAATGCTCGGCTCCATCACCGACTCAAGAGACAAGATGAGGCCTGCGAAAATTGTCCGTTACCTACTCGAAGAGGTCCGCCGTCCAGACATCGAAACCGGCGTAGAACTGTCCCTAATAAACAGCCGGGGCGTAACGTGCCGTATACCCGGCGAGGGTGGTGTCCAAGAAGAAGCCCTCGCTGCCGACCTCCGTGACCAGTCTAAAGATGTCCAGGACCAATGGCCGATCACCGCACGTATCCTCAACCGAATCGCTGGCCACTACGACCATGAAGCATCCTCTGAAGACCAAAGCGCCGAACGGTTTCGAACCGGAATCATCCGGTAGGCGAGCACCCACGTCTGGACAGAAAGACCTGGGTTCGTGCAGCCACTTGCAGGAAGTCCTCGTTGCATGTTTGTGCCCATCCCGCTCAACACCTCGCCCTCGTTAGGCCGGACGTTTCGGCCGACGGTTGCGGCGAGTCCCCGGTGGCGACGGCCAGCAGTAATTCGCAAGATGCGCCACAGTGGTAGAAGCGGGAGACATGGCGGCTGATCGGATCCCCAGTTTCCTAGCATCAGGCGCCCGTTTGGGTCAGTGGTGGGTTCCCCCTGACGGTGACGAAACAGGAGTGGCTGGACTGCCCGAACACCGCGAGGCGGGCATCCTGGCCTCCTCGGAAGCTGGGCACTGGTCTTTGCTGATCTCGAGGGTTCGGACTCCAGGCGCCGGCACGATCGGAGGTCGGTGGTCCACGCAGATGCAGCGAGAAGAGGCTATATGGGGTCTGGTACCCCCCGGGACGTGTGTGAGCCTCTTGGAGGGTATGCGGGTGCGGCAAGCCTTTCCGTTCGACGACAGCCCGGAGGAAAGGTGGGTCGGTGACTGGGCAGCGGAGTCGAAGACGGCTTGGATCATGCCTGATGACCGGGCAAAACGGGTCGAGATCGAGTTCGATGTGGGTGCGGCGTGGTCCGAGAGGCCCCGCGGTTACGGCTACGACGTGGACCTAGCCGACGGTTGGTGCCATGAGTCACGCACGTTCGTGGTGCATGATCCGCTAACACACGAAGCCCGAATCGGCGGTGCCCGGCTCCAGCTGCGACGCGAGGGTGTCGTGGAACGCTCCAGCCTTGCTTTCCGGGTCCGGACAAGGACGTACTTCTGTATCGAAGACGATGTGGCCTTTCGGGAAATAGGCAACAGATGGCTCAGGCCCCTCTTCGAGTTCCTGAGCTTCTTCTGGCTGCAGGATGCCAAGGTCGTACGGGTTCGAGCCGTTGAGTCGGAACACGAGAAACGGTTTGATTTGCACTATCCGCAGCCTCTCGTCCCTGTTGGCAACCAACAGGGTCAAGAATCGGTGAGTAACTGGCCCTTCTGTAATTTGGGTGACCTTCTAACCAAGGGGTATCGCTTCGAGACGCTACTCCAGAAGTATTTTGCTTGGCGAGCCGCAGGCTACGCGCCAGCGGTGTTTCTCCTGGTCGATTCCCAGAGTCCCCTGCTTGATCACAGTGTCGGGGCGAGGCTCTTGAGCGCGATCAGATCGCTTGAAACCTTCGAGAAGGCTCGTACCTTGAACAGAAGAATCAATATCAGTGATGCTGTTGATCGTCTTATCAGCGCCAGCGGTTCGGTCGGGTCCGAGATCGCAAGTCTCTGGACACAGCGCGGCCGCAGGAACTTGCCAATTCGCTGCCCGAGTTGCGGTACCGGTACGCGACGCACGGTGAACCGGGTGATGAGGAGCACTTCCCGCCCGAAGCGGAACTACTCGACCAGGAATGGCATCTGAAAGCCCTCCAGTGGCTACTTCGACGCCAATACCTAGAAGAGTTAGGGCTGGACCCTACTGACACAATTGATCTAGTCACAAACGCGATCGGCTACAAGAACGACCGTGAGGCTATCCGACAGCACTACCAGCAGCCGTGCCAGAACACCTAGCTAGCTAAGGACCAACCAGCCATGACCGCCATCCACGGGCAACTCCGCGACAGGGTACGCGTTCTCGAACATGTGGCTGACGGTACTCGTTACGTCGTCCTACCGCCCAGACCTGCCCGACGGGCGCAATCCCCACCGCGATCGGGCCTCCGTTGTCGTGGGTGCGGCTCTGAGTACCAGGCGCAGGTCACCGACAGACAGATGCCGATTGGCTGAGCGACGTAGTCAGCCTTGGCGAACACAGGACCCTTTATGAAGACCAATCCGACCGAATCTCCGGCCCATTACCTGTCTAATGGCATATTCCCTCGGCCGCTTCAGCTTGGCCAGCGGACTATCGGAGCTTTCGAAGACTGGGGCGTCACTCCGACCGTCTTGCAGCGTAGGCGGTAAGCGGCCGGGACGTGAGCGATTTGGATCCGGCGGGCTTTGCATAGGTCCCCTCGAGGGAAGGTGACTTCCCCGAAGCGTTTGTGGTCGAGCCGTGCGGTCGGCTCGACCGGAGAGGGCAAGGGTTCCGGGATGTGGGTGGAGCGATCGCTCGGGAGGGGGCTGAGTCCCTTATGTATGAGTTGAGTATTTCGGTCAGACCGCACGTTGACTCGGTTGCCTGAGACAGCGCAAAGTCTTGTGTAGAGAGCAGCGGGAACAGAACCACCGCCACGCGCAACCGCACGAACCCTCGCGGGGTTCCGGCCGGTAGGAATCGACGTCTACGGCCCCGCTGGGGGGTCACCCATACTGCGGCATCTGCCAGCGGGCGCGGGCGATAAGAAGCAACAGGCGCCCCGTCGGCGGCCCCTGACGCATCGCACCTCGTACACGAAGTGGTAAAACGTCACCGAGTCGACTCGATCCCCGTAGCATCGGGTCTGAATGGGCGGTAGTTGGAAATGCGTATTACGTGTTGTCCGGAGCGGGTTCGCCCGTGCCATTGTGGGCGGCATGGGCCTGGCCCGCCGCTGCCTCCGCTGAGAGCAGTTGCCAGACTGTACGGAGGACAACGCCGACTAGGAGCGGTACGGCCAGGGCGACGAGGGACAACGGCACCAGGCCGCCGGCAACGGCGCTGGCGACGCCCGGAGGCGGGTTCGCCCTGGCTACGACACCGAGCAATACGCAGCCCGACATCGCTGCGACCAGCAAGAGCAGGAAGGCGACCGCTTCGTCGATCACCTCCCGGATGTGGTCGGGGAGGGGTGAGCGGCCCAGGGGCACTAACACGCCGATTCCTCCGAGGGCGGCCACCGCCCCGGCAGCCCCGATGGGTACGGCCACGTCGATGCGGTCCAAGACCCCGGGAAGGCGCGCGATCTGGGCGGTGGCCGATTCGAGTACGGCGGCGAGTCCGTCCTCGACGCCGGCGAGGCCGGCCACGGCGGCGGCGCCTACTAGGAGCAGGAGTCCGCAGGCCCACAGGAACCCCAGCCATGCCCACCAGCCGCCGGGCTGTTCCTGCCGGTACCGCCAGCCGAGTCTCAGAGCGGTGCCCGTTGCGGCCCCGCTCAGCACGGCCCACACCGCCCCCCACACTCCCAACGTCTCGGCGGCCGTGTACAAGAGCACCACAGCGACCACCGGGAGCACCGGCGCAAGGTACGGACGGAACCGCCGGTAGGTGCCTATGAGACGGTCGTAGTCCACGGCCGGGATCACAGGCTTAACCCATGCCCGCGGTCGGGTGGGTCTCCTTCGAGTTGCAGGGCCTCAGTGTGGCCGCAGCGCCACCCGGCTTGGGAGCACCGACAGGCGGCGGAGGTGGGTTCGGCGGTGGCGCGGTGCCCGAGGGGGCTGTCAGCGGTGGCCGTGCTGAGCCACCCGAGTTGGTCCAAGACGTTGGAGGCCTCCTGGTAGGTCGGGTAGGGGGGTGATGTGGTGTCTATGGTGCCGTCGGGGTTGCGGCACTGGACATACCAGCGGCTGTCGTGGTCGGGGGTGTAGATCCCGACAGTGGGGGTGCCATCACGGGACGGTGGGGTGTGAGGGCCCTCAGCCGACACGCCGGTCCGTTGTGGACCCGATCCGAGAATGTTGAGCCGAGGGTTGCCGTTGAGGAGGCGCAGCATGAAGTCGCGGGCTGCTTCGGCTTCGTTGGCTGTTGGGTGGGGACCCGACATCTGTCGAGGGGAACCGTCGGGTCCGGTCGTGACGACTTCCCAGCCCTGGTTGTCGTCCTGGCAGGGGCGGACATGGACGCCCCGGACAGCTGGTGGCACAGCCCGCTTCTGGCGGACCATGTGACGGCGCACGTTGAGAGCCTTCCACTGCAGCCATGGCTCTTCTGTGATGCGGTCCTGTAGGCGCTGGTCGGTGGTGAGTAGCTGGGGTTCGACCCGGCCCCTGTCTAACAGTGTGTCCAAGAAGGCGCGCTCTGGTTGGGTGAATGGGAGCACCATCTGCTGGGCCGCGGTGGCTTTGGCCTGGAGTTCGGCTAGGTAGTGGTCGGCGGAGAACGGGCGGGTGCGTTGTGCGTCTGTGCGGGTCAGTGCGGGTCGGAGTTGTCGGCCTAGAGCAGGGGCTGCGACCTTGGGCGGGTTGGCGCAGACTGCTCGCCAGTCTTGGCGGGCTCCGCCGCCGTAGGTGACGAAGGTGGTGCGTAGCTTGGCCGGGTCTAGGCAGGGAAGGTCTGGGATCAGCGCGGCGTCGAACAGGTCTCTGGCGTATGCGCGTGTGAGCAGCGCTGAGAGTTTGCCGGCGGCGATCTCGTGTATGTCGAAGAGGGGTACTGCGGTGGCCTGCCAGCGGCCGAGCCGGTGGGAGTCGTGATATGTGGTGGGCCACAGAGGCACCCGCCGTACATAGCCCACGTCTACGGACAGGCTTTCGCTGCCACCGAACGCGTCCTGGTAGCGGAGGTCCCATTTGCCGCCGGCGTGATCCCGCATCATGTTGGGACGTTTCTTTACCCTCAACCTGTGGTCAGCGAATACGTCTGCCAATGCCGCCTCAACGGTGGGCCGCTCCGCTTTCATGGTGTCGCGGTCTGGGGCTCCGATGTAGTTGTAGTCGAGATCGAACGACAGGCGGGGCGCGGGGAGGACGAACACGTTCAGCGCTGTGCCCCCGGTCAGCGCCAGACGGCCGCCGAGGTAGGGGTGGGCGGCGATGTCGTCGGCTAGTGCCAGGAGCCGCACGGTCTTCTCGAGCCGGTCCGCAAGGAAACCGGTAGCGTCGGCCAAGGCCCCGAGCTCCCGGCGGGTTGGTGGTGTTAGAAGACCAGTTCCCATTGGCGTTCCACGACTTCTGCGGGTACGACCAGGTTCCATTCCTTCACGAAGCGGGTCCGCTCGAGGGGCGCAGGGTCGAGGTGGACGGCCGGCCCCGGGTCCTGGGGGCGGAACTGGTTGAGGTCGCTGGGGGTGATTCCCCACAGCTCGCGGTGCTGGTCCAAGAAGAACCCCACCTTCGCCCGCAGCGCCGACCCGCCGTCCCGCGCCTGGCAGTAGTCGGCGACGAGGGCGATGTCGACGCTGTCCGCCCGGGTCAGGGACTGGTAGATCTCGTCCCAGCTGCCCCCATAATCAGGTTCCGCCAAAATGTCCACGAGGGTGCGCTCGATCGTTGTCACCCGCACCGTGCCGTCCGCGTACGACTGGTTGACCACCCCGAAATGTTGCTGGCCGGAGTTGATGAGCCGCTGCGGGAACCGCACACCCCGATAGCACATAGAACCGTAAACGAACGGAGCGACGGGATCGGTCGCCGAGTACACAGCGTCGAACCACATCGAGTACGAGATCCCCCAAAAATCAAGCGCCGCATGATGTGACAACACCGCGTCAGGGGCCATCTTGGTCGCGACCAGACTCGACATCGGCTGGAACCGGGCCGGATCACGACCCTCACCCACAACCGCGAACAGGTCTGGCCGCACAGCCACCACCCGTCCCGCCCGAAGCCACAACTCCTTGAGGCGGCGGGCGGCTTCAACAGGGCGGGCTCGCCGGTCGGCTAGGAACGCAACAAGCTCCGAGCTGGTGAACACCGGCTCGGTGGCCAGGAATTTCTCGTAGTCCACCCCAACACCTCCACGACTGATTCCAACCATAACCGCAGCCCCCCAACTCCAGTCTTGTTGACCGGCCCCCAGCCGGGCCGACACGACCCGGCGATGCCGCCCACCGGGCGGGGCGACCAGCACAGAGTTGGTGACACGGAAACCGAACGCTACCGAGCGGCGCCGACCAGAGTCAGCGGCGGCAAGAAACAGGTCGCCACGGGATCTGTGATGCTGACCGACCGCAGGTGGATTCCAGCGGGCCGGACCCGTTCGTTGAAACGACCCGACCTCACACGCCTTCGGTGTGGGGTGGGTGGTCATGCTGCTGGGGTCAGACTGTCGATCCAGTCGTAGATGTCCTGTTCCCGCCAGCCCACCGCCCGGGTGTGTTCACCACCGAGACGGATGGGTGGAGGGAACGACCCATCACGTTCCCGACGCCAGATCGTGGTTCTGCTCAACCCGGTGATCTCGATGACTTCGGGCATTCTCACCACCCGCCCACTCCGCGGAGGCTGTGTCCCCGACCGTCGATGGTTGACACCCGACCGGCTGCTGTGGGTCTGGTTACTCATCCGCTTCCCCTTTTCCGCTGATCATCGCCGACAGTCCTGTGCTGGTCCGCTCCCTGGTCTCCCATCACGGATGGGCCGGGCTGTGTTGTCATCCAACGTACCGGAGGTGACCCGTAACCCGGTCGCGGATCCACCCCATAGCGGTCGCGTATCCACCCACTGCGGTCGCGTATCCACCCCTAGGCAGTTCGTGTCCCTCCCGGGTAGGGCAACGGGTCCGCAAAGACAGAGACGGCGTCTCTGAAACCCGGGAGCGGGCGCTCGGTCGGGACAGCGGCCCCGCCCACAACAAAGGCGCAGCCCTGCTTCCCGCCGCCCCGGCGGGTTGGGCACCGGAAGGGCATCGCTGCCAAACACCAACGCAGAACCTCCGGAGGTACATACATCCCGGCGCGGATCGGGTGTCGCCTGTCGATAGTTTCGCGGTCGCGCTCAACCGCGACCGGTCGCGCATCCACCCCTTTGCGGTCGCGCATCCGGTCGCGCATCTCTCTGACCTGGGCCTTTGCGGGCGGCGCAACACGACGAAGGCGACATATGTCCCCAGCAGGCTTAAGAGGCAGAAGCCGGGTCGAGGCCCGGACAGTGGGGCCCGAGGAGCATGATGCCGCTGTGGACTGTGGGAGACCCGCCACCGGGGAACAGCCCGGATCAGGGAAGCGCGTACAGCCATCTACCAGGGGTTTCTCCGGTATGTCGTCGAAGGGTCGAGGGTGTCGGTAGGGGGTAGCAAAAGCGAGTGGGCCAGGGCAGGTGGGGTTGAGATGGCCAGAGGGCGGAACTGGGGTGGTCGGTGGATGCCCGGGATCCCCGGATTGAGGGGCGGGGACATATGTCCCGGTGCAGGTGGTGTCGGAGTAGCTGAGGGTAAGAGACAGGCCGGAAAGGGTGCAGCCAAGTTTTCATTAAAATGAGGACATATGTCCCCGCGTGGGGGGACATATGTCCCTCGGGTTCCGCGACCGGGTTTCGGGGGGGTGTTGGGCATGATGCCGGCCATGTCGCTCTACATCGCCAACGTCGGGGTCGAACCCGTCGCCTACTACACGGGGCGGAAGCAACCAGCGGTGGAAGCGTGGGCCCCGGGGGTGGCGGCAGCGGGAAGGTGGCCGCATCCGGTGCGATGGGAGTCGTAGAGGGCGGGGTTGTGACACCCGAGCACTGGCTGGTGTACCGGCAAATGGTTCGACCGGGCAGAAGCCGAATACAAGACCTACCGCACACGAGCCGACCATCGGCTGGCGTTCGCGTCGAGCCGTCGTGTGACGCATCGGCTCCGACCGTATCACTGTACGGGCTAAGGGCTGCTGCCGTGGGGGTTGCGGCGGGACTACCGACGGACGGGGGCTTTCGCCGACAGGCCCAGGCCAGCCGGTGGCGGGTTTATGCCGACATCGGCGGCTTCAACCGGACCTGCGAGGACGTCGTTAGGGGCTGGCACCGCCCTTGGTCGGCATTCGGCCGGCGCCATAGGTGTCCCGTCCTAGTTGGCGTTCCCAGACGGGTCGGGCAACTAATGCTGAGGTGTCGCGTATCTCCAGGTCAGAGCGAATCGTGTGTGATGCGCCAGCTTGTGTGTTGTACCACGTTGTTCCCACCAGCTTGACTTCTCGCGCTGCCCCTCCTATGGTTGGAACAACTCGGAACAACTAGCTGAGAAGCGGAAAGGGCTACCATTGACGGATTCTAAGTACACGGCATCAAAGTCCCGGTCTCAAGGTCGGCGCGCCTGGACCGTGGCTTTCCGGCATCCAGTTTGCCGCGACGACGAAGGTCGTCCGGGTGTGAAGGTTCGACGAGGGCTGGGTACCAGCGACGAATCGACTGCTGATGCCCTCGTCGAAGAAATGAACATCCTGCTCGGTGACCAGACCTACTGGAACATCGCCGAACGGCCGCGTGCGCAGCAGCATTTCAACAGCAGGATTGTCCGCGCGTTCTACGAACCGATGGAGAGCCCGGTTGGCACAAGCCCCGACGCGATTCGGGATGCTGCTATGCCTCTCCCAGGCAAGGACCAGGGCTATTCACGGGTCCTGTTCGTGGGGACCACTGGGACAGGCAAGACATCGTTGCTTCGTCACTTGATTGGAACGGACCCAAGCCGTGACCGGTTCCCCTCGACGTCTACGGGTAAGACCACGATCGCAGACATCGAGGTGATCACCAGCCGCGGGGATTATGAGGCGGTCGTGACGTTTTTTCCGCGACGGCTCATCCGCACGTACGTCACCGAGTCCGTGTTCGAAGCGTGCAAGGCGGCTTGGCTTGGTGAGACACGTGAGCGGATAGCCCGCGAGCTGCTCAATCACAAGGAGCAGCGCTTCCGCCTCGGATACCTCCTTGGAGCCTGGTCGCCGCCCGAACAGGAATCGGACGAAGACGATTGGGGCGAGGAAACGGGGATCGAGGCTGACGAGGCGGAGTTGGATCCCACGTCTTTTCCAACTGCCGATGAGCGGGCGACGATGCAGCGAGACCTTAGAGCCCACCTTGAGGCGATCAGCGATCTCGCAGAATCAGCCGACGCGCAACTTTCACAGGAGCTTGGCGAGCCGCTGAAGAACCAGAGCGGAGACGACCTGGAGGCGGCAGTGGACTTGCTCCTCGAGCGAGTTGAAGCGCTTCCGAACTACGCTGAGCTTGTTAACACGATCCTCGGTCAGGTGCTCACCCGCTTTGATAACCTGAAGGCGGGCAAGCTCACGAAACGGGGTGAGTGGCCCGAAAAATGGACCTTCCGTAGCTCTGACCGGGACGCGTTCATACGCGAGATACGATGGTTTTCCAGCAATTACCATGAGGAGTACGGGCGTCTACTAACACCCCTCGTTCAGGGCATACGAGCCAAGGGGCCGTTCGCTGCGAGCTTCGTGGAGGACATTCCAAATTGGGTACTCATTGACGGCGAAGGTCTCGGCCACACGCCAGAATCCGCCGCGACCGTCAGTACTCGCTACACGTCCCGATACCGATCGGTCGACGTAATACTGCTCGTGGACAACGCAAAGCAGCCAATGCAAGCGGCGCCTCTTTCGGTACTTCGCTCGGTAGCGATTAGCGGACACCAAGACAAGCTTGCCATTGCGTTCACACATTTTGATGCTGTCAAGGGCGACAACCTTCCAGGATTCGCCGCGAAACGAGACCATTTACTTGCGTCCGTCAAAAGCGCGCTCAATGGCCTTCGAGACACGATTGGGGATATCGTTCTGAGCGGCCTTGAACGCGAGACTGACGAGCGTTGCTTCATGCTCGGCTGGCTTGACCAGTCGGCCACAAAGGTTCCTGGCGGAGCCCGTAAACAGCTAGCGCGGCTAACGGGCTTCTTTGAAGCGGCCATTGCTCCAGCTACACCGCCCGCCGCGACCCCGCTTTACGACCCATCAGGACTTGCGTTTGTCGTCCAATGGGCCGCTGCCGACTTTCATTCGCTGTGGGATGCGCGACTTGGCTACCGACACCGCAATGGTGTTAGCAAAGAGCACTGGTCACGGGTGAAGGCACTGGCTCGCCGAGTAGCGCTTCGCATGGACAACTATGAGTACAAGCACCTTATGCCCGTCGCGGAACTCATCGCGAGACTGTCGGAAGCGATTTCCAGGTTCCTCGACACGCCAGTGAGATGGGATTCGCCCGCGGAGGATCTGGACGAGGCCGCCGCAGCTATCGCTCGAATCCGCTCCGAGGTACACACTGCCTTACATTCGTTTGCAATGGACCGGATCGTCGAGCAGCATATGGCTGACTGGGCAAAGGCCTTCGAGTACGCCGGCCGAGGCTCCTCATACCAACGGGCACGCGAGTTGCGCGAGATCTATGGTGAGGCCGCGCCCATTCCTGGGATCGAGCTCTCCGAGGTAGCGTCCGAGTTCCTGGCCAGTGTCCGCAAACTGATATCCCAAGCGATCCGCGACGGCGGCGGCGAACTTAGGCTGCTGCAGGACGATTAAGCGGGTAGGGGTAGCGGGGCCAGCGATCCGCTACCCCTACCGCTTGGCCCCGTCCCGGAACGGGCTCTCATCCTTGGTGGTGTGGGCCCCGTTGACGACTCTGGTGGCCTCCTCTACGCAGGGAAGTCCAATTGGCCACTACTGCGCCACGGGTACGCCGCACTGCACTCCGAAAGCCTCCAGACAGGAGACATAGACTAACCAAGTATCTCGTAGTCGCTGCCAATCCAGAGGCCTCTCTTTCCCGGGACCGTGTGCGAATACAGTGTGGCTGAGACCGTAACTCCTATATCATGCCTAGTGGAGGACAATAGACTCGTCTGAACCCAAGCTGTATAACTGTTTAGAACATCTTGCTGGGGGGACTGTTCATGTATCGTTGTCCTTCCCCAGCATCCTTCAGCAAGAGGTCCAAGAAAGCCTGCTATCATGATTCTCGAACCCCGCAGGCGCAGCACTCTCAAAACATCAATCGTTAGTTCTAGCTCTCATAGCATTCCGGTGACCGCGGTTCTATCACCCGGATTAGGTCTAATAGCTGTGATGGGGTCCGGCTGAGCTTGGCGATACCGAGCTCTCAACAAGACGTCTCGATCGTTTGATGTACCTAGTCGCTGGACTGTGATATCAGAACCGATCGCAACTGTGATCGTGCCGGAACTGTCTGTCGTACGTTTCAGGCTGCTACTCCAAGAACGATCACAATCATGTACTGGCCAACCTTCTCCCAGGTGGTCAAAGAATACCCTGGATCCACAGTCACATCGAAAAAAATAGACTGCCATGTCACAGCGGTAACAGTTGGTCTGCCACACAACGGAACCGCACCACCATCCATGAGTAGCAGTCAAAGCTTCTTCCTAGACTCTCGACATCTCATCAGGAACCCATCACGAGGGCTTAGTCGTCGACCGGTCGCAGGCTTAGCGACATCCCAACAACCAGAACTCTTTCTCCGCCGCAGGCACACTAGCAAGACCCGAATCGAAACGGCCCGCTACAGCCTCCCCCGAGTAAAGTTCGACTGCTCGGGCCTCATGCTGCTGCGCACATCTCGTATCTTCGATTAGTGCTCACCCGGACCGCCGTCGACGATCTCAGCCACCAAGTGTGCGATGTACCAAGTACCCTGGGGATCAATGTCTCGGGTGCGCCCCGCGGGTCACCACAACCGAAAACTCGCGTCGCCGAGGCCTCGAGATCGACGACTCCTAGACCCTCCGTCTCCAGACCCAAGCCATCGCTGGATGCCGACCCTGGTGGAGAGGCTTGGGACCTGAACCTGGGCCATCTCGCCTTCGATGGCTATCCACCCGGGCAAATGCGGCATCTCCAAGACCAGGGCCTCGTGCTCGCGGGTTGGTGGCCATGGCCCACGAGAGCGGTCTCAGCCCTTCGATGCGAAATGATGGGACTCCCCCCGCGGTGGCTTCGCTTCCAACCACCACTAGAACCCTGAGCAGGACATTTCTCCCAGTGCGGATAGGTAACGACTGCGAGGGCAAGGTGGGATGGAACAATCCCCACCAAGGACCTACCACCCTCACTCCCAGCACGTGGTCCCATTATCGGCCGCAAGACGCGCTCCACTGTGGAAATGCCCGGCCAGCAGGGGGAACACCAAGACACGCTGGCCTGCTCGATGCACCGAGACGAGCTTCGCGGTCGGGTATTCTTGGTAGCTTGTGGTGGTGCGGTTATGAGTAGTGCGCCCGCTGATGGGGAGCGGCATGCGTTGCGGGGTTTCCGATGGCAGTATGACCACATCGCCTCTCGGGTCTACGACTCGCTGTGTGACGAAGATTTCGTTTCGTTGCGCCTGGTAGACCCCGAGGCAGGCCGTGTTGACGACCTCGTCCTTGTTCGAGAGGGTCGTGTTGACGGCTATCAGTTCAAGAGCAGTCAACGGCCGGACTATGTCAGCTTCGCTGATCTGCGCAGAGGCCAAAAGGGGGGCGGTCCGTCCCTGGTTGGGGATCTTGGAGACGCGTGGAGCATCCTTCGGCACCGCTGGGGCAACTCGGACGTCTACGTCCATTTCGTCATGCCATCGTTGCCGTCGAAGCGTGATGAGGTAGGTGTGCGTGATGAGGTAGGTGTGGAGGTGAGCAGCGACGTGCCTTCGGCTAACCACTTCCAAGAGTTCTTGGACAGTGCGCTCGGTCCTCTGACGTTGGGTCAAGCGGAACATGCCGATGTAAGCGCCCGCTGGCAGCCAGCGTTGGAGAGGCTCCGGGAGGCCAGCGGTGTCCCGGAGGAGGACTTTGGGTGCTTTCTTCGTTCTTTGCGGTTGGACCTCGGCGCCGGCATGGGTGTACCCGACGACCGATCGCGGCGTCGCTCCGACATTGTTGATCTCTCGGACGCTCTGTCCCGAGTGGTTTCCGAAGCATCGGGCGTCGTCGAGTTGGACGGTCGTGGTGTGCTCGAACTGATGGGATGGGAGTATCGGTGGGGTCTGCGCAGCCGCCATGAGTTCCCCGTGAACATTGACACCTATGCGCCCCTTGAAGGCGCTCTCCAACAGTTCGAGAGACTGGTGGAGAGCTTCGACAGTGGCTATGTGGCTTTGTTGGGTCCACCGGGCTCGGGGAAGTCTACGTTGCTCAGTCAAACCCTAACGGGTCGAACCGAGCGGATCATCCGGTATTACGCCTACATCCCGGGCGCTCCAGCCGCCCGAACACGGCTAACCAACCGCGGGTTCCTTCATGACATTGTTGTCATGCTCACCAGGTCAGGCGTTGAGTCTGGTGAGCGACAACTGCCCGTCCAAGATGCCCACGAACTTCGCGGTCAGTTCTCCGACCTGATTGCCACGGCGGGCGAAGAGTTCACACGTGATGGGCGCCGAACGATAATCGTTGTCGACGGCCTTGACCATGTTCAACGCGAACCCCCCGGAATCGAAGACTTCTTAACGGAGCTGCCCCGACCTGACGCCGTGCCCAAGGGGGTCCTGTTCATCGTTGGTAGCCGGACAACCGACGCCCTAGACCCGAGGGTTCAGCAAGAGCTTGATGATCGCTGCGCTGTTGTCGATCTTAGGGATCATCGCCTGTCGCGCTCTTCTGTGATCGAGATCTGTAGCCGCGAGACAGTGATCGGTCACTTGGATGCGACGGTTCAGGAGCGGGTAGCCGATCTCAGCGCCGGGTATCCGTTGGTGGTGGGGTATCTCCTCAACATGCTCCGAGACGCCGACAACGAGACCGCTGAGGAACTGCTGTCTGACGTCCCTCCTTTCACCGGTGACATTGCCGGCATGTACCGCGAAGTGTGGAGCAGCTTGGAGGACCACGCAGAGATCGTCGATATGTTCTCTGCGTGCTCGAGGCTACGGGTTGGTTTCACTACTGAGTGGCTACTCACATGGTTGCCGTCAGCGACAGTTCGGCGATTCCAGACCCGGTTGCAGTACTTGTTTGTGTGCTCGTTGGGGGTTTGGCGGTTCTTCCACGATTCGTTCCGTCAGTTTGTTACGGAACGTACTGCTCTGGGGGACGGGACACTGTCGGTGGAACGTGCCGATGAATTGGCCCACGAAAGAGTCGCTGCGTTATGTGCAGACGCCGACGATCCGAGGATCGCTGCTGAGGAGTTGTACCACCGGTACAGCGCCAGACAGCACGACGAGGTCATAGGGTTGGTACGACAGAAGACGTTTCGGGAACAGCAGTATGAGCTACGTTCGCCGGCGCTGGTCCATGACGATCTCGCCCTCGCTCTGGACGTAGCGGCTGGGCGAGGCGATGTACTGGTGATGCTGCGGCTCTTGTTGTCGCTCACTGAACTGAGCGCCCGGGCCGCGGCCTTGGAGCTTGTGGACATGCCCAAAGTTTTGTACGAAGCAGGCCTGATCGAGGAGGCAATCTCCTATTGCCATATCGATGCTCAACATGTCCCACTTGCTCAGGTCTATCGATTGGCAGCCAGACTCGGCGCCGACGGCCATCCCGCAGGCCGCGAGATTTTCGACCGGGTAGAACACCACGGTTTCGTAGACCCCGAACGTGGACACATCAGCGGCTACGAGGATGATGCCGCAGTAGCTTGGACACAGGGAGCCGTTCTGTACCGACCACTTCCCACTCTGCTCGCGACCATCCGAAGCGTCCTCGATGATCGCTTACCGAGCGATGCGGATGACTGGTACCACGAAGCCGAGCGCCTGCGTCGGTATCGGTGGATGATGGAAGCGCTCCTCCACTCAACATCGGTGAGAGAAGACAGATCGGCTCTCACGGAGATCGACAAGGAACTTGGGGAGCATGCGGCGCAACTGACCGAGGAGGACACCGAACGGGAAACTGGTGACCAGGCGGCAGCAAACGAACTAGCTACCGTCATCGACCTTCGAATCCAATCACAGGCGGGGG
>Ga0209020_1001448_pt1 | contig 23870 bp, 19 predicted proteins | sample PinacodermBB_FD_187298 | JGI IMG/M metagenome (GOLD analysis project Ga0209020, IMG submission 187298) | Host-associated microbial community of the marine sponge Aplysina aerophoba from Gulf of Piran - sponge pinacoderm, lysed by bead... | ecosystem: Host-associated > Porifera > Sponge >... | reverse complement strand
GTTCGCATCCTGCCTCCCCAATTGAGCTTCCTGTTTAAATACGCCTTCTGTGAAGAAGTTTTCGTGTGTCTCTGCTGTGATGTCGCCAAGCGGCAAAGCAATGGGTGTTGATTCCGGCATCCACAGGTTCGAGTCCTGCCACCCCAGCCAGCTCCCCACAACCGAGTGGCATGGCAGCATCGGTGATGCAACATTGGCAGACGCGATTTTGGACAGGCTGATGCTCAACGCCCATCGGATAAATCTGAGGGGTGAATCCATGAGAAAGAAACTTGGCCGACTGGATGAAAATGAACACCTGGACTAGAAATCAGGTTGGGTGATGCACAGGGTTTTGTGGGTGTTCAAGTAAAACAGAACAGGCGTTCAAGTTCGCCAGAATGCGCAGCCGGTCGTGTAATCTGTATCGTGTGGCGGAACAGCTTCAGAGCAAGGTCAAAACAGCGCCCACTCACAAGCGTATAAAACGCTTTTTCGCAAGCCACACCGATTGTTATACACCGATTGTTGTGGAAGTCTGGGCAGACTGATTTTGCGCTGGCTTGCTCGCGACTGCTGCACCCTCTGCATGTACAGAACCAACTGGAAATTTGAGAGCAAAGCTGGACTAATACAATAAGTGCACTCGACTGAAATTTCAGATGTGAGCCTGCTGATGCCACATTTCGTGGCTCTCACACTCAGAAATGGAAGTCAGGAATGAGTACACAAACAAGACAATGCAAGCAGCTGACTCTGGGCCAACAATACCAGATTCAGGCTCTTCTGGAAGGCCTCATGCAAAAGAAATCGCTGACATAGTCGGCATTAGTGAGAGTGCCGCTGGATTCAAGCAATACATCAACTCGTTGGTGATATCTATTGCGTGGCAGGGAGCATCTACCCCTATCGCATGGCGTTGCCTCGACAAGTGTCGTGGTCACTCAAATGCCCCGCTGTGGCAGGATAGGTGCCGCCTCTTTTGATTACGAACTCCCAAGACTGAGAGCTGATTGAAAGAGGCTGTAATGGCTCATTATCTTGTTCGGTGTCCCTCAGTATATTGCACTGCCGGATTTGGCAACCCGCCTCCTGTGTCGGCAAGGTTGTCGCTCCAGGACAGGCTGGTAATTCAACTGCAGCCCTGCCCTCCAGCTTTCAGAGCGTGCTGCGTCCGGGATTTCTATCAATTCATCGATATCAACTCACGGATAATATTTTCCCTGTATTTCAATAAGCTATATGCATCTATGACGGGAACTACCAGACCGTTTTTTACAAGGATCAGACCGCGCTTTCAAACAGCATGAAGGCCGTGTCAGATCCCGCACAAGCAAGTCACCACTCACCAGTCGCGGACAGCCTTGCACTGAGAAAATCACCCTGTCTCAGGCGGCGCAGCTGTCCTGTCGCAGGCGGTACGCGTTGACCAGAACCTCCACGGCTTCAGAGTCGAATTTGCGCAAGCCGCGCAGCTGCATGGTCTTGTACCCGCTTCCAACTGTCCGTCCCTGCTCATGAAATTCAAATTTCAGCGTCAAAGTCCCCCGCCTTCCTTCAATGTGCATATCTGACCCGGCGGACCTGATTTCCGGCGTGTGCATTTGGGTATCATCCAGGTCAAGCCGGATGCGATCATAAACGACAAGCGGCCGCGTAGGATGGACCATCACACCATACTCCCTCATGCGGGGAATCAGTGTGCTGAAAAAATGCTGGCCAGTAAAAGTCACGGCCGCCTGCACCAGCGCGTAGACCAGCGCAGGATCCTGCACAGAGGCTCCATCGTTCTCTATTTTTGCATAAACCCGATGATCCCGGACATCCGTCAACGAGCGGCTTCCCCTGTCTCCGGAGAGAGCCAGCAAGGCTTTGTCATCCACCATGCCCTCCAGACGCATGTCCATGTGCTCGGACAGGCCATCCCATGCACACACGCTGGCGAAGAGAAGGTCGCCCGGCACGCAGAACCTGGTACTGTCAGGATCATGCAGCGGATTGAAATCACGCGCCCTTTCCCGCGCGAAGGCACTCGCCTGCTCTCTCGTAAAGGAAAAGCAGTCTTCAGGGTGATGTGTGACGTAGCCAGACAGCAAAGCAGGACACAGCATAGGTACAAATGACTCCTCAAAAACGTCTTCGTGTGGGGCTTGTATCCACCAGGAAAGCTCCATCAAAATATGAGTACACATCAAGCCCGACGCGCACTCAGGTTACTCGTGTTTCGGTAACGGATAAAGCAGCTTCCTGCCGGGCAGCCATACCCGCAGCCAACGCTGGCGACTGCTGCAGTGCTACCTCCAGAACCTGGTCAATCCATTCAACAGGGCGCACATCAAGATCATCCATTATCGTATCTGGAATATCCGCCAGATCACGTTTGTTATCCTCGGGAATCAACACAACACGTATACCTCCACGATGGGCCGCCAGAAGCTTTTCTTTCAGCCCACCCACGGACAACACCTGTCCATGCAAGGTGATTTCTCCCGTCATGGCGACCCTTGACAACGCGGGCAAGCGCGTCAATACAGAAACCAGACTTGCGCATATGGCAATGCCAGCACTGGGCCCATCTTTCGGGGTAGCCCCTTCTGGCACATGAATATGCAAATCATTTTTTTTATAAAAGTCCGGTGCTATCCCCAAGGCAGCAGCCCGGCTGCGTACTACTGTCACAGCCGTTTGTACCGACTCCTGCATAACATCACCCAGGGATCCCGTTTTTATCACCTTGCCCGTGCCGGGCACCACAGCCGCCTCTACGTGCAGCAGCTCACCGCCCACAGAAGTCCAGGCCAGCCCGGTGACGCGCCCTATCCGCCCTTCTTTCTCCGCACTTTCATGCCTGAATTTGCGTGCCTTGCAGTAATGTTCAAGATCCTTCGCCGTCACGACACTCCGGCAAGAAGGCGACTTCAACGCCCTTTCCTTGACTGCCTTGCGGCAAATTTTGCCTATTTCCCTCTCAAGCCCACGGACACCGGCCTCCCGCGTGTAATAGCGTACCAAATCTTTTACGGCTGAATCTGTGACCTGCAGTTCATTCTCTTTCAGTCCCGTACTCTTTTTTTGTTTGGGTATCAGATAGCGACGGGCAATTCCCAGCTTCTCGTCTTCTGTATAACCCGGAATACGGATAGTCTCCATGCGGTCAAGCAAGGGAGGGGGAATGTCCATGGAGTTTGAGGTGCATACAAACATCACCTCCGACAAGTTGTACCCCACCTCCAGGTAGTGGTCGTTGAAGCTGGAATTCTGTTCGGGATCCAGAACTTCCAGTAGAGCCGCTGCGGGGTCTCCGCGTACGTCTGCTCCCATCTTGTCAACTTCATCGAGAAGCACCAGGGGATTTTTTACGCCGGTCCGGACTATCTTCTGGATCAGGCGCCCCGGCATGGATCCGACATACGTGCGCCTGTGGCCGCGTATTTCCGCTTCGTCACGTACGCCACCGAGTGCCATGCGACAAAAACGTCGGTTGGCGGCGCGAGCCAAAGACTTTCCCAGCGATGTTTTGCCCACACCCGGCGGCCCCACAAGGCACAGTACAGCCCCGGCAGGCTTGCGTATACGCTTCTGGACAGCCAGATACTCCAGGACGCGCTCCTTGATTTCTTCCAGTCCAAAATGATCCTCGTCCAGAATGCCTGCTGCTTTCTTCAGGTCGTAGCAAGACCTGCTGCGTTTACACCAGGGAACGCTGATCATCCAGTCTATATAGTTGCGCACAACAGTCGCTTCCGCAGACAAGGGTGACATCTGTCGCAGTTTTTTAAGCTCGGCGTTGGCTCTCTCCGCCGCCTCTTCCGACATGCGGGCCTTCTCTATGGCACCCTTCAACAGATAAAAATCATCCTTGCCTTCATCAAGGTGGGTAAGCTCCTTCTGTATGGCCTTCATCTGTTCATTCAGGTAATACTCGCGCTGACTGCGCTCCATTTGCTGCTTGACCCGCCCACGCACACGCCTGTCTACCTGAAGCAGGTCCGTTTCACTTTCCAGCAGATTGATCAGATACTCGATGCGCTCCGTCAGGTCTGTGATTTCCAGCACCTTCTGACGCTCTTCCACATTCAGTCCCAGGTGTGAGGCCACCCCGTCAGCCAGCTGGGCCGGATCCCGTATTTGAGACAGTGAACTGAAGACTTCTACCGGGACTTTACGGCCCAGCTGAACATAGGTCTCAAACTGACTCAGCAGTGACTCGACCAGAATTTCTCCCTGGTGCGGATCCATGCCCTCCTCGGGTAACAAATGGACCTCACACAGGCAGTAGCCGTCTCTCAGACGCAGCCGCTCCAGGCTGGCTCTACAGTCACCCTCGACCAGAACCTTGATGGTGCCGTTGGGCAGCTTCAAAAACTGTATAACCGTAGCAACGGTCCCAAAAGAGTAGAGCTGATGCTCACCGGGTTCGTCATCCTCGGCATTGCGCTGGGCCACAAGGTACACCGTGCGATCCGCTGCCATAGCAGCATCCAATGCACGAACAGACCTTTCCCTGCCAATGAAAAGAGGAACAACCACATGGGGGTAGACAACGACATCCCGCAAAGGTAGCACAGGCAGCTCAAGCCGCTCGCCGCGATGCATGTCCCGCCGTTCCATAGACACCCCCTCTGCATGCTCTACGTCAACACCACCACGACCGGAGTCTGGCTCTTGATCTCTGCCACCCGATCGACTCCAAAGCCCCGTATCAGACTGACTCCAACAGCCTCGGTTCCTTGTGCGCCTCCACAGCGAAACCGTCCGGAGCATAGATGAGGCTCCGCCAGGAACCAACCGGATTTGCTCTTTTTTATGTTGATTTTTGTTGGATAAAGAGCTGCCTTTCCCTGGGTGACTTCCCATACTTACGGAAGGGCGTCCATTCTCGTCCAGGACTCAGTCCGGGCAGTCCTGCCGGAGCCTGAGTCAGGAAACCTCCCTGCGGAGGAACAGCCAAGCCTGTCAGCAGGTGCTTGTCGCCGCTTTGGCCAGAAACCACCAACTATACGTATATGTCGACCCAGAACACAAAAAGAAGCTCCTGTTTTGTCTGGCAAGCTGCTTGCTGCCGGGAACGCCCCGGACCACCAGCCGGGCAGAAAGCAGGATAAACAACAGTCCCACAACCCGGTTACCGGCTCTTTTTGACCTTTTTTTCACTCTCACGCCAGCCTTCCTGGTCATACACGGCCTGCCAGCCGCTGGCACGCCCTTCAGCTTCCGTCATGACGTAGTGCTGACCCGTTTTGCGGCTGTAGCGCACTATCGCGGGATTGCCATGCGGATCCTCAACCGGAGCCTCCATCAGAAACCGGTACTTGCTGTCTATCGCTCCCCGATGCGCCAGAAGCTCCCGCACCAGAGGTGCCCGTGTTTCCCGATTGCGAGGAAACTGACTGGCTGCAAGGAAAAGCCCCGAGGCCCCATCCCGCAACACATAGTAGTCATCCACCTTTTTGCAGGCGAGCTCCGGCATGGGAACAGGGTCCATTTTCGGTGGTGCCGCCTGACCACTCTTCAGCAGCTTGCGGGTATTGCGACAATCGCTCCCGGTACAACCAAAATACTTGCCAAAGCGGCCCGTTTTGAGCTGCATCTCAGCGCCACACTTGTCACAGACCAGGGTCGGGCCATCGTACCCCTTGATCTTGAAACTGCCCTCTTCCAGCTCATAACCGACACAGTCCGGACTGTTGCCACAGACATGGATCCTGCGGCCTGAATCAACCAGATAGACATCCATCGCCGTAGAACAAAGCGGACAGCGACGCATGGCTCTCAAGGCATTGACTTCTGCGTCCTCATCATCCTCATCGCCTGCTGGTGCCATTGACTCATCACCGTGCACCAGATTTATAGTATGTCTGCAGCGTTCTGCCGGAGACAAAGCATAGCCGGAACACCCCAGAAAAACACCCGTGCCGGCTGTGCGGACCTGCATGGGACGCGCACAGCTACTGCAGGTGATGCTGGTCATAACAGGTTCGTTGGCGCGCATGCCTCCCGCATCACTGCTGGATTTTTCAAGACGCCGGCTGAAATCACTGTAAAATTTATCCAGAAGCGCCTTCCACTCCTGCTCGCCTCTGGCAACCAAATCCAGCTCTTCTTCCATGTGGGCCGTAAAGCCGTAGTCCATGAGGTTCTGGAAGCTTTCCATCAGACGATCCGTTACTATGTCGCCTATCTTTTCGGCATAAAAACGCTTGTTGCGCACCGAAACATAGCCACGCTCCTGGATCGTGGATGTAATGGAAGCGTAGGTGGAAGGACGTCCTATAGCTCTTTTTTCCAGCTCCCGGACCAGCGCCGCTTCTGAAAAGCGTGGTGGCGGCCGTGTAAACAACTGGCGGACGTCCAGCTCCTGGCACGCCAGTTGCTGACCATCAACCAGTGTCGGCAGCAGAATATCCTGTTTTTTGCTGCTGGCCGGCAGAATCCGGGTAAAGCCGGCAAACAGCAGGGTACGCCCCCGCCCTTTGAGTTCGAAGCTATCGGTGCTTGCCTCGGCTGTGACCGTGACACTGCTGCTCATGTAGCGTGCAGGAGGCATCTGACAGGCAACAAACCGCCGCCATACCAATTCATACAGTTTGATAGCGTCAGGTTCCAGTGCCGCAGGAAGCGTGCCCGGTTCGGCCGTCACCCTGGAAGGGCGAATAGCCTCATGGGCCTCTTGCGCCTGATTGCGATTGCCGTAGACCGGCGGCTTGTCTGGCAGCCACTCGGAACCGAATTTTTCATCAATGTAGGTCCGTGCTGCCTCCACCGCCTCGCGACTGAGATTGGTCGAATCCGTACGCATGTAAGTGATATACCCGGACTCGTAAAGACGCTGGGCCAGCCTCATCGTTTTCTTTACAGAAAAGCCCAGGCGCGTGCTGGCAGTTTGCTGCAGTGTAGATGTTATAAAGGGTGGGGATGGTTTTATGGACAATGGCTTTTCTGTACGACTGTGTACAAAGAAGCGGGCCGTCTCGAGCTGCTCCTGTGCATGGTGCGCCTGCTTGTCGTTGACAGGGCGGAAGTTCTCACCATTACATTTTTCCACCTGCAGGCGCATGCCCTCGCCTTTTTCCGTTTTCAGCTCTGCAAAAATTTCCCAGAACTCTTCAGGGACAAAACGGCGAATCTCCCTTTCTCGTTCAACGACCAGTCGCACGGCCACAGACTGCACGCGTCCGGCAGACAGGCCACGCGCTATCTTGGCCCATAACAAAGGTGAGAGCATATAGCCCACAACTCTGTCCAGAAAGCGACGGGCTTGCTGGGCATTCACCCTGTCTGTATTCAGGGAACCAGGATTGCGGAAAGCCTCCTCAATAGCCGACTGGGTAATTTCATTGAATGTAACGCGGTGGTAGTCCGCGACATGCTCGCCAATCGACTGCTGCAAATGCCAGGCGATGGCCTCCCCCTCCCGGTCCAGATCCGTAGCAAGGTATACAGCGTCCGCCTGGCTTGCCAGGCGACGCAGCTCGCTGACAAGCTCCTGCTTGTTGGGCAAAATTTCGTAATGCGCTTCCCAGTTATTCGTGGGGTCAACCCCCATTCTGCCGACCAGGCGCTGATGGGCTTTGTACTCCGCGCTCAGAGACGCCGCCTCCGAAGACCCTTTTGCCGAGGCCGCTGCAGAGCGCCCCTTGGCCGGTGCCCGACCACGTCCCTGACTCACAGGGAGGTCCCGAATATGGCCAACACTGGACTTGACAACGTACCCTTTGCCCAGATACTTGTTGATGGTTTTCGCCTTGGTTGGCGATTCCACTATGACCAGTGACTTACCCATATGCAATCAACTCACATCCTGTAACCTACGCCCACGCCCGGATTCGACTTGTCACAATCCCACGCCCCACCCATTTTGCTCATACCGAGCGGGCCGACCCAAGCACAGACCTTGAATGAAAAACGCGCAAACGCCAATCCACAACCACAGCCTTCATCTTTTAGCCAACACCCGGAGCTCTGTAAACTCTCGTTTTTTTCGGCCAGGGGCCGATTCAACGCGTCATTCTCCAGCGTGTTCCCTGGGAAGAGTCCTCGAGAGCAACGCCTTGCTCCGTCAGCAAGTCCCGAATTCTGTCAGCTTCCGCAAACTTCCCCGCACTTCTTGCTGCCGTGCGCTCTGCAAGTCGCTCCTCTATCCACTGGCTGTCGACAACAGTTTGCGCCGTATCAAACCCAAGAAAATCCTTGGGATTGCTTTGAAGCAGCCCCAGGAGTGCACCAAGCTTGTGCATCAATGCTGCCAGACCGCCGCCAGTATCCAGGTCGCCGGCACTACGGCTTTTGTTTATCTGGCGCGCCATATCAAACAGCACCCCCAGTGCCGCAGGGGTGTTGAAGTCATCTGTCATCGCCGCCTGGAAGGCCTCCTCGAATGCAGTGCCAAGGGTCGGCTTTACCTTGTCAAAGTCCAGCCCATCAAGGGCCGTGTACAAACGCTCAAGACCATTGTGGGCTTTCTCCAGATTGGTTTCCGAATAGTTGATCGGACTGCGATAGTGGCTGGATATAAAGAAATAGCGTACAACCTCCGCCGGATAACGCGCGAGGACATCCCGGACCGTGAAAAAATTATTCAGACTTTTTGACATTTTTTCATTGTTGACCCGAACCGCTCCGGCATGCATCCACAGGTTGGCGAAAGGTGCATCATTGGCCGCCTCACTCTGGGCAATTTCATTCTCATGGTGAGGAAACCTCAGATCAGGCCCTCCGCCATGGATATCAAAGGTCGCCCCCAGGCAGCACAGACTCATGGCCGAACATTCTATATGCCAGCCTGGCCGCCCCCATCCCCAGGGGGATTTCCACCCGGGTTCATCCGAAGCCGTCCCCTTCCACAAAACAAAATCCAGAGGGTCTTCCTTGTTGCTGTCCACTTCCACACGGGCACCCGCCTGCATCTCGGACAGCACCTTTCCCGAGAGTTTCCCATAGCCTGCAAAGCGGCGCACTCTGTAGTAAACGTCACCATTGCCAGGCGCGTAGGCATAGCCTTTATCGACCAGTGTGGAAATCATGTCCACCATGGCGTCAACGTACTCTGTCGCGCGAGGCTCATGATCAGGAGCCTCAACCCCCAGTGCGGCGCAGTCCTCATGCATCGCGTCGATCATGCGGGCCGTCAGTTGCGTAAACGTCTCACCATTTTCTCGTGCACGTTGCAGGATTTTGTCGTCAACATCTGTAATGTTGCGTACATAGGTCGTCTTGAACCCCTGGGCGCGCAGAAAACGGACCACAACGTCAAAGGCCACCAGTATCCTGGCATGCCCCATATGACACAAGTCGTACACCGTCATGCCACATACGTAGATGCGCGCCTCCCCCGGAGTCAAGGGCTGGAAGAGTTCTTTTTTTCGCGTGAGGGTGTTATAGATTCTGATCATGACATACGACCTGTATCAGGTCTCACTGGATGCTCGGGTGTCTTTAAGTGGAATCGTCAGATTGAATACAGGGTGCTCCGGGCTATGATCGTGCCGGTCGGCAACAAAATACCCTTCCCTTTCAAACTGAAAGCACTGCTCCGGAGCGGCCTCGGCCAGACCAGACTCGATCCAGGCTTTTGTGATCAGCAAGGAATCCGGGTTGACCCGGGTAATAAGGTCGCCTTCACCAGTATCCGGCGTTTTCTGGAGGAACAGACGATCGTAAAGGCGCAACTGTGCCCAGCGTCCCAGCCGGGCGGATACCCAGTGTATCACTCCCCGGGGCCGCACGCCCTCGGGGGGAGACCCGCCTGCCGTTCCTGACAATGCAGTACAGTGAATTTCCTCGAATTCGCCGTCGGCGTCTTTGATAACCTTGTCTGCCCGTATGATGCAAGCGTTGCGCAGCCGCACATACTCTCCCGCCACCAGCCGTTTGAACCGCTTGCGAGACAAGCTCGTATCCTCGGAAAAGTCTGCACGATCAATATAAATCTCTCGTGTCAGAGACAGCTTGCGCTCCCCCATTTCGGGCCGCTGGGGATGTACCGGAGCCGTCAATTGCTGCTCCATCTCTTCCGGAATATTGGTCAGGACAAGTTTCAAAGGGTTCAGCACGACCATAGTGCGAGCCGCTGTCTGGTTGAGGTGATCACGAATGGCACTCTCCAGCATAGACACATCTGCCATCCCTTCCGTGCGACTGACACTGACCATACTCGTAAACTGGGCAATAGCCTCCGGCGTATAACCGCGGCGGCGCATCCCCGACAGGGTGGGCATTCGCGGATCGTCCCAGCCCGTCACCACACCCTCATCCACCAGCCGTTTCAGTTTGCGCTTGGAGGTCACCGTATGACTGATGTTGGTGCGGGCAAACTCGTACTGCACCGGTCTTGAGGGTACCGGCAGATGGTCAAGGAACCAGTCGTACAAGGGACGATGATCCTGAAACTCCATCGTACATATGGAGTGCGTGATTCCCTCAATGGCATCTTCCTGCCCGTGTGCAAAGTCGTAACTCGGGAAAATGCACCAGGTATTCCCCGTCTGGTGATGCGGCGTTTTGCAAATCCGGTAAAGAACAGGGTCGCGCAGGTTCATGTTCGGGCTTTGCATATCAATCCGGGCACGCAGACAAGCCTCGCCCTCTTCATAGTGCCCGGCCCGCATTTTCTCAAACCCCGCCAGATTCTCCTCGACGGAAGTGTTCCGCGTTGGACTGTCTGTCCCAGGCCGCTTGAAGTCCCCCCGTGTCAGACGCAGGGTCTCGGGATCCTGATAGTCCACATAAGCCTTGCCCTCCCGAATCAGGTGCAGGGCCCACTCATACAGCTGGTCAAAGTAATCAGAGGCATAACGCACCTTGCCATCCCACTGGAGTCCAAGCCAACGGATGTCCTCTATGATGGCATCGACGTATACCTGCCCCTCCGTCTCCGGATTGGTGTCGTCGAAGCGCAGGTGGCAGCGACCCTTGTATTTTTCTGCAAGGCCGAAATTCAGGAAAATAGAACTGGCGTGGCCAATATGTAAATAGCCATTGGGTTCAGGCGGAAAGCGCGTAACTATCTGGCTGAAAGGAGCATCAGCACGGGAAAGATCATGCTCCATTATGTGCTCAAGAAAGTGGCGCGGCGTGCTTGTGCAGGTCATGTTCGTATGATCAGGCATGTTGGCCCCTTGGCCGCCAATGCCAACACAAAGGCGAAAAGGCACAAAGGAATGTCAGTCTTGATAGCCAGAGTCCGGGGTAGCCATACGGACGACAGCAGAGGCCTTCCTGGCCATCAATAACAAGAGAGGGAAAGGTCGGTCTCTCAGGCCATCTCAGTCTGTTTCTCGCCCTTCTTCTGGGGCTGTTTCCTGGATGAGGGCTTGGCATCAGAGCCTTTTTCAACTGAGTTATCCTGACTCGCATCCTGCTTCTTGCTTTCTTCCAGCTCTTTTTTTGTCGCGTCCAGTTGCTGCTGTATTTGTTTCTGCTTGCTCTTGAGCGTGTTGTTCTCTGTTACTACGAGGCGGTTCTGCTCCTGGAGCCGCTTGATCTGTTTTTTCATCCTTTCCGGATTCTGGGCCCTCAGCGTCTTGAGCTCATTCTCCATCCCCTTGACTTGACCCGTGGCCTTTGCAACCTTGCTTTCGGCTTGTTCAAGCTGGCTCTTCAGGCTTTGGACCTGCTTGCTGTGCTTCGTCGTAAGATCCAGCAGGGCCTCGAGGCGACGTTGCTCTATCATACCCGCCTTCTCAGACTCGTCGCACTGCTCGTCCATCCCGAGCGTTCCCATGTTCTCTTCCTCTTTTCCGTCATTCTTTCCGTCATTCTTTCCGTCATTGCCTGATCCCTTGAACAAAGAGTATTTCAAAAGGAATCCAGGACAATAACCGCCCCTTCCTTATCAGGGAAGGCGGTGGGATTATACACTCTCCCGCCAGGAAAACAGCTCTCATCCACAAAAAAGAAAAGGATTTCAGCAGTACACGACATTTACAGCCAGCCCGCCCTGGGATGTTTCCTTGTATTTGTCCTTCATGTCCTGCCCCGTCTGATACATGGTCGCAATCACCTGATCCAGGCTCACTCTCTGACGCTCATCACCAGACAGCGCCAGGCGCGCAGCGCTCACAGCCTTGACCGCCCCCATGGCATTGCGCTCGATACAAGGAACCTGAACAAGCCCTGCAACCGGATCGCAGGTCATGCCCAAGTGGTGCTCCATGGCAATTTCGGCCGCATTTTCTATCTGGAGCACGCTACCTCCCCAGACAGCTGCCAGCCCGGCGGCTGCCATCGAAGAGGCCACACCGATCTCTCCTTGACACCCCACCTCCGCAGCCGAGACAGAAGCATTACGCTTGTACAACACACCGATAGCCGCTGCTGTCAGAAGGAAGTCTCGAATGCTTTGGGTGCAAGAGTTCGCGTCATACGCCTTGTGAAAGGAAAGAACAGCCGGAATCACGCCTGCTGCGCCATTTGTGGGAGACGTCACCACACGTCCACCAGCAGCATTTTCTTCATTAACCGCTATGGCGCACAAGCTTAACCAGTCAACAGGGAGAAGAATGTGTCCCTCTGCGGAGGCCTTGCTCCATCGTTCGTACAGCCCCGGCGCCCTGCGCTGTACATGGAGCCCACCTGGCAACTCTCCCTTGACGTGACACCCCCGTTCAATACAGGTTTCCATTGCGCTCCAGATCGAATCCAGGCCTTCCTCGACAGCCCGGGAGGAACGTACGGCCTGTTCATTCCTGCGCATCAGCTCAGCAATCGACAAGTCGTGTTCAGTACACAGGGACAACAAGGATTCAGCTGACGAGAAAGGAAAAGGCACAGGCGTGTGCACCAGATTTTTATCGTCCAGGGATTTGCCCGCCGCCAACTCTTCATGCCTGACAACAAAGCCGCCACCAATAGAAAGCCAGCACTCTTCCTGCAGCTTGCTGCCATCTTCTGACTTGGCAACAAACAGCATGCCATTAGGGTGAATATCCAGCGCTTTATCGACAAACAAAATGTCTTTCGCAGGATCAAAGGCGACTTCCACGCCAGCAGTCAGCGGGATGCGTCGGCGGGAACTGACAGTTTGCCAAAGAATGCCAGACTCATCAGGGCTGATGCTATCGGGCATCTTGCCACACAGTCCCAGAGTAACGGCTCTGTCCGTCGCGTGCCCACGCCCAGTCAAAGACAGGGAGCCGTACAGCGTCACAGAAATTGAGGCAACAGGCAGCCCCTTCAATCCAGCAGCAAAACGGGCTGCACAGACCATAGGGCCGTAAGTGTGGGAACTCGACGGCCCCAAGCCCACTTTAAACAAATCGAAAACGCTTACAAACATTGGTCCCGCACCTCGTTTTGCTACTATTGTTGCCGGCAGGAAAGCGCATCCCGACTGCTGGATACCAGTGTCCGGCAAGTCAGAAAACAGCCTGTCCTCGACTGCACGTCAAGGCACAGCAAGCAGCGCTCTTGGCAAGAGCCTGGCCTGCAACCGCGACAGGAAAAATAAAGGCCTGATAAAGGAAGGGTTACCGATGGTTCCAGCTTTGATAAAAGACGGGATGATCGGGGTGATCACACAAACATCGAAAGCCTGAAGTGCTGCCAGTCAAAGCCTCCCTCTCCTGTGTCTCACTCGTCCTCTCGATACAGACTGGATTACGCCCAGAGGCGCCTTGTAAGCAAGCGAGCACCGAGGACTCCTGGACGCTGTTTTCTGTCTTGCTGCTCCCCGCTTGTTTGTACCGATCTTTGCATAATGTAACGCATGACCGACACCAAGATATATCAATGCGAAAGACTACTCCAGCAACTACTTCACAGTCTTCATTTGTTGCTTGAGCTTCTCAACGAACTTTTTCCCCTTTGTGCTCAAACTGAGACGAAAACAGCGACCATCGGCCTCATGCCGTTTCTTTTTCAAAAGTCCCAGGCCCGGACGATCGTGACGCCCTTCTCCCAGCCGCTTGACGGTCACTGCTATATCACTGGGTGTCCCACAGGTCAGCTTACCCTTTTGGGCCAACTCTGTGATTGTTTCCCCCTGATTCTCCGCAATCACCAACAGGATCTGCCACTGTATCACAGTCAGCGAGTAGTCCTGGAGAATGCTTGTCAACTTGATCAACCCCTTCAGCGTCATTGTTTACTCCTCTTTTGTTTTCGGTCTTATCCAATCAACGCAGATGGGCCAGCGTTGATAAGCGCGTCTACGAGGGGATATGAAAGGCACCCCTATAAAAGCGGCCGCATAATGATAAGTTATTAAATTTCTAATTAATATACCATGACCACATATTGTCGGGTAACAAGCTGGCAAGTGAGCGCAGGCAGACTGGAGGGAACTCCTTGTCAAACAACAGGATTCGCTCTTTTCTCCAGTTTTAACAGGGAGCAGGAGAAGGGGGGCACTCTGTGCGGCACGAGAAGCCAGCACGGGCAACCAACGCCGCTCAAGGCGCAGAATACTCACGCTGGAAAGAACATGGTGCCAGAAGGGTTTTATGCCCATCCGGCAGTTGCAACATCCGGTTGATCGCAGTTTCTCGATTCCTTCCTGAACGCCTCCCCTGCCGCCATGACTGTTGCCTCTTCTGGCACTTCTGACCAAAGAGAGCAAGGCTCCAGACGCGCCCACAAAGTTACACTGCCTGATCAATAAGATAAAAATATGAAGATGTCACGTAGCAGCAAAGGGGGCCCTCGCACAGTCCTTTGATCCCGGATCATCCTGACCTGAATCGAAAGGGAGCACCTTACAAAAAACTCGCGGGAACTGAAGTTCACTGGGCAGATTAGTACGTGTTGACGTGCGTGTTGGGCAGAGCCTGGCGGTCCGCTTTCCGTGCACGAACATCTTACAGAAGCATCGCTCCTTGCGATCAACCCAAGTTTGAGTCCGGAAAGGTCTACCAGCCCATCGCGGCCGTCTGGGAGAATCCGGAGAAACATGGTCGCCCACGCAACCATTGATCAGACAATTCACTGATCAACGCCGAGGCAAATAACGGCAAAGCTCCATTTATCTGCCAGAGTCAAGCAGGACGTTTTCAACCATCAGGCAGGCATTCGTCCTGACAATCTTAACGACTGCCTTCATAGCGCCAAAGATGAATGGATTGAAATACATTGCCCCATGTCTGCGAGACACATCACCAGTCCCTGTGCATGCTGCGTACTGACACCAATGCAATTTTATTGGAGGAGAACAGAGGCAACCAGCCCACATGTTCCGTGTCCTGGGGGGAGCGCAGGCTGACAAGCGATGCAGATGGTGCGAGCTGCCACTGGCTCATGGCCAGCTCAATCCCTACACGCGCGAAGACAGGTCCTCGCTGTCACCTGAGCGAAGGGCTTGCCTGAGGACTGTCCGGACCCGTACGCAACTCCCTGCGGAGCTTGCAGACACCCTTTGCCCGCCTGAGCGATATGTCTCGCAAGACCGTGCTCCTCTGGACGCTTCCGGGACCAGCTATATTGAGCCATGCTTTGGCATTCTGGCAAAACGACTTCTGAAAAGGCAAAATTTTCCCCCTTTAAAGCAGAGTTCAGGAGAGAGCCTTTACAGCCTCATCAAATTCTTGAGGGGGAGGGGCGCCAAGAGCCAGTCAAACGAATTCCTGAAGAATCGGCCCCTGCAAGCGCGAATCCGCACAGGCATCAAAGCCCGTCTGCACTACTGGAGAAAATCGGAGAACGTCTCTATCCACGCCTTGGCATGATCCAACAATAATTGAAGGTAAGGAACAAATGCAGATTGCTGCCACCAGTCCTCCTGATGGACTGGTGTATAACCCGCAGCACTGATAAGCAGAACAAGAACCACCCCGCCTCGCAACACGCCAAACAAAACAGCCAGCGCGCGATCAACACCACCAAGACCGATCTTTCTCGTCAAGCTCCCCACCAGCCTGCTGATCACCGCGCCCGTAACAAGCGTCGCCAGAAAAAGAACAATACCTGCCACAAGATAGCGGAGGGAAGGGGTGCTGATCACTGTGTCAAGTTTATGAGCCAAGCTTTCACTGTAGAGCCAGGGCACAATGACCGCCAGCACCCAGAACGCCAAGGACAAGACTTCACGTACAAATCCCCGACTCAAACTGATGGCGGCCGAGCAGAAAACGACGACTACCATAACCCAGTCAATCCATGTTAGAAGCATTCCACCTTCCGTACATTTATGTGCACTAACGACACTGCTGCCAAGACAACGGGACCCAATCTGTCGTTTCAGGGATGAAAGCGAACAGGAATCCCTACGATGCTGTATTTGCGCTCTATCCCCTGACGCATTGCCTTGAGCTTACCCCGATCCAGGGTTTGACCCGCAAAGACCTTATAGATGGCTGTTCCCTGACCGTCTTTCATCTGACGCATATAGGCTGGATAGCCTCCCTTCTGCAGTTGCGCTTCGAAGGCTTGCGCATCCGCCTTTCGGGACAGACTGATCAACTCCAGCGTCCAGCTGACCGGCCGGCCTCGCGCGTCCAGCAGAGAACCCGCTCCAGCGTCAAAGTCAATCGCCACCTGCCCTGTGTCAAGAAACGATCGGGACGAACTGTCAGCCGCTTTTGCATAGTCCGGCACCACAGGCTGTGGCGGTAACGGCGGGGTAACCCAAGGGCCCAGCTCGCTCCGGCCAGATTGCCACCCCTGCACAGACATATACGCGATCGCCACGGCGAACAAAAGCACAAAGAGCCAGGGAGCACGAGCACATCGCCCGGAAGGTGACTCTTTTTTGGGAACCGGCTTCATACAAGAGCCTTTGGCACCTGAGCTCCCTGACCCAGGGTAGTCAGGGCTTCGCCTACCGTGAGAAAAGAACCGGTGACCAGCAGTGTGTCTCCTGACTCTGCCTCCTCCATCGCGATATGCAAGGCTTCCTTCACACTGTTATGGCAGCTTGTGCTTTGCTGCTGCCTTTGCAGAATCTGTGCCAAACCGGCTGCGCTACAAGAGCGGTCTGGATTGTTCACCGGTGCCAGATGCCAATGGTTGACGCAACACAGCAGTGGAGCAAACACCGCCTCCGCATCCTTATCTTTCAGCATGCCCACAACAGCCAGCCTGCGTCCATGACCGCTGTAACAGGAAATTATGTGATCAGCCAGATAAGACGCCGCCTGATGATTGTGAGCCACATCCAGAACAATAGTAATCAGCTCCCCCCGGCCGTTGCGTGCTTGCATTCTCTGGCAACGTCCTGCCAATCGGGTTCCAACAATCCCCTTTCGTATTACGGAAACTTCAGTCTGAGGCCAGAGCCAGAGAAATGCCTGAAGGGCGCACCCAAGGCTGGTCAGAGGAAGCCCTGGGCGAGGCAGGTCTGTCAGCGTCCGTCTCTCGCCGCCGGGCAAACAACACTGAAAGCTCAGCCTGTCCCCCTGATGCTCCAGCCGGAATTCTTTTTCGTTGTACAGGCCTCGGGCTTCAATCGATTCCACGTACGCCACCAGAGAACGAGGCGGATACGCCATGCCGCAGACAGCCGGCTTTCCCTGACGAAAAATATGCGCCTTCTCCCGGGCAATCTCCTCGACACTGTCCCCCAGAAGAGCCTGGTGATCTTTGGCAACGGTTGTTACTACACTCAGATCCGGATCCAGTATGTTGGCTGCATCCAGGCGCCCACCTACTCCCACTTCCAGCAGAAGAACATCCACTTGCTGCTCAAGCAGTACTTTCAAGCTTGCAAGAAAAGCGAACTCAAAATAGCTCAGCTCCTGCTGCCCTTCCAGCTGCGCAACAAATGAAAAAGCCGGACAGAGAACAGCGTCCGGCAACATCTCACCAGAAACGCAGATGCGCTCGTTAAACAGCTGCAGGTGGGGTGATGTCCAGCTCCCGGCGCGGATCCCCGCAACCTTGAGAAGAGATCCCAGAAAAGCAACAGTGCTCCCTTTCCCGTTGGTGCCTCCCACTGTGATAATCCGTACCGGACGCCTGGACGAGAAAAGCCATGCAGGGAGAACGACAGCCGCCATCCGGCGCAAATTCGACAAGTCAAATTTGGCGTTCATTGTGCACTCCTGACCACGCGTGGCTTCCAGCCAGCGTAGCCAGGCGGTCAGACTCGTCACATTTTCAGGAGGAAAATTGGGCCCTGCGGCCGGAACTTTCATTCAGTCGCTCTCATCAACAGGAGCAGGGATAGCGTCCGCTGCCGATTGATCCAGCTGGAGTGTTGGCCTGTGTGACAGATGACGAGCCATTCGCTGCAGGCAGCGAGACAACACGGCTTGCATATCACGGCGGTGGACAATCATGTCTATCTGGCCATGTGTCAGCAAGAATTCACTGCGCTGAAAGCCTTCCGGCAACTTTTCTCTCACGGTCTGCTCAATCACTCGCGGCCCAGCAAAGCCGATCAAAGCCATGGGTTCTGCAATATTGATGTCTCCCAGCATGGCAAGACTGGCCGAAACTCCACCGTAGACCGGATCAGTCAACACGGAAATAAAGGGGATACCTTCTTGACGCAGGCGCTCAAGAATGGCACTGGTGCGCGCCATCTGCATCAGTGAAAAGAGTGCCTCTTGCATACGGGCTCCACCACTGGCAGAAAAACAAACCAGGGGTGTGCGCGTCTCCAGGCACAACTCACCGGCTCGTACAAATTTTTCTCCGACGGTCGTCCCCATCGACCCCCCCATGAAGGAGAACTCGAAGGCCAGTACCACTGCGCTTTGTTTCAGAATCGTCCCTTGCATGCACACCAGCGCATCCTTCTCTCCACTGGTTTTCTGGGCCTGCGTCAGGCGATCACGGTATTTTTTGCTGTCCCGGAAGCGAAGGCGATCTACAGCTTCCAGCTCCGCAAAAAGCTCCGAACGCTCCTCTGCATCAAGAAGACGTTCCAGACGCAGCCGGGCCGGCAACCGCATGTGATGGTCGCACTTCGGACACACGTCCAGATTGCGCTCCAGCTCCGGGCGATACAATACGGCCTCACACTTGATGCACTTTTTCCACAGCCCTTCCGGAACGCTGCTTCTACCCTTCCTTGTGACAGTCCGGGAAAAAGAAGGAACCAGTTTGTCCAGCCAGCTACCACTCATTTGTCAGTCCCATTTTCCCCAGGTCGAGGTTGACATGGCACTTTCGAATTGCCATTCGCAAAACCTGCAATCAAGCTTCTTGAGCCGCAGAAGGGCGGCGACTTGCGGCGAGTTCATCCATAGCCTGCCGCATACCCGCCAGTCGAGCGGACACGGCCTCCCGCGCAGCATCAACTTTTTGAAAAGCGGCCAGCTCCTTCACAAGAGCCGAGCCAACGATCACGCCATCTGCGACCTGACTGACCGCAGCAGCGGAGGCCCCATCGTGTATACCAAAACCGGAACACACCGGCAAGTCCGTCATCTTCTTGAGCGCTGCTACGCGCGCCTGAACATCGCCTGTCTTCAGGCGACTTGCACCCGTTATTCCCTTGAATGACACAGCGTAAATATACCCCCCTCCCCGGGAGCAAATAGAGGCAATGCGCTCATCCGGCGTATTCGGAGCCACCATAAATACCGCTTCCAATTTTTGCGCGCGCAAGGACGTCAGCAGTGCATCAGCGTCCTCTGCAGGCAGGTCTACCGTCAAAAGCGCATCCACCCCACTCGCAGAAGCCATGCGGGAAAAGCAGTCGTATCCCATGATTTCCACCGGGTTGAGATAACTCATCAGAACAACCGGAGTTTCGTGGTCATTGCGCCTGAAGTCCTTCACCAGGTTCAGAACATCAGGCAGGGTCACACCCCGGGCCAGCGCACGCTGATGCGCTTGCTCTATTATTGGGCCGTCTGCCACCGGGTCGGAAAAAGGCACACCCAACTCGATAATATCTGCTCCAGCAGCCACCAGATCATGCATCAAATGCAGGGTCGTATCGATATCCGGGTCGCCTGCTGTAATGTAGGGAATCAGTGCCCGGCGACCCGTCTTTTGCAACCGCAGGAAACAGTCACCAATGCGGCCCGAGACGAAAGGCGCATCCGGCTCTGAAGATTGACTCATAACTTGTCCTCTGTGTCTCTCATCGATTCAATGCCATCAATGCGGGCCACTGTATCAATGTCCTTGTCGCCCCGCCCGGATAGATTCACGATAATGTTCTTGTCGGAAGACAGGCGAGGTGCCAATTTTGCAGCAAAAGCCAGCGCATGACTGCTTTCCAGTGCGGGGAGTATACCTTCAAGACGGGCCAGACTGCGAAATGCCTCGAGAGCCTCATCGTCCGTTGCGCTGGGGTACTGCGCACGCCCCTGCTGGTGAAGCCAGGCATGCTCGGGACCCACTCCTGGATAATCCAGCCCGGCAGAAACCGAATGACTCTCGTGAATCTGACCTGCCTCGTCGCACAGAATGTAGCTGCGGCAGCCTTGCAAAACCCCTTTGCGACCACCGCTGAACCGGGCTGCATGGCGACCAGACTCCACTCCCAGTCCACCCGCTTCCACCCCAAAAAGCTTGACGTCCTTGTCACCAATAAAAGGGTAAAAAAGGCCTATAGCATTGGAGCCACCACCGACACAGGCAATCAACGCATCGGGTAGACGATTGGTCTTCTCCAGAATTTGACGACGTGCCTCACGCCCCACAACACTCTGGAACGTACGCACCATCCTGGGCCAAGGGTGAGGGCCGCAAACCGTACCCAAAAGGTAAAAAGTATTATCAACATGGGTGACCCAATCACGCAGGGCGGCGTTTATTGCGTCTTTCAGTGTGCAGGCGCCCGTCTCCACCGGAATCACTTGCGCACCCAGAAGCTTCATGCGATACACATTCGCAGCCTGGCGCTTCATGTCCCGGCTGCCCATATAGATAACACACTCCAATCCCAGACGAGCTGCCACAGTGGCTGTAGCTACCCCATGCTGCCCGGCCCCTGTTTCGGCAATGATACGGGTCTTCCCCATCCGTTTTGCCAGAAGTATCTGACCTACTGCATGGTTGATTTTGTGAGCACCTGTGTGATTAAGATCCTCCCGTTTCAACCAGATACAGGCGCCACCCAACTCCTGCGACCAACGCTGGGCGTAATATAATGGCGAAGGTCGACCCACGTAGTCGGCCAGATCCTGGTCCAAAGCTGCAACAAACGCAGGATCTTCCAGTGCCTGCTCAAAAGAAGCCGCTACCTCCTGCACAGCCGGCATCAAGGTTTCTGGTACAAAACGCCCACCAAAATCACCAAAAAAACCTCTGTCGTCTGGCATATTAACCGAAGTGCACTCGTGCGGGGGCTGGATGTTTTTGTTACGTACTGGCACGCCTGACCTCTGCAATAAAATTCCGGATAAGGAGAGTGTCCTTTTCTCCTCTTGCTCTTTCCACGCCACTGGACACATCAACTGCCCAAGGGCGCAATTGTCGTACAGCTTCACCAACATTGGCAGCTGTCAAACCACCTGCCAGCATAAAACGCTGAGACAGGCAGCCAGGAATGATCCCCCAGTCGAAAGTCTGCCCTGTGCCACCACGGGCTTGTGGCGTGCTTGTATCGAAAAGCAGCGCACTGGCATCCGGCCACAAGCGTGTTTTGGCAACCAGATCCATGTTTTCCTTCACCGGGATCGCCTTGATCCATGGTAATCCCCAGGCATGACAGAAGCCATTGTCTTCTTCGCCATGAAACTGGAGCCCGTCAAGAGCGACGGAAGACAACACTTTCTCTACCCAGCCTGGTGCGGGATTAACGAAGACCCCGATGCGGGAGGCCTTGCCTTCCAGTGCCGCTGCCAGACGGGAGGCTCCTTCAAGACTGATCGCACGGGGACTGGGCGGATACAGCATAAGCCCGATAGCGTCAGCGCCATAGCGCGCAGCCAGCAGTGCTTGCTCAGGACAGCGCAGCCCACAAACTTTGATCCGGGGCGGTGCGCCTGCCCCGGTGCCGTTCCACAGCGTATCGGAGAGTGGATTTCCATTTGTTTTCATGTTGCCGGTTTTCGTGTGCTCAGGACCGGCTTCAGAGTCCGCCGTCATGGCATTTGCTCTCCCAGAAAGGATGGCCCCAAAGGTTCGCGAGGCAGTGCAAAACGCGGAGGGTATAACGCATCAACAAAGTACAAGCCATGCGGCGCCGCTGTCACGCCCCCTGCTCTGCGATCGCGAGCCTGGAGTACGTGCCCGGCCCACTCGGGAGACTGACGCCCTTGTCCAATAGCAATCAGAACACCTGCCATGTTTCTGATCATGTGATGGAGAAACGCATTAGCCTGTACATCCATGACAAGCAGCCCTCCCAGCCTGTAGAGCTGCAAGTGTTCCACAGTGCGTACAGGGTTGCGGGCCTGGCAATGCACGGTGCGATAGGAAGTAAAATCATGTGTGCCCACGAGGTAAGGAGCCGCTGAACGCATGGCATCCAGATCAAGTGGATGGCGATGCCAGCTCAGCCCCCTGCGCAAAATGGCCGGTCGAACTGGGCCATCGTGAATGATATAACGGTAGCGACGTGCGCAGGCAGCAAAGCGCGCATGAAAATCTCGCTCCACGGGCCTGACCCACCGCACAGCGACAGTTTCTGGCAGCTGGCTGTTGCTGCCCAACACCCAGCTTCTGTCGCAACGTACAGCTGTTGTGTCGAAATGCACGATTTGACGGCAGGCATGGACACCCGCATCAGTGCGCCCGGCGCACACGACAGAAACATCTTTTCCTGCTACCCGGCCCAGCGCCTGCTCCACCACTGCCTGTACCGTTGGCAACCCCGATTTCAATTTTTGCCAACCATGAAATCCGCTGCCATCGTATTCGACACAAGCCGCCAGACGGAAAAACCCCTGCGACGGAGCCTGGAGGGCCTCCTCTTCGGCTCCCCTTTCACCCATGTGTTCTCACCATCATATGTAGCGACAGCGCCCTTTGCCAGTCATGTCTCATAACGAAAAAAAGGCCGGTATCATATACCAGCCTTTTGGTTGTGAACATCCAGTCTTTCTGAGAGAAATCTCAGAATTACATTTTTTTCATTAGTGCCTCAGCTTCTTGCTGCTCTGCCGGGTTCCCCTGTTGCAATATGTCTTCCAGCAATTTTGTCGCTTCAGCTTCTTCTCCCATCTCCATGTAAACCCGAGCCAAATCCAGATTTGCAGAACTCGTAGTATCCGACTCTTCTTCGTCGCCCACCAGCTTCTCGTCGTCGGGTAGCGACAGGCTTTCGGAAATGTCTGTCTTCTCAATGCCAGCTTCTGAATCTTCTGCTGCGGGTCCTGATTTCCCGCTTTCGGCAGTTCCCGGTGCTGCATCAACAGTCAGGACTTCGCCGTCCCCCTCCGGAGTTTGCTCAGGGGCCAGCTCCTCTCGGACATCTTCTCCTTTTTCTTGCAGAGCCGCTGGCACAGATTCTGAAGGCGTGTCAGCAAGCGGATCTTCGGCTTCCCACTCAAAGAGGTCATCAGATATTTCAACCTCGCTTCCCCTTATCTCCGCATCTTCAGAATCGACTTCTTCTTGCTCCAGGACAGTCGGCGCAGGCTCTGACAGTGTTTCTGCTGCCGGCGCTTCCTCTTCCCACGCCAAGGCGTCCTCAAACATCTCAGCCTCGCCTGCGGTTGCCTCCATCTCTCCAGCATCGCTTTCTTCTGCTGCTGAAGCCAAGGCGGCTGGCTCAGGCTCTGACGGTGTTTCAGTAGCCAGAGCTTCCTCTTCCCACGTCAAGGCGTCCTCAAACATCTCAGCCTCGCCTGCGGCTGCCTCCATCTCTCCAGCATCGCTTTCTTCTGCTGCTGAAGCCAAGGCGGCTGGCTCAGGCTCTGACGGTGTTTCAGGAGCAGGGACGTCCTCTTCCCATGCCAAGGCATCCTCAAACATCTCAGCCTCGCCTGCGGTTGCCTCCATTTCTCCAGCATCGCTTCCTTCTGAAGCTGAAGCCAAGGCGGCTGGCTCAGGCTCTGACGGTGTTTCAGCAGCAGGGACGTCCTCTTCCCACGTCAAGGCATCCTCAAACATCT
>Ga0209020_1001447_pt1 | contig 23874 bp, 20 predicted proteins | sample PinacodermBB_FD_187298 | JGI IMG/M metagenome (GOLD analysis project Ga0209020, IMG submission 187298) | Host-associated microbial community of the marine sponge Aplysina aerophoba from Gulf of Piran - sponge pinacoderm, lysed by bead... | ecosystem: Host-associated > Porifera > Sponge >... | reverse complement strand
CTCCACCATCCACCGCATCTGTACATATGGTTGAGCCGATCCACGAATTCCTGTTGCAGTCCGCGTCTAAAGGCTGGCTTGGCCATTCATCTTCTCCTCTGGGTTAAGATTTTCCTGCCATTGAACTCTGCGGTGTCAAACTTCCCACCAGGCACCGTCTTCCCGCCGGACGACATTGTCGAATAATTCGCCGAACCGCGCCGTCTCGAAGGAGTGGATCGGGACGAGCATACTTGGCGACAGGGCGGCCGCGAAGCGCCTCAGGTCCGCCACCGACGCGTGTCCCGAGGTGTGGATGACCTCCAGCGGTATCCTCCTCCCATCGAGCCACTTTCTCGCCTTGGCGGTGGACTCGTCGTCGAGATATCCCTGCCACATCGAATAGCTGAGCCGTGCACCGTCGAGGACCGCTGCGAGGCCGTGGTCCCTCATCATCATGGGGCGGAACATCATGACGGCGCGGTCCTTGAGACCCGGGAGGTGCTCCGGAAAAATTCGATTTACCTTGTGCCCGGCGAGATCTCCGAACAAGCCTTTCTCCTTGATCGTGATTCTCTGGGCGTACGGGACGTAGAGCCTGACGTTGGGCCAGTCCGATTGAGGGATGTTGTTCCTTCCAGTCGCTTCGAGCACGACGGCGGTGTAGAGGTCGATCAGGAGTGCCCGGCCTGTCCGCTTGGCCGCGCGGAAGATCGTGACCATGCGATCGATGTTCTGTGCGGAGGCCCAGACGAGGTGAAGGCCTTTCGTTTCCCGGAACGCCCGCACGAATTCCTCTTCGAGATCGGTCTCGGTTGGAAATCCCACGTCCGTGCCGGTCCGCCCGATCGTGGTTCCTTCCATCAGCAGGACGTCGATGTCCCTCGGCGGGCGCTCGATCATCGCCTCAAACAACCCGGACTTGCGGCCGTGGGCCCGGAAGTCGCCCGAGTAAAACACCCGTCTTCCCTCCGCCTCGACCAGAAGCGAATAGGCGTCGAATGCGCTATGATCGACGAGGTAGGGCGTGATGCTGAACGGCCCGATCTTGAGCGGTTTTCGGTGAGAGATGAAGCGGGGATTCTCGAACGCCTGGCCGTTGGGGACATAGGCGCTCACCGCCTTCATGATGTTGTGTGCATCCTCACCGATATAGACGGGGACACCGGGCCGGATGTAGCCCGCCAGACCGTAATGGTCCCGATGCGCATGCGAAATCACCACGCCCAGGAGGCTGTCGCTGGGCTCCCGGAAACCGGCGACGGCGGGCAGGAGGCTCTCCTGCCCCTCTTCCGGGGTATCGAGGGGCAGGCCAACGTCGAGCGCGATGCGGCTGCCCTCCGCCTCGATCTCGATGCAGGTGCCGCCGATCTCCCTGGTTCCGCGGTGGATGCAGATCCTCACAGCTGACCTCTCGTGGGTTCAGACACTATCGGTACGCAGCGGGCTGCCGATGGTCCGTGCCTGTAAGCTCCGTGCAATCGTCTCCCACCAGCACCGTCGCTTCATCGCGTTTGGAACTTCCCGGGTCTCAACTTGTAGAGCCAACGATCGTAGCCGGCGGATACTCCGCCTTTATCGGAAGTGACATCCGGGACTGTAGCGTATCCTTTCCATTTTTTTGTATTGTCCGCGACGATAAGAAATTCCGGTAAACCGCTGCTAAGCGCCGCTCGATAGAGCTTACCGTCCGAACTCACCAAGCCTTTGTCGCCGGCAGTGTCCTTGGCAAAATCGCCCCCCATGCTGTGATGCTGAAGCAATATCGTAAATGGCGGATTGCTCCTGAACATCGTTCCATAAAACCATTCGTAGGCGGTACGAGCCTCCATGCCGAGACAAAATATTGCAAAGCGCTTAGCGCCATGATCTTCGTCGTATTCCGGCTCCCGTCCATAGACCCGCAAACGGACAGCGGAAGCGGAGTCAACAGCAGACAACATGGAGTCATCCTTTGAGCGATATGACCTGGCAGGAAAATCGGCATTCTCATTTGGTGGAGAGGAAAATTGACACAACTCGGCTTCCGGTAATGGATAAGCGCTTTCTCTTCTCAAATCTTCCGCTGAATACTGCCTATCGCAAATCACGGTGTACCCGTCTGGTGGATTTCCGATTTCGTCTTCCAGATTTTCGGTGGAGTAGCTTTGGTCGACGAAGAAATAGCAGTGGGCGCTATGACTTGGATTGAAGATCGCCAGAGGATGACCGTCCATGCCCGATCCCGGGTAGAATACGGTACGGCTCCCGAAGAAATGCCTGAGACTGTAATCGCCTTCCGCCAGCCACGTCGGCAAGGGGCCCCGTCTTTCAGAAAAATACTCGACCATCGTTCTCATCGCTTGCTCCTTGGGTCGGCCGATCAATCAGTCGCCCGGACGTCGCGTTTGCCATGATGCACCGCTAACGCTTCACACATCTCCGCCAGCTTTTGCCGCAGGCGCTCCGGTTGCTCTACTGTCACGCTATCGCCCCAGGTGACCAGGTGCCAGCACATTTCGTCCAGGCCGCCGGCTTCGAAGCGGACCGTTACCGTTCCGTCCTCGTTCGTCACCGCGTCCTGCTCCGGGTGGAAGAGGAAGGTTGCGGCGTCGGGGGCGGCGCGGGCGTCAAAGCGGAGGACCGCCTTCACCGGCGTCTCCTGATAAGTGCCGAAGGAGCGCCGGGCGAAGCGCCGGAGATCAAAGTCCGGGTCGCGCCGGAAGTCTTCCAGCCCTAGCCTCGCCCCGCTCACATTCGCGAGGCGCCAGAGACGCGGCTCGCCGCTCCAGTCCGTCCGCGCCACCAGGAAGGGGCGGTTGCCGTAGAGCAGGCCGTAGGGCTCGACGGTCTGGCGGCTTTGCAGCCCCGTTTGCCGCGAAAGATAGTCGAATTCGACCGTGCGGGAGGCCCGGATAGCGTCGCGCAGCAATGCAAGCAGGTCCGTATCGACCGGCTGCCTCGGGCCGGGCCGCATGGCGAGGCCCTCGGCCCGGAGCAGGGTTTCGAGGTCGGCCTCCAGTTGCTCCGGCGTCCGGGAGCGGTGGAGCGCTCGCAGCTTGTCCGCTACCGCTTCCAGTTTCGCGGCCCGTTCGGCGAGGCCCGCCCGCTCAAGCGCCGCGGCGGCGGTGGAAAGCGCGCCCAATTCGTCCGCCGAAACGGAGACAAGGCCGCGCAGCCTGTCCGAGCTGAGCCGCCAATGTCTCCGGCGGCCGCCGCTCTCTACCTCTTCCAGCGGACCGAACGCCTGTTCGACAGCAGCCCGCATCCGCTCGGCCGTTTTGCGGCTGACCGAGAATTCCCGCTCGATGTCGGCGAGCGTCATCCCCTCGCGCCGGCCCTGGAGGCGGACCGCCAATGCGATAATGTCCGTCAGGCGTACGTAACGCATGCCGTCGTCCGCCATGCCGCCCCTCCCATGCCGATCCCCGCCGGGAGCACCATAGGCGGCGCTCCCGGCAGGGCCAAACCTCATGCCCGGAAGCCCACGACCCGCGGCGTCCCCGGCTTGGCATCGCATTCCCTGCGCAGCATTTCGGCGAGCGCCCCGGGGGCGCCGAGTAGGTCCAGGATTTCGGCCTTGCGGCGCACGACCGCGAAATCGCCGGGCGCGAGCGCCGCGAGGTCGCGGAGGCAGGCGGGAGGCTCCAGCCCGAAATAGGCGCGGAAGGCCGCGTCCGCCTGTTCGGGCGCCAGATAGTCCAGCGCGACCTTGAAGGTGAAGCGCCGGAGCGTCGCCGGGTCCAGATGCTCGCCGAAATTGGTCGTGCAGGCGAAGGGCAGCGGGTGGCTCTCCATCCAGGTCAACATCTCGTTGACCTGGCTCACTTCCCAGTTCCTCTCCGCGAAGCGCCGGTCGGCAAGCAGCGAGTCGGCCTCGTCGAAGACCAGGAGGGCGCCTGCATCGCGCGCTTCGGCGAAGGCGTCCGCAATTTGCTGCTCCGTCCCCCCGACCCACATCGAGAGCAGGTCGGAGGTCCGCTTCTGCAGTACTTCCAGGCCGAGCCGCTCGGCGAGGTGGCGGACCCATGCACTCTTGCCGGTCCCCGGCGGCCCCTGCAGGCAGAGGGAGAAGCGGGGCGCGCCAGAGCGGACAATACGCTCGGCCAGCGCGGCCGGGTCCGTGTCGGCCCGGATGAGCGCGGGGTCGAAGCGCTCGGGCGTTCCCTCGGGCGGCTTTGCGCAGCCCAGCAGCCGCGAGAGGCCGCGAACGCCGCGCCGCACCGCCTCGATATCGCCGCCGGCGAGCCGTGCCGCGGCCGTGGCCCCGGCCGCAACGCCGGGCGCGGCGTCGAACTCCATGGCGAGCGCGCGCGCCTCCTCCGGCTTCGCCTCGACGCCGTGGCGGTCGAGCTGCCGCTCCCAGACGCGCGCCCTGACCCGGCTGGTGGGCGCGCGTAGCTCGAAGGCGAACATCATGCGCCGGAGGATGGCCGGGCTGACACGGCCGGGGTCGTTCATCGCCCAGAGGGTCGGCGCGGGGGCACGCTCCAGCAGCCGGTGCATGAAGACCCTGGAGGGACCGCCCCGGCTCCGGCGGCTGAACAGGCCTCCCAGGAAGTCGAATTCCGGCCCGCCCTCCTCCAGCAGGTCCTCCATCTCGTCGAACAGCAACAGTGAGCGCCGGTCCTGCGCGAGCAGCCTCTGGGCCAGGCGAAGCTCCTGCATCCGCTCGCGGCGCGACGGCTCACCGCCGTCCCCGTCCGCCTCGCCGACGCTGTAGAGCGTGACGCCGAGCCGCTCTGCCACCGTCTTGCAGAACTCGGTCTTGCCGGTTCCGGGCGGCCCGTAGAGCAGGATGTTGACGCCCGGCGCCCCCTTGTCGAGGGCGCCTTCCAGCAGCCTCTCGACATGGTCCCGGTCGCCGGCGACATGGTCGAAATCGGACCAGTCGAGCTCGCTCGGGGGCGCGGCGTCGAACAGCAGCCGGTTGACATCGGACCCCGCTTCGCCCGGCGCGAATGCGAGCCGGCCCAGCCGGTCGATGGCCTTCAGGCCGCCGTCATCGTCGACGGAAACGAGGCCGGTCCGGACGAGGGGCTTGTCCGGGCCGAAGCGGCGGGCGACTGCGCCCGGCGAAAGGCCCAGCATCAGGGACAGGGCGCGGCCCTTGATATTCAGGTCGTGCCATCGGGAGGGGCCGACGAAGACGTCCTCGACCAGCGACTCGAAGACCGGGTGCGTCTGGCAGCGCAGGAGAAGCTCCAGAATGGCGGTGTCCGTTCGCGACAGGCCGGCGGTCTGCGACAGGCGCAGGAGCCGCCGCCCCGTCCGGTCGCGCCTCGGCGCCCTGGTCTGGCGCTCGGCCTGCAATGCCTCCCGGAGGCTGCGAAACTGCTCTTTCGAGACTTTGTCGTAGTCGGGAATCCAGCGGCGCCTGCGCCGCCGCCTGCCCGCCCCGAGCGCAGCGCGGTTTTCCCCGTCGGCCGTCCACCCGGCCAGCGCCGCGGTCTCGCTGTCGCGGCGGCGGAGCCCGGAGGCGGCGTTGGCGAGGTAGCAGGCAAGCAGATGTCGTTCGTAAGCCGTCAGCATGGCTCTCTCCGGATTGCGGTGTCGGAGAGAGTGTAAGGGCCGGACGCGTCAGATCCGGTCGTGCATGCCACCCAATTTTTGCCTGGATCGTCACTTCAAGGAGTAGTCCGTCAGCTGTGGCCAACTCTCGTCCTGTGTCCTCGCATGGGCCTCGCCGTTACAGGAATTGTCCGCAGCACGAAGCGTCCAGCGGCTGACGGTGGCGATCACCCTGCCTCGCCGGATACGGTTTTCGGCGGCGCGAGGCCGTAGTCCCATTGCATCCAGACGCCGGCGGCGATGCAGGTGAGGGCGCCGAGCAGGATTGCGCCCGCCACGATCCAGCGCATGCGCCTGGAGAGGCGACGCCGTTCGAGGACGATTGCGGCGGTCCGTTCCATCCCCTGGCGGACGCTTTGCGCCTCTGCCTGGAAATGCCCGGCCTTGTCGCCTGTCGCTTCGTCCAGCTTCCGGGTAAGCTGGCCCTCGAGCCGGACGAGGCCGAGCGTGTGATCGGAGGTCTTGCCCGCCAGCTCGCGCTGGCGCTTTTCGAGTTCCCCGACGGCTTCCAGGAGTTTGGCGAGATCGTCCGGAACGGTGGCGGCGGTTTTCGCCATCTTCCATAGTTCCGGCATGGCCCTGGCGGTGGGCTCGATATGGCCAGCAAGGCGGTCGACATGGGCGGTGATGCGCCCCTCGGCCTCGGCGACGGAGGCGTTTTTCTGCAGGGCCTGCGGAGGCGGCTGCCCGCCGGCAACCAGCATTGCGTCGATGCCAGTGTCGATCTCGCCGCGTTCGGGCGCTGCGCCGAACAGCGCGGCGTTCTCGCAGACGGCCGCGGTGACGCACTGCTGCTCAATCTCGAAGGTGTCGGTATCGAAGGTCATGCCTGCGCGACCGCGCCATCCTTGCCGTCATGCTCTGCCAGGGGCTGACCCGCGAGGAGCTATGCAGCCTCAGCGTGGGCGATCTCGTCCGCATGGAGGGCCGGCCCTGCCTGAAGGTCGCCGGCAACCGGGGCCGGATGCGCATCGCGACGCTGCATCCCGAGACCGAGCAGCGGTTCGGGGACTATCTCCACCGGGCGGGCCACGGTCGGGACCCCTCCGCTCCGCTCTTCCGCCCGGTCGCCAACAATCGCGGCGGCGGCCGGCTCGACCGCGCGCTCGATCCGGACTCGGTCTACAGCAATGTCGTGCACCCAGCACCGGGTCGATGCCGTCCGGCCCCGCAAGACCGTCCGTAATGTTCGGGATACGGAACTGAAGGGATACGGCGTCCGCATCACGCCCTTGGGCACGAAGCGGTATTTCATCCACAGCCAGCATAGGGGCCATCGGGTCTGGAAGATCGTCGGCGACGCGGCCGTCATGACCGAGGCTGAAGCGCGCGCCCGCCCCCGGTCCATACTGGCCACGTCTTCTGCTCCTTCCTCGCCCTGGTGCTCAAGAAGGAACTGGCCGACCGTTGCCGCGCTGCCGGCGTCATCGAAAAGAGGTGACGAATCAGAGTTTCGCTGTAACCCAAGGACACCAAGCACAGCCGACCAGATCGTCAGTCCTCCCCTTGTTGCCAAACCCAGTGAAGCGCTTCGCTGATTCGTTGGTGTATTGTTTCTTCTATCTGGCATTCTCTCAGATCGAATCCTCCATAGTCGAAACCCTCAGCTATAACGATTTGGCCTGTTTCAGGACAAATTGCAAACCTCGGAGGGTCTGCGTCGTAGAGCCGATGAAGGTCTGCGCGCAAGAGGATGCCGTTTTCGGGAATTTCCTGACCGCCATCTCGCGCCGCCACAATGTGCGCCGCTTCCAATACGTCATGGAACATTTCACCTGTCACAGCGCAAGAACCGTCGCTGGCCAGCAACATTTCCCTGAATTCAGCTTGCTTTTTCTGGAGCCTAGTCGTTGTTTCCCTGCGATGTTCCCCGATTATCCCTATGCTATTCCATCCAGGGCCTTGCCAATCGTTGCGGTCCGCATCTATCCAGGTAGATGGGCCCTCGGTTTTACCTTGCTGCACGATAATGATATGTTTCCCCCATTCGACTTCCTCACAAATATCTTGAGGCAAATGCTGATTTTGATCGCCGTCGTATTCTATATGTATTTCCATAGGATCACCTCCTTCAATTTTTGTAATGACATTGAATGTTATCCATTGCTTTGGGTTTGTGTGCTTCCAGAATTGGCGCGTAGTAGCAAAGTGTTCGGGGTTGCTAATATCGCATGGTATGAATTCCTTGCCTCCCCAACTGCCGACTTCTTGTTCGTACTTCCAGGTTGCGTCAATTAGAATCTGAGGCATTGTTGTCTCCCGTAATCGTCGAAATCCCGGTTGGTGAAGCACCGTTCTCGGAAAGCCGTAAGGAATGGCTAACTGCGCACAGCATTTACTCCGATCCATGATATGCCGCAAGGGCGTCGCACATCGCCGCGAGCCTTTGCCGGAGCTTCGCGGGCCGCTCCACGGTCACGCTGTCGCCCCTGGTGACGAGGTGCCAGCACATTTCGTCGAGGCCGCCGGCTTCAAAGCGGACCGTTACTGTTCCGTCGTTGTTCTTATTCACAGTCTGGTCCGGGTGGAAGAGTAAGGTTGCGGCGTCGGGGGCGGCTCTGGCGTTGAAGCGGAGGACCACCTTCACCGGCGTCTCCTGGAAGGTTCCGAAGGAGCGGCGGGCGAAGGCTTGCAGGTCGAAATCCAGGTCACGCTGGAAGTCTTCCAGCCCCAGCCTCGCCCCGCCTCCGTCGCCCAGCTTCGAGGCCTGACGATTGATCTGTCCCCGCCCGATACTAAATTCCCGCATCCAAACGGCGCGCCGAGCGCGGCAAGAACGTCTCCATCGCCTTGATGACGTTCCGCCCGCCGCGCCGTCGAAGTGCACCAGCAAGGAAACGCCAAGGCTCCGTTCCGTGTTCGGTGACGCGCGCGCGGAAATGATCGGAGCCGTATTCATGCCTTCGCTTGATCGAGCGAACGTATATGCTATTTGAATTACACCCGAGTGCTGCAAGCCTTGCCTGTGACCGTCACCATCGGCCAGACCTCTCGGACGAGACAACAAGTGGGAAGACAATGCCAATCGCTGATCTACTCCTCGACGGAATGCAACTTGCAAACAAGCGCTATGAACGTTGGACCGGCGGTTGGTGGATAACCGACGTGGGCGTCGAGAGGTATGTAGTCTCCACCATTCTGGAAACACTGCACCACAATCTTCCGCGTCGACAGGTGTCTGTTTCCGAACTGTCATTTGAACATATCGTTTGGTGGTCGGGAAGAAATCCCAGACCTGGACGCCCTCGCGGAAACATGAATGACGGCAATCGATGTGACATTGTTATCCTGTCTCCTCGTGGCCGACCAATTCACGTGGTAGAAGTGAAGCGAAATTGGGACGAAGACAATAGCCTTTTAGATTTGAGAAGGATTCGTGACCTTCTTCTTGAGTGCGGTCCGGCAAGAGACGGATCGTTGAAACGAGGGTATCTGACATTCATGATACAGAGTAGTGGAGAGAATGCAGGACAGTCTCTAAAGAATCTGAGTCACGAAAGGAGTGAAATTCAAGAGGGAATATATCGTAGATTTAACCCAAATGGTCTGCAAATGAAGTTTCATTGTGGAGCGAAGAGGCGATGGCCCAGAAGATACAAAGGGGAATATAACCTAGATTGGTTTAGTTGTCCATTTTGTGTCGAGCTAATAGCGATAAGTTGACCGTTCCCTCGAGACAACTCCAGAATATAGGAATTGTCGATGCAGTCACCGAACTGTGATTTGGCGAAGAATCCGATCTATTTTCGGAGATGCCACAAAGGCGTAATTGGGATAGCCGGCTTTCTCTGCACCTCGGTGGTTGCCAGCCGGCTTACCACCCCAATGCGGACTGCTGGCGACTTCGCCAGCGCGGGTATCGAGACGCTCGGAACCTTGACCGCCGAACCGCAATGAGGATCGTTTCCAACCGCGGAACCGATCGCGTGGTCGATATCCTCCGGGCCCGGCTCCGCTCCGGCTATAGGGTCGATTTCGCTTCCCGAACGCTGTCTCTCTTCGCATTCGGCGAACTCGCCGGGGACTTATCGCGACTTGCGGGCGCACGGCTAGTCCTGCCGCCTGACGATGCCGAAGTCGATCTTCTGGGTTCCGATGCGGACCGGGCGGCGCGCAATCGCCTGTCGGGCCGCTGGCTTGCCGGCCGTTGTGCAGCCTGGATCGAGAAGGCGGTCGAGGTACGCAGGGCGAAATCGCCGGTGCCGCAAGGGGCAATCGTGCTGCGCAACGGCGACGGCCGGGCGGCGCAGGCCCTGCTCGGCTCGTTTTCCTTTAGCACCGATGGATTGGGCGTCGCTCCGGGCAACCCGCTCAATCTGATCCAAGCGTCTGAAACGCCCGAGGAGTCCGAACGGCTCGGCGAGTGGTTCGATGCGCAGTGGTCCGGCCTCCCGGAAGACGCCACCGCAAAGTCGGATCTGGTGAGAGCCTTACATCGGCTCTCTGCGCACCAGGCTCCCTCCAGCATTTACGCGTTGATCCTGCATCACATGCTTCGATCCGAGGACGGTGCCCTCGACGAGGAGCGGATCGTCAGGTCAGCGACCGGAATTCGTGATACGGAAGTCTGGAAGAGACTGTTCAAGTTTCAGCGCGACGGGGTCGTCGGCGCGGTCGACAAGCTTGAGCGGTTCGGCGGCTGCATCGTTGCCGACAGCGTCGGGCTCGGCAAGACTTTCGAGGCGCTGGCCATCATCAAGTACCATGAGCTGCGCAATGACCGCGTACTTGTGCTTTGCCCGAAGCGGCTGCGCGACAATTGGAGCCTCTACCGCGCTAACGACCGCCGCAACATCCTCGCGCGCGACCGTTTCAACTACGACATTCTCAACCACACCGACCTGTCGCGCGACGGCGGCCTGTCGGGCGATATCGACCTCGCCCACGTGACTTGGGGCAACTACGATCTGGTCGTCATCGACGAGTCGCACAATTTTCGCAACAAGCGCTCGCCCCGGCAAGGCAGCGAGACGCGCTACGACCGGCTGATGCGCCGGATCGTCCGGGAGGGCGTGAAGACGCGCGTGCTCATGCTGACGGCTACGCCGGTGAACAATCGCCTGGCGGACTTGCGCAACCAGATCGCCTTCGCCACCGAGGGCGAGGACACGGCGCTCGCGGATTGCGGTGTGTCCAGCATCGACGGCACGACACAGCAAGCGCAGAGGCAGTTCAACCGTTGGCTCCAACTGGACGAGACCGAGCGCACGCCGTCCCGGCTAGTGGATATGCTGGGGTTCGATTACTTCACTCTTCTGGATCGCCTCACGATAGCCCGCTCTCGCCGTCATCTGGAAAAGTACTATGGAGACCGCGAGACCGGCCGCTTTCCGGAACGTCTGAAGCCGATCAATGTGAAGCCGGATGTCGATCTTGCCGGAGAGTTTCCCTCGATAGGCAAGATCAATGCGGAAATTCGCCGCCTGAATCTCGCCGCTTATGCGCCGCTCCGCTATGTCCTGCCGCACAGGCGGGAAGCGTATGACGAGAAATACAGCACCCGACTTCGCGCCGGAGGCGGAACCTTCCGGCAGCTGGACCGTGAGGAAAGCCTCGTTCAACTCCTTCGCGTGAACGCGCTGAAACGCATGGAGAGCTCAGTCGCCTCATTCGCCCTGACGGTGCAGCGCCAGCTTGCCGATGTTGATCTGCTCCTGGCGCGCATCGAGGACCGGGAGGACGAACTCGAAGAAATCGATATCGCGGATATCGACATCGAGGACCCGGCCTTCGAGAACCTCCTGGTCGGCCGAAAGGTGAAGGTGCTGCTGCAGGACGTCGACCCGGTCCGCTGGCGGCAGGATCTGATCGAAGACCGCAACCGGCTGGCGACGCTTCACGCCTCGGCCTGCCAGGTGACCGCGGATCGGGACGCCAAGCTGGCCGAGCTGCGTGAGTCGATCGGTCGCAAATGCCGCGACCCGATCAACACCGGCAATCGCAAGGTCATCGTATTCACGGCTTTTGCCGACACCGCGCAGTATCTCTACGAAGCGTTGGCGCCGTGGGTGCAGGATTGTCTGGGAGTACAATCCGCACTCGTGACCGGAGCTGGGCGTAACCGGACGACCCTGCCTGGTCTGCGACGCGATCTGGCATCCATTCTGGCCGCCTTCGCGCCTCGAACCAGGGAACGGCCGGACGATCTCGCGGACGAAGGCGAGATCGATCTCCTGATCGCGACAGACTGTATCTCCGAGGGCCAGAACCTCCAGGACTGCGACTGGCTCATCAATTACGACATTCACTGGAATCCGGTCCGCATCATCCAGCGCTTTGGCCGCATCGACCGCATCGGCTCGCCCAACGAGCGCATTCAGTTGGCCAATTTCTGGCCCAACATGGAGTTGGAGGAGTATCTCCGCCTGGAACAGCGCGTGAGCGGCCGCATGGTGCTGCTCGACATTTCAGCGACAGGCGAGGAAAACCTGATCGAGCAGCAGTCCGGTGACCCGATGAACGATCTGGAGTACCGCCGGAAGCAGCTTCTGAAGCTTCAGGATGCTGTCATCGATCTGGAAGACCTGTCGTCGGGGGTTTCGATCGCCGATCTGACCCTGACGGATTTTCGCATTGACCTGGCCGACTATCGAAGAGTCGATCCCGAGGCGCTGGACTCTGTTCCGTTCGGCATGCACGCGGTCACGGTCACGGCGGATGACGATATTCCTCCCGGCGCAATCTTCTGCCTGCGCGCCGAGGGCGGAGCGGCAGAGACCCGGTTCCAGCCGGGCTACCCGCTGGCGCCGCACTATCTGGTGCATGTCAGCGACGACGGATCGGTGCTTCTGCCGTTCACCCACGCCAAGGCGGTTCTCGATCGCCTGAAGCGGCTTTGTGTCGGCAAGGACATGCCAGACGCCATTGGCTGCGCCCGCTTCGACGCCGCCACCGGCCGGGGCGGGGATATGCAGGCCATGCAGCGTCTGCTCGCCACCGCCGTGTCCTCCATCGTCGGCGCGGGCGATGAGCGCGCGATCGCCAGCCTGTTTTCGCCGGGCGGGACGTACGCGATGGCCGGCGAGTTCGCCGGCATCGACGATTTTGAGGTAGTAGCGTTTCTCGTTGTGCTGGCCGAAGATACGGCATGATGTCATTCGATCCGTTCGAAGCGCTGGCGATCCCCTCGAATGCGCTCATCGACCGCCGCGTTCCCAAGACGCTGCTGATAGAGAACGGCGTGTTCGCGGCCGGCGACCGTCGGGGCATCCGGGAAGGAATCGAGGAGCTGAGATGGCTCGCGGCCCTCAAGCCGGCCACCGTTGGGATCGCCGAATATCGGGACGACAAGCGTGAGTACCTCGAAATTGCCGTTCTGAAACTCGATCTGCGTGCAACCGTGCGCGGCGAACGTATCGTCCAACTGGTTCATCGTGCCGTGCCCTACCCGGTGCTTCTGATCGTCCGGCGCGAGGGGACGCCGGAACTCTCCCTGGCCCACAAGCGCCGGTCTCGGGGTGAAGCAGGCAGGACCGTGATCGACGGGGAGATCGTCGTCGCGGAGATCTGTGGCGACTGTTCCTCCAAACTGCTGGCGGCCTTCCGCGACGCTCTCGCTCTGGTGCGCCAGCCCCGCAGCACACTCCTGGACCTGTATCGGGGCTGGATCGACACGGTGCAGGCGTTTCGCGCAGCCGGGATTACGGGCGAGTTTCACCTCCCGGACACAACGGCGGCGGCCGCCGACAGGGAAGCGGCGCTCCGCGATTACCGGTGGCTCGACAACAGGATTGCGGGTATCCAGTCCGCTGCAAACAAGGAGACGCAGATGTCCCGCAGGGCGGAACTGAATGTGGAGCTTGCACGTCTGCGCGCCGATCGCGACACCGCTCGGGCCAGACTGTGAGTTAGAGGCGCATCATGGACAAGTTCGTCGCCGGCGACCCGGAAACCCGCTCTGCGGATCTCGTCGCCGACAATCTGGAACGCTTGCAAGCGCTGTTCCCCGAGGCATTTGCCGAAGGCAAGGTCGATCTTGCGGTGCTCCGCCAGCTTCTCGGTGATGCCGTGGACGATGGCGACGAGAAATACGGCCTCAATTGGCACGGCAAACGGCGCGCGCGACAACACGCGCTCACCCCCTCCACCGGGACGCTGCGCCCCTGCCCCGAGGACAGCGTCGATTGGGACACGACGCAGAACCTGATGATCGAGGGCGACAATCTGGAAGTGCTGAAGCTCCTTCAGAAAAGTTATAGCCGCCGTATCAAGGTCATCTACATTGATCCTCCTTACAATACTGGAACCAATCTAATTTATTCTAATGACTACAGCGATGGCATTCGCAATTATCTTGAATTTACCGGACAAATGAATGGAGGAAATAGACTTACAACGAACCCAAAGATCGGCGGCCGATTTCATGCAAATTGGTTATCCATGATTTATCCAAGACTTAAGCTCGCAAGAAATTTGCTCTCGAGAGATGGAGTTCTAATTTGTACAATTGACGATAACGAGGTAAATCAACTTGGTATGATCCTCAAGGAAATATTTGAAGAGGGAAATTATGAGCATGTTTGCGTCCCAATTGTACATAATCCTAGGGGTATTCAAGGGAAAAATTTTTCATATGTCCATGAATATGCTTTATTCGTCTATCCACAAGGAGAAAAATATATTTCGAATAAAGTGATCGATGATGCAGACATTTCGTGGTCCCAATTTCGCAATTGGGGAACAGAATCGGAGAGAAAAGATGCCAAGAATTGTTTCTATCCTGTATTGGTGAGAAATGGAATTATCATAGGATTTGGAGATGTATGTAACGATGATTTTCATCCACAGCAAACGGAATATCGCGATGAAGTGTCATTTGTATATCCGATTGATAGGGGGGGCATTGAACGCAAGTGGAGGTACGCAAGGCAATCAGTAGAAGAAATTAGTAGTCATTTACGACCGAAAAAGACTAAGCGTGGTTATGAGATAGAAATTGGTAAGAATTTTGCACTACATAAAACTGTATGGAACGATAGGAGATACGATGCAAACGAATATGGGACTGTATTAGTAGGGGATCTTGTTCCAAATTCTCCGTTTACCTTTCCCAAGAGCCTTTGGGCTGTTTATGATACCATTGTGGCCACAATTGGGGATATGTCGGATGCAATCATCCTCGACTTTTTTGCAGGAAGTGGAACAACAGGTCACGCTGTGTTTCAGATAAATATGGATTTCAACCGATCTTGCCGATTCGTCATGATTCAATTAGATGAACCAATAAAGGGGAATCCAAAATTCTCCACTATTGCGGACATCACCAAGATACGGTTAAAGGCAGCAGCGTCTCGTATGGGGCGGCAAAACCCGGGATATTGTGGCGACCTCGGGTTCCGCGTCTTCAAACTCGACACTTCCAACATTCGTGCCTGGGACCCGAACCCTGACGATCTGGAAGGTGCGCTGTTAGCGGGCCTCGACCATATCGAGCCGGGCCGGACCGAGCAGGACATTCTCTATGAGCTGCTTCTGAAGCTTGGGCTCGATCTCTGTGTTCCCATCGAGACAAAGACCATCGCAGGCATGTCCGTTAATTCGGTCGGTGCCGGCACGTTGTTCGCCTGCCTTGACGAAGCGATCGCTCGCGACGATGTGGAGGCGCTGGCGGCGGGCATCGCCGACTGGAAAGACGCGCTCGCGCCCGCCGGCGAATGCACGGTCGTCTTCCGGGACAGCGCTTTCGCGGACGATGTCGCCAAGACCAATCTGGCCGAAACTCTCAAACAGCGCGGCATCGGTAACGTGCGAAGCCTGTGATACGGACGGGTTGGAGATGACGGCGCATGAACCGGCATGAACGTCTGCTGCACACCATCCTCCGCGGACGGTCGGACGCGAGCATACGCTTCTCCGACTTGCGCGCCTTGATGGCGTATCTGGGGTTTGAGGAGCGCATACGCGGGAGCCATCACCTGTTCGACAAGAACGGCATCGTGGAAATAGTCAACCTGCAAAGCCGGGGCGGGCACGCCAAACCCTATCAGGTGAGGCAGGTCCGGCAGTTGATCCTGAAATACAAGCTGGGAGGAGATGACTGATGCACAAATATGAGATCATTCTCTACTGGAGCAACGAGGATCAGGCATTCGTCGCCGAGGCCCCGGAATTGCCCGGCTGCACGGCGCATGGCGACGATCAGGAAACCGCGTTGCAGAATATCAAGGACGCCATGGGGTTCTGGATCGACCGGGCGCAGGAACTGGGACGGCCGGTCCCGCAGCCTAAGGGCGAGCGCCTGATGCTGGCCTGACCGGAAGACGCAGCAACGCAGGCGAGGGTCCCGCCGGTATGATGAAGCTCCGTTTCGAGCCCGACCTTGATTTCCAGTTGCAGGCGGTGGAAGCCGTCTGCGACCTGTTTCGCGGGCAAGAAACCTGCCGGACGGAATTCACGGTCACGCAGGACTGGCGCGATCCGCAGGAAAGGCTGGCCTTCGCCCGCAACGATCTCGGCGTCGGCAACCGGTTGACGCTGCTCGACGACGAGATTCTCGCCAACCTGAAGGACATCCAGCTTCGCAACGGACTGCCTCCGTCCGGGTCGCTGGTGTCCGGAGACTTCACCGTGGAGATGGAGACCGGAACCGGCAAGACCTATGTCTATCTGCGGACGATCTTCGAACTGAACAAACGCTACGGCTTCACCAAATTCGTCATCGTCGTGCCGTCGGTCGCGATCAAGGAAGGCGTCTACAAGTCGCTCCAGATGACTGACGATCACTTCCGCGCGCTCTACTCGGGTGTGCCGTTCGAGTACTTCCTCTACGATTCGGCGAAGCTCGGCCAGGTACGCAATTTCGCGACCAGTCCACAGATCCAAGTTATGGTGGTGACGGTCGGGGCGATCAACAAGAAGGACGTCAACAGCCTCTACAAGGACAGCGAGAAGACCGGCGGCGAAATGCCGATCGATCTCATCAGCGCCACGCGGCCGATACTGATTGTTGACGAGCCGCAGAGTGTGGACGGCGGCCTTGCTGGGCGGGGCAAGGAAGCCTTGAATGCCATGGATCCGCTTTGCACGCTGCGCTACTCGGCCACCCACGCGGACAAGCACCACATGGTCTACCGCCTGGACGCCGTGGATGCCTATGAGCGCAAGCTGGTCAAGCAGATTGAAGTCGCATCCGGCACCATCGAAGACGCCCACAACAGGCCCTATGTCCGGCTGATCTCGACAAGCAACAGGCGCGGCGTCATCAGCGCGAAAGTGGAACTCGATGTTGAAGCCGCCGGACATGTGCGTCGCCGTGAAAGGACGGTTCAGGACGGCGACGATCTTGAACAGGAGACCGGCCGCGCTGTCTATCGCGATTGCCGCATCGGCGAGATCCGGGTGGGAAAGGGACATGCGTCCGTCGAGCTTCGCGTACCGGGCGGCCAGTGCTTCCTCCGGGAAGGCGAAGCCTGGGGCGATGTAGACGCCGCTGCCATCCAACGCCAGATGATCCGCCGAACGATTCGCGAGCATCTCGACAAGGAAAAACGGCTGCGCCCGCAGGGGATCAAGGTGCTGAGCCTGTTCTTCATCGACGCTGTTGACCGCTATCGCCGCTATGACGAGGCCGGCAATCCGGTCAAGGGCGACTACGCCCGGATCTTCGAGGAAGAGTATCGGCGTTTCTCGGGCCATCCCGATTATCAATCGCTGTTCCAGGAAGTGGACCTTTCGGCGACGGCTGGGGAAGTCCACGACGGCTACTTTTCCATAGACAGGAAAGGCGGCTGGACGGACACCGCTGAGAACAACCAGGCCAATCGCGACAATGCCGAGCGCGCCTACAACCTCATCATGAAGGAGAAGGAAAAGCTGCTGAGCTTGGACGAGCCGCTCAAATTCATCTTCTCGCACTCGGCGCTGCGCGAGGGGTGGGACAACCCCAATGTTTTCCAGATATGCGCCTTGCGTGACATTCAGACCGAGCGGGAGCGGCGGCAGACGATCGGACGCGGGCTTCGCCTTTGCGTGAACCGGGACGGTGAGCGCCGGCGCGGTTTCGAGGTGAATACGCTGACGGTTATCGCCAGGGAGAGCTTCGAAGAGTTTGCCGAGAACCTGCAACGCGAGATAGAGGAGGACACCGGAATCCGCTTTGGCATCGTCGAGCCGCACCAGTTCGCCCAGATTCCGGTTGTCGTCGACGGCGAAGAAACGACAGCCCTCGGATTCGACCAGTCGCAGGTTCTTTACGACCATCTGCGGGTCCAAGGCTACATCGACGCAAAGGGCAGAATTCAGGAGACTCTTCGAAAGGCGCTCAGGGATGACAGTTTGGCCCTGCCCGACGAGTTTTCGGCGCAGCGTGCTGGAATCGCTTCCGTGCTACGAAGACTTGCGGGGCGCCTTGAAATCAAGAATGCCGACGAGCGCCAGACCGTCCGCCCGCGCCAGGCCGTGCTCGATAGTCCGGAGTTCAAGGCGCTATGGGACCGCATCAAGCACAGGACGACCTACCGCGTGTCCTTCGACAACGAAGCCCTGCTGGAAAAGTCGGCCGCCGCAATGCGGAATACTGCGCGGATCCCCCGGACCCGGCTGCAATGGCGCAAGGCGGACATAGCAATCGGTCAGGCAGGCGTGGAGGCGACGGAGATCGACGGCGCGGCGACGGTCGTTCTCGAAGAGTCCGAGATCGAACTGCCCGATCTGCTCACCGAGCTTCAGGACCGGACACAACTCACCCGCCGCAGCATCCACAGAATCCTGGTCGGCAGCCGGCGTCTCGACGACTTCAGGCGCAATCCGCAGCAGTTCATCGAGCTTGCCGCGCAGGCCATCAATCGCTGCAAGCAGAAAGCGCTGGTGGACGGCATCAAATACCAACGGATAGGGAATACGTCCTACTACGCGCAGGAGCTGTTCCAGCGAAAAGAATTGACCGGCTATATCAAGAATATGCTCGATGCGGAGAAGTCGGTCTACGAGAAGGTCGTCTACGAATCCAGAATCGAGCAACGGTTTGCAGACGAGCTGGAAAGGAACACCGCTATCAAGGTGTATGCCAAGCTTCCCGGCTGGTTCACCGTTCCGACGCCTCTCGGAACCTACAACCCGGACTGGGCGGTTCTGGTCGATTCCGATGCAGGTGAACGGCTGTACCTCGTTGTCGAAACGAAGGGAAGCACGCTACTCGACGATCTGCGGCTCAACGAGGCCGCAAAGATCGAATGCGGCAGGAAGCATTTCAAGGCACTCCAGACCGGAGACAATCCCGCGCGTTACGAGGTAGCCGAGAGCTTAGACAAATTGCTTGCGGCCATTGGCATTGAATGAGCGTTGTCGGATACAATCATCGCCATACGAGATTCACATCCATCGGGGCTACCTTTCCCGTTCCCCAACATGTTCATAGTCGATCCCTTGCCTTTCAGAGACTTGGAAACTCAATCGTCAGAGCGGTAGCGACCCCGGCGCTCACGATGTTTACGAGAGATAAACTCCCATATGTACAGTAGCGAGGCGGTAAATGGGATGGCAACAAGGACCCAACCAGCTATCGTCAATAACTCGACATCTGGAGCCTTTACAACGATAGCCGTAGCCTCACTTTGACAAGGATCATTACCTACCACAACACGAAACGAGGCACCAACTAAGAGAGCATACACAAGTATCGAGGCGCTGACTTTTCGACCATTTTCGCCCCCAAGTAATATACCTACAGCACCTAACGTAGCCCACAAGGCAATAAGAATACGGAATGGTTGCAATGCACTCTGTTGCCCAGCAGTAAGACACATTTGTTCAAGTAAAGGAACAATTTCAACGAAAAACGGAAATATAGAAGAGGAGGCAGAGATTAGCCAAGCATCAGACATAACGATGTTCTTGGAATAAGGTACGAGCTTGTATCGGAACCAAAGCCATCTGATGCCTAGAAACATCACAATCGAAAAAGGGATCGAGAACAAGGCGACATACAGATCTACCAAGGGTATGAGCGCTCCCACGCGTTAGGGTTGATTCATGGGGCAAGGGCCTAATGGGAAGGACTGATCGTGAGAACGGACGAAACTAATCCTTTCCAATTCAAGAGGATGCCATCCGATCCGGGTATGAATCTCGTATGGCGATGATTGTATCGGCCTGAGGTCGTTTTGTCATGCCTCGGACGGGTCACCCGCCATGAGCTGCCCCATCGCCCACCCGACCCGTTCGGCTGCGGCTTCGATATCGCGGTCCGCAAGATGAGCGTAGCGCAGGGTCATGCGGACATTGGAATGCCCGAGCATCCGGGAGACGACCGGCACCGGCACGCCGTTCATGACGGCATGGCTCGCCATGGTATGACGCAGGTCATGGAGGCGCACATCCTCAACACCGGCTTCGCGCCTGATACGGTACCAGAACCGAAGCTCGGGACCGCGCGGACGAGCGGGGTCGAGCGGCGAGGGAAACACGAAAGGACTTTCGCCGCGCGGCTGCCGGTCGAGAATAGCCCGGGCCCGGCTACTGAGTGGAACTGTCCTCGGCCCCGTCTTGCTGTCGGCAAGAGCCAGCATGCCGTCGCGGACCTCGGACCATCTGAGGCCCATGATCTCGCCCCTGCGGCATCCGGTGAGAAGCAGCAGCCGGACGATGTCGGCCTGCTGCCGGCCGTCGGGGCGGGTCTGTGCGTCCAGAACCCAATGCAGCCGGGCGATCTCCTCGCCGGACAGGAACCTCGTGAGCGCCGGGCGCCGATTTCTTCTTATGCCCCTGGCCGGATTGACTTCGATGTGGCCGCAGGCGATGGCGAAGGTCATGATCTGTTGCAGGATGTCGAGGGCGCGATTGGCGCCGCCCGGCGCGGCCCTGCTGTAGCGGTCGAACCATCGCCTGACATGCGCGGGGGCGATGCGGTCGAGCGGCTTCGACCCGAAGTCGGGAAGCAGCCGTCGATTCAGGTATTTGGACGCACTTCGTTGGCCCGAGGGCTTGTAAAGGTCGAAATGGACCTCTTTCCACGGGCCCGCGACAAAGTCCCGGAACAGCGGCATGGGATTCGCAGGTCGGGCTGTCTTCTCCGGCTGCGGTTCGGCCTGCCGCCCGAGAGTCTCCCGGCGGGCATCGGCGACGCTCCTGGCGGAGACCGGCCCGAGCGAGACGCGTTTCGAACGCCCGCCCATGTCCAGCAGACAGACCCAGCTTCGACCGCCGGTGGGCCGGACCCTGACCCCGAGGCCCGGCACGCGGCTGTCCCATACGGTATATTCCCGCTCGCGGGGACGGAGGCGGGAGATGGCGGCGTCGGTCAGTCTCATGCGTTCCTTGGCGGCCATCGCTCAGCCTCCTCCGAGCACGACGCCGACCGTCTCGGCTGCGTCCTGCACCATGGCGTCGGCGAAGTGGACGTATTTCAGCGTCGTCTCCGCCTTGCGGTGTCCGAGCAGCCGGCCGATGGCGAGCACGGTCTCGCCCTGCCGGAGCGCCAGGCTGGCGACGGTATGGCGCAGGTCGTGAAGATGCACATCCTCCAGGTTTGCCTCGGATCGGACCCTGAGCCAGAACCGGTCCAACCAATTGTCGCTCATGGGCCGGTCGCTCCGAAATGCGGGGAACACCCAGCGGCCTTTCCGTTCAAGGCCATCGAGAACAGCACGGGCCGGCTCCGAGAGCCACACGGTCCGGGGGCCCGTCTTGCCGTCGCGGAGGAACAGACGGCCCTCGCGGTAATCCGGCCATTGCAGGGTGAGAATTTCCCTCTTGCGGCAGCCGGTCAGGAGAAGCAGCCGGATGGTGGCGACCTGCTGCGGCCAGCGGGTCTCGTGCGCCCTGAGCGTCCCGGACAGGCGGCGGATTTCCTCGTCGGAGAGGAACCGCTCGCGGCCCTTGCGGCGGTATCGCCGGATGCCCCGGCAGGGGTTGGAGCCATCCGGGCGCAGGCCCATCGCCTCCGCTTCCTTCATGATGACGGACAGCACCGGCATGGACCGGTCCGCCGCCACCGGCGTCGCGCGCAGACGGGCGAACCAGTGCCGCACCTCCTGCCGGTCGATGTCGGCAATCGGCCGCCCGGCGAAATGCGGCAGAAGCTGATTGCGGAGATAGCACCGGTTCACTTTGAGCGTCCCGGCCTTCCAAAGCCGCGCATGGCGCTCGAACACGGTCCCGGCGACGGCTTCGAAGACCGTCTCTTCGGGACGGTGCGGCGCTTCCTTGCCCCGCCGGATGGCGGCAAGCATTTCGGCCGCCGAAGCCCGCGCCTCGGCGATGCTCATGACCCCGGCATCGCCGACGATCTTCCAGACGCGTTCGCCGCGATGCTGGCACTGGATAAAGAACCGCTTCCTGCCGGTGGGCATCACCCGGACGCCGAAGCCCTTGAGTCTGGCGTCCCGGATGTAGTAGGGAGACCTGCGAGGCTTGAGGGCCTCAATGCGAGCTGCGGTAAGGGTAACACTGGGCATATCGCTCTCCCGGTTCCTGTTGCAGCCGGGGAAGCGCCACTGGTGGCATTTGTTCCTCGGTTGCAGTTTATCGGGAGAAAAAACAGCGCTATATCAGATAGTTAGCACCGTCAGGTGCGTTGTCGGTGTAGTCCTCGCCGGTCCCGAAAACGGTCGTGGGATCGGAGGCTTCCTGGCCGAAATAGGAAAGATCGATCCGCCAACGGTTCGGCAATTGCGTCCCGGCGGTGACCTGGAAGTTCGCGATATAGCCTGTATCGGTGGTGTCGTTGCCTTCCGCATCGACGGTCCATCGCCCATCCACCAGACCGGTGAGCACGAAGGTCACGTCGCCGATTTCGACCGCGATCGGCTCCTCCATGGACGACAGGCTCTCATAGTTCAGGGGGACGGTCTGCGCCCCGGCAGGGCCGCCCGCGGCCACCCCGGCGGCGGCAATCGCAGCGGGAAGCAAGGCCCGCAGAACCCGGTGTGCAGCCATGGCTTCAGGCCTTCGCCGGGAAGGTGGAATGGAAGGCGTGCCTCGCCAGCTCACGCCCGGATTTCAGTCCCTGCGTATTGTCGATCGCCCAATGGACGCCGCCATAGAGACGGCTCAGGCCGTTTTCGTCCGCCATGTGTGTCAAGCCGGTCCAGTGCCGATTGACGCCTTGCAGTTGCGGCCACAGCACTTCGTCGGGCGAACGCCCGGAAAATGCGACATCGTCCCGGCCGAGGATCAGGGCAATCATCTCGGCCGCGGCGGCGCCGAAAGTGGAATGGCCGGAGGTATAGGCCGGGAATTCCGGCGTGGGGATGTAGCTGCGCCAGCCGGATTGGACGGCCACGCGCCGGTCCCGACTTCCGAATGCGGGCGCACGCACGCGAATGGCGCTTTCGGGCCGGACGATGTCGTAGTGATATTTGTTGTCCCAGGCGCAGATGGATGCATCGCACTGGGTCATGCCGATCAGCGCGAAAGCCCGGGCGAGCTCGATGAAGGAGAGGTCCCGATCCTGCAACAGCTGCATGGCGATATAGAGCATGTGCCCCGGCGGGGTGATGCCCCACGGGCCGTCTTCCCAGAAGAGCGCGATCTCCGACTGGTCGGCGGTCCTGACACTGCTGTCCATTCCCCCGAGGCGGCGGATCGTGTCGAACTCTTCGGCGAACTCGGGGCTCGCCGGATCGTAAAATCCGCTTACCCGGAACTGCGAACCGCTCTTCATCGTCCAGGGCCTGATCTTGCCGTGGCCCGGGTAGAGGCAGCGGTCGAAGGAGGCGAACGCAGGCCCCGGCGAGGCGCCGTAAAACGGCCCCGTCGGGCTCCACCGCAAGGAGTCGGCGCGCCGTCGGTAGCGTCCGAGATAGTAGTTCACCTCGCTGGGCTCCGAGCCGTCATCCGTGCGCCGGTCGAGCACCCGGCGGCCCACCTCGCGGCCCCATTCGACGCCCAGCGACTTCGCCTCGCCGTCGGGGAAGCGGCTCAGGAAGGCGATGCGCTCAAACAGGAACGGTTGCTGGAATGCTTCCGCCGCCGCCGCCGCGAAGGCGACGCCATAGGCGACTTCGGGGTCGGCGCCGCGCGGTCCGGGGCCGATCCCGAACGGCTCGTCATAGGCCCCGACGATTCCGTTTGCGGCCAGGAATCCGGCGGCGGTGCCAAGCCCGTAATTGTAGGCGGCGCGCGGTGTCAGAACCCTCTGGTCCCGCACCTGCTGCAGGGCGGTATCCACCCAAAGGAAAACGGTGTTCCCGTTCTGCGGTTTCAGTATCTGGCTCGTGTAGGAAGACCGGCTTCCCTGGGAGGCTACGTGCGGGCCGGCGCAGCCGGCCGTGGACAGGGCGGAGGCCGCAGCAGCGGCGGCAGCGAGGAACTGCCGTCTGGTGTGGCTCATTGGATTCCTTTCGGTTCGGGTGTCCATGGATGCGTCAGGAGGTGCAGCAGGGCGCTCGCCCGACTGCCGGAACGGAA
>Ga0209020_1001430_pt1 | contig 24041 bp, 22 predicted proteins | sample PinacodermBB_FD_187298 | JGI IMG/M metagenome (GOLD analysis project Ga0209020, IMG submission 187298) | Host-associated microbial community of the marine sponge Aplysina aerophoba from Gulf of Piran - sponge pinacoderm, lysed by bead... | ecosystem: Host-associated > Porifera > Sponge >... | reverse complement strand
TGGCGACGCTGTCGAAGGGCTACAAGCAGCGGCTGGGAGTGGCCCAGGCCATCGTGCACGAGCCGGAGATCCTGATCCTCGACGAGCCCACCAACGGTCTGGACCCCACGCAGATCTTCCAGATGCGGTCGCTGGTGAGCGACTTGAGCCAGAACGCCACCATCATCGTTTCCACCCATATCCTTCAGGAGGTGGAGGCGGTGTGCGAACGGGTGATCATCATGGTGCAGGGACGCATCGCGGTGGATGCCCGGCTGAGCGAGCTGCAACAGTCTCACCGGCTGGTGGTGGGGCTCGGGAATCCCTCCGACGACGCGGCCGAAAGGCTGCGGCAGATCCCCGGAGTGGGCCTGATCACCCCGGCCGACGGACCGCGCGGAGAGAGCTACGGCCTCGAGCTCGAGGCGCCGGCGGACGAGGTGGCGCCCAGCGTCGCCAGGGCCGCGGTCGAAGGGGGCTGGGAGCTCTATCGCATGAGCGAGGAAGCGCGCACCCTCGAGACCGTGTTCCGCGAAGTGGGAGCGCGGGAAGCGGCGGGGAAGGACAGCCATGGCTGGTAGGATCTGGAGCATCGCGAGAAAGGAGTTTTCCACCTATTTCTCGTCGCCGGTGGCGTTCATCTTCCTGGGGACGTTCTCGGCCGTGTGCCTGTTCATCTTCTTCTGGGTGGAGCAGTTCTTTGCCCGCAATATCGTCGACGTGAGGCCGTTGTTCGATTGGATGCCGGTCCTGCTGATCTTTCTCAGCGCCGCCCTCACCATGAAGATGTGGAGCGAAGAACGGCGCATGGAGACCCTCGAGTTCCTCTTCACCATGCCGGTCAAGACGCTCCATCTGGTGCTGGGGAAGTTTCTGGCTTGTCTGGGCCTGGTGGCCATCGCGCTGGTGCTGACGGCGGGGGTGCCGGTAACGGTTTCGTTCATGGGCGAGCTAGACTGGGGCCCGGTGCTGGGAGCCTACACGGCCTCGTTGCTGCTGGCCGCCGCCTACTGCTCCATCGGCCTCTACATCAGCGCCAGGAACGAGAGCCAGATCGCCAGCCTCATTCTCACCACGGTGGTCTGTTTCCTGTTCTATCTCCTGGGCACGGAGATCCTGAGCGGTCTGTTGGGCAATCGCTGGGCCGAATACCTGGGCCTGGTTGCCACCGGCGTCCGCTTCGAGTCCATCACCCGGGGCATTCTCGACCTGCGGGACATCTACTATTACTTGAGCGTCGTCGGCGCCTTTCTCGCCCTGAACGTCTTCTCCCTGGAACGGCTCCGGTGGTCCAGGGAAGGGCAGAAGGCGCGTCATACAGCCTGGCGGGTGGCGACGGCGCTGGTCATACTCAACCTCGTCCTGGCCAACTTCTGGATCCATCGCGGGGTTACGGCGCGGGCGGACCTCACCGCGGGAAAGGACTACTCCATCTCCCAGGCGACGCGCGACCTGATCTCCCAGTTGCGGGAGCCGCTGCTCATCCGGGGCTATTTCAGCGCCCGCACCCATCCGTTGCTGGCCCCGATGGTGCCCCGTATCCGGGACACCCTTCGGGAGATCGAGTCCATCAGCGGCGGGCGGGTCCGTACCGAGTTCGTGGACCCCCGGGAGGAGCCTGAACTGGAGCGGGAGGCCAACGAGCGTTACAACATCCGTCCGATCCCGTTCCGGACCGCCGACCGCTATCAGACCTCGCTGGTCAACTCCTACTTCGACCTGCTGCTGCAGTACGGCGACAAGCACGAGGTGCTGCGGTTCACCGACCTGATTGAGATCAACCAGGGGCAGACGCGGGCGAACGTGCGCCTGCGGAACCTCGAGTACGACCTCGCCCGGAGCATCAAGAAGGTGCTGTATGGCTTCCAGGACATCGGAGCGCTCTTCGCCGGCATCGACCAGCCGGTGGAGTTTCGCGGATACATCTCCTCGGAAGACAAGCTGCCGAAGTCCATCGCGCTTTTCAGATCGCAGTTGACGGCGACGCTGAAGGAGCTCGGCAAGGAGTCGGAAGGAAAGTTCAAGTACGAGATCATCGATCCCGAGGCCCAGGGGGCCGCGGTGGCCAAGCAGCTCGCCGACCGGTACGGCTTCCGGCCCATGGCCGCGGGGCCCTTCGATCCCAAGCGGTTCTATTTCTACATGGTCATGAACAACAACGGCTCGACGGTCCAGGTGCCGATGCCGGGGAAATTGAACCAGGAGTCCGCCAGGCGGAGCGTCGAGGCGGCGCTCCGGAGGTTCGCTCCGGGGTTCATCAAGACCATCGGGGTTCATTCCGCGCCGCCGCCACCGCGGCAACCGGGAACGCGTCCGCGGCCGCCGGCAAGACAGTTCCGTTTCCTGCGGCAGAAGCTGAGCGCCAACTACCGCATCGCGGAAGTGGACCTCAAGTCCGGCCTGGTGCCGGAGAACGTGGATCTGCTGCTGCTCGCGGCCCCCAAGGAGTTGACGCAGAAGCAGCAGTTCGCCGTGGATCAGTTTCTCATGAAGGGCGGCTCCGTGGCCATGATGACGTCGCCCTACACGGTGGCGCGCACCCAAGCCGGGCTGGCCGCCTCCCGGTACACCTCCGGCCTGGAGCCGCTGCTGGAGCACTACGGTTTGACGGTGCAGAAGACCCTGGTGCTGGATCCGCAGAACGAGCCCTTCCCGGTATTCGTGAACCGGAAGGCCGGCACTTTCACGGTTCGCGAGCTGCAACTCGTGCCGTACCCCTACTTCGTGGACGTCAGAGGCGAGGGCCTCAACCAGGACAACCCGATTACCGCCAGGCTGCCCCAGTTGACAATGAGCTGGGCCTCGCCGCTGACGCTTCCCGACGACGAGGCCGGGGTCAGGAGCGCCACGCCGCTGTTGACGAGCTCCGGCGCGTCCTGGGTATCGGGCTCCCTGAAGGTGCATCCCGACTACAAGGTCCACCCGAAGCTGGGATTCGAGAAAGAAGGGCAACCCAAGGGACATGTGCTGGCCGCGGTGGTGGAAGGGATCTTCCGCTCCTACTACGCGGACAAGGAATCGCCGCTGCTGGCCAAGGCCGAAAGTGAAGCGAAGCCGGCGCCGCCGGAGGGCCGGGAGTCCCAGGGTTCCGCCGAAACGGAGGAGCAGGAACCGGTGGTGACCGGAATGATCGACAAGTCGCCGGAGTCCGCCCGCATCATCATCATCGGCTCCAACGAAGCGTTCACCGACCAGACGCTGCAGCTTTCGCGTACCGCCGCCAACGACCGGTTCGTCAACTCGCTGCAGTTCCTGGAGAACGTGGTGGACTGGGCGCTGGAGGACCGTGCGCTGCTGTCCATTCGGAGCCGTGCCCACTTCGCGCGCACCCTCGTGCCCATGACGCGCGAGCAAAAGGCATTCTGGGAGTATCTGAACTACGGCATCGTGCTGCTGGGGCTGGCGTTGATCTACGGAGCCTACGTCTATCATCTGCGCCGCCTGCGCGACGGCTACCAGAAGATTCTGGCGGCCTAGGCCGCCGGACAGGAGAGTGTTTCGAGTGAGCCGATCGATCAAGCTCTTGTTGCTGTTGTTGGTCCTTCAGACAGGTCTGGTGGCCTGGATCAACCTCCCGGGCGATGACCCCGGCGCTTCCGAGGCGGACAAGCCGCTGCTTGCCCTGGATGCGGAGGGTATGGATGCGGTGACCATCGAGCAGCAGGGCGAAGCGCCCCTGCGCATGGAGCGCAAGGAAGATCGCTGGGTCCTGCCCGGGAGCGGCGATTTCCCGGTCTCGTCCGCGAAGTTCGACCAGTTCACCGAGAAGCTGCTCGGCGCCAGGCGGTCCTGGCCGGTGGGCAAGACCCTGGTTGCGGCCAGGCAGTTCAAGGTGACGCCGGACCAATTCGAGCGGCGGGTGAGGCTTCTTCAGGGGACGGAGGTCCTCGGTGACGTCTTCCTCGGATCCTCTCCCGGTTTCCGCAAGGTCCATGCGCGCCTCGACGGCGACCCGCAGACCTATGCCGTTGACTTCAATGCCTTCGACGCGCCGGTGGAAGCCGATTCCTGGTACGACACGGAGGTCCTCAAGACCGCGGCGGAGGAGATCGCCCGCATCGACCTGGGGGCCTACGCGCTGACGGCGGGGGATGGCGGGTTCCAGGTCGAAGGGTTGCGGGAGAATGAAGAGACCGATGCCGAGCCGGTGCGGGAACTCGTGGAGCGCGTCACGGGCACGGATTTCACGGGCGTTCTCTCCGAGGACGGCAAGGCGCTCTTCGAGGCCGGAAAGCCCGTTGTCGAGTACACCATCGAGATGAAAAAGGGATCGGCCATCAAGCATACGGTGGTATCCCCCGAGGAAGGCGATCACTATATCCTCAAGAGTACCGCACAACCCCACTACTTCGAGGTGGACAAGGACCGGTTCGACAAGCTGCGGGACACGAGCCGCGTACAGGTGGTCAAGGGCGTTGCATCAGGTTGACAGGGCGCCTGTTCGTCGGATACTTTCCACGCGTTGGACAACCCGTTCGACCCGAGCCACAAACCCGGGCACCAAAGGGAGAAAAGACCATGAGCGCACGTCCCATGCCGACCCAGGAAACGGAACCTTCGGCCGTCAAGCAATTCATCGCGGCCGCCCGGCAACTTCATGCAGACGAGCCGGACGCCGGCAAACGCTGGCAGAAGATGGCCCCCCTTCTGGCCGAGTTGCTGGAGGCTCCCAGTGTGAAGGCACAGTCCGAGCAATGGCCTGACTGCGATCAGGGCGGCCTGTCCGCGGCCGAGGGCGGCCAGCGGGCGCAGAACCTTCTCCTGTACGAGGATCCGGACCATGGGTTCGTCATCAACGGGCTGGTGAAGGCGCCCGGAACCCGCACCAGCATCCACGACCACGCGCACAACTGGACGCTTTACGGAGTGCTGGACGGTAGCGAGACCATCGAGCGCTACGAGCGGCTGGACGACGGCTCCAAGCCGGACTACGCGGAGGTCCGCAAGACCGAGAACGTTCAGGTGGGACCGGGCAAGATCGATCTGGTGGGCCCGTGGCAGATTCACGCCGAGCAGAGCGGCGTGGAGCGCACCGTCGCCATCATCGTGCGCGCGGAGAAGCCCGGCGGGTTCCTGCAGGGCCGATACGACCCCGAAACCTCCAGGTATTGGCAAGGGTACGGTCCTACCCAGATACCCTTCAACTTCGAATAGTTCCGAGCGGGGCGGGACCTTCATTGGTCATTGACGCGGACGGTCACCTGTTCGAAACCGAGGCCGTGTTCCTGAAGTACATGGCGGCGGATTTTCGCGCGTACCGGCCGCGGCTCATCACCGACGACGAAGGCCACAGCTTTTGGGTCGCCGACGGGTCGACGCGCTATCGCCGGCCCGGACAACCCGGAGCGCGCAACCCCGGCACGGCGGCTCCCCCCACCGGCAAGGTCGGAAAGAGCCGCCGCGCGTCCGTGGGGAGCCAGGTGCTCTCCGACGTGGCGGAGCGCCTCGAGGATCTGGACAAGGAGAACATAGACGTCCAGTACCTCTATCCGAGCTATCTCCTGCACATAAACTCCTGGACCGACGGCGTGTTGGGCAACGAGGTGTGCCGGGCGTACAACACTTGGCTGGCGGAGATGTGCGGGGAGGCACCGGACCGCTTGAAGGGCGTCGGCCTGGTTTGTCTGGCCGACCCGGCGGGAGCGGCCCGGGAGGTGGTCCACATCCGGGAGCTGGGGTTGTCCGCGGTCATGGTCAACGGCACCGTGGGCGCGCGGGCGCTGGCCCACCCCGAACACGAGGGCTTCTTCGCCGCGGCCGACGGCGCGGCGCTCCCCATCGCGGTGCATTTCAGCTACGAGTTCCCGGGCGTGAGCGACCTGTTCGCCGATTTCTTTCCCACCCGCGTGCTGGCGGGGATGTTCCCCATCATGGCCGGCTTCACCAGTGTGCTGTGCACCGGTCTGATGGACCGCTATCCGCGTCTCCGCTTCGCCTTTCTGGAAGGGGGTTGCAACTGGGCGGCGTCTTTCGTGGAGCGGATGGACGAACACTATGAGAGCCCCGCGTACCGCGCCGCCGAGGTGATCTCGCAAAAGCCGCGGGAGCTGCTGGACTCGGGCCGGATCTTCTTCGGCTGTGAAGGGAACGAGCCCGGGCTGGGCAAGGTTATCGAGGAGATCGGCGAGGACAAGCTGCTCTACTCCTCCGACTATCCCCACGGAGACCGTACCGATGGCACGGTTGCGCTGCTGCGGCAGCGGAGCGACGTGTCGGGGTCGGCGAAAACCGGGATTCTTGAGGGAAATGCCCGGAACTTCTACGGTGAATGACCCGCGTGGACACCAGTTTTATGCAGTTGCCCGGGAAAGTTGACAACGAGGGTTACAACGGGTACCCTAAGCCGATGCTTTTAAAGGAGTTCCGCATGACACGCTGCTTCGTTGTCCTCGCGAGTCTACTCTTCCTCCTTTTCAGCGGTCTGTCACACACCCCGGTGGCCTCGGCGCGCGGTCCCTCGGCGGATCCGTTCGCGATCCCCAGAGGGCTCGAGCCCGCCGTCACTTTCTGGAAAGCCATTTTCCTCAAATACGACTCGACCCAGCTCGTGTTCTTCGATCCCAGGAACATGTCGAAGATTTACCAGGTGGTCGAGGCCAGGCAGGGCGCCAAGACGCGGCGCGTGATCCGTTCCGTGCGCGCGCGCCTGATGCGCCGCGGCATTCCGTCGCACCGGATCAAGGTGCAGCGGGGTATCAGTGAACGCTTCGCGGCCGGGGTGCGGCGTTCCGGGCGTTACATGGCTCATATGCGCAAGGTCTTCTCCGCCCGCGGACTGCCGGTGGAGTTGACCTACCTGCCGCTCGTCGAGTCCTCGTTCAGGAACGACGCGCGCTCGTTCCGCGGCGCGGTGGGCATGTGGCAGTTCATGCCGAGCACCGGACGGCGGTACATGCGTGTGACCCGGTTGGTGGACGAACGCAGGGATCCGATGGAGGCGACCCGGGCGGCGGCTCGCCTGCTACAGGACAACTACCGTGAGCTCGGCACCTGGCCGCTGGCGGTGACCGCGTACAACCACGGACGCGCGGGCATGCGCAGGGCGGTGCGGCGACTGGGCACCCGGGACATCGTCACCATCATCCGCCGTTACCGCAGCCGGACCTTCAAGTTCGCGTCCAAGAATTTCTACGCGGAGTTCCTCGCGGCCGTGCACATCATGCGCGAAATCGAGCGGCACCTGCCCTCCGTCCGGTTCGATCCACTGGTGCATCTCGATGAGATCCGCCTCACCAAGCGCGTGGCGGTGTCCACGCTGCTCCGCCACAGCCAGGTGTCCCGAGCCGAGTTCCTCACCTGGAATCCGGCCTTGAGCCGGCGCGCCTCGTGGCTACCCAAGGGCTATCGGCTGAAGGCGCCGGGACTTCAGAGTCAATGGTTTCGCAAGGCACTGGCGGGCATCGGCCCGATGCCGTCGTTCCCGTACCACGTGGTCAGCCGGGGCGATACCCTCTCCGAACTCGCCAAGGTCTACCGCACGTCGGCGACCGCGATCCAGTCTCTCAACGGCTTGAGGAGCGCCCACCGGTTGCGCGTGGGACAGCGGCTTGAGATTCCGGGCAAGTCGAGCGTCAAGCGGTCGGTTGCCCGGCCGGTCACGCGGCGGCCCTCCCGGGTGGTGGAACGACCGAGGACGAAGGACGGTTCGTTCCACGTCGTCAGTCGAGGCGACACGCTTTGGGACATCGCCAGATCCTATGGCACATCGGCACGCGCGATCCAGTCGGCAAACTCCCTGGCGAGCGTCCGGAGGCTGCGCCCGGGACAGCGTCTGGCGATCCCCGGCGACTCGTCCCCAGACCGGTCGTTGAAACGGGTGGTGAAGAGTCCGCGGATCTATCATCGTGTGCGCCGCGGCGAGACCCTGTCCACCATCGCCGACCGCTACCGCGTTTCGCCGGCGGCCATCCAGCGCGCCAATTCGATCCGCAACCGGCACCGGATCCGCGTCGGACAGCGCCTCAGGATCCCGGGCGCCCAGTCCTGATGAAACCGCGCCCTCTCCCGCCGGGAGAGGGCCTCAACAACCGCCCCCTTCCACTAGGGCTTGCACGGCCGATGCGATATAATGGCCGGAGCTTATGTACCAGAGCCTTCTCCAGGCCACGGCTGGATTCTACCTTCTGGCGACGGGCGCGTTCATTCTCTACCTGTTCTTCCCACGGGAATCCTTCTCCCGCGCGGGTCAGGGGCTGCTGCTGGCGGGTTTCGTCGGCCACGCGGTAAAGTTCATTCTCCTCTTTCATGAGGCGGGTTTCCCCGCCCTCGCCCAGACCTCCGCCACGCTTTCCTTCTACGGTTGGCTGATGGTGGGCGTGTACCTGACGGTGCAGCTCAGGTACCGGCTTCCCATCCTGGGAGGGTTCGTCGCGCCGCTCGCCTTCCTCATGTCCCTGCGCTCCATTGCCCTGGGAGATCCGGGTCTGGAAACGCCGCCCGCGTTGCTGACGTTCTGGTTGCCGCTGCACGTGACCCTGGCGTTGCTGGGCAACGCGGTGTTCGCCCTGGCGTTCGCCGCGAGCGTGGTCTACCTGGTGCTCCGCCGCCAGCTCAAGAACAAGCGGATGACCGGCCTGAGCCGCTCCTTGCCGGCGCTCGAGACCCTGGACCGCCTCAACAAGACCTTCCTGGTCTGGGGCTTTCCGTTCATGACCCTGGGGATACTCACGGGCAGCGTGTGGGCGCACGCGCAGTGGGGCACCTACTGGTCCTGGGATCCGCGCCAGATCACCTCCGCCCTGACCTGGCTGCTTTACGGTATCCTCCTCCACGGCCGGCTCACCGCGGGCTGGCGGGGCAGGAAGGCGGCGGTATGGACCATCGCGGGATTCCTGATCGTTCTGGGCTACTTCCTCGCCGGAGACGCGCTGTTCCTGAGCCGTCACGGAGGCCGCTTTGAGTGAGGCGGGACGACAGATCCTGGTGGTGGGCCTGAACCACCGGACCGCGCCCGTGGAGGTTCGCGAGCAGTTGACGTTCTCCCCCAAGCTCCTCAACGGCTCGCTCCAGGACCTCGTGGAGCTGCCCTCGGTGGAGGAGGGCGTGATCCTCTCCACGTGCAACCGGGTGGAGGTGGTGGCGGTGGCCCGGGACGGCGGCGCCGGCTTCGCCGAAATCGGCGATTTTCTCTGGAAACAGCCCGGCGTCCGCATCCACCCCTCCGAAGACCAACTCTACCACCATGCCCGCAAGAGCGCGGTGCGGCACGTCTTCCGGGTGGCGTCGAGCCTGGATTCCATGGTCGTGGGCGAGCCCCAGATCCTCGGGCAACTGAAGGAGTACTATGGCATCGCCCAGGAGGCCGGCACCGTCGGGAGCATCCTGCACCGCCTCTTCCATCGTTCCTTCTCGGTCGCCAAGCGGGTGAGGCAGGGGACCGGCATCGCCAACCGGCCCGTTTCGGTGGGCTCGGTGGCGGTGGACCTGGCCAGGCGGATCTTCGATCGGCTGGAGGAAAAGACCGTGATGGTCATCGGTTCCGGCGCCATGGGCGAGTCGCTGGTGCGCCACCTGGTGGAGAACGGCGTGCGGGGACTGATGATCACCAACCGCACCTTCGAGAAGGCGGTGGAGCTGGCGGACCGCTTCGAGGCGAGCCCCATTCGTTTCGAGGACTATGGCCGTTATCTCAGGCTGGCCGACGTCGTCATCGGTTCGGTGGAGTCGGACGAGGCACTCATCACCCGTGAGACGGCGGCCGAGGTGCTGCGGGAGCGCAAGCAGGGCAACATGTTCCTCATCGACCTCGGCGTGCCCCGGAACTTCGACCCCCGCATCAATGACCTGGACAACGTGTACCTCTATCACATCGACGATCTGACCGATGTGGCGCGGGAGAATCTCCGAGGCAGGGAGAGCGAGGCGGACAAGGGCGAGGTGATCGTCGATCAGGAGGTCGAGACGTTCTATCGGTGGTTCGCTTCCCTGGATCAGGTCCCCACCATCATCGCCCTGCGGCAAAGGTTCGAGGAAATCCGGCGGCGAGAGCTCCGGAAGTCGCTGGAGTCGAACCTTAAGGATGTTTCCGAGCAGGAGCGCAAGGCCATCGAGGACCTGACCGCGGCCATGATCAACAAGATTCTTCACGGCCCCCTCACCCGGCTCAAGGAACGGCCCGACGAGGATGCGGCCTACCACGACACCGTCCGGGCGCTGTTCGACCTGGACAAGGACCCGGACCCGGGGCCTGGACGGGACGAACCGTGAGCCCCAACAGGATCCGTATCGGCACCCGGCGCAGCCGGCTCGCGCTGGTTCAGGCGGAATGGGTCCAGAAGTGCATCCGGGAGCATGACCGGCAGGCCACCGTGGAGGTCGTGACCATCAGGACCAGCGGCGACCGCTTCCAGGACGTGCCCATCGAGAAGATCGGCGCCAAGGGCGTCTTCATCAAGGAGATCGAGGAGGCGCTTCTGGAAGGGGCCATAGACGTGGCCGTGCACTCCATGAAGGACCTGCCGACGGAGCTCCCCGAGGGGCTGGCCATCGCCGCGGTGCCGGAACGCGAGGATCCCCGGGACGTACTGATCAGCCACGTCGCCGGGAGTCTCGCGGAGCTGCCGGCCGGCGCCCGGGTCGGCACCGGCAGTCTCAGACGGGGGGCCCAGGTGCTGAACCATCGCCCGGACCTGACGGTGGTGCCCATACGGGGAAACGTCGACACACGGCTGGCCAAACTCCGGCGCGGCGAGGTGGACGCCCTGGTGCTGGCGCTGGCGGGGATGAAGCGCCTGGGCCGGGAGGGCGAGACCACCCAGCCGCTGCCCCCCGAGACCTGTTTGAGCGCCGTCGCCCAGGGGGCCCTGGGGCTGGAGACCCGGCGCGATGAGGTGGAGCGGCTGCGCTTCCTGAACCATGAACCATCGGCGGTGGAAGTCGCGGCGGAGCGGGCGTTCCTGAGGCGTCTGGAGGGGGGGTGCCAGGTGCCGGTGGGAGCCCGGGCGGTGGTCACGGAGGATCGGGTCACGCTGGCCGGCATGGTGGCGGCGCCGTCCGGCAGCCGTATCTTTCGGGACGAAGTTTCGGGGACCCGCGCGGAGGCCGTCTCCCTGGGGATCCGGCTCGCCGAGAGACTGCTGGACGAAGGTGCGGGCGCGGTCCTGCGGGAGGCCCGGCCGTGAGCGACGCGGCGACGGCGAAGTCCGGCGACGCCCCGCTGTCGGGACAGCGTATACTGATCACGCGCCCGCGCGAGCAGAGCGCCGCCTTCGTGCGCGGTCTGGAAGCCTTGGGAGCCCGGCCGGTGGTGTTCCCCACCGTGGAGATCCTGCCGCTCCGGGACGGCGCGGCCCTGGATGAAGCCATCCGCGGGCTGCCGGCACAGGACTGGCTGGTCTTCACCAGCGCCAACGGCGTCCGGCACTTCCTGGCGCGTTGCGAGGCGCTGGGGTGCATGGACAGCCTCGCACGGCTCGACATCGCCGCCATCGGCCCGCAAACCGCCCGCCTGCTGGAGGAGCGCGGTTTGCCGGTCAGTCTCGTGCCCGAGGAATTTCGCGCGGAAGGCATCCTGGCCGCGCTGGATCCGGACCGGGTGCGGGGCCGTCGCTTTCTGCTGGCACGGGTGGCGGGGGCCCGTGATGTGCTGCCCGAAACGCTCCGCCAATGGGGTTCGGCGGTGACGGTGGTGGAAGCCTACCGCAACGAGCCGGTGCGGCAGGGTGCCGGGCGGTTGGCGCGGATTCTGGAGCAGGTGGACTGGGTCACGTTCACGAGTCCGAGCACGGTTAACGCCTTCATGGATCTGCTCGGAACGGCTAATGTCGAAGCCTTGGCGGCGGGGGTACGGGTGGCCTGCATCGGCCCCATTACCGCGGACGCCGCCCGCGAGCGCGGCCTGGAGGTGGAGGTGGAGGCGCGGGAGTACACCGTGCCGGGCCTGATCCAGGCACTGGCGGATTCCTTCGCCTCGGGCCTGCACAGACGACGAAAGGAATCATAGGGGCGATTCTCGAACCGCTCCTGCCGCGCCACGCAAGGAAGCGTGTGGGCGGATTTCAAACCCGCTTGCGCCGCGACCACGGGCACGCGAATCAGGGAGGCTACCATGGCATTTCCCGTAACCCGACCGCGAAGGCTTCGACGGACCGCGCTGCTGCGCGATCTCGTGCGCGAGACCGCGTTGAGTCCCCGGGACTTCATCTATCCGCTGTTCGTGTGCGCGGGGCGCGACCGGGAGCAACCGATCACCTCCATGCCCGGCGTCGCCCAGCTTTCGGTGGACCGCGCGGCCGAAGAGGCCGAGACGGTGTGGCACCTGGGCATCCCCGGCGTGATCCTGTTCGGCATCCCCGAGACCAAGGACGCGGTGGGCTCGGAAGCCTACGCCGCCAACGGCGTGGTGCAGGAAGCGGTGCGGGCGATCAAGGACAAGGTCCCGGACCTGCTGGTGATCACCGACGTCTGCCTGTGCGAGTACACCGACCACGGCCACTGCGGCATCGTCGAGGACGGCGAGGTGGACAACGACGCCTCCCTGGAGTTGCTGGCCCGGGAAGCGCTGTCGCACGCCCGGGCCGGCGCCGACGTGGTCGCGCCTTCCGACATGATGGACGGCCGGGTGGGGGCGATTCGGACCGCGCTGGACGGAGAAGGACTGGAGAACGTGGTCATCATGGCCTATGCCGCCAAGTACGCGTCGGGTTTCTACGGGCCGTTCCGCGAGGCCGCGGAATCGACGCCGCGGTTCGGCGACCGCCGTTCCTACCAGATGGATCCGGGCAACAGCGACGAGGCGCTACGGGAGGTGGAAGCCGACATCGCCGAGGGCGCCGACATCGTCATGGTGAAGCCGGCGCTCTCGTACCTGGATGTCATCGCGCGCGTCAAGGAGCGTTTCCGCTACCCCACGGCCGCGTACAACGTCAGCGGCGAGTACGCCATGATCAAGGCCGCCGCCCAAAACGGCTGGATCGACGAGACCACGGTGGTCCCGGAGGTCCTGCTGTCCATCAAGCGGGCCGGCGCCGACCTGATCCTCACCTACTTTGCCAAGGAGATGGCGGCGGGACTATGATACCCTAGGCGACAGCGGAGGCGATTGCACAATGGCGAGATCGATGACCATCGACTACGGCGATGACGTCCTGCTGGCGTTGGGGCTGAGCCCCGAAGAGTTCCGCGAGGAGGCCAAGCTTCTGATCGCCGTCAAACTCTGCGAGATGGGGCGGCTGTCGACCGGCGCCGCGGCCGAACTGGCGGGACTGCCCAAGCCTCTGTTTCTTACGAAGCTCGCGGACTACGGGGTAGACACTTTCGACCTGTCGGCGGAAGAGCTTCGACGCGATCTGGCCCGTGGGCGACGTCATCTGTAACACGTCGCCTTTGCAGTATCTGCATCAGGCTGAAATGCTCCACCTGCTGCCGGAGTTGTTCGGGTCAGTGCAGGTGCCGCCGGCTGTAACCGCTGAACTCGAGGAGGGTAGACGTCGTTAGCGACCAAAAACAGAGATCATCAGCGCCCCAGCAGCCGGCGCACCTCTTTCACCCTGTTCCGGAGGGTCTTCTCGCACTCGGGCTCGCGTCCGGGGGTGTGCACCTGGGCTTCTGAGAGCCGGAAGAGCAGCACCCGGGCGTCCCGGGTGAGGCGGATGACGTAGGTGTTGGAGTCCGCGTCGTGATAGGACTCCATGGCCTTTACGGTGTCGTCCTCGGAGCGGATGATGGCGTTGGCCCAGTCCTCAAGGTCCGGGAGGGCCGCTTCCCCGACGTGCTCGGTGATCATGCGGACGCGCGGCTAGCTCTTCTGCTTGGGCTTCCGGAAGGGCCGGTGACAGGTCCCGCAGGCGTTCTTGCCGAAGGCCTTGACCAGTTCGGCGGTGCTCCCGCCGGCCCGGGCCTTGGTGGCGATGGCTTCGGCCAGGGTTACGGCGTTCTTGGCCGCGGCGGTGAACTTGTCCCACTGCTCCCAGATCTCCGGCTTGGAGCGCGAGCCGTCGGAGCTGCCCTTGGGAAAGGTGTCGGCGTTGATCTTGGCGAAGGCCGCCGCCAGTTTGTCCGCGCTGGCGGCCACGCCCGCCGCATCGGTGGCGGAGCGCATGGCCTTACTGGCCGCGCCGATGCCCTTCATCAGGTCCTGGCGTCCCTCGATCACCTTGTCGAACTGCGCGGCGGACGCGATATTCAGACCCGCCGTCAGGAACATTCCCGCCATCAAGACGAATAGCCACCGTACTTTCGGCATGTTTCTTCCCTCCGCTATTGCTCGAACTCGTGTTTCTGAAGCTCCCGCACGAGAGCCGACAGATTGGGGTCGCTGTTGACCACGTCGTTAACCTTGTTCTGGAATTCACCGGCGGCGCGCTCCAGCGGCCCGGTATCGATGCGTATCCCCAGCCACTGAGTCAGGCGGAGCACCAGGGCCAGGGTCCCGCGCGGGTTCGGAGACGGAGCCAGATAGTGCGGCAGGGCTGCCCACAGGCTCACGTGCGGCACGCCTTCCTTGCGGAAGGTGTCGCTCAGGATCCCGACGATGCCCGTGGGTCCCTGGTACCGCGACGGAGTGAAGTCGAGCTCCTTCATCAATGCGGGGTCGGACGAGAAGCCGTTCAGGGGTACCGGCTTGGTGTAGAGCACCTCGTCCAGTAGAGCCCCCAGGGTAATGATGCGAGCGACCTTCCACTGCCGCGCAAGGTCCAACATGGTCCGGGAGAAAGCCTTCCAGTGCAGGTGCGGCTCGGCCCCCGAGGCGAAGATGAAATCCTGGTCGAGCTCGCTGCCGGTCTTGTAATAGTGAAAGTCGTAGGAGGGCCACTCGATCTCACGCTGTCCGTCCACCAGACGTACGTGGGGCCGATGGACCGAGAAGTCGTAGTACTCTTCGGGGTCGATCTTCGCCAGTTCCGAGGCCAGGAGTTGCTCGATGAGATATCGGACCGCGGAGGTGGCCGAAGACCCGGCGTCGCTCCACCCCGAGAAGGAAAGAATCAGGAAGGGTCGCCGCAAACGGGGCCGGCGGATATGGGAGACCGGGGAAACGGAAGAAACGGCGTCGGAATCCATCCGGCTAGGTTAGCATACCTGTTCATCCAAACACTAGGGTGTTACACCGTTCATGGGTCCGGCAAGCCGTTCCGCGGAGGCGATCGCCGGCGGACCCGCTCCATCATGTGCGATTCGACCCGCCCATACGACCCGGTGCTATACGGTCACGACGCGACGCCCGAGGTGGTGGGCGTGGAGCTGGAAGGCGATCGCCGCATCCGGCTGTTCTCCCGCGCGTCGTCCGCGCTGGTTTCCGATACGGTGCCGTTCGAGCCGTTCCTCTGGCTGACGTCCGAGGACAAGCTCGCGGGATGGACGGGCCACTGCCAGATCGAGCCGCTGTCGGGAGCGGGCAGGTTCCGCCGGCTGGCGCGGTTCCCGCATGTCGGAAGCCTGGAGTCGGCCAAGGCCCATCTCCAGCGCAGGAGCGGCAAGAGCCTCGGCGCCCCCGGCTCTCCCTGCCTGGTCCTGCGCGACCCCGTGCAACAGTACCTCCTCTGGTCCGGGAAGACCCATTTCCTTGGCATGGGCTTCGACCGCCTCTTGCGCATGCAGATCGACCTGGAGGTCTACCGCACGCCCGGCTTCGAGTTTCCCAATCCGCTTCGCGAAGGCGACCGCATCACCGCCATCGCCATGTCGGACAGCCGTGGCTGGGAACGGCTCATATCCGGCACCGACCATGACGAAGGGGAGATGCTGGCGGAGATGGTCCGGGAAATCCGCGCGCGCGACCCCGACGTGATCGAGGGACACAATATCTTCCGCTTCGACCTTCCGTACATCGACGAGCGTGCCCGGCGCTACGGCGTGAGCCTCGCGGTGGGGAGGGACGGCGGCATGCTCCGCCACCGTCCGGCGCGGTTTCAGGCCGGCGACCGGGTGATCCCGTATCGGAACTACATGATCCACGGGCGCCACGTCATCGACACCTGGTTTCTCGCGCAGCGCTACAGCCAGGGCAACCGCGAGCTCAGGCGGAACGGACTCAAGGATGTGGCCCGCCACTTCGGCGTGGCGGCCCCGGACCGGACCTACATCCCCGGCGCCGAGGCAAGCTGGTACTTCGATAACGATCCGGACACGCTCTTCCGCTATGCGCTCGACGATGTCCGCGAAACCCGCGAGATATCGGCGGTGCTGTCGGCCGGCGCCTATGTCGAGGCCCGGATCTTCCCGTCCCGCTATCAGGATACGGCGCTTGCGGACGATCCGACCAGGATCGACTGGCTCATGCTCCGCGAGTATCTTGCCCGGCGCCATTCCATCCCCGCGCCCATGACCACGGAACCCGTGGCGGAGAAATACACGGCGCTGGAGGTCCGGGGGGTGTCCCGGCCGGTGGTACATTGCGACGTCACGGCGCTCTACCCGGCCGTCATGCTGGCGGGCGACGGCCGTCCGCGGACGGACGAGCTCGGGGTCTTCCCGGAATTGTTGCGTGGCTGCCGTGAGCTGCGGGAAGGCGCCGGGCCGTTGTCCGACGTCACTCCGGCAAGCGGCAACGACCGTTTCATCGCCACGGTCCGGAGCGAATTCAAGGTGTTGCTGGACGGGTTCCACAAGTACCTGACGTTCCCCGTGGGCCGCTTCAACGACTTCGGCGCGGCGGACCGCGTGACCCGGACCGCCGGCGAGCTTGTTCACGGGTTGGCCGCCCGGATCGCCGAGCGCGGGGCGCGGGTCGCCACGGTGGATGCCGGCGGCATCTATTTCGTTCCCCCGGCCGGGCTTGACGGCGCTCCGGCGCCGGAAGCGCTGGTGGCGGAGGCGTCGTCGTCACTGCCGTGGAACGTCGAGCTCCCGCTGACGCCATGGCCGGCGATGTTCTGCTACGCGCCGGAGAACCACGTGCTGCTGGACGAGCGGGGCGAGCTCTCCGTTGGCGGCCCCGACTTGAGCGGGCGCGGGCACGAGCGCTACCGGCGCCAGTGGCTGGAAGAGATGCTCACGCTCCTGCTGCGGGGGCGGAAGGGCGAGATCCCGGCGCTGTACGAGCGCTATCGCGACGCCCTCACGCATCACCGCCTCGACCTGTCGGTGCTGAAGCGGACGGAGACGCTACGGGAATCCCTGGACGACTACCAGATGAAGGTCAAGGCCGGGAAACAGCATCCCCGCGGCGCCTATGAGGTGGCCCTGCGATCGGAACGGAAGTACCTGACCGGCGACCAGATCTCCTACTACGTCGCGGGGGAGGGGGCCAATGTCATGGTGAACGAGAACTGCCGCCATGTCGCGGATTGGGACCCGGCCAGCCCCGACGAGAACGTGGATTACTACAAGGCCAGACTCCGCGACCTCTACCAGCAGTTCAGTGCCTTTGTCTCCGACGAGTAGATCGCCGTTCCGGCACTTTTCATTGACCATTCGGCCCGTTACGTCCTATAATGCGCGAAGGTTCGGTCTTTCACGAAAAGCAAACAGGAGGTGCTTGATGGAGCTCGTTCATTTTCTACTGCGGTGGGTGCATTTATTGGCCGGCATCACCTGGATCGGTCTGCTTTACTACTTCAACTTCGTTCAGACGCCGTTCTTTGCCGAAACCGAAGCAGGAACTCGCACCGGCGCCATCCAAAAACTCGTCCCGCGCGCTCTTTGGTGGTTCCGCTGGGGCGCCATGTTCACCTTCCTGGCCGGTCTTCTCATGTACATCATCAAGTGGGCGCAGCTCGGCGGGGATTTCTTCGCCACCGGTTACGGCATGACCATCACCATCGGCGGCACCATGGGCACGATCATGTTCCTCAACGTGTGGCTGGTGATCTGGCCCAATCAGCAGGTGGTCATCGCCTCCGCCAACAAGGTGGCCGAAGGCGGAGAGGCGCTTCCGGACGCGGCCAGCAAGGGCCAGTGGGCCGGGTTTGCTTCCCGTACCAACACGCTGCTCTCCATTCCCATGCTGTTCCTGATGGGTGCGGCGAGCCACTATCCGTACGGGGAGTCCGGCGCCAACGCCGCGGTATTCTGGATCGTCAGCCTTGCGATCATCGCCATCGTCGAGCTGAACGCGCTGGTGGGCGGTGCCGGTGGAGGCACCAAGAAACTCCTGACGTCCATCCCGGGCGTAATCTGGAGCGGCTTGATCCTCACCGCGGTATTCTGGATTCTTCTGGAGATCGCGTAGACCGCGCTACGGCTGCGCCAGAAAGGCAGCGATATCTGGAATCCTTTTCCTCAGTTGGGGGTAGGTGGGCATGGCCTTGGTCGTCCGTTGGGGCTTGTAGTCCGGCGGGTAAGTCTTGCGCAGGACCTTGGCCTCCAGCAACTCCACTGACGACCCCTTGAGCGCCGGCCCCTGGGAGCCCGGCTTGCTCGGATCGGCACCGTGACACACGATGCAGGTCGCGATGTAAAGCCGCCTCCCTCGGGCCGGGTCCGGTCCCTTCACCACTTCATCACCCCCGTCACCACAGCCGCTGGTCAGCGCCAGCGCAAGGCAAACCGCCACAATCAATCCAAATCTGCGCATACTCGTAAACGTAGTGTAGGGGCGGGTCTCGAACCCGCCCGTTGTTCGCACCGCTCGGACAGGTTACAGGCCACTAGTCCCCGCCGCTCACGGGTTCGCGCATGGTGACGAACTCTTCCGCGGCGGTGGGATGGATCCCGATGGTCCGGTCGAAGTCGGCCTTGGTGGCGTTGCAGGTGAGCGCCACCGCCAGTCCCTGAATGATCTCGCCGGCGTCGGCACCGACCATGTGGCAACCCACGACCCGGTCGCCGGCACGCTCCACGATGAGCTTCATCATGGTCTGCTCGTCCCGTCCGGTCAGGGTGTGCTTGAGCGGCCTGAAGGCGGTCCGGTAGACGTCCACCTCGCCGCAATGCTCCCGGGCGGCTTCCTCGGTGTATCCCACCGTCCCCACGGGTGGCTGGCTGAAGACCGCGGACGGGATGTTGCGGTAGTCCATCGGCCCGACGTCGCCCTTGAAAAGAACTCGGGCCAGGATCATGGCCTCGGCAATGGCCACGGGAGTGAGCTTGACCCGGTCGGTGACGTCGCCGAGGGCGTAGATGGATGGGACGTTGGTCTGGAAATTCTCGTTGACCACCACCGCGCCGTTGCGGGCGAGCTCGACGCCGATCTCCTCGATGCCCAGCCCGCGGGTGTTGGGCAGCCGGCCGGTGGCGAACATCACGGCATCGGTCTCCAGCGCCTGGCCGTCCTTCAGGGTGGCCGTCAGGGTCTTGCCGTTCCGTTCGATGCCGGCGATGTCGGCCTCGAACCGGAGGTCGATGCCTTTCTTGCGCATCTCGTCGGCAAGGGTGTTCCGGACGTCGATGTCGAAGCCGCGCATGAACAGCGGGCCGCGGTAGAGCTGGGTGACGTCGGCCCCGAGGCCGTTGAAGATGCCGGCGAACTCCACCGCGATGTAGCCGCCGCCCACGATGACCACCCGCCGGGGCATCTCCGGGAGGTGGAACGCCTCGTTGGAGGTGATGGCGTGCTCCTTGCCGGGGACGTTCGGGACCGTGGGCCAGCCGCCGGTGGCCACGAGGATGTTGGCGGCGGTGACCTTCCGGCCCGCCACCTCCACGGTATGCGGGTCCAGCACCCGGGCCCGGGACTCGAACAGTTCGACGCCGTGGCTCTGCAGCAGGCCGCGGTAGATCGAGTTGAGGCGCGCGATCTCCTGGTCCTTGTTGCGGATCAGCGACGGCCAGTCGAAGGCGCGCTCGCCCACGGTCCAGCCGAAGCCGGCGGCGTCCTCGAAGTCGTCGGCGAAGTGGGAGCCGTAAACCAGCAGTTTCTTGGGAATGCAGCCGACGTTGACGCAGGTGCCGCCCAGGTAGCGTTCCTCGGCCACCGCCACGCGCGCGCCGTGGACAGCCGACATGCGGCTGGCGCGCACGCCCCCCGAGCCCGCGCCGATGGTGAACAGATCGTAGTCGTAACGTTTGTCCGTGCTCAAAGGATTCCTCCTTCCGGCGACTGGTGGAACAGAAAGGACGCCCCCAGGGCCTCGGCCCCGGGTACTCGCAGGGCGTCGTCTCCCACGGTCTCGTAGCGGATGCCGCCGTTGTCGAAGTAGCGGCGGGTGGCGGCCAGGTCTTCGGTGCGCATGGAAACCTCGGGGATATAGGGCGTGCAGGGCAGCTCCCGGTCCGGGTAAAGCTCGCGGAAGCGCCGGGCCTGGATGAAGACGACACGCCCTTCATGAAGGCCCATCTCCCAGGTGTCCGTCCGTTCCACCGGCTCGACCCCGACGAACCGGCAGAAGCGCTCGGCCGCCTCGCGCGGGTCGTCCACGCACACCAGCACGCCGGTGAGGCCGGCGACGCCGTTGGGCTGGTGCTGGTAGCGGGGCTGCCACACGAGCTCCGGCGTGTGGTGGGTGACGATCTGGATGCGCCCCTCGGGCATGACGTCGGGAGGTACCCGGATGACCGAGAACCGGCAGGTTTCCTCGCCGGTGTCGGTGGGCACCGGGCGGGCCAGCCGCACCAGCGGCAGCGGCTTGAAGCCGTCCCGGCCGATGCGCTCGTGGTTCTCCTCGGGCTGGTTGGCCGCGAACGCGATCAGGTGCCAGCCGGGGTAGCGGTCGAGCTGCGCCCGGAGTTGACGCGACAGCGGCGTGTCGACCGTGGGCCCGAGCATCTCGAGATAGCCCTGGCCGAAGATGGCGCACTGGTTGCCGGTGCCGCTGGGCGTGGCCGCCACGCCGGGCTCGGTGCTGGCCATGTGCGCCACGAACGGCGTCATGGCAAACCCCAGTTCCTGGAGCTTGCCGGGGGAGGCGTCGAAGTCCGGGACGAAAAGCCCCACGTGGTCCAGATACACCTCACGCCCTTCCGGGACGAGACTGCTAGCCGGCATCACCGCTCCTTGTGTTCAGGATTGTGCGACAACCTCGGTCAACCGATCGAACTGGTCCGGCGCCAGGGTCGCGGGTTTGAAGATCAACTCGTCGGTGCCCAGCTCCTGGTGCAGGGCGATGGCGTTGCGGATGGCTTCGGGCGTGGAGAGGGTGGCCCGGGCCAGGCGGGCTTCGAGGCGCGCGGGATCGCCGCCGTAGTAGTCCCCGAACGCCCCGCGCAGGGCTTCCTCCGCCCCCGGCCCCAGCGCCGCCAGCACCGACGCGACGATGCGCGGGCGGCCGCCGCGGCCATGGCGCCGCCACGAGTCATTCACCTGCCGGAGGACGCCCCGGGCCCACTCCGGGTCCAGCGCCCCGCCGCCCATGACGTAGCCGTCGGCGTATTGGCCCACCCGGTCCAGCGCCCGCGGCGCGGTGCCGCCGATGAGCAGCTCGGGACCGCCGGGCCGGGCCGTTTCGGGTCCCACGGGCCTCTGCGCGTCATTGACGATTTCCCCGCGCCAGATTTGGCGCATGAGCTCGAGCTGACGGTTGAAGCGGCGTCCGCGGTCGTGAAAACCGGAAGGGGCCACCAGGGAGTCGTCCTCGCGGCTCCCCACGGCGATGCCGAGGCTGAGCCGTCCGCCGGAGATGGCGTCGATGGTGGCGGTCTGCTTGGCCAGCACGCCGGCCCCTCGCAGCGGCCCCACCAGCACCGCGGTCATGAGCCGTATGCGCCGGGTGACCGAAGCCAGCGCGGCCAGCATGATCAGCGGCTCGTAGTTGTCGTAGGCGAGCCGGTCGATGACCGCGAAGCTCGAATAGGGGCCCTGGTCCGCCTTGCGCGCCAGCGCCTCGACGGCCGGCCAGCTATCCCTGGAGGTCTTGAACGGCAGCCCGATGCCTATTTTCACGATGTTCGCAGACTCCCTTCGAGGCGTTCGACGCGGTGCGGAAATGCGCATCCCTGTATAAAACGTAGCCAATACCCGGTGTTCCCGCAACTCGGACCGGTTCCCGGAGCCGGCGTGTTCGGGGCCGCTCGAACGGTTGACGCGGCTGGTGCAAAAAGTGATATTCAGGCTCGAAGTTGAACGAGCCGCGGAGCAGGGCGAGCTTCAAATCGTAACGTGTTCCGGAGTCGAACGGAGGTGCACCGCGTGGCGGACCATCCCGGACCCGCATTGATACTCGAAGGGCTCAAGGAGGCGGGAGTCGATCTTGTCGCCACCCTGCCCGACATCAATCTGCACGCGCTGCTGGAGCGGGTGGCGGCGGATCCGGACATCGTCCACGTGCCTCTCGGGCGGGAAGAGGAAGGCATCGGCGTCTGCACCGGCGGCTATCTGGTGGGCAAGAAATGCGCGCTGATCATGCAGAACGGCGGGCTCTTCAACAGCGTCAACGGCATCGTGTCCACGCTGCTGCAATACAGCGTGCCGCTTTTGCTGCTGGTCTACTACGCGGGAGACGTGGGTGACCGCTCGTTCAGCACCAACGGCGCCATGACGGTGCCGGTGCTGAGCGCTCTCGGCATCCGCCACTTCATTCTGCGGGACCCGGCCGAGGCCAAGACCCTGATCAAGCGGACTCACGTGCTCACCCAGGACTACAAGCGGCCGGTGGCCGTGCTGCTCACCAAGGACGTGCTGGGCCGGCGGCGGCCCGGCGAATGACCGTCACGGCGGACGCGGGCGATGGCGGATAGGTTGATGAAGCGCATCGAATGTTTCAAGGTCATGGCGGAGTTGGCGGGGGACGCCCTGGTGGTGACCGGGGCCGGCGGCAACACCGTCGAATGGTACGCGTGCCGGCCGGGCGACGGTAACTTCCGCGTGCGGACCATGGGGCTGGTCTCCTCCATCGCCTTGGGCATGGCGCTGGGGCTGCCGCACCGGCAGGTGATCGCCATCGACGGCGACGGCTCCTTGTTGATGAACCTCTCCAGCCTGCCCACCATCGCGAGAAAGAACCCGCCCAACCTGACCCACGTGGTGTTGGACAACGAGGTCTACGAGGCTTCCGGGGAGATCGGCACCGCTACCGGCGGCGCCACGGATCTCGTGGCCATGGCCCGAGGGGCGGGTATCCGCACCGCGTCCTGGGCGGCCAGCCCCGACGAGTTGGGGAGCCGCTTTTCCGAAGCCCTGCAAGGCCGCGATGCGGCGTTCATCGGACTCAAGGTGGAGACCTCCCGCTCCGAGGTGCCGCCGTATCCCATGGACGAGGTGGAGAACAAGTACCGCTTCATCCGCCACGTGGAGCAGACCGAGGGCATGAACATTCTCAGCATGCCCATGCCGGTGAGCTTCCTGAAGGACTGAGCGCAACCGTAACTTCGCAAGGCATCATCGAGGCAGCACCATGAAAATCGACTGTCACGCGCACTATGTACCGCCGGCCGTGCTCGAACGGCTGCGCAAGGACGGCCCGGCGTTCGGGGTGGAGGTGGGGGAGGAGACGCCCGCGGGGCCGCGCCTGCGGCTCGGGGGAAGGCCCTTGGCCCGGCCCATCCTGGCGCCCGCCACCGACCTGCCGAAGCGCAAGGACACGGTGCGGGAGACTTGCGTGGACCGGCAGATCCTGTCGGCATGGATGGACATCGTGGGCTACATGCTGCCGGTGGAGCAGGCGGTGGGATGGAGCCGCATGCTGAACGACGCCATGCGCGAGGCGCTGGCCGGCGGCGACCCGGACGGACTGTTCCGGGGTACCGCCACCGTGCCGCTGCAGGACGGGGCGCACGCCGCCGAGGAGCTTGAATACGCGGTCAAGGAGTGCGGGCTCATGGGCGCCATGATCGGCTCCAACATCGACGGCGCCAACCTCGACAACCCGTCGCTGGACCCCTTCTGGAAGACCGCCGAGCGCCTGCGGGTTCCGCTGATCATCCACCCGCTGAACCCTCTCGGCATCGAACGGCTGGGCACCTACTTCCTGACCCATATCGTGGGCCTGCTGGCCGATACCACGGTGGGCGTGGCGTGCCTCTACTTCGGCGGCGTGCTGGACCGGTTCCCCGATCTCAAGATAATCCTGTGCCACGGCGGCGGGTTCCTGCCGTACCAGTTCGGCCGCATGACCCGGGGCCGGGAGATCCAGCCGGCGATCCAGGAGAACACCTCGCTCATGGGCCGGGACGTGCTGCGCTGGTTCTACTACGACACCATCGTGTTCGAGCCCGACGTGCTGGAGTTCCTGGTGGCGGAGGTGGGCGCGGACCACGTGCTGCTGGGGAGCGACTGCCCCTTCGGCATCGGCGACCCCAACCCCATCGAG
>Ga0209020_1001401_pt1 | contig 24394 bp, 22 predicted proteins | sample PinacodermBB_FD_187298 | JGI IMG/M metagenome (GOLD analysis project Ga0209020, IMG submission 187298) | Host-associated microbial community of the marine sponge Aplysina aerophoba from Gulf of Piran - sponge pinacoderm, lysed by bead... | ecosystem: Host-associated > Porifera > Sponge >... | reverse complement strand
GAGAAAATTCTATCGCGCAGCCTCGAAGAGCAGCGGGAGGAGCTGGAGCGGGCGCGGCGCGAATTCGAGCTGGCGGAGCGGTCGGCGCAGGAGGAGCGCAGCGAGCGCGACGGGAAAATCGCTGAGCTGACGAGCCGGCTTGCTCTGCTTGAGCGCGACATCGCCGAGAAGGAGAGGCAGCGGCTTCTGGAACTGGGCGCGGCCAAGGCGGCGCGCGAGAAACTTGTTGAAGCGAGTGACGAGAAGTCTCGGCGGATCGAGCTTCTCAGGGGCGAGGGCGAGGCGAGGGACGGCGAGCGACTGTCGCGGATCGCCGAGCTGGAGGAGGAGCTCGACGAGAAGGAACGCGAGCGTCGGCTGGAGGCCGCCGCCGCCGAGGCGGTCCGGAAGCGCCTCGCCGAAAGGGAAGAGGAGCTGGCGGCGGCGAACCGGCGCGAGAAGAATTTGCGCGAGGCCGAGGACGAGAGGATCGCGATGACGCTCGCCCTTGAAGAGCTGCGCAAGGAAGCGGAGGAAACGCTGACGCTGCTCGCGGCGGCCCGCGCCGCCGAGAGCGAGGCCTTGCGGCGGGCGGAATCCGTGGCGACGGATGCGGAAAAAAAGGATGCGCTTCTGAATATCGCCCGAGAGGAGCTGGAAGGCGAGAAGTCCCTATCGGCGGAGAGCCAGCGGAGGATCGCCCTTCTGAACGAGCAGATCCGAGACTTGCGCGGCCAGGTGGGAAGCCTCAGGGAGACGCTCGACGCCATGGAGGCGAAGGACGACGATGCGCAGGTCGAAATCCGATCGCTCGGCACGAGGCTCAACCAGGCGCTGGCCCGCGCCGCCGCCGAGGCCAGGCGACGGCTGGAGGTGGAGGCGAAGGAGCGGCTGCGGCTGGAGGAGGCGGCGAAGCAGCTGGAGCGCTACAGATCGGAGTTCTTCGGCAGGCTGCGGGAGCAGGTCGAGGGTCGCGAGGGCGTCAGCGTCGTCGGGGACCGGTTCGCGTTTTCGTCGGAGGTGCTTTTCGACACCGGCCGCGCGGAGCTGCTGGAAGCGGGCAGGTCCCAGCTGGCGGACATCGCGGGCATCGTGCGCGATCTATCGGATAGCATTCCGGAGGATGTCGACTGGATCATCCGGGTCGACGGCCACACGGACAACGTGCCGTTCCTCTCGGCCGGCGAATTCAGCGACAATTGGGAGCTGAGCCAGGGCCGCGCGCTTGCCGTCGTCCGGTATCTAGTCGACAGCCACGGGGTTCCGGAGGCGAGGCTCGCCGCCGCCGGGTTCGGCGAATTCCGCCCGATCAGCTCCAACGATACGCCGGATGGCAGAAAGCGAAACCGCCGCATCGAGCTGAAGCTGACGGAGCCATGATCTTGCAGCTTTCGGAATTGCCCAATTGGCCGTGAAGCCTACATACTCGCTAACCGCAAAGGGGAAGCGGAGCATCTCGTCCGACGGTATCGAATTGAACGGCATATTGTCGGGAACCGTCGAGAGGGTCGTGTTTTATTCCGAAGAAACCGGCTACTGCGTTCTTCGCGTGAATGCGACCGGGCGGAAGCGCGTCGCGACGGTTGTCGGGCACGCGCAATCCATTGGCCCCGGAGAATGGATAACCGCGACCGGCGAGTGGGTGCTTCATCCGAAGTACGGCGAGGAATTCCGGGCATCGTTCCTGAAGGCGTCGCCGCCGTCCACGGAGACCGGCATCCAGGCCTACCTGTCGTCGGGCATGATCTACGGCATAGGTCCCAGCTACGCGCGGAAGCTAATTGGGAAGTTCGGCGAAAAGGTTCTCGACGTCATAGAGTTCGAGCCGGAACGGCTGGCGGAAGTGGAGGGAATCGGCCCTGTTCGCGCAAAGAGCATTTGCCAAGCCTGGGGGGAGCAGAAGGCGGTTCGCGACATCATGGTATTTCTCCACGCGCACGGCATCGGAACCGCCACGGCGGTGCGCATCTACCGGGGCTACGGGAACGATGCCGTGCGAATCCTATCGCAGAATCCCTACCGCCTCGCCGCGGACATTCGCGGCATAGGATTCAAGACCGCCGATTCGATCGCGATGAGGCTGGGCATCGAGAAAGACGATCCGCACAGAATCAGATCCGGAATCGGCCATGCGCTGACCGAAGCGATGAACCAAGGGAGCTGCGGGCTTCCCGTCGAAACGCTTCGAAGCGAGGCGTCCAATTTGCTGAGCATAAGCGAGGATCTCGTAGCCGCCGGCGAAAAGCTGGAATTGGAATCCGGCAGCATGGTCGAGGAACTGTCGGGGATGCGGCGATGCTATTTTCCTCGCCGAATCTACAGAGCGGAACTCGAGATCGCGGGACGGCTGCGCAAGCTGGCCGGTTCCGCGCCTCCTTGGCCGGCGATCGGCGCCCTCGAGGCCATAAATGGAGTCGAACGACGCGAAAGGATCGAGTTCGCGCCCAGTCAAAGATCCGCGATACGAAAGGCTTTGGAATCCAAAGCGCTGATCGTTACCGGCGGTCCCGGCGTCGGGAAAACCACGATCGTAAACGCTATTCTAAAAATACTCTCGGCTCGTAAAGTCTCGCCGCTTCTTTGCGCTCCGACAGGACGCGCGGCAAAGCGCATGAGCGAAGCGACCGGCCTTGAATCCAAAACAATACACCGGCTTTTGTCCTTCGACCCGGTCAGCGGCAGATTCCGGCACGATGAAGACAATCCTCTCGACTGCGACTTGCTGGTCGTCGACGAAACGTCGATGGTCGACGTATTCCTGATGAATTCGCTGTTGAAAGCTCTTCCCGAAAGGGCGGCGGCGTTTTTTGTCGGCGACAAGGACCAGCTGCCTTCGGTAGGCCCCGGCAACGTTCTGGGCGATATGATCGCTTCCGGCGCAATTCCCGTCATGGAGCTGACGGAAGTCTTCAGACAGGCGGCGCAAAGCAGAATTGTCGTCGCCGCCCACAACATCAACCGAGGCTCGATTCCCGATCTAAGCCCTCCGAAGGAAGCGAGCGATTTCTACTTCGTCGACGAAAGCGATGCGGAAAAAATTCCGGACTTGGTCGTGTCCCTGGTCAAAAGGCGCATACCCGACCGATTCGGGTTCGATCCCGTTCGTGAAATCCAGGTGCTGTGCCCTATGAACCGGGGCGGCTCGGGAGCCCATGCCCTGAACCTCGCAATTCAGTCTTCATTCCGCAGCGGCGATTCGGATTCGATAGAGCGATTCGGCTGGCGATACTCTGTCGGCGACAAGGTCATGCAAATAGCCAACGACTACGTCAAGGACGTCTTCAACGGCGACATAGGCTTTGTCGAAGGAATCGACAAGGAGGAGGGGGTCGTCGATGTTTATCTGGACGGTCGCATTGTTCCCTACGCATTTAACGAGCTCGATTTTCTTGTCCCGGCCTATGCGATTTCCATTCACAAGAGCCAAGGATCCGAGTATCCGGCCGTGGTAATTCCTCTGCTGTCGTCGCATTATATTATGCTAAAGCGGAATCTGCTCTATACGGGCGTAACCAGGGGAAAAAGGCTGGTCGTGATCGTCGGCCAGAAGCGCGCCGTAGCCCTTGCAGTTAAAGACTACACGACCAGGAATCGCTGGACGAGGCTCAAGGAATGGCTGATAAAAACCTAGCTCTCCGTTTTCCTAGACGCCCGAACGGCGGGTCGCGACAGGATCCGGCCGGACGGCCGAAAAGGCCGAAGCGTCCGGCGGCGACAATAAGAGCCAAGCAATAGGGAAAAAATTGGCATTCCCGCAAAAGCGCCGGGAATCGCCAGAATCCCGCACTTCCGCACAGCCATCGACATTCAATGTCGTCGCCGGCTCCGCCGGGGTCAGCGACCCCTTCAGGCCATCAGCGAGCGGTCCTCGAAGCTGGTTGCGCCTGTCCAAGCCGCGAGGGAAACGACATCGAAGCTGCGCGGCGCGCGGGCTCTGGATCAGCTGATCCAGACAACGTAGGCGGCCCCGCAAGCCATGAAGACAGCTTCGGCTCGACCAGCTCGCCGGTTCTGGTCGGGATCCTGAAGCGCGCGTAGTGGAAGTCCGCATGCCGCAGGGCGTTCGAAGGCCGGTGCTCGCACGCGAGCGTCTCGCGGCGGGCGCGGCGCAGCGTCGAACCAGATGGCACGGGGCCGAGATCGGGCCAGTCGGCGAACTGAGCGGCTAGCTCCCCGATCAGCTCCTCGGAAACCGCGCTGCGAACCCCGGCGTCCTTGCGGCGCCGGCGGCGCAGCGGAAGCAGTATTTCAGCCTCGTTTCCTCGGCAAGGAATTGGTCGGGGTTCGACTCAATTTTCATGGTCAAGCCGCCGAGCCACCGCTCGCCACTGGTAAAGTCCGGGATTGGGTTGTTCAGCTTGCAGCATCGAATCGCCATCACGCCGTCCGCGCCCGCGACAGAACAGCGGCTGTGCCTCGCACCTCTCGTCCGAGAAAGTATGATACGATAAGGAACTTTCCGTGTTCCGGACCGAATATTGCCGCAGGCGAATGCAATTGCGAGTCCGATGAAATTTGCTCTGATATCTGGTCTGCTTTCTATGGCATTCATGTAGGATGCAATGTACGCATTATTACGCCGCTGGATTTCAATAAAAAGGTTGACGAAGCCCGACAACCCACCACGATCGGGCGAAACTTCGAACGATGCATTTAAGTCTTCGTACGCATTAGCTGCATAGCCCGCGAGCAATCCCGCAAAGAAGACCGGAATTCCCGAGATCCAACCGCGTAATCCACACTTTTAAGTTAGGAAATTGGTCAAGGCTTTATTCCCGCCCTTAAACGCAATTGCGGTCCAAATTCCGAAGCAGAGATTGGAATTTTCCGGAAGCGACGCCCGAAGAGTAGAAAATTGAAAGTCCGGGAATCAGCCATTTCAATTTATCCTTCTTCCGTGAGCCAGCCATGCTTGTTTCGTCGAGTTTCCCTTCGGCATGAAACGCTTGCTCACGCCTGCTGCGGGCGAAGGATTCGTGTAATCACGAAAACGACCAGGGCCGTCACCACAATTGAGGGACCCGAGGGCGTGTCGAATGTTGCGGACGAGTATAGGCCTCCGACGACCGAAGCGACGCCGACTATGGTTGCAGCTACTGCCATTCTTTCCGGGCTAGTTGAGAAGCGTCTGACTGTTGCTGCCGGAACGACCAGCAATGCGACAATCAGCAAAACCCCCACAATTTTAATTGCGACCGCGATAACCGCTGCCACGAGAAAGCCGAAGATCAAATGCGTGCGTTCCGGTCGCAATCCCGCGACTGCGGCGAGGTCTACATTTACTGTAGCGGCCAGCAACGGCCGCCAAAGCCACCACAATACTCCCAGAGCTACCGCGCCGCCTGCCCATACGACGATAAGGTCGAATCTCGAAACGCCGAGAATGTCGCCGAATAGTAGACCATGAAGATTTAGCCGAACGTTTGGAAAAAAAGCTAGTGCCACTAGTCCGACGGCGAGGCTGCTATGGCAAAGAAGCCCGAGAATTGTATCGGCGGGAAGCGTGTCGCTCCGTTCCAGATAGAACATGACAAGGACGATCGCGCAAGCGCAGACGAGTATTCCGAACACGAAATTGACATCAAGAAGTATCGCCACCGCGACTCCGAGCAAGGCGGAATGAGCAATAGTTTCCCCGAAGTAGGCAAGGCGACGCCAAACGACAAAACATCCCGCCGGTCCGGTCACCAGCGCAAGGCCGATACCGGCGATCAGGGCTCGAGTGAAGAAATCGTCCAGCATCGCGCTACGGCGTTGACGCAGATGTACGAGCGCTACTGGAATTCGGAATTCGTGCCTTGTCCTCGGTAGGGACATCATGCTCGTAGGGTACAAGTACGCATACGTCGTCGCCGACATCCATTGCTCGCTGCAAATCATGCGAAATCAATAGGATTCCGCAGCCAAGATCATTGCGGATCTGTTCAATTAAATTATACAGACGGTCCGCACCCGCGATGTCGATTCCCTGGTCCGGCTCGTCGAGCACTAGAAGGTCGGGACGATGCGCGAGCGCCCTCGCAAGAAGCAGCCGCTGAAGCTCGCCTCCCGAAAGTGTCGTAACGGGAGGGTCTCCAAGCCGGTCGAGACCGACGGACTTAAGAGCTTCATCGATCACATTATCGTCGAAACGGCCGGTCAATGTCATTAGGCGGCGCACTGTAAGCGGCAGCGAAGGGCTGAAAGGCAGCTTCTGAGGAACATAGCCCACTTCCAGGGAAGGTGCGCGTTCAATGCTTCCCTCGCTGATTTCGATCAATCCCAGAACCGCCTTGGCGCATGTTGTCTTCCCTGCGCCGTTGGCACCAATTAGGCACACGAATTTGCCTCGAAGCAATTCCATTTCCACATGGCGGAAAATCCACCGAGGACCGCGCATCACGCCCGCATCGCGAACGCGGACGAGTGTCGTAGATCCGTTGGCGGGCTTGCTATTCACTGCAATTGTTCTTGTTTCAATCGATGACGCTAGGGATTGCGACTATTCCAATATGAATTCGGCAAAGCCGAATTCATCTCCAATCGCACCGAATTACCCATTAGCTCCCGCCTTCGGGCGATAGGCACTCTATGGCGGATGTCGCCATATCGCGAAGCGTCGTAATATAGAGTTCCGGGCCATCTTCGACCTTGACACCGAGACTATCCAGAATTCCCTTTCGAATTTCCGTGCCTTCAATTATCGTCTCGACAAGGCGCTGATCGAAGTGAGCTTCGGAAAATACGCATACAACGCCCAGCTCTCGAACTTTATTTCGAAGATCGCGAATGCGCTTGACGCTCGGCGCACGGTCTTCGCTTACGGACGCGGAGCCGACGGCAGCCAATCCAAATCTGTCCTCGAAGTATCGATAGGCATCGTGGAAAACTAGGAATGGTTGATCCTTAACGGGCGCCACCATGGCTTTGATTTCCTTAGTGAGGTCTTCAAGTTCGTGGACGAATTCATGAGCATTCTTATTGTAAGCGGAGGCATTTCCGGGATCGACTTCGGCCAAGGTGGTTTCGATAGCTTCAACCATGGCAATTGCATTTACAGGATCGGGCCAGATATGTAGGTCGAGCGTACCGCTGCCGTCATAATCACCTTCCGGCACAATTTTATCATGGTTATGATCCGCCTCTTCGCAGTCGTGCTCCATGCCCTTGCAACCGTGGCTGGAGATACGTTCCTCGTCGTCGCCCTCGTCATCTTCATCATGGTGATGATGGAGGTCTTCCTCAAATGTGCCGCCTTCTCTTTGATTCCTTAAAACCAAGTTTTTCGTGCCGGAAAGCTCTACGACCCGAGCATCGCTAGCAAGAACTTGGATCGGCTTTGCCAATGATCCTTCCATGCGTTCGTCGATGAAGAATACAACGTCTGCTTTTTCGAGCCAGGCTGCATCCGAAGGGCGCAGGCTGAAATCGTGGGGCGAACCAGCGCCGCGCATCAGCAGATGTGGCTCGCCCACACCTTCCATGACAGCGGAAACGATGGAGTGCACAGGCTTGATGGATGTTGCCACGAATATGCTTATGTCTGCAGCCGCTGCGCCGGCGCATAGAAACATACCCATAGAAATGGGTGCTAACGCATGTCGATTGAGCTTCACTAACGATGAAAATTTTCTGCTTGACGAATTAGGATCGGTTTTCCGCTCGTAGGTTTTCATTCCGACGCGTCCTCCCCTTCTGTCTGATTCCGTTCCACTACTATCGTATATGCTTGAATTAAAAGCGAGAATTTTTCTTAATTGGCTAAGAGCAATTCGCGCTGCCAGTATGACTTGAAATGTAGCATTGGACTTTCATCTGGAAAGCGGGATATCCGTTCCCGGCTAGCTGGGTCCAGAGTAAATCGCAACGCAGTCGCGCCTCCGAGCGGAGAGATCGACAGGATGTCGGAATACACTGCTGCGGCAAAGAGGGGGCGCACTATCCGGCAAGTCCAAAGCGGCACGAGCCGAATCTGCTTTCTCATGGCAAAATTCAGATGTCCCGACCCAGTAGATTCCTTCGAGTTGAACCAAGGTCGATTTTTCCAGCCATCGCGGGACTCTCTTTAAAAAAAAAGGGGATCGACCGGGCATCAAGGAATTCAAAAAATCTGAACCCGAAATTGGACTCCGCACTCCATGATCACCCTACCGCTTTTCCTTCGCCGCGTCGGACGGCAAGCTCGTCTACTGCTCGAACCTCGAGTCGTTCGACTTCCACCGGCAGTGCGACCGCCGGGCGATGCTGCTGTGGGCCGTTAAGTTCGCCCTGTGCGGGATCCGCCGCAAGTATCTGCAAGAGGCGCTCTGCATCGGCCGCTCGACGTGCGAGCGGGCCGTGAACAAGCTCCGCGGCGAGGGTGGGGCGAGGAGGAGCTGCCACGAGCCGCGCCAGCGCGATGGCCGGCGCGACGCCGCGGTCGCCGGGCTCCTGGCGGAGCTGACCCGCACCGTCGTCCCCGGAACCGACCTGCGCATGGTTTATGAATTGCCGGCCAGAGCGGAGGAATCGGATATCGGGGGCCGGGAAAGCCCGCCACCGCAACACCCGAGGTCGGGATGTCTGAGGTTTGCATGACGGGGACGAATTTTGGCACGGCACTATTTACACGTCATGCGGCGGCTGCGAAGCAATGATCGCCTGGCAACGCCCCGATGCCGCCTTCGAACCAATTACGCTGCTATCGAACCGACCGCCTCCGAACCTGATGCAGCCTCGACAAAACGCCGGGACTGCGTTGTCAACAGAATTATTCGCATGGACGGCTTAAGCCCGGGAGCGCGCTCCGTTTCTCTCAGGAGCGCCGCTGGAATTGAACGAAGCGCAATTGCAGCCGCGACCGGTTCTCGAAGTCTAGGTGCCGCGACATCCCTTGCCGTTTGCCCGCCGCTCTAGCGGCTTCGGCGGATGCCGCCGCAACTCGGCTCGCCGAGGGGGCATTGCTAAATGCGCGGCGCTATGCCTGGTTCGCAGTCAGGCGAGGCAGGCTCTTTCCGGTTAATCGTAGATTTTCCGGCTCGTCGATATCCAGCTGCAATTTGCCGTCCTGAAGCGTGACTTTGACTAGCCCGCCCTTTACGAGCTTGCCGAAGAGAATCTCTTCCGCAAGCGGTTCGCCGATCAATTCCTGGATCAGCCGCGCAAGCGGGCGCGCGCCCATTTTGTCGTCGTAGCCTTTTTCCGCCAGCCATTTGGCCGCGGGCCTCGAGATTTCGAAATGAATGTTTCGGTCCATTAGCCGAGCTTCGAGCTGATGGACGAATTTTTCGACAACGCGAATAATCGTTTCCTGGCCGAGAGGCGAAAAACTGATCGTGGCATCGAGGCGATTGCGGAATTCCGGCGCGAACAGCCTTTCGATCGCGGCCCTGTCTTCGCCCTCGCGCCGACTTCGCCCGAAGCCCATGGCGGACTTGGCCTGCTCGGCCGCGCCGGCATTCGTCGTCATTATCAGAACTACGTTGTTGAAGTCGACTTTTCGACCGTTGTGGTCGGTCAGTTTGCCGTGATCCATTATCTGTAGGAGAATATTGAATACGTCCGGGTGCGCTTTTTCGATTTCATCAAGCAAGAGCACGCAATGCGGATGCTGGTCGACGCCGTCGGTCAGCAAGCCTCCCTGATCGAATCCGACATATCCAGGCGGCGCGCCGATCAAGCGCGAAACAGCATGGCGCTCCATATATTCGGACATGTCGAATCTAAGCAATTCCACGCCGAGCGTATCCGCGAGCTGGCGAGCGACCTCCGTTTTGCCGACTCCCGTCGGCCCGGCGAACAGGTAGCTGCCGATCGGCTTTTCCGGCTCCCTTATGCCCGCGCGGCTCAGCTTGATCGCGGCGGCAAGCGCGTCTATCGCCGGATCTTGGCCGAACACGACGCATTTAAGCTTGGAGTCGAGATCTTTAAGCATTTCGGCATCGGAACGAGAGACGTTTCTCGGAGGAATACGCGCCATGACCGCGACGACTTCCTCGATTTCCTTGGCTCTGATGCTCTTGCGCCTCTTCGACTCCGGACGCAGATTCTCCGCCGCCCCGGCTTCGTCGATTACATCGATCGCCTTGTCGGGCAGTCGCCTGTCATGGATATATTTGGTGGACAGCTCCACGGCGCTCCTGATGGCGTCCTCGGTGTATCTGACGTTGTGATGCTTTTCGTACTGCGGCTTGAGGCCCTTTACGATCTTGTAGGACTCGGCAGGGGTGGGTTCGGTGACATCGATCTTCTGGAATCGTCGGGAAAGCGCGCGGTCCTTTTCGAAATATCGGCGATATTCCTTGAACGTCGTCGAGCCGGCGCAGCGCAGCTTGCCGCTTTGAAGCGCCGGCTTCAGCAGGTTCGACGCGTCCATCGACCCGCCGCTCGCGGCGCCCGCGCCGACGACGGTATGGATTTCATCGATGAACAGGATTGCGTCGTCGATTTTCTCGATTTCCTCCACGACCGCCTTCAGCCGCTCTTCGAAATCGCCTCTGTACCGAGTGCCCGCCAGGAGCGCGCCCATGTCCAGGGCGTAGATCTTCGCGTCGCCGATCACGGCCGGAGCCTTCGCTTCCACGACTTGGCGAGCAATGCCTTCGATAATCGCGGTTTTTCCGACGCCGGGGTCGCCAACCAGGAGCGGATTGTTCTTGGTGCGGCGCAGCAGCACCTTGAAGCAACGCGAAACCTCGCGGCTGCGGCCGATCAAAGGGTCGATTCGGCCTCGGGCCGCCTTTTCGTTCAAATCGACGCAAAAGCTCTCGAGCGCGCTTTTCTTGCGCTTTTCGGGACGTTCCTTCGCCTTCTCCTCGCCGCTTCCGCTCGAGCCGCTGTCAGGCTGAAGCTCCTCCGCGCTGGAACTTTTCGAGACGCCGTGGGAGATGTAGCTCACGACATCGTACCGCGAAATCCCGTTGTTTTCCAGAATCATCACGGCGCTGCTATCTCGCTCCGCGAAAATCGCAACCAGAACGTTCGCGCCGGTGATAATGTCCTTGCCGGCGGACTGGACGTGTATGATGGCGCGCTGGACGACGCGGTGGAATCCGTTGGTGGGCGTGGCCGAGGGATGCTGATCGTCGACCGCGATTTCGACCTGTTCCTGGCGAAGAGACTTTTCCAGGTCCTTGCGCAGCTCGTCGAGATTCGCGCCGACCGCTCTGAGCACCCGCGCCGCGTCCTTGTCCTCGGTTAGGGCGAACAGCAAATGCTCAAGCGTTGCGTATTCGTGCCGCATGTTGTTGGCCATGGAAATGGCGGCCTGAATCGCCGACTCTAGCGACGATGAGAATTTGGGCACGGTTCGAATCTCCAATATTCGGCGGAACGATTATTCCGCCTGCATGCCATTCTTGGCGCAAGGAAGCCAGAATTCAAGAAAAATCTTCCGGCGCCGTCCGCTTCGACCGTCAAAAACTGTCTTTGCGCCTGCGAATTTCCGCGAAAGCCGCCGCGTCGGCGGCTCCCGGCATGCCAATCGCCGACTTGACGCTCTCCAGGCTAGCGCGAAGAAACGGATTCGTTTCGAATTCGAGAGACAAGGTCGTCGGCACCGTCGGAAGATTCTTGGCGCGCAATCCAGAGATTTCAGCCTCCCGACGCTTCAATTCCTCGTTTTCGGGTTCGATCGTCAAAGCGAATCGCGCGTTCGACGCGGCGTATTCGTGGCCTGAATAGATTCGAGTCTCCGGCGGCAGGCTGGCGAGTTTGGACAGGCTGCCCCACATCATTTCCGCGGTTCCCTCGAAGATTCGTCCGCAGCCGAGAGACATGAGGCTGTCGGCGGTGAACGCCGCGCCCGGGAATACGTACGCGATGTGCCCGACCGTGTGGCCGGAAACGTCGATCACCGTTCCATGAGCGCCGCCGACGGCCACCGAATCGCCTTCCGACACCGCTTCGTCGAGCGGAGGCAGGCGAGCGGCGTCGGCGGCCGCCCCGACGACTTTGGCGCCATGATGGCGCCTAAGGCTTTCGACGCCGCCGACATGATCGAAATGGTGATGGGTGATCAGGATCTTGTCGAGCTTCCAGCCGCGGCTGTCGAGCGCCGAGGCGATGGGATCGGCTTCCGGAGCATCGACTACGGCGGTCGCGCCGGTTTCCGAATCTCGCGCTATATAGGCGTAGTTGTCGGAAAGGCATGGAACTGTTACGATTTCTAGAGTCATGATCTATTCTCGGTTTACTTTCGGAATTAGGACCGGTCGAAGCATCTTTGCGCTATAGCCAGCGGATTCGCAATGTACCTCGATGTCGTGAAATTGAACGAATTCTATTTTCGGACGCGCACCGGTCGATTCGCCGGCGCGGCGCTCGGCGACCGCGTCGACAGGATCTGGTCCGACTTGACCGGCTCGACCGTGGTCGCGTTCGGATTTCCCATTCCGCTCTTATCTAGGATAAAGCCTCGCGCCGAACGAGCTATCGCGCTGATGCCGGGCCAGCAGGGCGTTGTTCCGTGGCCCGCCGGCGGCCTCAACATTTCGGTTTTGGCCGAAGAGACCGACTGGCCTCTGCACGACGCCAGCGCCGACCGGATTCTTCTGCTGCACGGGCTGGAGTCGAGCGACAATCCTGCAGCCTTGCTCGACGAGTGCTGGCGCGTGCTCGAGCCGTCCGGCCGCATGCTCGTCATCGTGCCCAACAGAGCGGGATTGTGGGCCAGGCGCGACGCCACTCCGTTCGGGCATGGCCGCCCCTATACCGCCGGCCAGCTGGAGAGCGAACTGAGCCAGCACAGATTCGAAACGGCATGGCACGGCGCCGCGCTGTTCGCGCCGCCCAGCGACAAGGGCTTCTGGCACAGGGCGGGTCCGGCATGGGAGCGGTTCGGAAGGAGTTCGCTGCTAAGCTTCGCTGGCGGGGTTGTCCTGGTGGAGGCGATCAAGAAGATTCCGGCGCCGCACAAGCCGCCGCTGACCGAAGCCGTCAAGCGGCGGCTCAGAGATTTGGAAGAAATCGCCTCTCCGGTACCCAAGCCGGTATCAGGCCGAATGCAGTGAAAATCACCCCGAGCGGGGCGAAGCGCTGCCAAAAAAAATGCCGGCGAAAATTCCGCAAAAGCGAAAAAACGGATATTATCCTTAAATTTCAAAAGGATAGTTGAATTGAGGTTCATGGACTTGCATGGTTGCGGCTGGCAAGCCACTTTGATATTACCTCGCCCGATTTTCGGCCGCGGCTCTCATGCGGCGTTCTATTTCAACGTTCCGGGCGCGCCGGAATCGCCGCCCGCTGGGCAGAAAGGGAGGAATCGTTGTCCGAGAGCGCATCAATGTCGGCCGGGATAGCCTCGCGGTATGCAACGGCGGTGTTCGAACTGTCGAAAGAGGGGGGGAGCCTCGAGTCGCTGGAAAGCGATGTATCGCACCTTAAAAGCGCGCTCGAGGACAGCGCCGACCTTCGTTCGGCGATCGCATCGCCGGTTTACTCGCGCGAGGACATGGCGAAAGCGATTCGCGCTCTGGCCGAAAAGATGGGTTTGGGACAATTCGTGGGCAACGCGCTTTCGCTCATGGCCATGCGAAGGCGCCTGTTCGTTCTTCCGCATCTGCTTGACCGGATCGAGGAGCTGATCGACGAGGACAAGGGACTCGTCAAGGCGGAAGTCGTTTCCGCCCGGGCTCTTAGCGACGATCAGATGCATCGGCTGCAGGGCAGCCTGCAGTCGGTCGCCGGCAGGGACGTGCGCGTCGAGGCGGTGGTGGATGAAGGCCTTATTGCCGGATTGATAGTCAAGCTAGGTTCGAAAATGGTGGACAGCTCCCTGAGGGCCAAGCTGTCGAAAATAGAAAATGCCATGAAAGAGGTCGGCTAAATGAGCATTCAAGCGGCGGAGATTTCCGCCATCCTGAAGAATCAGATCAAGAATTACGGTCAGGAAGCTGAAGTCGCGGAGGTCGGCCGCGTGCTGAGCGTAGGCGACGGCATCGCGCGGGTCTACGGGCTGGACAACATCCAGGCCGGGGAAATGGTCGAATTCCCCGGAGGAATCAGGGGCATGGCCCTGAACCTGGAGGTCGACAACGTCGGCATCGTAATTTTCGGCGACGATCGGAGCATTCGGGAAGGCGACACCGTCAAGCGAACCGAAGCTATCGTCGATGTTCCGGTGGGCAACGGGCTACTGGGCCGGGTCGTGGACGCGCTCGGCAACCCGATCGACAACAAGGGCCCGATCGAAGCGGAAGGCCGGGCGGTCGCCGATGTCAAGGCCCCGGGAATAATTCCGCGCCGCTCGGTTCACGAGCCGATGGCGACCGGCCTCAAATCCGTCGATGCCATGATTCCGATCGGACGAGGCCAGCGCGAACTGATCATCGGAGATCGCCAGACCGGGAAGACGGCGCTGGCGCTCGACACGATTCTTAACCAGAAATCCTACAACGACGCGGCAAAAGACGACGAATCGAAAAAGCTGTACTGCGTCTACGTGGCGGTCGGGCAAAAGCGCTCGACGGTCGCGCAGCTGGTTAAGAAGCTCGAGGAAAACGACGCCCTGGAATATTCGATAATCGTCGCGGCCACGGCTTCCGACCCGGCTCCGATGCAGTTTCTCGCGCCGTACGCGGCGACGGCCATGGCGGAGTTCTTCCGGGACAACGGGCGTCACGCGCTCATCATCTACGACGATCTGTCCAAGCAGGCGGTCGCCTATCGCCAGATGTCGCTCCTGCTGCGGCGCCCGCCGGGTCGAGAAGCCTACCCCGGCGACGTATTCTATCTTCATTCGCGGCTTCTGGAGCGGGCCGCGAAGCTCAACGAAGACAACGGATCCGGCTCTTTGACCGCGCTTCCGATCATCGAAACGCAGGCGGGCGACCTTTCCGCCTACATTCCGACCAACGTCATTTCCATTACCGACGGGCAGATTTTCCTGGAAACCGAACTATTCTACCAGGGCGTCCGCCCGGCGGTGAACACGGGCCTCAGCGTCTCGCGCGTCGGCTCGTCGGCTCAAACCGGCGCGATGAAATCCGTCGCCGGAACAGTCAAGCTCGAGCTGGCGCAATACAGGGAGATGGCGGCGTTCGCGCAATTCGGCTCCGACCTCGACGCCGCGACGCAGCGCCTCCTGAATCGCGGAGCGAGGCTAACCGAGCTGATGAAGCAGCCTCAGTACTCGCCCCTGACGAACGCGGAAATCGTGTGCGTGATTTTTTCGGGCACCCAGGGCTATCTCGACGCCATTCCGGTCGGCGACGTCGTCAGGTTCGAACAGGGGCTTGTTCAGCACCTTAGGGACAATTGCGCGGACCTGCTCGCCGACATCACGTCCAACGACCGCAAGGTCGACGATGAACTCCGGGGCAAGATAAGGGCGGCGATCGATCCGTACGCGAAGAATTTCGCGTGAGTCGGGGCGAAAGGACGAGATAGATGCCTAGCCTCAAGGACCTGAAGAATCGTATCGAAAGCGTCAAGTCCACGCGCAAGATCACGAAGGCGATGCAGATGGTCGCCGCGGCGAAGCTGCGGCGGGCGCAGGAATCCGCCGTAAGCGCCCGGCCCTACGCGGAGCAGATGCAATCCGTGCTCGGCAATCTCGCATCGTCGGCGGCGGACTCCGCCTCGGCCCCTAAGCTGCTGTCCGGCACCGGCGCGGACGATGTCCATTTGCTGATCGCGGCGACATCCGAAAGGGGGCTTTGCGGCGGGTTCAATTCCTCGATAGTGCGACTGGTTCGCGCCGAGGCGAACAGGCTTACGGAAAGCGGCAAGACCGTCAAGATCCTGACCATCGGCAAGAAGGGGCGCGAGCAGCTGAAGCGAGATTTCGCCGGCGCCATGGTCGGCCACGTCGACCTGTCGGGCCACCGGCGCATCGGGTATCAAAATGCCCGCGACATCGCGGACGATGTTCTAAATCGCTTCGAAGGCGGCGAGTTCGACGTAGCGACGATTTACTTCAGCCGGTTCAAGTCCGTGATTTCGCAGGAGCCGTCGGCGCAGAGGCTGGTTCCCGCTTCCGTAGATCCGAGCGCGGAAGGCGAACGGAATTTCTACGAATACGAGCCCGGCGAGAATGAAATCCTCGCCGAGCTGCTTCCCCGCGCGCTCGCGACGCAGATTTTTACGGCGCTTCTCGAGAACGCCGCCTCGGAGCAGGGCGCGCGCATGACCGCGATGGACAACGCGACGAGGAATGCGGGCGATATGATCGACAAGCTGACGATAATCTACAACCGTTCGCGCCAGGCGGCTATCACCAAAGAGCTAATTGAAATAATTTCGGGTGCCGAGGCACTCTGAGCAACCGGAGATAAAAATGGCTGAAAGCAAGGCAAGCGGCGTAGTTACGCAGGTCATCGGCGCCGTCGTGGACGTGCGATTCGGCGAGCACCTTCCGCAAATCCTGAATGCGCTTGAAACCGAGAACAACGGTAGGCGCCTGGTTCTGGAGGTCGCGCAGCATCTAGGCGAAAACACCGTGCGTACGATCGCGATGGACTCCAGCGAAGGCCTGGTGCGCGGGCAGGCCGTAGCCGATACCGGCGGGCCGATAACGGTTCCGGTCGGCGACGGCACGCTCGGGCGGATTATGAACGTCGTCGGCGAATCGGTCGACGAGAAGGGACCGGTCGAATCTTCCGAATTCAAATCCATCCACCAGCCGGCTCCCGAGTATTCGGAACAGGCGACGGAAACGGAAGTCCTGGTGACCGGCATCAAGGTAATCGACCTTCTCGCCCCGTATTCCAAAGGCGGCAAGGTCGGGCTCTTCGGCGGCGCGGGCGTCGGAAAGACCGTGCTGATCCAGGAATTGATCAACAATATCGCGAAAGTGCATTCCGGGTTTTCGGTGTTCGCGGGCGTCGGAGAACGCACTCGCGAAGGAAACGACCTGTACCACGAGTTTATCGATTCGGGAGTTATCGACATCAACGACTTGCAAAAGTCGAAGGTTGCGCTGGTCTTCGGCCAGATGAACGAGCCGCCCGGCGCGCGCGCGCGCGTCGGGCTTACGGGCCTGACCCTCGCGGAGCAGTTCCGCGACCAATCGGGTACCGATGTGCTCTTCTTCGTCGACAATATTTTTCGGTTCACTCAGGCGGGGTCGGAAGTTTCCGCGCTTCTCGGGCGCATACCTTCGGCGGTCGGCTACCAGCCGACGCTCGCCACCGACATGGGCGCTCTGCAGGAGCGCATCACGTCGACCAGGGCGGGATCGATTACTTCGGTCCAAGCGATCTATGTTCCCGCGGACGACCTTACCGACCCTGCGCCCGCCACGTCCTTCGCGCACTTGGATGCGACGACAGTGCTTTCGCGCGCGATTTCGGAACTAGGCATTTACCCGGCGGTGGATCCTCTTGATTCTTCGTCGAGGATTCTCGATCCGGCCGTCGTGGGCGCAGAGCACTACCAGGTCGCTCGGGACGTTCAGGGCATATTGCAGAGATACAAATCGCTGCAGGACATAATCGCGATTCTCGGGATGGACGAACTTTCCGAGGAAGACAAGATCACGGTTTCAAGGGCGCGCAAGATTCAGAGATTTCTGTCGCAGCCTTTCGATGTCGCGCAAGTGTTCACGGGTTCTCCCGGCGTCCAGGTGCCGCTGGAAGTGACTATCGACAGCTTCAGGCGCGTCGTCGCCGGCGAATTCGACCAGCTTCCCGAAGCTGCGTTCTACATGGTCGGCGGCATTGACGAAGTGGTGGCCAAAGCCGGCAGGCTCGCCGCCGAAGCCGCTTGAGCGCGGAATAGCCCAAGATGGCGAGCAGCATGCGATTCGAACTCGTTACGCCGGAGAAGAGCCTGGCGTCCGTTCTGGCCGATGCGGTCGATATTCCGGGAGCCGAAGGCGAAATGACGGCGATGCCGGACCACGCATCGGTTCTAACGACCCTTCGCCCCGGCTTTCTCAAGGTGCGGGCGGACGGGTCGAAGGCGGAATACATGGTAACGGGCGGATTCGTGGAAATCACCGATTCGAGCGTAACGGTTTTAGCCGAAACGGTCGTGCCGGCGGAGGATGCCACCCGGGAGCAGGTCGCCCGGTTTGCCGAGGCGGCCGAAACCGAGGTTGCCAATTCGTCCGGGTCGGACAGGGATCTAGCGGAAAAGAGGCTCGGCGAATTCCGCGCTCTGCAGTCCGCCCTGCCTCGCTAGCGGCATCTGCGGCTGAATCGACCGCAAACTGGGCCTGGGCGGCCAAGGCGTTTGCATTTTCGAAGCCGAGCCGGGCCTCCCCGCTGATCCGGTCGCCGAATCGATTTTTCGCCGTAGCGTCGAGCATGGCTCGGCATAGCGGAATTCCTTCGCCGAGCATTGCCGGCGGGCAAGTTCGCGAAACGCATGTTCTAATAATGTTTCATGTGAAGCATTGCGGGAATATTATTCGGATCCGGTTGGAGAGACTTGAACCGCATTCGCGGAAACCTGGAATTTCGTAAACGGCCGCAATTCGCTCCAGTCGCGCGGCGCGGCGAATCCCTGCGCCGCAAGACATTCCCCCGAGGCGCGGGCAATCAAATTATCCGTGCGCAGTACTGGCCCACTCGAGTCGGCAGGGCAGGCCGACCTTCCTTGGAATCGCGGCTGCGGCCGCGCTGAACTTCGCCGGCGCAATTGTCAAAGAGATCTTGCGTACAGCCCCGAATAAATTTGCTTAAGCGTGCGGCTGTCGAACAGCGACGAGACCGATGTGCCCTGGGAAATGTTTCTGATCGCTCTAGTCAAAAGCGGAGCTGTCGGAAGTATGCGAATCTTTTCCATCGCGAGCGTGGACTTCGTAGGCTGGATCGAATCGGTGATCACAAGGCTCTTTAATTTGGATTTGGAGATACGGAATTCGGCATCGTTGGAAAGCACGCCGTGCGTGATATAGGCGTGGACTTCCCTCGCGCCGCGCAGAAGAAGAAGTTCGGCCGCTTTGCACAGCGTGCCGGCGGTATCGCAAATGTCGTCGACAATTACGCAGATCCGGTCGTTTACATCGCCGATGACCGTCATATCCGTTACTTCTCCCGCAATCGCGCGTCGCTTGTCGACAACCGCCAGGCCAACCTTGAGCCGCTGCGCGAGTTCTCGCGCCCGCTCGACCCCGCCGACATCGGGCGACACGACGGTAAGCGAATCCAGATTCTCGTTGAACAAATGATGCACGTCCAGCGCGAAAAGCGGCGACGCGTAAAGGTTGTCAACCGGAATGTCGAAAAAACCCTGAATCTGCGCAGAATGCAGATCCATCGTCAGAATTCGGGAAATGCCGGCTCCTACGAGCATGTTTGCGACGAGCTTCGCCGATACCGGCGTCCTCGCCTTCGTTCTCCGGTCCTGCCTCGCGTAGCCGAAGTACGGTATGACTGCCGTTATTCTCGCCGCCGACGATCGTCGAAGCGCATCGGCGATGATCAAAATCTCCATCAGATGGTCGTTTGCCGGCTTGGACGTGGGTTGGATGATGAACATGTCCTCGCCGCGAACATTTTCGTAGACTTCGACGTAGACTTCCTGATCGTTGAACCGCTCAACCCGCGCATTGACGAGGTTGACTTCCTCGGTCAAGTGGTCCGACATCGTCTGGGCGATTTCCAGCGAAAGCGCTCGGTTGGCATTACCGGATATCAATTTCATTTCGACTCTGGACTTCATTGGCAAATCCTCGAAAGGCGTTTGATTTGCTTCAGGAGGGACGGTAGGCGAGTTTCGCGGTTCATTATCATCTTGCCACGGTTATTTACATATGCGATTTGCTTGCTTCCAGCTGGAATGACCGAACTTCTTGCCGCCGTGAATTTTCGGAAATCCCGACGCTAATAATCGCCGCGGCCCACAAGGGAAAGATCGACAATGGCAAGCATCGACTATTTTTTTTCCGTACTGTCGCCATTCGCATATCTTGCAGGCGACGAACTGGAAGGAATTGCGAGAAAGCACGGCGCATCGATTCACTACAGGCCCTTCGATATTCTGTACTTGTTCACCAAAACCGGCGGCACCGCGCCCAAGGATCGCCACAAATCCCGGCAGGCCTATAGATTGCAGGAACTGAGCCGCGTCGCGAAGTTCAAGGGCATGCCGATCAATACGACTCCGGCTCACTGGCCGACCGACCCGGTTCCGGCTTCCTGCGCGATCTACCGGGCGGCAGCCGAAGGCGGCGATATTGGAAGGCTTGCGCAGACGATACTTCGCGCATGCTGGGCCGATGAACTCGACATCGCGGAGGCGGAGGTGATTGGGAACTGCCTGGAGCAAGCCGGGTTCCCCAAAAGTCTTGGATGCGATGCCGGGAAAGAATTCGAGCGGCTCTTTTTGCAAAACACTGCGAATGCCGAGGAAAAGGGCGTATTCGGCTCGCCTACCTATGTCGTCGATGATCAGGTTTTTTGGGGGCAGGACAGGCTTCCCTATCTCGATGCGTGGCTGAGCGGAGACTTGTAGCTCGCGCGGTTTTGGAATCGCGATTCGCCGCAAGCCCCCAGCGAAGGCCTAGCCGCCCGCCAAGATATCGGCGAACCTGTCGATTTCGCGATCGGTTGTCGACCAGTTGCAGACGAGTCTCGCCGACAGCGATTCGTCGCCATCCCCTTCAATGCATTGGCTAAAGGGCCACAAATAGTACTTGGCGCCCTCCCGAGCGGCGATTCGATGCAGTTTTCTTGGCCAGGAAGCAAAAACCATGTTGGCATCGACCGGATGAAGCAATCGGATTCCGGATATCGAGCCTAGAGCATTCGCCAGGCGGTCGGCAGCGAGATTTGCGCGTTCCGCCAGCTTCAGCCAAAGATCTCCTTCAAGATAGGCGTTCATCTGCGCCGACAGGAATCTGTGCTTTGATAGCAGGTGCCCGGACCTTTTGCGCCTTAGCTCGAATTCCCAAGCGCGCTCGTCATCGAAAATCACGACGGCTTCAACGCCTACAAGACCGTTTTTCGTACCGCCGAACGAAAGAATGTCGATGCCGGCCTTCCATGAAAGATCCGCGGGCTTGCACTCCAGCCGAACGACGGCATTTGCGAATCTTGCACCGTCCATATGGCAAGGCAGGCCGTGCCTTTTGGCGATCGAAGCCAATTCCGCGGTTTCCGCGCACGTGTACACGGCGCCGTTTTCCGTAGCGTTAGTGATCGAAAGAGGTCCCTTTTGAACATTGTGCACGCCGACCAGAGCCGTCGCTTCAATGGCGCTTTCAAGATTCGCGGGATCGATTTTGGCATGCGCTCCGTCGAGCAGCACCAATTTCGCGCCGCCGGTAAAGAATTCCGGACCGCCGCATTCGTCCTCTTCCACATGCGAATGGCGATGGCAGTAGATGGCCGACCAGGGCTGGCTTAGGCAAGCTAGGCTCAATGAATTCGCGGCCGTGCCCGTTGCAACCAGATAGACAGCTGCGCTCGGCGCCTCGAAAACTTCGCGAAACCTGCCAGCGACGGCTTCCATCAAGGCATCCGATCCGTAGGAGCCGGCGTAGCCTGCGTTCGCCTTCGCCAATGCGTCGACCGCCTCCGGAGCCGCAGGGCCCGCATTGTCGGATGCAAAATTCAAGCTATCGATCCTTTACGATGAAATTGCGCAAATCGTCTTCGTGAACGAACTCTTCCGAAACGTGATTTCCCGAGATGGATTTCCCCGCTTCGCTGACGCTGCGCGGGTCGCCCGACACCAGCGGATGCCATTCATAGAGAGGCTTGCCCTCCCTCAAGAGCCGGTAGGCGCAGGTCTTGGGCATCCAATCCAGGTTTTCATCGACGCTTTCGGGCGTAAGCTTTATGCAGTTGGGTACAAGTTCCGTCCGTCGTTCGTAGTTCTTGCAGCGGCAGGATTCGGAATCGAAATTTCGGCAGGTCACTGACGTATAGTACAATTCCGAATCATCCTCGTCTTGAAACTTCAGCACGCAGCAGCGGCCGCATCCGTCGCAGACGGCTTCCCATTCGGCATCGTTCAGATCGTCGAGTCCGAAGCGCTCCCAGAATCTTTCCCGAAGGTCGCCGGTCACAGATTCGGAGACCTTCGACGAGCCGCGGATTGATTTCCGTCCAAGCCGGCCGATCCCGAAACAGCGGGTGCGGCATCGCGGCTGGCCGCAGGGTTGATTTCCATGGAGGATGTCAATTCGTTGCTCCGGCTGATTCGAGTATGTCAAGCGTCCTTTCGCAGTCGTTTTTCATCTGATCGACCAATTCGTCGGCTGACTTGAATTTTAGCTCTTCCCTTTGGAATTCGACAAGTTCCACGGAGACAAGCTCACCATAGAGGCAGTTTGAAAAATCGAAAAGAAAAATTTCCAGCAACGGCGTACTTTCGCCGAAGGTTGGTCGAATTCCAATTGATGCCGAGCCTCGGTAGCGACCTGCGAAGGGACCGGTGCGCACGTTGGCCAGCGCCGCGTAGACTCCGAATTTCGGCGGATGCAGTCCCGCAATGCTGATATTTAGCGTCGGAAAACCCAAATGCCGGCCTCTTTGGTCGCCTTTTTCAACGCGTCCTTCGATGCTGTACCGACGTCCTAGCATTCTCGATGCGTCCCGCATGCGTCCCTCCGCCAGCGCCTTCCGAATTGCCGACGACGAGCATTTGCCGTTCCTATCCGAAAGCTCCGGGGCAACGGTAACTTCGAAACCGCAAAGTCTCCCGGAGGCTGCAAGCGTTTCCACGCTTCCGCATCGACGGTGTCCGTAGCGAAAATCCGATCCCACGACGACATGCGCCAAATGCAGTTTTTGCCTTAGAACGGAATCCGCGAAGTCCTCGGCTGAAAGAGAGGCCAAAGCGGAATTGAACGTCATCTCGAAAAGGAGATCGACATCCAATTCACGAAGGCGCGCAATCCGCGATTCGCTGCCCATTAGCCTGAATGGCGCCGCTTCCGGCGCGAAAAATTCTCTCGGATGGGGTTCGAAAGTTACGATTCCCGAAGGCCTGCCTTCCTTACGGGCGATCTCCTGCGCGAGGCGTATTACGGACTCGTGGCCTAGATGCAGGCCATCGAAATTGCCGATCGCCGCAACTGCTTCCGTCTCGCCGTCGCCGGGGCTCTGGCTATTCCTGAAAATGCGCATTTGCGCTTTCGGAGAGTCTAATTCGCGGTCGGAGCTATTACGCGAGCGTCGCCCTTGATGACGGTTTTTTCGCCTATTTTCGCCACGCAGTCCAAATTGACGCGATTCCTGTCCACATTGATTCCCGATACGCATACTTCTGCAATGACTTCGTCGCCTGGACGAACCGGTGCCAGAAAGGTCAAATTCTGACTTAGGTATATTGTTCCGTAGCCAGGAAGCCTTTCTCCGATCAATCCGGAAAAAAGGCTTGCTGTAAGCATGCCGTGGAGGATTCTTTCGCCGAAAATGGTACCCTTCGCCGCTTCGTCGGAAAAGTGAAGCGGGTTGCGATCTTCGGATAATTCGCCGAACATCTCCAGATCGCGGTCTCCAAATGTCTTTGCGATGCGGCTGCGCATGCCGACTCGCAAATCTTCCAGCAAAATTGATCCCGTGCCCTCGACGATGATTCTGTTCATGGCCTACCTCCATTTTCGCGCCTTTTTGCCCACGGCATCGGGACTGTCAAGCCTTGGTATCCAAGACGATCGAGACGGAAAATCCAGACGAAACTGCAACTGCTCGCCCTTTCTCGGGCGCGTGCGGGGCATAATGCATCTTGATCTTATCGGCGGCTTTGGCGGCGAACCTAGTTCGGAAGCGTCCGAACGCCTTAGTCCCGACCTCGATCATTCGGAACTTCCTCTTGCTTGCATTGTTCGTGAAGCTGCCATCCGGGTCGCGCAGTAAGCACGGAACGAATTCCTCTTGCTTGAGGGGCGCTCGCCTAGGTTGCGCGCGTGGGACTTCGCGATTCGCCTCAGTTTTCCTCTCGTGCGCGGCGGAAATTCGGGCGGCGACCCGCCGCCCTCGGTCAGGATGGTCCGGCATCGCTTGCGCGCGAATTGGCGCACGGCCTCTGCCAAGATTACGGCCGCGTTGAAAGTAACCTGTTGGAAGGGGCCTCGCGCGAAATTTTTGATCACGCGCGCGGCGGAAACCGTTGGCCTTGATTGTGAAGGCAGACTAGACCGTGCCAACCAAATCCTTCACGGAATCGGCGTATTAAAAGACCTGGATTGCGACGCGGCATGCCTTCAAGACCTGGAGGACGGTCTTGGCCGGGTTCAGCTCCGGGCCTTAAAGCGGCGGGCGCGGCGGCGCGGCGCTCGCCGGGGTTTCGAGCGCCTCGGAGCGGCGCAGGCAGGATCGCGCCGGAAAAATCCCCCGACAGCGGGACTCAATCCTATTCGCGGCGAGCAACCCAAAGGACCGCAAGAAACTTGCCGCCATGAGATATCCGCGCTCGCCCGGTTTCCGGGACTTGCACTCCGAAGCCGGCTAGTCTGTCGGGGCATCGATGTGCATCCGGTTGGCCCGACTGCCCGAGTTCCGGGGCGGGAGTTTCGGCGAATGCTTGAACGCTAAGCCGAGGAGTCCGACCCGCGCCCCTT
>Ga0209020_1001392_pt1 | contig 24535 bp, 26 predicted proteins | sample PinacodermBB_FD_187298 | JGI IMG/M metagenome (GOLD analysis project Ga0209020, IMG submission 187298) | Host-associated microbial community of the marine sponge Aplysina aerophoba from Gulf of Piran - sponge pinacoderm, lysed by bead... | ecosystem: Host-associated > Porifera > Sponge >... | reverse complement strand
TCCCGATCCACACGCTCAGAACCCTGCATACCCCCAAGATCCCACACCCCGCACCAAAACGCGAGCCTTTCCACCCCGAATTACTCACCAGTCTCCTAGCCTCAGGTACAGGGCATCGGCCCGGGTATCGACTCGGAGTCTCACAGTTCACCTCGCGTCGCACGGTCGAAGAACACGGTCACCGCCCGCCACGGATCCGAGGTGACGTTCAGCGCCACTCGCAGCACTCGATTGCCGCGCTCGGCGATGGGTAGGTAGGAGCCCTCAACCTCTTCATCGTAGGGATCTCGGTTCGGTAGCGCGGGCGCCTCCACGGTCCGCTGCACCCAGGCGACCGATACGCCCCGCTCCGCCATGGTGTGCCGGGCGTGCGCGGTGAGTATCCACTCCATCTCGGTGAGTCATCGCCGCCGCACCGCGCACTCATGCGGGCACTATGGCGTTGGATGTGGTGGAGGGACTGGGCGAGGGTCAAGGCGACCTGAGGGGCTTGCGTTGGTCGGAAGTCGGTTTGGGTAGGACGGTGGCGGGGATCAGGGGACTGGCGAGGATCTCGCCGACGAGGGCGGCGGCGAACTGGACGTCTTCGACGGCGAACCCATCGAGTCATCACGACTGGCGAGGACCTCGCCGACGAGCGCGGCGGCGAGGGTTACTTCAATGGTGTGTTCGAGGATGGCGAGGAGGCGGAGGGGTTCGCCGCTCTGGGTCCAGCGAGTGGGTCGGACTTCGTCGAGGGGCTGGACGTGCGGCCCTTGCGCGTCTTCATGCGGTAGCCGAGCCAGGAGTTGATGACCTTCAGGCCAGATACCTCGAAGTTCCATTCAGGATCCGCACCTTCTCGACCTGCTGCCACTTTCCGTCCAGAGCGAGCAGCGCCCCGATCTCGAAGAACCCCGTGGTGATGTCGAACGACCGCGCCACGTCGGTCCACTGGCGCAGATACTCCAGCACCGTCCACCCCGAGATGCTGTTGTCGACGATGAACAACTCACCGCCACCCGGATCGGTCACACCACGAGCCGTACCGCCGCCGTGCGACACGGCGAGCGAATCGAAGCTGTGTGACTCTTGTCGAGCGAGAGGATGGGGCGGGCACCGGGCTGGAAGTAGTAGTGCCTTATGATGTATTATCATGCATATACAGATTCCTCTCGATTCCGAACAGCACGCGCTTGTGAAGCACAGGGCGACCGAGTCGGGCATCAGCATGGCTGAGTACATCCGCCGTCTCGTTGAGCGCGACCTGCAGCAGGCCGGCCCTCGCACCGACATCTCCGATGTCGCCAGGGTGTCCCACTCGTCGGCCTGGGTGACCTGGAGCACGCGCACCCCCTCGCACCGACATCTCCGATGTCGCCGGCATTGGGGACTCCGGCGGCGGCGACATCGCCGTCAACCGCAAGGGGGCCATGGCCGAGACGATCTCCTTCGACCGGACTACCCGATCTACCGGTTCGGCCGCGACCGCCGCCAAGCCTTCACCGTCCACACACAGGCCATTCCACGGCCGAACGAACTTGGCTCTACAGGAGTCGGCGCTCCAGTCAGGCGCGAAGAACCCGGTGGCGGTGTCTGGGGGAGTCGGTGTCGAGAGTGGGCGACCTCGTATTCGAGGCTGGTAGGGTTGTTGACGTGACGGATGTCGCCGACGCGAAGGTGCGAGCGTGCGGATCCTCGAGCATCGCCGCTGAGGATCGAGCGGTGATGCTCGCGATGCTTGCGGGCGACGACCTGGTTGATCTCTTCCGGCAGATCGTGACCGATGACTTCGGTTCCGCCGCAGCCTTGGAGAGCTTCGGCAATGATCCGGCCCCGGGTGTCGAGGACTCGCGCGCGGACTTGTCGGGCCTGGACATCTAGCCCGTCCAACGGTGCTCATCTGCGACCAGTACCTGGCCATCCGCGCTCTGGCGGGTGCTCTTCCCGAGGAGTTGGAGGGTCAGCACTTGGCGATGGCGTCGTCACACTCCGCGTCGCGGCGGGGTAGCGCTCAGGGAAGCGGGTGGCGCGGTGGCGGTGGCACAACAGGGCCGAACGTTGAAGTAGGCTGGCATCCCGTGACGAAGCACATCTTCGTGACGGGCGGTGTGGCGAGTTCGCTGGGCAAGGGTCTGACGGCCTCTTCGCTGGGTGCACTTCTGAAAGCCCGTGGCCTGCGCGTGACCATGCAGAAGCTGGATCCGTACATCAATGTGGACCCGGGCACCATGAATCCCTTCGAGCACGGAGAGGTGTTCGTCACCATCGACGGTGGCGAGACCGACCTGGATCTCGGCCACTACGAGCGGTTCATCGACGAGAACCTCACCCAGGAGTCCAACGCCACCACCGGCGGGATCTACTCGGCGGTGCTGGAGGCCGAGCGGCGCGGCGACTACCTCGGCGGCACCGTGCAGGTCATCCCCCACATCACCGACGAGATCAAGCGGCGGATCCTTGGCGTGGCCCGCCCCGACGTGGACGTGGCCATCACCGAGATCGGCGGCACCGTCGGCGACATCGAGATCCTGCCGTTCCTGGAGGCCATCCGCCAGTTCCGCCTCGACGTTGGCCGGCGCAACGTGTGCTACGTGCACGTCACTCTGGTGCCGCTCATCGGCCCAACCGGCGAGCACAAGACCAAGCCCACCCAGCACTCGGTCACCGAGTTGCGCAGCCGCGGCATCCAGCCCGACGTGATCGTCTGCCGCAGCGACACTCCCATCTCCGACGACCTGAAGCGCAAGATCTCCAACCTCTGCGACGTGCCCATCTCCGCGGTGGTGAACGCCGCCGACGCCGGCAGCATCTACGACCTGCCGCTGATCCTGCACGACGAGAACCTCGACGCGGTCGTGGGTGACCTGCTCGGCTTCGACAGCGAGCCCGACCTGAGCAGCTGGCAGCTTCTCAGCGAGCGCACCCACAATGCCACCGGCGTGGTGCGAATCGGGTTGGTCGGCAAGTACGTGCGCCTCATCGACGCTTACCTGTCGGTGGCCGAGGCGCTGCGTCACGCCGCCTGCTCCCGAGGGGCCAAGGTGGAGATCGATTGGATCCCCGCCGAGGAGGTGGAGGGTCTGCTCACCTCGCGCCGCCTCGAGGACCTGGAGGGCATCGTCATCCCCGGCGGGTTCGGCTCGCGGGGCATCGAGGGCAAGATCGCGGCGGCCTCCTACGCCCGGGAGCGGGGCATCCCCTGCCTGGGGCTGTGCCTGGGCATGCAGGTCATGACCGTGGAGTTCGCTCGCAACGTGCTGGGGCTGGCCGGGGCGCACTCCACCGAGTTCGATTCCCGCACGCCGCATCCGGTGATCTGCCTCATGGAGGAGCAGCGCAAGGTCACACACAAGGGCGGCACCATGCGCCTGGGCTCGTATGTGGCGAAGCTGCGCCCCGGTAGCCAGGTGGCCGAGATGTACGGCAGCGAGGTTGTGTCCGAGCGCCACCGGCACCGCTACGAGTTCAATCCCGCCTACCGGGAGCAGGTGGAATCGGCCGGACTCGTCTGCTCGGGTGTGTCGCCCGACGGTTTGCTGGTTGAGTTCGTGGAGTTGGAGGGGCATCCGTTCTGGGTCGGCACCCAGGCACACCCCGAGTTCCAGAGCCGCCCCAACCGCCCGGCTCCGCTGTTCGCCGCCCTCATGGACGCGGCCCTGGACCGGGTCGAGGGCCGCAACCCGCGCCTGCAGTTCAGCGGTGACGCGGCGGTGGCGGTGGAGGTGGTGTGAGCCCCCCGGGGCTGCCGGTCGAAGCCGACGAGTTCCTGGACTGGCTGGTCCTCAGCAAGGGCCGCGCCGCCAACACCATCGACGCCTACCGCCGTGATCTGGTCGACTACCTGGCCTTCGGCACCGACTGCGGCTGGGATCACCGTGATGTGACCTCCGCCGGGGTGCTGGCCTGGGTGCGGGCGCGCCTGGGGGCGGGTCTGGCGGCCTCAACGGTGAAGCGGGGACTCACCACGGTGCGCACCTTCCACCGCTGGCTGGTGCTGGAGGAGCTCCGGCCCGACGACCCGACGGCCACGGTGGAGATGCCGCGGGTGCCCCGCGGGCTGCCGAAGGCGCTGAGCACCGAGGAGGCGGCGGCACTGGTGGCCGCACCACGCAGCGAGAAGGCTGCGGCGCGCCGCGGCCGGTCCGCCAGGAGGGCCCGACCGGAAGACTCCGACGGACCCGCACGGCGCCAGGAGGCTGTGGCGCGCCGGGACAGCGCCATTCTCGAGACCCTCTACGGCACAGGGGTGCGCGTGTCGGAGTTGGTGGGGCTCTCCCTCGGCGACATCGACCTGTCCTCGGCGGCGATGCGTGTCCTCGGCAAGGGCTCCAAGGAGCGGATCCTGCCGCTGGGCCGCCTGGCCGCCGCCGCGCTGGATGAGTGGTTGCAGGGGCCCGGTCGGGGCGCGATGGAGCCGGAACGCTGGGCCTCCCGCTCCGACAGCGAGGCGGTGTTCCTGAACCTGCGCGGCGGCCGTCTCAGCCGCCAAGGGGTGCATCAGATCGTGCGGCAGCACGGGGTGGACGCGGAGATCTCGGCGGCGTTGACGCCGCACGTGCTGCGCCACAGCTTCGCCACCCACCTGCTGGACAACGGCGCGGACATCCGCGTGGTGCAGGAGTTGCTGGGCCACGCCAAGGTCACGACCACCCAGATCTACACGTCGGTGTCACGCGAGCGGCTGTTCCGCGTCTACGCCGACGCCCACCCCCGGGCCCACCTCGGCACCCCGGCGCCCTACTGAGCGGCGCTCAGTGGCGGGGTAGGAACCCCATTGCCTCCCGGACCCGGCCCATCGTGGCCGAGGCGATCTCACCGGCGGCCCCGGCCCCGGCCGCCAGCGCCCGCCGGGTCTGTTCGGGATCGGCGCTCAACTCGGCGAATCGCCGGTGGATCGGCGCCAACAACTCCACGACCGCCTCGGCGCAGTCGTTCTTCAGCGGGCCGTAACGGTCATAGGCGGCGGCGACCTCCTGCGGGCTGCGCCCCGTGGCGGCCCCCAGTATCTCCAGGAGGTTCGACACGCCGGGCTTGGACTCCCTGTCGAAGCGCACCTCCGCCTCGCTGTCGGTGACCGCCCGGCGGATCTTGCGGCGCACCACATCGGGGTCGTCCAGCAGCCAGATGGTGCCCGGGGCGTCGCCGGCGGACTTCGACATCTTGCGGGTGGGCTCCTGCAGGTCCATCACCCGGGCTCCTGCGGGCGGGATGCGGTGCTCGGGGACCACCAGAACCTCGCCGTAGCGGGCATTGAACCGCTGCGTGACGTCGCGGGTCAGCTCGATGTGCTGGCGCTGGTCGTCGCCCACCGGCACCACGTCGGTGTCGTACAGCACGATGTCGGCGGCCTGCAGCACCGGGTAGGTGAACAGTCCCGCGCAGACGAAGTCCATGTCGGCGGACTTGTCCTTGAACTGGTGCATGCGCCGCAGCTCGCCGAATCCGGCGGTGCACTCCAGTACCCACGCCAGTTGCGTGTGCTCCGGTACGTGGCTCTGGACGAACAACACGCAGATGTCGGGGTCGAGCCCCGCCGCCATGAGCATCTGCGCCAGGCGCAGGGTGGCCTCCTGCAATTCCCCGGGATCCTGCGGCACCGTCACGGCGTGCAGGTCGACGATGGGGTGGAACGACTCGTGGGTGTCCTGATCGGCCACCCAGTTCTGCAGCGCGCCGAGGAGGTTGCCGAGGTGAACGTCGCCGCTGGGCTGGATGCCCGAAAGGATGCGCTGCACGCCGGAAGGTTAACCCCGTTGTCGGGTTCGGAGGCCCGGCCGACCCCTCCGTCACTCCGACCTCGCCTCGAGTCCCCGAGGTTGCGAGCGCGCCGGTCCCCAGTGCGGAGGGCTCGGAGTTCTATGCTCCAAGTATGGCTGTGATGGTGCGAACCGCACGGTTCGAGGGGCCTGTCGAGTTGCTGATGCACCTCATCCTGCGCCACGAGATCGACGTGTGCGACATCTCGCTGGCAACCCTGGTGCAGGACTTTCTCGACGAGGTGGCCCGGCTGGAGTCCCTCGACCTGGAGTCCGCCAGCGAGTTCCTGCTCACCGCGGCCACCCTCGTGGACCTGAAGAGCCGCCGGCTGCTGCCCGAGCCCCCCACCGAGGGCATCGACGAGGAGGCCGACCTGCTCGAGGGCCGCGACCGGCTACTGGCGCGCATGCTGGAATGCGAGACTTTTCGCCGCGCCGGCGCCGCTCTGGAGCAGATCGCGGAGGCGGCGGCGCTGTCCTCGCCGCGCACCGTGGGTCCCGAGCCTCGCTACCTCAACCTGCTGCCCAACCTGCTCGCCGAGGTGGAGCCCTCCGACGTGGCGGCCGCCTGCGTCCGGGCCCTACGGGCGACGGAGCCGCCGCCGGTGGACCTCTCGCACATGGCGCGGGAGACGCTGCAGGTGAGCGACGTCGTGGCCGACCTGGTACTGCGGCTACCGTCCCGCCGCTGCACCACGTTCGGCGAGTTGACACGCACCCTGCCCGGGCGTCGAGAGGTGGTTGTGCACTTCCTGGCGCTGCTCGAACTCTTCAAGCAGAACAGGGTGGAACTCCACCAGGACGGTCCCCTGGGGCGCATCGTGGTGGAGTGGCGCGAGCAGGCGGTGATGCCGGTCCTGGCCGTTCCGGAACCCGTCGCCTGATGGACGCCGAGCGCCGCCGGGCGCTTGAGGCGGTGCTGATGGTCGCCACCGAGCCGGTTGCGCCGCAACTCCTGGCACAACTGCTGGAAATCTCGGTGACCGGCGTCGAAGACGCCCTCGCCGATTTGGCCAGGTCGTGCGAGGGGCGCGGATTCGTGCTGGAGCGGGTCGCGGGTGGTTGCCGGTTCGCCAGCCACCCCGACTGTGCGCCGTACGTGGAGCGTTTCGTGCTGGCCCGCGAGCCTTCCCGGCTGTCGGGCGCGGCGTTGGAGACCCTGGGAATCGTCGCCTACAAGCAGCCGGTCTCGCGGGGCCAGATCGCTGCCATCCGCGGCGTGAACGTCGAAGGGGTGTTGCGTACCCTGCAGCGCCGGGGCCTCGTCGAGGCGGTTTCCCGCGACCCCGGTCCGGGCAATGCGGTGCTCTTCGGGACCACGGGCCTGTTCCTGGAGACCCTGGGCCTGGACTCGCCGGCGGACCTGCCGCCGCTGGGCGACTTCGTTCCCGAGGCCGAGGTCACCGAGTCGTTCGACGCCTCATTGCGTAGCGGAGAGCGCCCCGGGCGCGCCCGGGCACCAACGGAGCCACCGGGGAGCGACCCACCGGAGGAGCCACCGGCGCCCGACCGGCCGGCGTGAGCGAACCCGGGCCACCGGGGAGCGGCGAGCGGCTGCAGAAGGTCCTGGCGGCGGCGGGGGTCGCCAGTCGCCGCCACGTTGAGGAGATGGTGCTGGACGGGCGCATCCTCATCAACGGTCGGCCGGCACGCATCGGCCAGCGCGTGCGGGCCGACGTCGACGTCGTCGAGGTGGACGGCGCGGTGATCTCCCTGCGCAGCGACCTGGTCCACTACCTGCTGAACAAGGCCGCCGGAGTGGTGAGCACCGCCTCGGATCCTCAGGGGCGCCCGACGGTGCTGGACGGCCTGCCCCCCGAGCCGCGCGTCTACCCGGTCGGTCGCCTGGACATGGACAGCGAAGGCTTGTTGCTGTTGAGCAACGACGGGGATCTGGCACGGCGAATCATGCACCCGTCGGCGGGTTGCGAGAAGGAGTACCTCGTGGCCGTGGAGGGTCGCATCAGCGCCGGTGCCCTGCGTTCCCTGCGCGACGGTGTGGAGTTGTCCGACGGGCCCAGCGCACCGGCCCGGGTCTCCAGCCCGCAGCGGGGGCTGCTGCGCGTCGTACTCACCGAGGGCCGCAACCGCCAGGTGCGTCGCATGTGCGCCGCGGTCGGGCTGACGGTCACCCGCCTGGTGCGCACCCGCATCGGCCCGCTGCGTGACTCACAGTTGGGGCCGGGGGAGTGGCGCGACCTCACCCAGGCCGAGTTGCGGGCCCTGGAGGTCGCTGTCGGCGGCGGTTCGCCGCCGTGGGACACCTCTGCGCATCACTGAGACGAATTCGGGGCAACCCGCGGGTCCGCGCCGAGGAGTTCAGTAGAATTGGTGGCCGTGACTCGCCTTCTACGCGCTCTGCGAGGAGCGGTCGCCATCACGGAGGACACACCCGAAGAGGTGGCCTCACAGGTCGAAGCGCTGCTGCGCGAGGCTTTTGCCCAGAACGACATCGCCACTGAGGATCTCGTCAGCATCGTATTCACGGCCACCGACGACATCGGTTCGGCGTTCCCTGCCCAGGCGGCCCGCGAGCGGCTGGGGCTGGCCGACGTGCCGCTGCTGTGCGCCCGGGAGATGAAGGTGGAAGGAGCGCTGCCCGGCGTGATCCGGCTGCTTGTCCACTTCTATACCGAGCGCGACCGCCACGAGGTGAAGCACGTCTACCTGGGGTTGGCTACTGGCTTGCGCCCCGATCTGGTTATCTGAGAGCGCATGGGGTTGGGAGCGGCTGCCGCCGACGTCGGCAGCGTCCAGATTCACGGGCTCGGACTCATCGGTGGGTCCATCGGACTCGGCCTTCGTGCCGCGGGCTGGTGGGTGACGGGCTCTGACATCGATGAGTTGCGGGCGCGCCAGGCCGTGCGCCTGGGGGCGGTGAACGAGGTCGGCCGGAACCCCAACGCTGACGTGACGTTCGTGGCCACGCCGGCCGCCGCCATACCGGCACTGGCCCGGGAGACCCTCGAGTCCGGAGATGGCGTCGTCACCGACGTGGGCAGCGTGAAGGGGCCGATCTGCGACGCGGTGGCGCATTCCCGGTTCGTTGGCGGGCATCCCATGGCCGGTAGCGAGCAGGCAGGCATCGTCGGCGCCCGGCCCGACATGTTCGGGGGCGCCGTGTGGGTGCTGACGCCCGGGAAGGCAACCCTCGACGAGACCTACGCTGCGGTGCGGGCCGTCGTGGCCGAACTGGGCGCCGAAGCGGTGACCATGCCTCCGGACCTTCACGACACGCTGGTGTCGGTCGTCTCGCACGTGCCGCATCTCACCGCCGCCACGCTGATGCGCCTCGCCGATGAGAGGACCGCTGAGCGGTCCGTGCTGCAGCGTCTGGCCGCCGGGGGATTCCGTGACATGACCCGGGTGGCGGCCGGCAGTTCGGACATCTGGCTGGACATCTGTGATTCCAACCGTCTTGCCATCTGCTCCTCGCTGGATCGCCTGATCGAGGCGCTGGGGGAGATGCGCGACGTCGTACAGCGCGGTGACCGCGACGGCCTCCACACGCTTCTCGAGCGGGCGCGTGTTGCCCGGGTCAACCTGCCCTCGGGGATTCCTTCCGATGTCGACCTGGCCGTGCTGCGGGTCCCCGTCAAGGACCGGCCCGGCGAGGTTGCCCACATCGCAACCCTTGCCACCGATGTCGACGTGAACATCTACGACTTGGAGATTGCCCACTCCACCGAGGGCGATCGGGGGGTGCTCATCATGGTCGTGTCGGCCGATCTGGTCGAGCGGCTGCGGGCTGCTCTGGCGGCGGACGGGTATCCCTCCTCGGTACGTCACCTGGGTATCTGAAGCGTGCGCCCCGTAAGCCTCAGCGGCGACGGTGACGTTCTCGCGGTCAGTGCCGGCGGGCCGCTGCAGGGCGAGTTGCGCGTGCCGGGGGACAAGTCCATCTCGCACCGGGCGCTGCTCCTGGCGGCGCTCGCCGACGGCGACTCGTCGATCTCCGGACTGTCCGGAGGGGCGGACGTGGCTGCCACCGCGGCCGCTGTGGGGGCGCTGGGGGCTGTGGTGGAATCGGCCGGAGAGGTCGTCCGGGTGCGGGGCAGGGAGTTGCGGGAGCCGCCCGGCCCCATCGATGTGGGGAACTCCGGGACGTCGATCCGCCTGCTGTCGGGCATCGCCGCGGGTTGCCCGTTCACCACTGTCCTGGGTGGCGACGCCTCGGTCAACCGGCGACCCATGGATCGCGTGGCCGAGCCGTTGCGACTCATGGGGGCCGAGGTGCGCGGCGTCGATGGTGGGCGCAGGGCGCCGTTGCGTATCACTGGCGGGCGGCTGCGCGGCATCAGATGGCGGCCGCCGGTCGCCAGCGGCCAGGTGAAGGGGACAGTGCTGCTGGCAGGCTTGTTCGCCGACGGTGAGACGGTGGTGAGTGAACCGATTCCCACGCGCGCCCACACCGAGGAGATGCTGGAGGCGTTCGGCGCTGACGTGCGTGTCGCCGGGGGTGAGGTGGCGGTGCGGGCCTCCCGACCGTCCCCGTTCGACATCGCGGTGCCGGGCGACCCTTCTGCGGCGGCGTTCTGGATGGTGGGCGCGGCGCTGGTGCCCGGCAGCGACGTGACCCTCCACGACGTGTACCAGGGGCAGGGCAGGGACGGCTACCTGGATGTGCTGCACCGCATGGGCGCAGACTTGACGGTGCAACCGACCGGTGACCGGCGAGTGCGCCTGGTGTGCCGCGCGGGACCGCTGCGGGGAGTGACGGTGACGGCGGGAGAGGTGCCCGACCTCATCGACGAGATTCCCGTGCTGGCGGTGGCCGCCGCCGTCGCCGACGGGCCGACCCGCTTCGAGGGAGCCGGCGAGTTGCGCCACAAGGAGAGCGACCGGCTCCAGAACGTGCTCGGCGGTCTGGTGGCACTCGGTGCGCGGGCCGAGGTGGAAGGTGACACGCTCGTGGTGCACGGCGGGGCGGGACTGCGGGGCGGGCGCATCGACGCGGCGGGCGATCACCGCATCGCTATGGCGTTCTGCATCGGCGGCCTCGCCGCCATCGGCGAGACGGTCATCTCGGGCTGGCGCTCGGTCGCCACCAGCTACCCCGGTTTCGTGGAGGATCTGGCGAGGTGTCGGCGGGCGTGAGCCGGGCGGTGCGCGTTGCGATCGACGGTCCCGGCGGAGCCGGCAAGACCTCGGTGGCGCGGGCCGTTGCGGACGTCCTGGGGGTGGAGTGTCTGGATACCGGAGCCATGTACCGGGCGGTGGCCGCGGCGGTGCTGCAGCGCGGGGTGGACCCCGGCGAGGCGGTCGCGGTTGCTGCGGTGGCCCGGGAAGTCGTCGGGAGCATCGAGGTGGCCGCCGGCGGGGTGCGCCTCGACGGCGCCGACGTGACCGCGGAGGTCAGGGGCAACGCGGTCACTGAGGCCGTGAGCACGGTTGCCGCCAACCCTGCGGTGCGAGAGGTGATGGTGGCACGCCAGCAGGCGTGGGCCGCGGCACGGCGCGGCTGCGTCATGGAGGGGCGCGACATCACCACGGTGGTGCTGCCCGGCGCCGAGGTGCGGGTCTACCTGTACGCCGATGCGTCGGTGCGGGCGAGACGGCGTTCGGGTGAGTCCGGCGCGAGTGAGTCGGCGGTGCAGGCTGCTCTCAGCGAGCGTGATCATCGGGACAGCACCCGTGCTCACGCTCCGCTGCGGCTCGCCAAGGGGGTTCGGGAGATCGACACGACGAACCGATCGGTCGACGAAGTGGTCGGGGAGATCCTCGAGATGATCCGCGAGCAGTCATGACGGTTCCCGCCGATCTTCGAGCGGAACAAGCCCGGGATCCGGGCCGCGGCGGCTCGACGTGCGCTGCGGGCACATCGTCTGGCAGAGTCTTGGGAGGGAGCTGCAGTGCGTGACGACTCCGAGAAGCCTTTCAAGCCTGTGCCGTCGGACGACCCGCGCCACGGGGGAGTGACGTTCGGGCTGGCTGCGCCGTGGTACGGCGACGTGCTGTACTCCGCCTGCAAGTGGGTGCTGCGGATCATTGCCGGCACGTACCTGCGCATGCGTCGCCGCGGCGCCTCCCGGATGCCCCAGGGGGCGGTGATCCTGGCACCGGCGGGCCACCGGTCGAACCTGGACACACCCCTCATCGGGGCGATTACACCCGGGCGCCTCAACTACCTGGCCAAGAGTTCGCTGTTCAAGAGCCCGTTCTGGACGCGCTTCTTGACCTTGGTGGGCGGTTTCCCCACCGAGCGGGACCGCGTCGACCGCCGGGCGTTGCGTTGTGCCCGCGAGGTGCTGCGCCGGGGCGAGGCGCTGGTGGTGTTCCCCGAGGGCGAGCGGAAGTCCGGGCCGCGGGTGCACCCGCTGTTCGACGGCCCGGTGTGGCTGTCGATCATGACCGGGGCGCCGATCGTTCCGGTGGGCATCGGCGGCTCCGAGCGGGCCATGCCCAGGGGCGCGTTAGTACCCCGTTTCCGCAAGGTCCGCTTCATCTTCGGCGAGCCGATCCCGCCGCCGGCGCCCGTCGACGGTCGACGCACGGTGACGAGCGCTCAGCGGGCCGAGGCCAGCGCCGAACTCCGCGAGACGCTGCAGCAACTCTTCGACGAAGCCCAAGTCTGGGCCGGCAGCCCCAACCCACCACACGACGGGACCTCCGACGACTGAATCCAACGCGCCGGGGGCCGGGCGGGGGCTAGTCGAGGACGGAGCTGGCTTCCACTAGGCGGTCGGCGCCGATGCCTTCGGGTGGTTGGGCGCCGAGGCTGACGGCGGCAAAACCGGTGATCGCCCCCAGTAGCTCGCGCAATTGGCGGGGTGGCGGGAAATACTCGTCCTCGGTCGTGACGCTGATTTCCTCGATGCCCTGGCGGGGCGCCAGATGATCGAGCACCTCGGTGACCAGTTCCTCGGGGGCCGAGGCGCCCGCAGTGAGGCCCACGGTGCCACTGAGGTCGGTGGGCAACTCGGAGGCCCGGTTGACCCGCAGCACCCGGGGACAGCCCATGTGGTTGGCGAGTCGCTCCAGCGCCAGGGTGTTGGAGGAGTTCGCCGAACCCACGATGACGAAGGCGTCACAGCGTTCGGCGATGGCGGACAGGGCGGCCTGGCGGTTCGTGGTGGCGAAGCACAGGTCGCTGCGCCCCGGCGTCCACATGTCGGGGAACCGGTCACGCGCGGCGTCCGCCACCTCCGCCCAGTCGAGGTGGCTGAGGGTGGTCTGGGCGAGCAGTGCCACCGGCTCGGCGAAGTCCGGCAAGTTGGCCACGTCTTCGATGGACTCGACGCGGTGGATCGCCTCGGGCGCCACCGCCATCGTCCCGACGGCCTCCTCGTGGCCCTCATGGCCGACGTAGACGATCCGGTAGCCCTTACCGGCTCGCACCCTCACCTCATGGTGCACTTTGGTCACCAGCGGGCAGACCGAGTCGACCACGTAGCCGCCCCGCTCGTAGGCGGCGCCTTGGACCTCGGGAGCCGATCCGTGCGCGCTCAGCATCAGTGGGGCACCGGTTGGAACATCGGAGATGTCGTCCACGAAAATCACCCCGAGGGCCTCGAACTGCCTCACGACCAGCTTGTTGTGGACTATCTCGTGATAGCAGTACACCGGCGGCTCGAAAGCGCTGACCATGACTGCCAGGGCCTTGATGGCCATCTCCACACCGGCGCAGAATCCGCGCGGCGAGGCCAGCAGCACTTTCTCCACGGGCATCGCACCAAGGCTACCCGGCGCGCGGGAACGGCTGGTCAAGGGGGGAGAGGGCGCGGCGGTAGGATTTTGTGATGGCCCGTCCGCGCGTCGTCGCACTCGAGCCGTCGGGCCCGGCCGCTCTGGCAGGATTGGCCGTCGGCGACGAGTTGATCTCACTGAACGGCGTCGCCCCCCGGGACGTACTGGAGTATCGCACCCTCGTTGATGAACCTCTCGTAGAGGTTGAAGTTGATCGTGGCGGTCTGCACTTCAGTGTGGAGATCGACAAGGTGGCTGGAGCACCGCTGGGACTGGAGGTTCACTCGGCGCTGTTCGACCAGGTTCGCACCTGCGACAACCACTGTGAGTTCTGCTTCATCTATCAACTCCCGGCCGGGATGCGCTCCAGCCTCTACCTGAAGGACGACGACTACCGGCTGTCGTTCCTGTACGGCAACTTCACGACCCTCACCCGTTTCACCGAAGCCGACTTCGAGCGAGTCATCTCCGAGGGGCTGTCGCCGCTGTTCGTCAGCATCCACGCCACCGACGGGGACCTGCGCGCCGAGATGCTGCGCAACCGCCGGGGTGCCACCAGCCTGCGCTGGCTGCGCCTGCTGCTCGCCGCCGGTGTGGCGGTCTACGGGCAGGTCGTGGTGTGTCCGGAGGTGAACGACGGGTTATGGCTCGAGGACACCTTCTGCGGTGTGCTGGAGTCCTATTCGGAGTTGCGCGGGCTGTGCGTCGTGCCGCTCGGGGTGAGCCGGCACGCTCCCGCCGGCAGGCTTCGTCCCCACACCGCGGCCGAGGCCGAGGCGGTGCTCGACGCGACCGATGCCTGGCAGCGGACGTTCCGGTCCGCGCTCGGGCGGCGCATGGTGTTCGCGGCCGACGAGTACTACCTACTGGCAGGGCGCGAAATGCCTCCGGCGGAGCACTACGAGGGCTTCGACATGCACGAGGACGGTGTCGGCATCGCCCGCAACTTCCTCGAGGAGTTCACTGGGCGCTCCACCGAACCCACCGGGGTGCAGCCCGGGTTCTTCGCCTGGGTGGAGGGCGCTCCGGCCGCCGGCTACCGGGCGCCGCGCACCGGCTGCGGGGCTCCCGCCGCGGCCACGGGCCCCGATAGGGGGCGAGCCGCCGGCACAGCCGTCAGCTTGCGCCGCCGCGGCGCCACGGCGGTGCTGACCGGCGAGATGGGGGCGGCGGTGCTGGGGCCGATGCTGGAGGCGGCCGGCTACGACGACGTCCGGGTGCTCACCGTGGAGAACCGTTTCTTCGGGGGCAACATCGGCGTCAGCGGGCTGATGGTGGGCGCCGACCTGGCCCGGGTACTGGCGGCGGAGCCCCCCGACGGGCGCTACCTGCTGCCTGATGTCTGCCTGTCGAACGGCCGCTTCCTGGACGGGCTGACGACGGCCGACCTGCCTCGTGCGGTGGAGGTCGTCGAGACCGACGGCATCGCTCTGCGGAGGGCGCTGGATGCCCGCTGAGCCCACCGGCAGCGAGCCCACCGGCGCCCGCGACGCCCGCCCGGGCCTGCCGACGGTCGCGGTCGTCGGTCGCCCCAACGTCGGAAAGTCCACACTGGTGAACCGCATCATCGGCCGGCGCGACGCCATCGTGGAGGAACGCCCCGGGGTGACCCGCGACCGCAAGGAATGGACCGCCTCCTGGCTGGGACGGCCGTTCGTGGTGGTGGACACCGGCGGCTGGCAACCCGACGGCTCCGGTGGCGAGTCGGCGACCCTGGACCGCAAGGTTTCCGACCAGAGCCGCCGGGCCATGCTCGAGGCGGACATCTCGGTCCTGGTGACCGACGTGACCACAGGCGTGACCGACCCCGACCTCGCCTCAGCGGAACTGCTGTGGCAGCGCCGCGGCCCTGTGCTGGTTGCGGTCAACAAGGTGGACGACGAGGCTCGCGAACCCCTCATCTGGGAATTCGTGACGCTCGGCCTGGGAGACCCGCACCCGATCAGCGCGCTGCACGGGCGCGGTTGCGCCGACCTTCTCGACGCCGTCGTGGCCGGCTTGCCCGACGCGGGCGCCGCCGGGGTCGTGCACGACACCGCCGTCGCCGAGAGCGACACACCGCCCGACGACGACCCCAATACCGTGTCGGTGGCGATCGTGGGCCGGCCCAACGTCGGCAAGTCCACGTTGTTCAACCGCCTCGCCGGCGAGGAGCGCTCGGTCACCCACGACATGCCCGGCACCACGCGCGACTCCGTGGACACGCTGGTGCAGACACCGCTGGGGCAGTTGCGTCTCGTCGACACCGCCGGCCTGCGCCGCCGCAACCGCATCGACACCGACACCGAGTACTACGCCATGCTCCGCGCCCTGCGATCGGTCGACAGGTCGGACGTGGTGCTGCTGATTGTCGACGCCACCCAGGGCGTCACGCACCAGGACCAGCGCCTCGCGGAGCGGATCGACGGTGCCGGTTGCCCGATCCTGGTGCTGGTGAACAAGTGGGACCTGCTGGACACCACCCAGCGCCTCGCCGTCCGCGAGCAGGTGGCCGATCGGCTGGGCTTCCTCAGCGGCTCGCCGACGCTGAACATCTCCGCCCACACCGGGCGGGGCGTGAACCGCATCCTGGAGAATCTCGGCGGCACCGTCGCGCAGTACCGGCGGCGCATCCCCACCCGGTCGGTGAACCGGGCGATCCGCGAGGCGCAGGCCGCGCACCCCGCTCCCGGCGGCGCCCGCGTGCTGTATGCCACCCAGGGGGCGACCGATCCGCCCACGTTCACGCTGTTCGTGAACCGGCGCCTGCCGCCCACGTATCTGCGTTACCTGCAACGGCGACTCGCCGAGGCGTTCGAGTTGGGCGCCACCCCGGTGAAGTTGCACGTGCGATTCCGCTGAGCCGACCCCGGCGGCGGGCAACGGCCCCGAGACAGGGGCCGAGTAGATTCGGAGTTCGTGCAGGAGATCATCCTCGGCATCACCGCGGCCCTCTGCTTCGTGGCCAGCTTCAGTTGGGGGCGCATCGCCCGCTACCGGTGGCGCTTCTACCAGCAGGTCCGCGGGGCCATGGCGAGCCGCCGGGAGGACGACGGATCCACCGAGTCCGACGGAGACGGTGACGGCGAGGAGGCCCACGCCGCGGAGGCGCTGGCCCGCTCCGGTTTCCTGCGCGACCTCCACGCTGCCTCGCTGTACCTGCTGCTGGCGATCATCGCGCTGTTCCTGGTCACCACCGACACCGAGTTCTGGACGGTCCTGATGCTGGTGGTGGGGGTGCCGGCGGCGTTGACGATGATGTGGGGGCGGAAGTCGGGCAGCGAGTTCCGGATGGCCCGGGAGCGGTTCGACATCGAGCGGCGGGCCCAGGAGGCGCTGGCACAGGAAGAACTGGCGCCGCGAGCGTGGGCGGGCCGGCTGGCGCCGGAGGACCAGGCCAGCTTCGAGGGCTTCGCCGTCGGGCAGGTCTACCTGGCGGGTTCGGGGCTCATGGCCGGGGACTTCTTCGACGTGTTCGAGGTGGCGCCGGGCCGTCTGGCCGCGGTTATCGGCGACGTGGCCGGCAAGGGCATCGAGTCCTCCATCACGGCCTTCCAGGCGAAGTACCTCATGCGGGTGTTCCTGCGCCAGTTCCGCGACCCGGCGCAGGCCATCGAGGAACTCAACCGGCAGATGTTCAACGTGGAGCGCACCGAGGAGTTCATCTCACTGGTGGTGCTGGTGTTCGACACCGGCGCCGGGACGGTGCGCTACGCCTCCGCCGGACACCCCACGGCGTGGCTGTGGCACCAGCGCGAGGTGTTGCCGCTCAACGCCACGGGACCGTTGCTGATGCTGGAGCGGGACAGTGGCTACTTCAGCCGTGAGATACCCCTCATGCGGGGCGACCTGGCGGTGCTCTACACCGACGGCCTCATCGAGGCGCGCCGCGGCGCCGACCAGTTCGGTGAGGAGGGGGTGGCCATGCTGCTGCGCCGGGAGCCGCTGCTGGATCCCAGCGAACTGTGCCGACACCTACTGGAGGCTGCCAGGGACTTCAGCGACACCCCCCTCGGTGACGACGTGGCCATCCTGGCCGTCCGCCGCACCTAGCGCCGCCCGAGCACCGCCCGTGCCCTGGTGCGGCCCCTGCCAGCGCTACTTCGCCCCCTCCGCGCTGGACGCCGGCGGCACCTGCCCGGCCTGTGGCGGGGCCACCGAGCAGGCCGACCTGGCCCCCGGAGACGGCGAGCACGCGGGCACACACGAGGAGGACACGCGCGCCCCCTGGCACTTCTGGCTGGTCGTCGTGGCCACGGTCGTGTACGTGGGTTGGCGGATCGTGCAACTCGTCGGCGGTGCCCTCTGAGGGCGAGACCGCGCCGGTAGCCTCCCATCCGGATGCTCGTTCTGGATTCGCCGCCGACCGACTCTCCGCCGTCCGCCGTCGCGGTCGGCGTATTCGACGGCGTCCACGTCGGTCACCAGCAGATCCTCGGCAGGGTCGTGGACCGGGCCGCCGCCGAGGGGCTCTGTGCCGCGGTGGTCACGTTCGACACGCACCCGGCGTTCACGCTTCGCCCCCAGAACGCCCCGCTGCTGCTCACCGATCTGGCCCAGAAGCTCGACCTCTTCGAGTCGCTCGGCCTGCAGCGAGCCGTCGTGCTGCCGTTCGGCGACGGGCTGGCCGCCACCTCGCCGGAGGACTTCATCGACGAGGTTCTCGTAGCCGGGTTGAACACGAAGCTGGTCGTGGCCGGTGCGGACTTCCACTTCGGTGCCGACCGCGAGGGCTCGGCCGGGACGCTGCGCGTCGCCGGCGCCCGCTGCGGTTTCGGAGTCGAGACGGTGGACCTGTACCACTTCCCCCTCGCTCCCGAGCCGGTGTCCTCGACGTCCATCCGCCGGGCGCTGGCCGGCAGCAGGGTGGCCGACGTGGCCCAGATGCTGGGCCGCCCCTACGCCATTCGCGGCGTGGTGATCGAGGGCGACCGCCGCGGCATCACCGTCGGGTTCCCGACGGCGAACATTCCCGTGGCCACCGACAGGGCGTGGCCCGCCGACGGTGTCTACGCGGGGTTCTTCACCGACAGCGACGACCGGCGCTACGGCTGTGCCATCAACATCGGGCGCCGCCCCACGTTCTTCGAGCACGCTGAGCACTCGATCCTCGAAGCGCACCTTCTGGACTTCGACGGGGACCTCTACGGCCACGAAGTGCAGGTGGAGTTCTTGCGCTTCCTGCGCAGCGAGCGGCGCTTCAGCGGCATCGACGCGCTGGCGGCGCAACTTAAGAAGGACGTGGAGAATGCCCGGCGGATCATCGCCCAGAGCATCTGAACCGCTCGACGCCGAGACGCCGCCGAGCGCTTCGGGCCGGGGACCCGAGACCTACCTGGTTCTGCTGCGCCACGGGCGCACCGATCTGAACCGCCGGCGCCTGCTGCAGGGTGCCAGCGACCTGCCGTTGGACGACCTGGGACGCCGGCAGGCCGTCGAGGCGGGAGACTACGTGCGCCGGCACTGGCGGATCGACAAGGTGGTCTGCAGCCCGCGCCGGCGTGCCCGCGAGTCCCTTGTGCACGCCGGGTTCGGCGAGGACGTGATCATCGAGGACCGTCTGGCCGAGATGGACTACGGCACCCTGGAGGGCACGCCCGTACCGCTGGCGTCGGGGGAGTTGATCGACGCCTGGAGCACCGATCCCGGCTATGCCCCCACCGGCGGCGAATCCCTCTCGGATCTCTATGACCGCTCCGTGTCGGCCTGCGAGCACCTCATGGCCACATCGGCGAACCAGACGGTGCTGGTCTGCTCGCACGCCAACCCCATCAAGGCCATCGTGTCCTGGGCGCTGGGAGGGGAGGCCTCGGGGATCCTGCGCATGTATCTGCGCCAAGCCTCGGTGTCGGTCGTGGCACGGGTCCCTCCGGTGGTGGTCCTGTTGGGCTTCAACGAGCGCACCGAGGCTCTCTGAGCCCGCCGCCGAGGCTCCCCGGCCGGCGGGCACGGCCGGCCGGCGCGTTATCCTGAGCCGTCGCACCGAACCCGAACGAGGGAGCGACCATGCGCATCACCGGCATGAACCACGCCGTTCTCTACGTGCGCGACGCTCGGCGCCACGCCAAGTTCTACGCGGACGTGCTGGGCTTCGAGCAGGTCATCGACGGGCCCGGCGGGGCGTTCGCCTTCATGCGGGCGCCCGAATCGGAGAACCATCACGACATCGCCTTCTTCAGCGTCGGCGACAGGGCCGGTGCATCCCAAGCGGGTCAGCACACCGTGGGCCTGTACCACATCGCCTGGGAGGTCCCCACCCTCGAGGCGCTCGACGAGGCCCGCCGTCGCCTGCAGGCCACCGGGGCGCTGGTCGGCGCGAGCGATCACGGCTGCAACAAGAGCCTCTACGCCCGCGATCCCGACGGCCTGGAGTTCGAGGTGATGTGGTTGGTGCCGCCCGAGCACTGGGGCGACGCGGAGAATCAGGCCATCGTCGAGCCGCTGAACCTGCCCGCCGAGCGGGAGCGCTTCGCCAAGGTCGGCTTGCACTGAAGCCCCGCCACGATGCCGTCGCTGATGATCTGCTCGCAACCCGTCATTCCGGCGACGGCCGGAATCCATGGCCGAGCAGCGCGACGTGTCTCGCAGGTGGATTGCGGCGTGTTCGCGTAGCGTCGCAGTCCGAAGGGAGCAACAAGATGGACCTCAGCCGTCAGACCGTCTTCTTCCTCGACGACGACGCCTTCGTCGAGACCGCCCGGCCGGGGTTCCGGCGCCGGGTCGTGACCGGCGACGACCTGCAGTTGTGCTTCTGGCGCATCGCCGGGGGTACGCCCGGGTCCTACCTGCACCACCACCCCGACCACGAGCAGCTCGGCATCATCGTGCGCGGCGCGCTCGACTTCCGCATCGGCGACGAGTCGGCCCCACCGGGCGACGGTGAGCGCACCGTGTTGGGCCCGGGCGACTCGTACCTGGCCTACAAGGGCGTCTGGCACGGTGACAGCGTCTTCGTGGGCGACGACGAGTACAACGAGTGCTGGATCCTGGACGTGTTCGCGCCGCCGCGTGAGGATCTCATGGCCGCCGCCGCCGCAGCCACCGGGGCCGTGCGGGAGGACTCCGGGACGGATGGCTGATTGGCGCCTCGCCGTCGACATCGGCGGCACCTTCACCGACACCGTCCTTCTGGATGCCGAGAGCGGCCGCGTGGCGGTGCACAAGGAACTGACGACGCCCGCCAACCCGCTCGAGGCGGTGCGCAGGGCCATCGGCAGCGTGCTGAGCCGTGCCGGGGTGACCGCCGCCGAGGTGACCGCCCCGATCGTGCACGCCACGACGCTGGTCACCAATGCCCTCGTGCAGCGCCGCGCCGGGCGTGCGGCGCTCGTCGTGACCCAGGGTTTCGCCGACACGCTGTTGATCCGCGACGAGCACCGCTACGACATGTACGACCTGCAGATCGAGTTCCCCGACCCGCCGATCCCGCGGGAGCGGATCCTCGAACTCGACGAGAGGGTGAACGCCCGCGGCGAGGTGCTGAGCACCCCAGCGGTCGCCGAACTCGACCGCATCGCCGCCGAGTTGGCAGCCGCGGGGGTGGAAGCCGTGGGCGTCTGCTTCGTGAACTCCTACATGAACGGTGTCAACGAGCGGGCGGCGGGGGAGTACCTGGCCGCGGCCCTGGGCGTCCCCGTCTGCCTCTCGGCTGAGGTGGCGCCGCAGATCCGGGAGTACCCCCGCATGATGACGACGGCCTGCAATGCCGCCGCCATGCCCGTGCTGGGCACCTACCTGGACGACCTGGAGCGCTGGCTCGCCGCCGAGGGCTTCGGGGGCGCGGTCCTGATGATGCTCTCCAACGGGGGAGTCGTCTCGGCCACCGAGGCCGCGCGCGTGCCGATCCGGCTCGTGGAGTCGGGCCCGGCGGCGGGGGCTCTGGCCGGAACCTGGTACTCGCAGCGCCTCGACGAGGGTCGCCTGCTGTGCTTCGACATGGGCGGCACCACCGCCAAGGCCTGCCTCATCGAGGATTTCGAACCGTCGCTCACGTCCTCCTTCGAGATCGCCAGGGTCTATCGCTTCAAGAAGGGGTCCGGCTATCCGGTGCTGGTGCCGTCGGTGGACCTCGTGGAGATCGGCGCCGGCGGCGGGAGCCTGGCGCGTGTCGACAACCTCGGTCTGCTGCGCGTCGGCCCCGTCTCGGCGGGGGCCGACCCCGGGCCGGCCTCCTACGGGCGCGGCGGCACCGAGCCCGCGGTGACCGATGCCGACCTGCTCGTGGGATACCTCAGCGCCGAGGCATTCCTGGGCGGCGAGATGCCGCTGGATGTCGGTGCCGCCCGGACAGCGGCCGAACCGCTGGCCGAGCGCCTCGACCTGAACCTGGAGAGCCTCGCCTCGGGCATCGTGGAGGTCGTCGACCAGAACATGGCCGCCTCGGCGCGCATGCACGCCGTCGAGCGGGGCGTGGATCTGCGGGGCGTCACGCTGCTGGCCTTCGGCGGGGCCGGTCCTGTGCATGCCTGCCGGGTTGCCGAGCTGGTGGAGTCGTCCCGAGTGGTGTTCCCGGTGCACGCCAGTGTGCTGTCGGCTTTCGGGACCCTGGTCACCCCTGTGCGCATCGATCTCGCCCGCAGCTTGCTGCGTCCGTTGACCGAGCTGCGCAGCGACGACACCGAAGAACTGCTGGAGTCCATGCGCAGCGAGGGGCGGCGAGTGCTGGCCGGAGCGGGCGTTCCCGGCGAGCGGGTGCGCTTCCGCTACGGCATCGACGTCCGCTACCGCGGCCAGGGCAACGAGATCACCGTCTGGCTGGGCGAGGGTCTCGAGTGGCCCACCACCGGCGCCGAGACGCTGGCCGCCTTCGAGGCTGAGTACAAGCAGGTGTACGGGCTCACGATCGATGACGTGCCCGCCGAGGTCGTGACGTGGCGGCTGTCGGCCTGGGCGCCGGTGACCGGCGTGGAGCCCGACCTGGCGGCACCGGCAGGGAGCGACGCCGCCCCCACCGCCCGGCGCACGGTGCGCTTCGGTCGGGATCGAGAACCCGACGACGTGGCGATCTACGAGCGCACCGGGCTCCCGGCCGGGACGCGCCTGGCAGGGCCGGTCATCATCTCCGAGGCGGAGACGACCGTCGTGATCCGCCCCGGCTGGACCGTCGAGGTCAACGCCGACGGCAGCCTGCTGGCCCAGCGGGAGGAGGCGGCATGAGTTCTGTGACTGCGAACCCCCGAGGCGCGGGGCCGAGCGCCGGCGCGCCGAAGCGGCGCTTCGACGGCGTCGACCTGCAGGTCCTGTGGCAGAGCATCATCTCCACGGTCAACGAGCAGGCCACGGCGCTGCAGCGCTCGGCCTTCAGCCCCATCGTTCGGGAGGCCGGCGACCTGGCGAATGGGCTCTTCGACCCGCGGGGTCGCATGGTCGCCCAGGCGGTCACCGGCACACCCGGCCACATCAATTCCCTGGCGATGGGCGTGGTGGCCGTGCTGGCCGAGCATCCCGTCGAGTCGCTGTCGCCCGGCGACGTGTTGATCACCAACGACCCGTACAAGACCTGCGGGCAACTCCTCGACGTGACGGTCATGACGCCGGTGTTCCGCGGCGGTCGGATCATCGCCTTCTTCTGCTCGACGATTCACCATTCCGACGTCGGCGGCTACGGCATCGGCGCCGGCGGGCGGGACGTGTTCGAGGAAGGGCTCTGGATCCCCATCTGCAAGCTCATGGTGGCGGGCGAGCGCAACACCGACGTCTGGAACTTCATCCTGTCCAACGTGCGCACCCCGGACCACGTGGCCGGCGACCTGCACGCCCAGATGGCCTCGGCCGCCGTGGGGGCCGAGCGCCTGCAGACGCTCTGTGACGCCTGGGACCTCGACGACATCGACGATCTGGCCGACGAGATCATCGAGCGCTCCGAGGAGGCCACGCGGGAGAGCATCCGTGCCCTGCCGGCGGGCGAGCACCGTGCCGAGGCTCTCCTGGACCTCGCCGACGGTTCGCTCGTGCAGATCCAGTGCAAGGTGTCCGTCGATCCCACCGCGGGCGAGATCCTGGTGTCCTACGAGGGTTCCTCCGAGGCGAGCCCGTGGGGCATCAACGTGGTGCGCAACTACACCCACGCCTACACCACGTTCACCGTCCGCTCGATGTTGAATCCCGAGATTCCCAACAACCACGGCAGCCTGGAGCCGATCCGCTTGGCCGCCCCCGAGGGGTCGATCGTGAACGCCGTGTCACCGCAACCCTGCACGGCTCGCCACGTTGTGGGCATGTTCCTGCCGAACGCGCTGCTGAAGGCGCTGGCACCCCTGAAGCCCTCACAGGCCATGGCCGAGGGCTCGGGCGCGGTCTGGACCATGCAGGTCAGTGGCTCCCACCCCGACGGGAACCCCTTCATCACCGCCATGTTCACCTACGCCGGCGGTGTGGGGGGACGGGCCACCAAGCCCGGGCTGTCGGCCTGCTCGTATCCCACGGGTGTGGCGGCGGTGCCGGTGGAGGTCGTGGAGGCCTCGGCCCCCATCCGCTTCCTGCGCAAGGAGCTGCGGGTGGGATCCGGCGGCGCCGGTCGCCAGCCGGGCGGCGAAGGCCAGACCATCGAGTTCCTGGTCGACACCGACCGGGAATGGCAGCTGAACGCCGTGACCAGCCGGCTGACCGCGGCACCTCAAGGACTCGACGGCGGCGAGCCCGGCGCGGGGGGTCGCTTCTGCGTGAACGGTGAACCGGTCACCACGCAGGCCCGCCTTCGTCTCGGACCCGCCGACGTTGTCTGTCTGGACCTCCCCGGCGGGGGCGGTTACGGCCCGCCCGCTGAGGAGGTCACCGACTCGGACAACGGGGGCACCCCGGGCTGAATCTGGCGCCCGAATCGATGCGATGTATGTATAGTTGGGTGTATGCCCAGGATGCAGGTGTACCTTCCCGAGGATCTCTATGCCGAGTTGAAGGCCGAGGGGCTTCCCGCATCGGAGTTGCTGCAGGAGGCGGTGCGTGTCGAGCTCAAGCGAAGGCGGCTGGTCCGGGAGGGCGAGAAGTACCTGGACGAGTTGCTGGCCGAAGTCGGCACCCCGGATGCCGCCGAGACGGCCTGGGCGCAAGATCTCGCAAGACGGCTGGCCCGCCGCGCCGACCGGACGGCCGTCTGAGTGGTGTTGGTTCTCGACTCCGGCGCGATCTCGTTC
>Ga0209020_1001381_pt1 | contig 24698 bp, 26 predicted proteins | sample PinacodermBB_FD_187298 | JGI IMG/M metagenome (GOLD analysis project Ga0209020, IMG submission 187298) | Host-associated microbial community of the marine sponge Aplysina aerophoba from Gulf of Piran - sponge pinacoderm, lysed by bead... | ecosystem: Host-associated > Porifera > Sponge >... | reverse complement strand
AAGCGGCCGGCATCAACCGTCGCACTGTGCTGCGCTATTTGGATCTGTTGGCTCGACTGCACATCATCGACGAACTGCCCGCCTGGACGTCGAACCGGCGCAAGCGGCTGTCGCTGGTGCCCAAACGGTTCTTGGTCGATCCGTCGCTTCTGGCATCAGTGACCGGTGCCACCGACCAGACGGCCACGGGAGACGGCAACCTTCTGGGGTGCCTCCTTGAGACCATGGTGGTAGCCCAATTGAGGGCACAAGCAACGGTCAGCGAGCAGATCTCCAGAGTTCCGTTGGTCCCGAGCGTCGCGCAGGACTTGAACGAGGTCGCGCGGATAAAGGGTGCCCAAGCCACCACGGCCATCAAGGGCAACACGCTCAACGAGGATCAAGTCGCCGGAATCTACCGCGGTACGCACACCGCACACCGGACCCTTCACCCTGCCTACGGGCGACCGCCTGCATCTCCGCCCCCTGAACTGCCTCTGGCGGAGATAGCTGCCGACTGTTGGCTCAGACCGGGCCCACAACTTGTGCAGGAACTTACGCAACAGAGGTCGCGCAGCATCTCGAATGTTCGTTCTGGTGGTCGCGGATTGGGCTTGACGCCGGGCTATGGCCTGAGGCTCCTGACGCAGAAGACGTAGCGGAGTACTGGGTTGAGATTAGTGAATCGCTCCAAGTTCTGGAGGAGTGGGCCCAACGAGGACCGGAGCCGGCATCGGAATCCTTCCATGATCTCGTCAGATCGTGCGGCGGTAGCCTCCATAAGATGGCAGCCATGGAGATCGTCGGTGTAATTGGCGTGGTGGCATGAAGTACATGGGCTCCAAGAGGGCACTGCTGGGCAACGGCCTCGGTGAACTCTTGTTGGATCGGGTGGCGAAGGCCGAACTTGTAGTTTCCATGCGGCCCCGACAGAGGTCTAAGACCTCACTTGGTCCAGCGTGAGTTGCCCACCTGCGGACCGCCGGGAATGCCAGCCGGCTACTTGCATGGGTGACCTGCCGAAAACAGAAGGCAATGCGTTTGACGCGTCTGAACATTTTCCTACTTCGATTCAACGCCACGGATTTGCCTTCGCGTAACGAACCTGAGCCGTTTTGTTATATCTGCCTAGTGCCTAATTGCTAGTAGCGAACCCCACCCAAAACCTGCCATGTTTGCAGGAGCACTAGACAAAGGGGGGATTACCCGCACATGTTAACACGAATTCAGAAATTTGGTGGTTTTCTATCCAGCATGGTCATTCCGAATATCGGAGCGTTCATTGCTTGGGGCTTGATAACCGCATTATTCATTCCGACCGGCTGGCTACAGAAGATCGGCGATGACGCACTCGGCTGGGATTGGGGTGCCATCACAGGTCTCACAGTCGCACCGATGATCCGGTACTTGTTGCCGTTGCTGATCGCCTACACCGGTGGCAAGTTGATCTATGGCCACCGAGGGGGTGTGCTGGGGGCTATAACCGTCATGGGTGTCATCGCAGGTGCAGCGCTGCAGCCAGGGTTCTACGAGGAACTCATGAGAGCCGCCGCCGCAGACGAAACAGCTGCCTTCGGTGTCGCTGGCGCGGGTGGGGCGCCGCAGTTTATGGGCGCGATGGTCGCGGGCCCGCTTGCAGGTTGGGTGATGCGAGAAATCGACAAGTTTCTTGAGCCCCGCACTCCGGCAGGCTTCGAGATGCTGGTCAACAACTTCTCTCAGGGCATCGCTGGTATGGGTCTGGCCATGCTCGGCTACCGGATCATCGGCCCGATCATGCGAGAGATCGCTGACGCTTTCGGCAGCGTGGTGGAGAGCATCTCCGATGCCAACCTCATCCCATTGATGGACCTCCCGATTGAGGTTGCGAAGGTGCTGTTCTTGAACAACGCCATCAACCACGGTGTGCTCACACCGCTCGGCACACTTGATGTGGAAGAATCCGGCCGCTCAATCTACTACCTGCTCGAGACGAATCCCGGCCCGGGTCTTGGTCTGCTGCTCGCCTACTGGTTCGCAGGTAAAGGCTTGGCCAAGCTCTCGGCACCCGGCTCGATCATCATCCACTTCTTCGGTGGTATCCATGAGGTGTACTTCCCGTATGTGCTCATGAACCCGGTGATGATCGTTGCGATGTGGGCAGGTGGTATCAGCGCCGACATAATCTTCGTAATCTTTGACGCTGGGTTGACCGGGCCGCCGTCTCCCGGTAGCGTTTTTGCCTACATTACGTTTACTCCGTCCAACGCGGGAGCGGCAGTTGGTGTTTGGTTAGGTATGGCAGCAGGAGCAGCCGCAGCGTTCTTCGTGGGCAGTATTTTGCTAAGGATCTTCCCAGTGAAAGAAATGTCCGATGCGGACGATGACGCTGACGACCTCGCAGATGCCATGGTCGGCGTACCCGTGGTCGGCTAACAGTCGGCTAACAGCATCCAATTTCTTGGAGGTTGTGTGGGTGGCCTTCACCACCGAGGCCACCCACACTTCCGACACACTTCCGCTACTTCCGACACACTTCCGCATTTGATTGACGTTCAACAAAGGAGCACCCATGACCGAACGAGTGACCAAGCAAGTAAGCGACATCAAACTAATCGTCTATGCATGCGAAGCCGGGATGGGAAGCAGCTTGATGGGTGCCAACCAGCTAAAGAAGCTGGTCAAGAAAGCCAAACTTGATATCAATGTGGTGCATTCACCAGTAGGGCAGTTGACGGATGCTGCCGATGTGATCGTGGTGCATAAGGGTCTCGCCAAGCAAGCTAAGGCTAAAGTCCCCGGTGCGGCGATAATTCCTTTCACCCTGTTCATGAATGATCCCGCGGTGAAAGCACTGGTCGGTAAACTCAACGCTAACGAACCTATCGTTTCTGCAATTTGAGCTACCGATGACTGACTCCCTCGCTTCTGTATTGACCATCGACGATATTTTTTTGGGTTGCAACGCAAACTCAATGAACGAAGCGATTGAACACGCTGGTGCCTTGTTGGTGGCGCGTGGTTCAGTTTCCGAAGAGTACATCGATGGCATGAAGCAACGCGAAACGAAAACCCCGACTTATCTCGGCAACGGGGTTGCTCTACCCCACGGAGTTCTTGAGAGCAAGGAACACATTCGCTCCACTGGAATAGTTGTGGTGCAACATCCCAAAGGCGTTGATTGGCAGCAAGGAACCGCCTATTTGGTGGTGGGTTTAGCTGCCATTGGCAACGACCATGTGCGAGTATTGTCGCAGCTAGCAGAGATTTTGCAAGACGATGAACTTTGCAAAACCCTTTGGACGACCACAGACCCCAAATTCTTGTATGAGTGCCTAACCGCGGAGCCAAATAATGGATAAAGAGATCGTCATCACCAACTCACAGGGTCTGCACGCACGTCCCGCATCGGCATTAGTCGAAAAGATGCAAGCATTTGACGCTGTTGTGCGTATTGACGTGGGCACAAAATCAGCGAACGCTGCGAGCATTCTGAGCGTGCTCGCACTTGGCGCAAGCGCCGGAGACACCGCTCGCGTTAGCGCCGAAGGCACCGACGCACAAGCTGCTATTGATGCAACCATATCGATCTTGACTTGCGAGGAAGATTGATATGGCGCGCTTGAACCACGATGCACTCTGCGATTCTGTTGCTAAGGCGGTCGGCGCGGCACCCGACCCGAGTGGTGAGGCAGACCTATTGTTCGACAAGGGCAAGATTATTGTGGCTGCTCAAGTAGCCGACCTAAAAACGGCTTTCAAACGCGTCAAAAAGATCAACGGTTACCGCTGGGTAGCGATCAACCGCGAAGACCTTTTCGGTGCAAATCCCCTTTCGTTGGGATCCAAAGCAGGCATTCTTGATGCCAACGGCAAAGTTCTCAAAGCAGCCGACATCCCCCGCAAGAAAGTCTAAAAACACCACACCAATCAAGTCTTCAGCCACGACTTGACAATAATCTGGAGCCAAACTCTGCACGGACTCGCTTCGAGGTCAACAGTCGGCGGGCCACGCACCTGTCGGCGAGTTGCTGGCCTCACTACTGTTAGGAAAAAATCCTTACTAGGAGTAGACACGCACGAATCCTTGTGCTAATGTCGCAACAAATCAATTTCCGACTGGGGGAAACATGGCCACAGATATAGAAATGTTCGTAGAAGCGGAAGGCCGCGAAGAGCAGATAAGAGCAACGGAAGCGCGCATCGAAGCAGACAACATTAGGTACCTATACTGCCAATTCTTGTCTGTGACCGGGCGGATCATGGGCAAAGGCATACCCGCCAAGCACTTCGGGATGATCGCCCGCAAAGGTTTCCAACTTGTTTACGGCTCAACCGCCAACCTTTTCATAGACCGGCACGGCGAATACATAGGTTATGGGCCCGAAGCCCGAGAATTGGTCGGCGTGGCCGAACCCGAAACGTTCATGCCGTTACCTTGGGACAACCGCACAGCACGGGTTTGGTGTACTCTTTTTCGCGGGCGAGAAGAGGAAGTAGACGGCGGAGCGTTCCTCACTTCAGACTGCCGAGGCAACCTCAAACGCATCCACGCCGAATTCGAGGCTAAACACGGGTTGCACCTGCGCGCTGGTTGTGAACCGGAGATGATGTGGTTGCGAGCCGACCAGCACGGCAAACCAACCGTTGAAGGGCTCACGAAACCAAACTGTTACCACATAGACCAATTCGCCGAACTGCAACCACTCATCCACAAAGTCATTGAATACTGTGAAGCGATGGGGCTAGACATGATCCAAGGCGACCACGAAGACGCTCCAGGGCAACTTGAACTCAACTTCAACTTTGACCGAGCCGAACTCACCGCCGACCGTTTGAGTACCTACCGCCAAGTGTGTAAACAAGTCGGGCGTGAACTGGGGGCGTTCCCTTGCTTTATGCCTAAACCCTTCATGGGTGTCTCGGCCAACGGCTGCCATCACAACATTTCGCTTTGGGATGCACACGGCAACAATAAGTTTCTGCCCGAAGGAGACAACCCCCAGCTGCCAGGGCCAATAGGCATGAAAGCGATCGGCGGGATCTTGGAGCATGTACGGGCGCTTACCTGCCTGACCTCGCCGACAGTGAACTCTTACCGCCGACTCTGGGACACCGGCTTTTGGGCACCAGTGTTCGCTGACTGGGGTTTCCAAAATCGCACCACCGCGCTGCGGATCAGCGCTCCGGGGCGTTTTGAATACCGCTCAGTAGATAGCGCAGTCAATCCCGCTTTGTCGTTCGCTGGGTTGCTCAAAGCGATGGATGACGGTTTGGACCGCGGTTTAGACCCGGGCGAACCCGAAGAACGCAACATTTACGATGCGATGAAAGAAGGCAAACAAGTCAACAAGATACCGCTCACCTTAGGTGAAGCCCTTGATGCTCTCGCCAATGACGAAGTTGTCAAATCGGCTCTTGTCGGGGAGATGTATCGAGTGTTCATGCATTACAAAACAGACGAATGGGAGCGCTTTTTGCACACCGTTTCTGATTGGGACGTTGAAGAATATCTCGACGTTTTACCCTGATCCGATGCTGCCGCTTAGCGCAACAACTCAACAATAGAAACAAATCAACAATAGCAAAGGGAGGTAGCACAATGTGTGGTATCGCTGGAGTAATCCACCGCGACGGCACAGCCAACATCGGAGCCGAATTGACGGAGATGTTGCAAGCAATGAAACATCGTGGTCCTGATTCCACTGGATACGCAGTGTATGGGCCCGATGATGACCTAGTTGTGATTCGTTTCGTTCTGGCCGAGCCTAGCAACAGCACTGGTTTCGGAATGGAGGAACGTCTGGCGCGCAATCGCCTTGAAGTTGAGGCACGGCTCGCCAAAATAGGAGCCGAGGTGGCAACCGTCACGAGCGAGACTGGATACGCCTTTCGGGCTAAGGTTCGCTATAGCGGCGAACTCAAACCGCTCGCCGACTACCTTGAGGATGTACCCGGTTGCGAGGTGCTGTCTGTCGGCAATTCCCTAGAAATCATCAAAGATCTCGGCGATGCAGCAACCGTTTCTGAACAATACGGGTTGGGTTCGTTTCACGGCACGCACGGCATCGGCCATGTGCGGATGGCCACCGAATCCCAAGTGGATCTGGCAAGCGCCCACCCATATTGGGCTTATCCTTTTGCTGACGTTGCTGTAGTACACAACGGCCAGCTAACCAACTACCACCAGTGGCGCCGGCGTTTAGAACAATCAGGGCATCGTTTCCAAAGCGAATGCGACTCAGAGATCATCGCCGTGTATTTGGCCGAGCAGTTAACCGCAGGGGTGTCGCTTGAGACCGCCATGAAAGAAAGTCTTGACGACTTTGATGGTGTCTTCACGTACGTTTGCGTAACCAGCAACCAACTCGGCATTGCTAAAGATGAGATGGCGGCCAAACCGTTGGTGTTGTTTGAGTCTGATGACTTGGTTGCAGTAGCTACCGAGGAAGTCTCCATACGAACTTTGGTGAAACGTGAAGTTGAGACTCGTGATCCGTACGAAAGGGAGGTTTTGGTATGGCAAGTGTAGGGTCACGCAGCGGTGTCGCCTATGACGCACGGGGGTTAGTTGAACCCCACGCAGAGATGCCCGGCAATATTGAGATAGACGGTGTGCGGGCGCGTTTCGATGCGGCCGATTTGTCTATCCGCCAGATCAACATGGCGCTACGGCAACTTATCTACAAAGACGGCATCAGCGATGTGACGGTACTCAATCCGGCTTCAAAACATTCCTTGGCTGTGGGCATCCTGAAACGCTGTCGGATACATTTTGAAGGCAGCCCCGGTTGGTTCGCTTGCGGATTGATCGATGGGCCGGAGGTGACTATCAACGGGCGAGTGGGGTGGTCGCTTGGCGAAAATATGATGTCGGGTGTGGTGATGGTTGAACGAAGTGCGGGTTCACTAACTGGTGCCGCTATCCGTGGTGGCGACCTCATCGTCAAAGGTGACGTCGGGGCACGTACCGGCATTGATCAAAAGGGTGGGACTATCATTGTGGGGGGAAGCGTGGGCATCAACACCGGTTTTATGATGCAACGAGGACGGCAGATTATTTGTGGTAATGCCGGCGAAAACCTCGGAGATTCGATGTATGACGGGGCAATTTATGTGGCTGGCAAAGTGAAGTCTCTGGGCGTTGATTGTGTTCCTGGAGAGTGGACTGATGCCGACACTGAGTTCATTAACCGCAAGTTCCGTGTCCACAACTTGGGCGCTCCACCAACCTTTGAGAAATTTGTTTGCGGCAAACAACTCCACAACTACGACTCACTCGAACCATCCGAACGCAAACTGGTGATTTAGGCAACAAAACACACAGATCAAGCAAAGGAGCACAACATTACGATGAGCGAAGTCAACAAAAGCACAGATGTGTTAGGTCAAAGTCGTATCTTCACACGGGAAGTAATCAACGACATCCACGTCAAATCCGAGCTAGGTCGCTACCGAATGCGAGGTTTTTCGATCTTCAAAAAAATCCCGCATTGGGACGAACTGGTTTTCTTGCCGGGCACTCTCACCCGTTTCGTGATCGAAGGGTACCGAGAAAAATGTGAGACAAAAACGGTGCTGGGCTCTCGTTTCGCAGCCAAACCGATTGAGCTTGACATTCCTGTTTATATCACCGGGATGAGCTTCGGTGCTTTGTCGTTAGAAGCGAAGATGGCTTTAGCGAAGGGTGCTTCGATGGCTGGAACCGCCACCTGCTCAGGTGAAGGCGGAATGATCCCACCAGAACGAGACCTATCCACCAAATGGTTTTACCAGATCATTCAAAGCCGCTACGGTTTCAATCCGCATCACCTAATGCTTGCTGATGCGGTTGAGTTCTTTATTGGTCAAGGTTGCAAGGTTGGCCTTGGTGGTCACCTAATGGGCCAAAAGGTCACCGAACAGGTTGCCGAAATGCGTTCACTTCCCGCCGGTATCGACCAAAGGTCACCGGCGCGGCACCCCGACTGGCTCGGCCCCGACGATCTGTCACTAAAAATTCAAGAAGTACGTGAAGCCACCGACTACCAAATCCCGATCCAGTTAAAACTTGGTTCGGCTCGTGTCTATGACGATGTGCGCATGGCTGCGAAATGCGGCCCCGATGTGATTTATCTTGATGGTGCTGAGGGTGGCACCGGTGCCGGGCCGCATCTCGCCACCGAGGAAACCGGTATACCTTTAATGGCAGCTATCCCCGAAGCCCGCCGCGCTTTAGAAGATGTGGGGCTCGCCGATGAAATTGATTTGGTAGTAGCCGGCGGTATTCGCAATGGCGGTGATGTGGCCAAGTGCCTAGCGCTCGGCGCGGATGCAATCGCAATCGGCACTGCAGCGTTGATGGCGCTCAACTGCAACAAAGAGCTCCCTGGTGTCACCGACTTTGAGGGCACAATAGGGGTGCCCGCCGGCGAATGCTATCACTGCCACACCGGGCGCTGTCCGGTGGGCATCGCGACCCAAGACGTGGAGTTGCGTAAGCGCCTGGATGTTGATGAAGCAGCGCTACGGGTCTACAACTTTTTGATTACTTTGACGATGGAAGTGCAAATGTTGGCTCGGGCTTGCGGCAAGACTGATATCCATTCTCTGGAACCTGAAGACTTGGCCGCGCTCACCTATGAAGCGGCTGCGATGGCCAAAGTGCCTTTGGCTGGCAGCAACTACATTCCTGGTGTCACCGAGGAAAACACCCTCGCTGAAATTCGGGCAATGTTTGACAAACACACTCTGCATGGAGGTATCTGAGATGGCTGGTTCTGCGAGTAGCGGCGAAAACCCCAGCGAAGTCCGCACGGTGGCGATTGATGCGGAAGTGCTAGCTGGTAAACGTTTCCCATATCAAGAAGACATCACGCTGGTCGCCGACATTGATTTGCTGGCAGCCACACCTGGGCCAGACATCAACTGGCTGGAAGATATAACCTTGCTAGAAGAAGACGGAATACCGGCGGTGTTCGACCGCTATTCCAACTCTTTTCTAAAGATCTATTTCGACATTCCTCAAGGTCAAGAAGACGACATCGCCCGCAAGGTGCTAATCAAACATCTTGTGGACGGCAATTCCTATGGCATCAGCTTGAAAGACATCCACTGCAAGTTCCCACAAGTTGAACTCGGGCCATGGGTGGACAAATCGCGCATTGTGGGCGAGAACTGGAAACCAACCGAACTTGAGGGTTGGTCAGCACCACAAGCGCATTAATCAACCCGCATTAGCAAATACTGCCAACAACACTGTCAAAAAGACCAAAAGTCCCAAGGAGCAAAAGCAAATATGACTCTTCCGAGAAGCGCTCGCTATGTGATTATCGGTGCTGGTATTCATGGTTTGTCTACGGCTTGGAACTTAGCTCGTGACCTGCGGTTGGCGGGGCGCGGATCGGGTTCTGATGTGCTTGTGATAGACAAAACCGGTGTTGGTGCCGGCGCATCAGGTATTGCTTGCGGTGTTGTTCGCAACAACTATTTTCAGCCTGCCATGCGAGAGTTGATGGCGCATTCGGTTGACGTTTGGGAAAGCGATGCTGAAGCGTTTTCTTATCACCCAGTCGGGTATTTGCAGATTAGCCACGAAGCGATGCGTGAAGATGTGGCTTCGATTCATGAACAGCAAAGCAACATTGGTTACGCCTCAACTTTTGTGGAAGGAAGTGATTCCTCACGCAACTATATGTTAAACATTTTTGATGACTGGCAAGCGCAAGGGATAACGAGCGTGCTGCATGAACACCGTGGCGGTTATGCCAACAACATGGCCTCGCTGAAAGGCCTCTTGGGTAAGGCTGAAACCGAGGGTGTGCGAGTCGTGAGCGGAGTTTCGGTAACTGGTTTTCGGCGTGACGCTGCCGGGGCGGTAACTGCGGTTCAAACCAGTGAAGGATCGGTTGACTGTGAGCAAATCGTTGTGGCAGTAGGGCCTTGGGTGCAACACATTTGGGCGATGCTTGACTTGCCGGTCACCACTGAAGTGTTGGGCACAGATCGGCAGATTCATCAATTGCCTACCTGGACATATATGTGTCTACAGGAAGGCACACTCGCGGTAGACCCAGGTTTCTTGGTTGACAATTCTGGCGAAATGTGCCCCGTTGTGCATATAGACACAGATGCGCCGCTTTATGATGCTGACGGTTTGGTTACCGAAGGGCCTTGGGGCGTGTATTACAAGCCAGATTTCAACTTTGGTGGTGTGCAAGGCGGTTACATACCTTACGTGGTAGACAAACCTTCATCAGAAGTTGCCGTTGACCCATATGGCCCTGATTCGCCCGACTTTATTGTCGGTGCAGATTTTTATAGGACATGGACTGCAGCATTGGCGCATTGCCAGAAACGTTTTGAAGGCATGAGTCATTTGATGAGCCATGAACCATCTGGCGGTATCGGCAGTTTCACACCCGATAACTTCCCGGTGTTCGACCGCTTTTGCGACAACGTCTACTTCATCGCTGATTCTAACCACGGTTACAAGATGATCGGAGTTGGAGCATTGGTTGCCAAAGAACTCTTGGATTCACCACAAACGTTGTTGGCTCCGTTTCGGTGGTCACGTTACGCCAACGGCGACCTGCACCCGGTAAGCAACTCGCCCTATCCTTGGAGTTGAGTTGACCGTAACCGGGCGGTGCGCTTGCGGCGGGGTGCGGTTCACTGTGGACGGTCCGTTGAGGCCGGTTATCAACTGCCACTGCAAACGGTGCCGTCGTTGGACAGGGCACTTTATGGCGGCCACGAACGCTGCAGCTGAAGCACTAGTACTCGATCAGGGTACTGATTTGCTGCGTTGGTGGGTTCCGACCGAAGAGCCAAAAGTTGCTTATGCGTCCTGCACACAATGCGGTAGTAGCCTTTTTTGGCGCTCCAAAGACCGACCATCAACCCAATCAATTGCCGCCGGGACTCTCGACCCACCGACCGGTGTTGAAACCGTTCATGCCCTTTTTGTGGCCGAAGCCAGCGACTATCACACGCTAGACCCCAACCTGTCAAGCCACCCCCACGACTCAAGCGGCCCGCAATAAGGTTGTCCTGTGGCCTGTTGGGCAGACGGGTTAGGCTCGAGCGCTTGGTCCGTAGGCGCAAAACATTGGTTCACCTTCGGCGTAGCGGTTGGGGCGCAACGGATGCGGATCAAAGGGTGGAGCCTTACCGAGCGCAATTGCGGCTACCATCTCTCCAATAGCTGGCGACAGTTTCAAGCCGTGCCCAGAAAAACCGAGAGCCAGACACAAACCGTCTACCTCGCTGGACCAACCGATCAGCGGGTGGTAGTCGGGGGTGACATCATAAGCTCCACTAATCTGGTTAACTGGAGTAGCACCTCGTAGCGCTGGCATCCGCTCAGCTAGCGCGGTGTCGATGCGTTGCAGGTGGGCTTGCTGAGCGGTTTCATTCCCGAGCGCCAACGGGTCAGCCACGAGTGGCATCTGCTTAGGGTAAGCCGCAGCCACAAAACGGCGGCCAAAATCTGGGCGCAAAACGATGTTGGAGTTGCCATCGGTGATGCAGGAATGCATTTGTGGTTGGCCCGGTTGGGTTTGCAGTGTGGCCAACTCCAACCGACGCCGTTGCACTGGCACAGGCACCCCGATGGGGTCAAGCAAATCACACGCCCAAGCACCGGTAGCAACGATTACCAGCGGCGCGGCGACCTCACCAGAATTAGTGACCACAGAAGTCACGCGGCCGTCGCTCACGCACAATTCGTCAACTCTCACACCGCTAACCACTTCAGCGCCGTGTGCTTGAGCCGCAATCAGCCAACTCAAGACCATTTTGGTGACATCAATGTAACCGCCCTCAGGTTCATAAGCCCCACCCGCAAGACCGTCGGTCACTAACAAGGGTTCAAGAGCAGCAATCTCAGGCGCCGTCACAAAGCGAGTGTCCACCCCACAGGCCTTACCTATATTGATGTTGCGATGTAAGGCTTCAAGTTGATTGTCGGTCACCAAAAGCAAATAACCGAGTTGCACATAACCGGGATTACCGAAACCCACCTCCGTATCCCAATTTTTTATCACCGCGAAACCACGCTGAGCCATCGCCACGAGCAACTCATTGGAGTAATGCTGGCGTATCTGGCCGAACGTTCTACCCGAAATGCCCCCAACCGGGGGGCGTTCATCCAAAACCAAAATCTGTGCTGAGGATTGCTTGGCAAGCTGATAGGCGATGCTCGCGCCCATAATGCCAGCACCTACAACAACTATGTCGGCTGTTTTAGGTAGCGGCTTCATAGCTTTGGTGGTTAGGTGGAAATTTGTCAAGAACCGGTCGCTAAAAACGATTCGAGTGAGTCATCTAAAGCGTCTACCCAAGCGGTGTGGTGAACTGGCGCAACCGTGCCGGTTATCGGCGAGGTGTGTCCGTTGTCTCGGTAGCCGATGATCGACTGTTTCTTGTGCTTCTTCCAGTCTTTGAACATTGCCGAGACTTGAGCCGTGCTAAAGGTTGGGTAATCGCTTTGTTCAAGAAGATCTTGCGTGTATACACCCTGATAATCAATAAGGCCGTAATCGTCTTCAATGCCATCTTCAATAGCTTGTTGTTTTTCAATCCAGCGAGCCTGCTCTGGCGCTGAAGGCAAATCAATCCGACCGAGGATTACATCACGGGCATACCACGCCTGCACATCAAACATATTGAACGTGTACCACTGATCTTGCATGCCCAAATACATCACTGCATTATCGGGCTGGAAAACCACCCCGCGATAGAGCATCGAAGTGGCCAAGCGATTAGTCGTTACAAGACGCAGACTGTCGTCCATATAGGGGAAATGATGCAAATAGCCGGTGCAAGAAATAATCGCATCAATCTCAGCAGAACTGCCGTCGACGAAATGCACGGTACGGCCATCAACATGGCTCAGGATAGGTTTTTCGGTGATACCGTCAGGCCAATCAAAACCCATCGGCCCACTGCGTGACGAACAAGTCACCGACCGTGCCCCATACTTCCAACACTGCGAAGCGATGTCTTCGGCTGAGTAACTTGAACCGATAATCATCACGTTCTGGTCTGCAAACTGTGCCGCGTCACGAAAATCGTGGGCATGAATCAGCGTGCCTCCATAAGTCTCATAACCCGGATAATGCGGCATATTCGGTGTGGAGAAATGCCCACTAGCCACCACCACATAATCAAACTCTTCGGTGCTCGTAGTCTCGGTCTCGTGGTCATGCACGCACACCACAAAACGGCCGGATTGCGCAGAACGACTGACGCTGCGAACCACATGATTGAAGCGAATAAACCGCCGAATCCCACTACGCTTAGCACGCCCGATGATGTAGTCATATAGCACCTCTCGTGGCGGGAACGAACCAATCGGTGTCCCAAAGTGCTCTTCAAAAGTGTAATCGGCAAACTCCAAACATTCTTTCGGGCCATTAGACCACAAATAGCGGTACATACTCCCATGGCACGGTTCACCGTGTTGATCAAGGCCGGTACGCCATGTATAGTTCCAAAGTCCGCCCCAATCACTCTGTTTTTCGTAGCAAACCAACTCTGGTGTCGCCGTACCGTCAACCGTTTTATCACTCACAAATGCGTGCAACTGCGCCAAACCGCAAGGCCCAGCACCAATGATCGCTACTCGTGTCATAAGTCAAAATCTCCTCTGGATAGTCATATTTTGGCAAAGCAAAAACTAGCACAGAAATTCCTTGGAGCAAGACCGGAAAGGAGCAATCAAGAAAAACTGGCACTGCGCGTTTGACGTTCGAGTCGGGAAACTCCAGTGTCAACGTCAAACAACTACAACAACAGTTCGTCTAGAGCGCCTAGCAACATGGTGACATTGCGGGTACGGGCCGAGTGACCCATACAACCAATGCGCCAGCAAACCCCCGCCAAATCGCCGAGACCGCCTCCGATCTCAATGCTGTAACGATTAAGCAATTCGGCACGCACCTCGGCTTCGGTGTAACCATTCGGCAGTCGAGACTCTGGTACCCGCACCGAAGTAAGTTGAGGCAGACGATTAGCGCTCGGCGCTATCAAATCGTAACCTCGCTCCAGAAGGCCAGCTTGAAGCAAATCACCACAATGCTGATGCCGTGCCTGAGTCGCTTCCAAACCCTCATCAAGAACCACACCAAGGCCAGCATGAAGCGCAAAAACCATGGCTATCGGCGCGGTGTGGTGATAAGCCCGAGCAACATTACCGGTGACATAATTAGCGAGCATCTGCAAGTCGAAATACCACGAACGAGGCTCTTTCAGGAGCCGCTCAAGAGCACGAGGAGAAACGCTCAAAGGTGCCAAACCGGGCGGCGCACCCAAACATTTCTGCGTGCCGCTATAGGCAATATCAATACCCCATTCATCAAGCCTCAAATCAATGCCAGCAAGTGAGGTGACGCAATCCACAAGCAGCAACGCATCACCTTTAGCGGCACCCAACTCGACGATGTCGTTGCGTATACCGGTTGAAGTTTCAGCGTGTACAACTGCTATCACAGTCGGATTCGGGTGTGCATCCAACAAACGTTGAGGGTCAATGGGCAAACCCCAGCGCTCGTGCACAGGAACCACCGTGGCACCACACCTCGCAGCCACATCACACATCCGCTTCCCAAACACACCATTGACACCCACCACCACAGTGTCACCTTCACCAACAGTGTTCACAAACGCCGCTTCCATACCAGCCGAACCAGTCCCCGAAATAGGAAACGTAAGCGCATTATCAGTACGGAACACGGCTCGCAAACGGTCACAAGTTTCGTCAAGCAAGGCAATGAACTCGCCGTCCAAATGCCCCAAAAGTGGACGAGTAAACGCCGCGGTCACCTCCGGATAAGGATTAGAAGGGCCAGGCCCCATAAGCAATCGATCAGAAAAAGGCATAAATATTCCTCATGTTTTGGTATAGCAACTTCAAAGAGTAGTGCTACCGTCCACAGTTCTCACCATACCCGCGAAACAAAAAACCTAAAGAACGGAAAAAATGAGCCATCATCAAATCGCCGAGAAGCCCCGCCGCTTGCAGCGCAGCGAACTAGCCGTACCCGGTTCGAACCCCGATTTCTTTGCAAAGGCCGCCGCCAGCAACGCCGACTATGTGTTCTTAGACCTTGAAGACGCGGTAGCACCAGACGACAAGGCCAGCGCCCGCAGAAACGTCATTGCGGCACTGCACGACATCGACTGGCGGAGCCACAACAAAACAATCTGTTTGCGGATCAACGGGCTCGACACGCACTACATGTACCGCGATGTGGTCGATGTGGTCGAACAATGCGGTGCAAAACTAGACACAATCTTGATCCCCAAAGCCGGAGTACCGGGCGACATTTATACTGTGGACGCTCTCGTCAGCGGCATTGAACAAGGGCTCGGCCTGCGCCATCATCGAATCGGCTTAGAAGCACTCGTAGAAACCGCATTAGGCATGGCCAATGTGGAAGCCCTAGCCGCCGCAAGCCCACGCCTCGAAGCACTCCATTTCGGTGTGGCCGACTACGCGGCTTCGTGCCGCGCACGCACCATCACCATCGGTGGGCTCAACCCAGACTACCCTGGCGACCAATGGCACGCAGCGCTTTCACGGATGCTAGTTGCTTGCCGTGCCAACGGTCTGCGTGCCATCGACGGACCATTCGGAGACATCGCCGACCCCGACGGCTACCTGGCTGGCGCACGCCGAGCCGCAGCCCTAGGTTACGACGGCAAATGGGCGATTCATCCAACACAAATCGATTTAGCCAACGAAGTGTTCACCCCACCCGCGAGTGAAGTGAACCAAGCTCGGCGAGTGCTTGAAGCGTTGGCTGAAGCGGCTGCGGATGGCCGCGGTGCAGCACAACTAGACGGGCGCATGATTGACGCTGCCTCAGCCAAAATGGCTGAAAATATTGTTGAGACCGCCAACACAATCGCCGCGAAAACCTAGACCACAAACCGAAGAACCAAGAAGTTGAAGAGGGGGCTTCATGGAAATTCATGAGTATCAAGCCAAAGCAATACTCGCCGACTATGGCGTGGCCATACCCGACGGAGGATTAGCATACAGCCCCGAGCAGGCCACCTACCGAGCATCAGAAATAGGTGGCGAACAATGGGTAGTGAAAGCGCAAATCCACTCTGGAGCTAGAGGCAAAGCCGGCGGCATCAAAGTGTGCAACCACGAACGAGAGGTTGCCGAAGCGGCCGAAGATCTGCTCGGTAAGCGTTTAGTCACCCAACAAACCGGCGGGCGTGGCAAAGGGGTGTATCGGCTCTATGTCGAAGCCGCCGTGGCCAGCGAAAGCGAACTGTATCTCGGTTTCGTGCTGGGGCGTGCTGCCGAACGAGTAATGATCGTGGCCTCCGCTTCAGGAGGCAGCGACATTGAAGAAATCGTGGCCTCCGACCCCAGTTCGATTGTGCGCATCAACGTTGAACCCGCAGTGGGGTTGCAAGCCTTCGAAGCTCGCGAGATCGCTTTCGCGGTGGGGCTTGACCCGAGCCTAGTACCTCAAGCAGTTAACCTTTTGACCGCTTGTTATCGAGCCATCATCGACCTCGACATCACCATGCTCGAAATCAATCCACTAGCGGTGACCGCCGATGGGCGACTTCTCGCCCTTGATGCCAAAATGATCTTCGACGACAACGCCTTGTTCCGCCACCAAGACGTATCGGAGTTGCGAGACAAATCGCAAGAAGACCCACGAGAACGAACCGCTGTTGATCGAGGGCTCAGCTATGTGGGGCTTGACGGCGACATTGGCTGCATCATCAACGGTGCTGGATTAGCGATGGCCACAATGGACATGATCAAACACGCCGGCGGCGACCCCGCCAACTTCTTAGACATAGGCGGGGGTGCGTCACCCGAACGAGTGCTGAAAGCCTTTCGTTTAGTACTCTCAGACGACAACGTGAAAGCGGTTTTGGTGAACATTTTCGCTGGCATCAACCGCTGCGACTGGGTAGCCGAGGGTGTAGTGCAAGCCTTGCGTCAACTGGATGTGGAAGTGCCGGTAGTAGTGCGTTTATCGGGAACCAACGTGAAGGAAGGCCAAGCCATCCTCGCTCAAGCCGATGTTGGTGTGATAACCGCCGATTCGCTAGCCGAAGCAGGCACCAAAGCGGTCGCTTGCATTGCGGGGAGGGCAACCAAATGAGCATCATCGTTAACGAAAACACACCCGTGATCGTGCAAGGCATCACTGGACGTATCGCCACATTTCACACCACGGACATGGCCAAATACGGCACCAACATAGTGGGTGGCGTCACCCCCGGCAAGGGAGGAACCAGACATTGCGGTGTGGAGGTGTTCGACACCGTGAAACAGGCCGTGTCTGCTACTGAAGCCACAGCCAGCATCATTTTCGTGCCACCACCATTCGCGGCGGACGCGATCATGGAAGCCGCCGATGCCGGAATTGAATACTGCGTCTGCATCACCGAAGGTATTCCCATACAAGACATGATTCGGGTGAAACGTTACCTGCGCCGTTACCAGCACGCCAAAAGGATGTGCCTGATTGGGCCCAACTGCGCTGGGGTGATCAGCGGGGGTAAAGCGCTGCTCGGCATCATGCCTGCACACATTTATATGCCTGGGCCGGTGGGGATCGTGAGCCGTTCCGGGACGCTCGGTTATGAGGCGGCATCGCAACTAAAAGCAGAAGGCATCGGGGTGAGCACTAGCGTTGGTATTGGTGGCGACCCCATCAACGGGAGTTCATTTCTTGACCACTTAAAGCGTTTTGAAGCCGATCGTGAAACCGAAGCGGTAGTGATGATCGGTGAAATTGGTGGGTTGCAGGAGACCGAAGCGGCGATTTATGCGCGTGACCATATGCACAAGCCGGTGGTGGGTTATATCGCTGGCCTCACCGCACCCAAAGGCCGCACCATGGGTCACGCTGGCGCCATTGTGTCCACCGCTGGAGAATCCGCCGCTGAGAAGGTAGCGATCTTGCGGGACTCTGGCGTGACGATCGTCAAACTGCCTTCAGAATTCGGGGTGGTCGTCCCGAAAGTGCTGCGCCGCTAAGCAACCCGCGCCGTTAAGCAACCTGTGAAGAACTGCATTGTTTGAAGTCGCTCAGCCTAGTTTTGGGCTTACCCACGCACGCGGGATTTGCTGGGGTCGTAGAAGGGGAACGGCACGACCACGGCGGGTATGCGTTTTTGATGGCCGTCAATCTTGCCAACTTCAACTTGGGCGCCGATTTGGGCGTGTTCGGTGGCCATGCGGCACAAGGCAATGTTCTTGTTCAAAATAGGTGAGATCGTGCCACTGGTGATGGAGCCTACTTGGGCACGACCAACATAAACCCCGTCATCAAGAACTCCTAGTTCTCCGCCTCGTAGTTCCAAACCAACGAGTTGGCGTTGCGGATTGTCTCGGCGTTTTTGCAGTGCTTCACGGCCAATGAAATCATCTTGTTTGGTTCTTAGGGGGACAGTGAAACCGATGCCCGCTTCGAACGGGTCGGTTTGGTCGTTAAACTCATAACCAGCGAAGATCAAGCCTGCTTCGATGCGCAACATGTCGAGAGCTTCTAACCCTAGTGGCACGATGCCTGCATCACTTCCCGCTGCAAATATCGTGTCCCACACTTCGGGAGCATCGTTAGGGTGACAAAAGACTTCAAAACCAAGTTCGCCGGTGTAGCCAGTGCGAGACACGATTAGGGGAATGCCGTTGTGGTCGCCGAGACGAGCGATGGCGAAACGGAACCAGTTGAGTTCGTTGACTTGGGGTTGGTCGGGGCGTGTCCAGATCACCTGTTCAAGGATTTTGCGGCTGTTGGGGCCTTGGATTTGCAGGTTATGTAGTTGGTCGGTGGAGTTTCTTACCCAAGCTTTCAAGTCGCGCTCTTGTGCTTGTTGACGTAGCCAAAGCCCGCTAGTGTCGCTGCCGCCAACCCAACGAAAGTTTTCGCGGCTGAGTCTGAAGACTGTGCCGTCATCAATCATTGTGCCGGTTTCGTAACACATGGCTGTGTAGACCACTTGACCATCAGAGAGTTTGCGAATATTTCGGGTGACACAGGTTTGCATTAGCAACTCGGCATCAGGGCCAGATATTTCATATTTCCGCAGCGGTGAGAGGTCTATGGCCACCGAAGCTTGCCGACACGCCCAGTATTCATTTACGGTACCGTGGTTTCGGTAAGTGTTGGCGAGCCAATACCCTTGATAGTTGATTAGGTCTCGGGTCAATGCGGAGGTTCGGGGATGGAAGCCCGTTTCTTTGGTTAGTTCGGCTTCTGAATCTGCGGTCATGCGGAATGCTGTCGCTTTCTTGAAGAGGTTGGTTTTCGGGTAGACACGAATTTGGATGTCGGTGGGGTTCCAAGCGTTGGCAGCGTCAATATCGCAGGGGCAGGCAGTTGAAACACACACTAGGTCTGCTAACGCTTGGAGCAAAACGTAGTCTCCGGGGCGAGACCATGGTTCGTCAAAGTAAATCTGGTTGGTGTCGTCCACGTGGGTGTTGTAAAAGAAGTTGATGGCTTCCCAACCTCGGCGGGCTGCTACCCCGTAGGCAGACGATACGCGGTTGATGTTGTCGGTGCAATTAACGTGGCCGGGGAAGCCCATCTCTTCGTAGTAGCGGGAGTTGCAGGCGGTGTTGAACGTGTCGTGTCGTCCGACCGTGTCTTGCACCACTTCCACTAATGGTTGCATCTGAGCGTTATAAAACTTTGAGTACAGTCCTGGTGCCGGGGTGGTGGCACCCATCAAGGTTCGAGTGATGGTGCCATCAAGGCAGTCGGCGGAGCCGGCTTCAAGGTCGGCCACTGCAAAGCACTGGAAGTCTGAGCATTGGCGACCGGCGACATCAAGCACCTGAAAATAGTCACCCTTTTTGACTTCATAGGTTTGCGCGGTGGCGGCACCGATGGTGAAGTCGCTGCTGGGTTCGGTGAGCGGTGCGGGTAGGTAAATCTCCTCTGAGTCTGGCAGTGTGGCACGATACACATAGACGATGAGGTCGGTTGGCGGATTATGGTCGTGAGGGCTCATCGGCGCGCCGGGCGCAGCCACCGCCACCGCTACTGGTGCCGCTGCAATAAAGCTAGCTTTGCTGTCGGCGGCTGCATCGGGGGCAAACACCGAAAAGGGTTTCGCACGCTTTAGGTCGATACCTGCTCGTTCGAGGCCCATTCGAACCCTCCGAGCATCGGTTAACGGTGCCGAGAGGTTGGTTTGTGCAGCGTTGGTTGCACTCATTTCGTTAGTTGCGGTCATTTCCGCCGAGTTCACACCGAGCAAGCCCGGGTCGCTCACACCAACAGAATCGAAAGCGCTCAATTCGCATTGCTGGCGACCTTGCGGATCGATGATCTCAATCTTGTCGCCAGCGTTTAGGGCTAATACTGTTGCACCACCACCAACAACGCGATACCTCTCTGTGCCGGCACCGAGCGACCACAAACCGGGTTCCAAAACACGGGGTGCAAGGTCGCTATTCTTCATCGGTTTTTCTTGAAGCGGACACCGCCACGAACATGTCCCACAACAAAATGCATGCGGCAGCGAAGGATGCCAGCGTCACCAGGATCAGTCCGATGCCAACACCTCTGATTGAACTGTTGGTTAGGTCGTAAATGGCGCGTCCGCCTACGGATGCCACAAATCCCGCACCAATCCACGCCGGCCGGAAGTTGAATCGCATCAGCAAGGAGGTGATTATCAAGACGGCCGCCAATAACAGGTTGCCGTCAACATCAAAACCCGTGCGCGTAATGCTTGGCCCAGTTTGCCATGGCAAAAATAGTGCCAAGAACGCCACGATAAGGCATAGCCGTGCTATTCGCTGACGATTGAGAAACGCCATCGTGTTATCCGTTGGTGGTTGGTTCGGGTGGGCTGTTGTCCATCAACTGAACTGTAGCCACTCGTTTTTCTGTTGTTAGGCGCCGCCAACAACTTGAATGCAAATCAAGACAAAGATTACGCAGACCACGGAAGCGATCAGAACCGCTCGCTCGACTTTTTTGTCGTGGGTTTGCATCTCGTCAAATTCAATTTGTTTACCAGCCATTGTTAGCCCTCCTCACCGTTGTATTTTCCCGAAAGACGCTCTGCCGATTCGTTGAACAAATCGTTTTCGCGCCTCGTTACCGTCACGATCGAATAGACCGAGATGACGATGGCTATAAGCGCAATCAGTACCGAGGCAAAGTTCTGGCCAGGCCCAAAAGTGAAATAGCCAGTTCCCGCTTCAAGAGCTTCTTCCCAACTATCGTAGGGAAAAGAATTCATTTGTTTCTCCTATCTGTATCAGACGTTATATTCTGGAGGTCTTGGGTATGGTTCTTTGGTTGCTTTTGTTTGCGCTTCCGTTGCGCCCAGTATCCCGCACTTGCTACTACTAGATACATGAACGCGATAACGGCAATCAACTGCAACCATGAACCAGACACCCTCGACACTCTAGATTTACTTGAGGTCGGCGTAAGCCGCTCGTAGCACAGCAGCGGATGGCTCTTCGGTGCCATCAGCGTTGATTATGGTTTCTTCGGCACGGCCGAACTCTGGGTAGAAGTCTGTTTCAAACTCAGACATGTCCAGACCCTCAACCTCCACTTCGGGTGGCACCCTCAAGAGGTTCAACTTCTTCAGAATCCATGAAGCGCCGTATCCCGTGAGGAAAGCCAAAGCGAACAACGCCGCGGCACCTACTAGTTGGCCGAGGAAGGTCGTTTTTACTCCAGCGAGCCCGGTCGGGTATCCGCCGGCGAAAATGCCCACCAACATCACACCCCAGAATCCCATAACGCCATGCACCGCAACCGCTCCTACGGCATCGTCAATGCGTGCATTTTGTTCGATCCAAGTGCCGACCTTGTACGCGAGTCCAGCCGAGAAGAACGCCAAAATTAACACCAACGATGGATTATAGATGTCCGCACCGGCCGACACCGCAACAACGCCAGCGAGGCCACCGGACAATGTCCAAAATGGGTCTCCCTTAGCGAAAATGTAGCCGCCGGCGAAACCGCCAGCGAAACCCATTGTGATCGTAAAGGTGATAGCAGACAAGGTAGCTGGGTTAAAATAGATGTTCAGCCAACCGGGTGCAGAGTCGGCGGTGATAGCCAAACATGCTGCGTAAAAAGCATAAAACCCAGTGAAGATGATCATCAATCCCATCAAGGTCAGGTGAAGGTTATGCGGTTTGAAAACTCGAGTTCCACCGTTCCTGTCGTAACGTCCAATTCTCGGACCCAGATTGAACAGCACGCCCAAAGCGAAGATGCCAGCGATGCCATGAACCACACCCGATGCCGCGAAGTCGTGATAACCGAAGTGGAATGACAACCAACCGCCAGAACTCCAACCCCAAGCAGCCGCCAAGACCCAAACCAACCCACCCATTAGAGCAGTCAACCAAAGGTAAGCCGAAATACGGATACGTTCGAGGACCGAACCAGACATGATTGATCCGGTAGTCCAAGAGAACAACACGAACGCAGCCCAAAAGACCCCGCTGATGTTGTCTCCCAAGTTCGGGCCCATCGTGGCATCCCAAGGAACTCCGTAACCGTCACCGCAGAAATAAGCCCCTGAACCAGCGCTACCGTCCGCTGAGGTCGTTGGCAAGAAACCTTCTTGCATGCAGAAATAAACCCACCAGCCAAGGTAATAAAACGTCGGTGTTACCACCGCTATGGTCATGATGTTTTTCATCGCCGTTGACATGATGTTTTTGCGGCGGCTTACTCCAGCCTCATATGTCATGAACCCCACATGCAGCAACCACATTATGGCCACGGTGAAGTAATAGTAGGACTCGGTAAAAACTGTCGCTGTATCCATAGGCGAACCCCCATTCGTCGCACGAAATCCGACCCTTTGGCCAGACCGAGCGAAAAGCTAGCACACAAAATCGAAGATGTCAAATATGACAAAAAATTTTTTCGGCGGTCGGTTTTAGCTGTCCGGTCTTGTCACGCTTACTTCAAGAACCGCGCCGCTGGCCGCATCAACGCTCACCTCGGCGCGGTTCAAGAAGTCGTTTTGTGATCCTTGCGGGTCGGGCACAGTAAACAACACGAACCACACCGCCCTCGTTGGAATGCCTTGGCGCAACACCCTCGCCTCTGTTCGCTGCGGCTCAAAGTACCCGTCATGAGCTTCAAACGCTACAGTGGCGGCCGCTATCGCTTCTTGCTCGGTGATGTTCACTCCCGAACAGCCACGCGCCATGAACACCACCACCACCACGCCCGCAACGATGAACAGCACGGAACGAGATGTCAACCGCTCTCTGAGCTTCTCAAACCAGTCGTTCATGAGATGATCAGTTCGTGTCTTTGCGAGGTGGACGCACCAACCGCAGGATCAAGTAACCGACCGCATGGGTGAGCGCCACGAAACTCATCCACCACAACATGACTGTGAGGCGATAACCACGCTCACGGCATTCCCACAAAGTCAACAGCAGCACAGCAAGGAGCAACAACCACAACACCCAACTCCTCGCCGCGTCAAACAAAATCAAAAGCCCCATCACCTAAGAGCCTAAAGCAAACACAGCGCCGAATGCGGCCCAACCAAGAGTTTTTACCTCAGCACTTGCCAGTAACGCAAAGTCGGGTTCTATGCTGCTTCAATGCCTGAAATCATGTTTGGTTCGCGTGTGCGAAAATCGCCTTATTTTGAGGCGACCGTGGCCGCTGGGGCGAGCGTGTTCACGATCTACAACCACATGTACATGCCCATCTCATATGGTGACCTCACCGAAGAATACCGTTGCCTCACCGAGCGTGTGGCACTGTGGGATGTGGCCGCGCAACGCCAAGTCGAGATAGCAGGCCCCGACGCGGCTCAGATAGCCACATACGTTTCCGCGCGCGACCTCGGGGGATTGCAACCCGGGCGAGCGCGTTACGCACCAATCTGCGACCACAACGGGATGCTAATCAACGACCCGGTGGTGTTGCGGTTGAGCGAAGACCGCTTCTGGTTTTCTATCGCCGATAGCGACCTAGGGTTGTGGATCAAAGCGGTAGCAGCAGAGCGTGGAGCAAACGTGCGAGTGTTTGAACCAGACGTTTCACCTTTGGCTCTTCAAGGGCCGTTGGCCGAGGAGCTCGCGGTTGACCTCTTCGGTGCTGATGTCGTTGGTTCGCTGGGTTTCTTTCACCATGTGTCTGTGGCGTTAGACGGAATCCCAATAGTTCTGTGTCGTTCGGGGTGGAGCAAACAGGGCGGTTTCGAGATGTTCTTGACCGATGGGTCAAAGGGTGTGGCCCTTTGGGACATGGTGATGGCTAAAGGCGCTCGGTTTGGCATCGGGGCGGGCGCACCAAACGCTGCTGAGCGGATCGAGAGCGGTTTGTTGTCTTTCGGAGCCGACCACGACATGCACACCGATCCTTTTGAGGCTGGTTTGGGTGCTTGGGTCAACCTTGAAGTCGCCCATGATTTCATCGGGAAAGCGGCATTATCGCAGCGTTTCGAGCGTGGCCTTGAACGAGGGTTAGTGAACGTTTCCTTTGTCGGCGATGCTGCTGATGTGGCTTCCGTGCTCCCGCTGGCACATCCGCATCGGTTATGTGCTAGCGGTCAACCACTAGGTGAGTTGCGCAGCGCTGCATGGTCCCCGCGATTAGGCAAAGGGATCGGCATTGCTGTAGTTGACCGGTCGGCGATGGAGGCTGGCACTCGCTTAGATGCTGAGATCAGTGGTTCAAAGTTCTCAGTCGTGGTAGCGCACCAACCTTTCGGAGCTGCGGTCGATTAGGGCACCGCTTAAGGCACAGATTAAG
>Ga0209020_1001380_pt1 | contig 24738 bp, 11 predicted proteins | sample PinacodermBB_FD_187298 | JGI IMG/M metagenome (GOLD analysis project Ga0209020, IMG submission 187298) | Host-associated microbial community of the marine sponge Aplysina aerophoba from Gulf of Piran - sponge pinacoderm, lysed by bead... | ecosystem: Host-associated > Porifera > Sponge >... | reverse complement strand
GACGCCGCCGACCTGGCCCGTGCCAGCCAGACCTGCCGACAATGGCACGCGGCTGCCAGTCGTCCTGGTCTGCAAGCGCACTGTTTTATGAAAGCCTACCCGGCGTACTACCGGCACCAGCTGCAACAGACACTGGATCCGGTGCTGGCTGAGCAGGTGCTGTCGCTCTGGAGCCCACCACCGCCAGCAGGTTGTACAGCACTGGAAAGACGCTCTGTGTCCCAATTGTTCCATGAGCTGACGCGACGGATGCTGGCAGCAGAGCGCATTCTTGCCGATGACGGCAACCTTGGCCTCCTCTGTGCGTCTGAATACAACACGATGTACAGCCCGGATGGTCGTTATCTCGTGAGCCAGCACCCCGTCTCCCACACCGGGCAGGTTCCCTGTCTGAGTATCTGGCGACGGGAAACGCGCAGCCTGCATCGGGCGAGCCTGTGCTGCCTCGACCATCCGCTTGTCGACTATGGCATGACATTCAGTGCCGACAGTCGCCGGCTATTGGTCGTCAGCCAGGAGGGGAATCTGCTGATATGGCAGCTGCAAGCCGAAGGCAGCTGGCACTCGTCCCTGACAAGGCGCCTGTGTCACCAACCGGTCCTGGCGGCAAAATTCAGTCCGGATACCCACTGGCTGGCCCTGATAACGCGCACCCGGTTACTGATATTTGGCGAGACAGCATCCCATGCCTGGCAGGAGTACTGCGATCTACGCTGGATGTACGCGCAGGCGCCCTTCTTCCTGGTCAGTGTTCCACCTGATGCCATGGAATTCAGCACCGACAGTCAGCATCTGCTGCTTGTGGACCACGGGGACGCCTTCGTTTTTGAGCGCGACAACACCGACTGGCAGACAAACAATATTCGTCCGGACGCCCTGCCCAACTTGTCTTTTTACAAAGCGGGCCAGCTGTCACCCCGGGCGAACTGGCTTGCCCTTGTCTTGCATTGCCAGGTAGATCTTCCGCAGTTACCGCGCAATTGCGACATCCTTGAGCTGTGGCAACGCCATAACGAAAGGCCGTACTGGCGTTTTTTCAGCAAAAGGTCTTTGACCATTGCAAGACCCTTCTGCCCTCTGGCGTTCAGTCCCGATGAACGGCACCTGGCCCTCCCCGAGCGGATGGATAACGGCAATCCCTACGTATCAGTCCTGTCCCTGACGCCAGACGGAAACTGGATGTCTGCGTTCGTGCTGCAACTGGGGCCTGATCTCATGGCGCGTGCATGGTTCCCAAGTATTTATTCGATCGGTTTCAGCGTCCAGGGCCGTTACCTTGCTGCCACGGCCTACACCGGCGTGCAACTCTGGCAGTACCAGGCCGGCGCATGGAGACCGGTGGTCTGGAAAGACAGCCAGTGTACTGAGATTGACACCACGCCATCCTTTGCTTTTTCTCCGGATGGCTGGCATTGCGCCCTGTCCGGTGGAGACGGGGGCAGCCTCAGCCTGCATGGCCCGGGCCCCGGCGGGAGATACCTGACCAAAATGCAGGTGCCCCAGGGGGAGAGTCTGCGCCGCATGCTGTTTTCGCCTGATGGTACCTGCCTGCTGCTGTTGGGCGGTGAGGGTACAGCTTCTGGCTATCGTGGCTATGCCCGCTTGCTGCATCTTATGCCGGCAGCCGACACCGAACCTTGTGACCGGACAGCGACCGGCGTGATTGTCGCAGCACCGCAGGATCACTTGATGATGACAGCATCAATAGTGAAACGCTCCTGAAGCCGCTCTGAACTTTGTGCTGTGTTTTTTGTCCCAGTCCCGGTATCCGTTGAAAACCGAGCCTGCCTCCCATGAGCCTTCCCGTTACACCTGCACCCGGGGTGCCTTCAGGCGCGCCTGAGACCCAGACTCCGCAGCTGGCAACCGCTTTTGCGCGTCAAGTCGCGCCAGGCCCCGATGGCCCGGCAGCCACGGAGCCATCCAGGGTATTACAGCTGCCCGGGCGGGATATCGCCCGCTGGCCTTGTTCGCTGCTGGAGCTGGTGCTGTGCCACCTGGAGCTTGCTGACCTGACGCGAGCCGGTCAAACCTGTCGCCGCTGGCACGAGGCGGCCAGTCGTTACAACCTCCAGGCCAGCAGCTTTATACAATCCTTGTTGCCTTACCACCGGCACCAGCTGGAGGCAGCACTGGATGTACAGCTGGGCAAGCGCATCCTGTCGCTCTGGTTCAGCAAGCTGCCGGCCGACTACGCCCGACCAGAAGAGCTGGCGTGGCTGAGCGGACCACCTCCGCCCTGGCACAGCCTCTTCTATGCCCTGACGCGCCAGATGCTGCGTTCAAGGCAGCTCTGCTTCGAGAACGCCAACGCCTGTATTCGCTCCGTGTCCTCCCTGGCGTGTCTCAGTCCGGATGGCAACTACTGTGTGACAGCACACAACAGTACCGACACCCTGCATGCCGGGCCTGTTGACAGTCTGAGTGTCTGGCAGCTGGGAACACGCGATATACAGCTATTGGACTCCTGCCTCCCTGTCAACAACCTTGCCCATCGCGCCCTGTGCTTCAGTGCCGACAGCCGTCGCTTTTTAGCCATGAATGACAGGGGGCTGCTGCGAACATGGCAGCGGCAGGCAGACGCCAGCTGGCAGCTGTGCGCGGTCAGGCAGCTGTGCCACGGGTCTGTGCTGCGAGCACAATGGAGTCCAGACACCCGCCACCTGGCCCTGCGCGTCCATGCCGGTGTTGTCCATGCCGGTATTCTTGTGTTTGATGAAACAGCACCCCAGGTATGGCAAGAGCAGTACCGCCTGTACTGGGAAAGAGATCTGCTTCCCGACGAGCTCTTCCAGAGCCATTCACATACGATGCACTTCAGTACCGACAGCAGACGCTTCTTGCTCCTTGCCCCCTCAACAGCCGTCATTCTGGACCGCCGTGACGCCAGATGGCACGCACAAACGCTGCCGTATGACGCGCGGGCGGATGCGTACGAAAGAGCCAGCCTTTCGCCCTCGGGGGATTGGCTCGCCATAGTTTACGGGGGAGAGGGGCTCAGACAACTGATGTGCGACAGCTACACCCTCAGGCTATGGCAATACCGTGACACAGGGCGCAGTTGGCAGCTTGTCTGGCAAAGCCCGTTTGCTGGCACCGGGTTCGGCTGCCCCCTGGCGTTCAGCCCCGATGAGAAACAACTGGCTGCCACCGACCGGCTGGAGAACGGCAATGCCTGTGTGACAGTCTTGACGCTGCCCCGGCCTGACGAGGACATGCACAGGGTCAAACTCCAGGTGGGGCCGGGCATTGCGGGCCCGCGTTTATCCAGTGGCGCGATCCAGGTCAGCTTCAGCAGCCACGGGCGTTACCTTGTGGCAGCCGTTGGGAGCGGCGTGCAATTCTGGCAGCGACAGGGCGCATCCTGGGAGCCTGCCATCTGGATAGACAATGGCAATGAGCGTCCTGCGGCAATGCCGAGCGTGGCGCTGTCTCCGGATGGCTTCCATTGTGCTGTACATACAGGGCGAGCCGACTCTTTCGCTGTTTACGGGCCTGGTCGAGAAGGTCTCCTGCAAAAAATGGAAGTCACCATGGAGGGTCTCATGGTGACGCAGATGCTGTTCACGTCCGATGGTACCCGGCTGCTGGTGTCCGGCGAGAACAGAGACCACTTTTGCTATTACGTCAGCCTGGTGCAGCTGGTGCCGACAGCCAACACCGCGCCTCACCAGCGGGCAGCGACCAGGGAACCTGCCGCCCGGGGACAACGCCGGTAACAGATCGGTGCACGGCGGGAACGCAACCTTCAGCAGTCTCCCCGGTTCCAGGTTGACAGCCGTGACGCCTGCGGGCCTCCGGCTGCTTGTCCCCTGTACCCGTTCACCCGCCCCATTCACCCGCCCCATTCACCCGCGACAGGGACTTTTCCTCCGGTCTGGTGCCTGTCCTGCGCCTTGAGACCGGTGCTGACCGGAAGACACGGGCAGCACCGGCAGCCAACCGGCTCTCAAGCCTGGCTGAACTTTCGATGCGAAGTATTGTCCACGCTCGCGCCGCCGTTGGAAATGGGAGACTGTCTCCGTGAACCTGCCTGTTACACCCCCGCACAGCAAGCCGCACAGCAGCCCGACTGTGACCCCAGCCCCACAGCCCCCTCCCGTTGCAGGTCATGAGCTGACACCGGTCTGCCCCCGGGCCGAAGCCTCTGTGTCAACGGCAATGGCGGCCATGGCGATAGACAGCTCCTCTCGCCCCGGCGCGGCGCAGCTGCCAGGCCCGGACCTGTCCCGCTGGCCCAGTCACCTTGTGGAGCTGGTGCTGTGCCACCTGGGAACTGGTGACCTCCTGCGTGCCGGTCGCGTGTGTCGCCACTGGCACGCACTGGCCCGTAATCACTGGCTTCAGGTGCGCTGTTTTCTCAACAACTATCCCTGTGACTATTGGCAGCGACTCAAGCCTGCATTGAAGACGCAGCGGGCCCGTCACGCCATTTCACCCTGGACTGACAAGGCCCTGTCCCAATCACCGCACAGACAAGCCGGGCAAGAGTCGGACCCGGACGAGCTTTTTTTCGCATTGACGCGGCAGATGCTGCTGGCGCCAGGCTTCACGCTCAGAGAGGGAAAGATCACCGGTTTTCGCGGTTCACTGCACCCTCTTCACTATTACGTTTGCGGCGACTGTACCTACAGCCCGGACGCCCGGCTGCTGGCGATACCCGATAGTGTGAGCATTGGACGGACGCACTCGCTGGGTATATGGCGACAGGATACAGACAATATTGACCGGGTTGCCCTGTGTCAGCCTGATGGCGTTTTCCTGTTTCGGGCCCTGGCGTTCAGTCCCGACAGCCGCAGCCTGTCTGCCGTGGAGGATCGGGGCTATCTGCACAGATGGGAACAACAGCCCGATGCCAGCTGGCAGGCTGCAGCCAGAAGGCGTCTGTGCGCCGCACGCGTAGACACGGCTCGCCTCAGCCCGGATACCAACAGTCTGGCCCTGCAGACAGTACATGAGGTGCTGGTCATGGATACCGCAGCACCGGAACCCGGGCAGCCCCCCTGCAGCTTTCAATGGAACCCGGGCCAGGACATCAATCCCGCCCCGACGGACTTCATGCTCTACCTGCGTCGCCCTGATGCCATGCAGTTCAGTGCTGACAGTCAGCATTTTTTGTTTGTCAGCCACCCCACAGCTATCGTTTTTGACCGCCATGATGGCCACTGGCAGGCACAGGGCCTCTGCCACCAGGACGACCCTTCCCCCTATACAGCCGGTGCCCTGCACCCTGCCGGAGGCTGGCTGGCACTGGCCACGCGAGGCAGCTATTCCCGGTTCCTGTGCGGCCGCGTGCAGCTGTCGCGGTTCGTGTCCAGCGGTTATAGCCTGGAGCTGTGGCGTCGTACCGAGGATCGGCAATGGTCGTTTTCCTCCAGCATAAGATCTGCTGGCGCAGGCTACTCGTCTCCTCCCATGCGCTTCAGTCCCGATGGTCGGCAACTGGCCTTTGTTGACCAGCAGTCACCTTCCACCTTCGCCTGCGTGTCGCTGCTGAGCCGCACCGACGCCGGACATTGGCAGCTGGCGACCCGGCTGCCAATAGGGTCGAACATTCCTGGCCCCTCCAGCCACGGCGTTATTGCGTCCCTCCACTACAGTGTCCATGGCACTCTCCTGACAGCCACATCCCCGTACGGTGTGCAATTGTGGCAGTACCTCCATGGGGCCTGGCAGGCAGCGGCCTGGATCGAAAACGACAGCAGTCGTGAAGGCGCGGGCTTTGCGCTTGCACCGGATGGCCTCCATTGTGCTGTGCATACCGGCTGCCGGGGCAATCTTCATATTCTGGGTCCAGGTCCCGGGGGAAAATACCAGATCAAACTGCGGTTGACCCTGGGGGATCCGGTGTATCAAGTGCTGTTCGCTCCTGATGGCGTCCAGCTGCTGGTATCGTGCTACTGCTACCAAAGGGGGGGCGTTTTCAATCGTGTCATCCTGCTGCATCTGACACCACCAGAAGACCGGCCAGCGTCCGGACAACAGCCATAACGCCTGTGACACAGAACAACTGAACTGTGTGTGAACCTCCCGTGCAGCCCCTTGTCGACAGGAGTGGATCGCAAACTGCACACCGGAGCCTGTCCCTGTGAACTCGCCCACTTCTGTCCCTGCGGCCAGGCCGCCATCGTGCTCAGCGCAGGCCAAAATGCCGCGCACTGCCACCACTTCCGGTCAGGAAGAGGCCGTGCGCCCGGCCCGGCATGACGAGCGGCTACCGCTGGCAAGGCCGATGACGCAGCCGCAGCTTCCTGTGACCGCAAACCGGCCCGGACAGGACCTGTCCTGCTGGAGTTGCCACCTGCTGACACTGGTGCTGTGCTACCTGACACCGCCAGACCTCATACGCGCCGGTTGCGTGTGCCGCCGCTGGCACGCAGTGGCCAGTGATTATCAGCTCCAGGCCCGCTGTTTTCTCAACAACTATCCCTGCACACATTGGCGGAAAATCAAGCCGGCACTGGATGCGAAACTGGCCCGTCAGGCCTGTGCGCTCTGGGACAAGACAGCACCATCGCATTCACTGCCGGGAGGCGCAGGGCAACCGCTGGCCTGGCTCCATCTGGCACCTGCGACGATTTTTTACACTGTGACACGTCGTATGCTCGATGCCGAACGTCTCTCGTTCAATGAAGGCAACCTCAGCATTTGCTGTCCAGAGCGCGGTCATCTGCGTGCCTGTTGTGGTGACTGCGTCTACAGCCCGGATGGCACCCAGCTGGCGATACCACAGGATATGGATGGCGGATCAACCCGGGCGCTGGGGCTCTGGCATCAGGACGGCAGCGGCCTGCGCCAGATGGCCCTGTTCCCGCTGGATTGTTTTTCCGTGTCCTGGAAACTGGCCTTCAGTACCGACAGCCGCCGCCTGTCAGTGGTAGCGGAGCAGGGGTATCTGCAGACCTGGCAACGGCAGCCCGATAACAGCTGGCAGCCCGCTGTCCGGGAAAGGCTGTGCGCCAGCACAGTGCAGGCAGCGAAGTTCAGCCCGGACACACGCACCCTGGCCATACAGGCCGGCAGCCAGGTGCTGGTAATTGATACATCAACCCTGGGCCCCCATCAGGAACACTGCAGTTTCCAGTGGTCCCCACACCCAGGCCAGGACGCCTGCCGTCCTGACGTCATGCAGTTTACTGCTGACAGCCACCACTTCCTGTTTGTGAACATTCCCACGGCGGTTGTTTTCGACCGCTGTGGCAATGATTGGCAGGCCCAGGACATCTGCCATCCGCACTCTCACTATGGCTGTGTCGCCGCCAGCCTGGCCCCGACCGGAGACTGGCTGGCACTGGTCTCGAACGGCTCCGTCTTGCGCTTTCACCTTCCGGCCAGTCATTACAGCCTGGAGCTGTGGCAGCGCAGCCCGGCGCAGCGCTGGCATTTTTCCAGGCGCATGGACTGTGCTGGTACCGGATACGCGCCCCCGGTGGCTTTCAGTCCCGATGGACGTCATCTGGCTTTTGCTGATGAGATTGAGGCCTACAAAAGTGTGTGCGTGTCCCTGCTGACCCGCAATCGCTCCGGGCATTGGGAGCTGGCGGTCAAGCTACGGCTGGGGCCAGGCGTTCAGGAGCCTGGCGTGTTCACCAGTATCCGGACCCTGAGTTTCAGTGCTCATAGCGCCGTTCTGCTGGCAAGGTCCCATGCCGGCATCAAGCTGTGGCAGCGCTGGCACGGAGGCTGGCGCACTGCGGCCTGGATAGCCTCCCCGGATAACAACGGCGAGCGGTCGAGCTGCGCGCTCTCGCCGGATGGTTACCATTGTGCGGTGGCTGCCGGCGGGCAGCAGGAAGTCCGTATTCTCGGTCCAGGTCCTGCGGGGCGTTACCTGACCAAAATGCAGGTCACCCTGGACAAGCCCGTGCAGCAAATGCTGTTCGCTCCCGATGGTCTCCGGCTACTGGTGTCCTGCTTTGACAAATACCGCTCGCGCCGTCGCCTGAGCTTGTTGCATCTTGCGCCACAGCCTGGTGAGCAGGCGGCCGCCACCGGGTCTGTAGCAGACCTGTTGCCTCGCGTGTGTAAACTTTCAGTGACCGAGCCGGTCGACAGTTCATCTGCACCGGAGAACCGGAGTCCGTCCCCATGAACCTGCCCGTTACCGCCACCGGCACACCCGCTGCCTGTTCACCAGAGCCCCGCCAGACACCCGCAGCAACGGCTTTTGGTCATGAGGTGGCACAGACAGTCGCCTCCAGGTCCGCAAGCCCCGTATCCACTGCCGCGTCGACTGCTCAAACTGTCGCTTTACAGATGCCGGGAAAGGACCTTTCCCGCTGGCCTTGCCAGCTGCTGGAGCTGGTGCTGTGCCATCTGGAAACCCTTGATCTGGCACGTGCCAGCCGCACCTGTCGCCGCTGGTACCAGACGGCCAGCAGTCACAAGCTGCAACTGGGCAGTTTCATAAAAGCCTGCCGGCCTCACCACCACTCACCCGGCCAGCAAACGCTGAACCTGGAACCAGGACGCCAGTTCCTGTCGCTCTGGAGTCAACAGCGACCGGTGGGCAGTGCCCGACGGGAGGAACTGGAGTGGCTGGCCGGGCAACACCTGTCCCCGCTGGCGCTTTGCTGCGCACTGACACGGGAGCTGCTGCGTGCAACGCGCATCCTCTCCCATCCCGGCAACCTCAGCATCCTGTGTTCACTCAATGCCCCCGACAGCATGGCTTTCAGCCCGGATGGCAGCCATCTCGTGACGCAAAATCACAACCTGCACATGCGTGCTGCTGATCGTCTGAGCATCTGGCGGCAAGGACCCGGGGGCCTGCACAGGGCGACCTGGTGCCCTGTTGACAACGGCCTTGCCCGCCACAGCCTGAGCTTCAGCCCCGACAGCCGCCGCCTGTTGTGCGTCACTGAAACGGGACAACTGCTGACATGGCACCAGCAGGCGGATGGCGACTGGCAGTCAGTCGCGCCCCGACAGCTGTGTCCCGGACCTGTACGTATGGCGACATTCAGTCCGGATGCCCATCACCTGGCCCTGCGCGTTGGCAGCCATGTTCTTCTGTGTACCGAGACAGAGCCCGACGCATGGCAACAATGCTTCAGTCTGGAATGGGCAAACTCCCGGTTCGCCGACCGCATCACCCTGTTCGGTCCTGATAACGCACAATTCAGTAACGACAGCAGGCATTTCCTGTTTTTGAATACCGGGACTGCCTTCGTTTTTGACCGCTATGGCACCGACTGGCAAGCACAGCCACTCGGTCAGAACGACCTTCACCCTTTCTACGAAGTGGGGGCGCTGTCACCTGCAGGGGACTGGCTTGCGATCACCTCCCAGTCCGCGAATTTTGCACGGTCGCCAGGCTACATACTGGAGCTATGGCGATACCAGCACGCGGACCGCAACTGGCGGTTCAGCAGTGACAGGTCGTTTGTATGCACCGGGTTCAACTGCCCCCTGGCGTTCCGTCCTGACGGGCGGCAGCTGGTTGTCCCCGACCGGCTCGACAATGGCGATGTGTGCGTGTCAGTGCTGTCGCTGACACCCGGTGCCCACTGGGAGTTGAACTTTCAGCTGCCGTTCGGACCGGGTCTTGCCGGCCCGGCCCTGCTCAGTGGTGTCTACGCCGTCAGTTTCAGTGCCAACGGGCGCTGCCTGGCCGCAACGGCCCGCGCCGGCGTGCAGATCTGGCAGTGCCGTTCCGGCTTGTGGCAGCCGGCAGCCTGGATAGAAAACCCGGATGAAGAGGCCCGCAGCGATCCGTGCTGTGCCCTGTCGCCGGATGGTTTTCATTGCGCCGTGTCTACAGGAGACCTTGGCTGCGTCAGTCTGCATGGACCCGCAAGCCCGGGAGGCTACCGGTCCAGACTGCAGACCAGCCTGGGCGATCCGGTGAATTACCTGCGGTTCGCGCCTGATGGCATCCGGCTGCTGGTGTCGTGCCGTTACCGGCGCCATTTTTACAATCGTGTCAGCTTGCTGCAGCTGAGCCCGGCACCAACGTGAAACCGCATGCCGGTACTGCTGGCATGGCAGTTGGCAGTGCTGCAGTTGCTGCGTGTCAGGCTGCTGCCGGGGACGCACCCACCTCTGGAAAAAGGAGTCACTCCCCATGAGCCTGCCCGTTACCTCCACCACAGCCTCTGCGTGCGCGCCGGCCCCGCCTCCCTCACAGACAGCGGCAGCCTTTGGCCATGAGGTGAGCATGCCGGCCGCCGGGTCTGCCGGTCCTGTATCGACTGCGGCACCGTCTGGCACCCCGCCCGTCCGGCAGTGCCCCGCGCGGGACATTTCCCGCTGGTCCTCACAGCTGCTGGAGCTGGTACTGTGCCATCTGGACCCCAGCGACCTGGCTCATGCCAGCCAAACCTGCCGGCACTGGCATCAGGCTGCCAGCCGTCACGCGCTGCAGGTGCTCAGTTTGCTGAACGCCTTTCCGCCTCTCCACCGGCACCAGCTGGAACAGGCCATGGATGCGCATCAGGCACGCCAGGTCCTGTTGCGCTGGTGCCAGCAGCTGCCGCCAGCTAGCCCCCAGCGAGCCGGGCTGGCGTGGCTGGCCGGGCAGCGGCTGCCGGCGTCCCGACTTTTCTGTGAACTGACGCGACGGATGCTGGGTGCAGAGCGCATTCTTTTCGATGAGGGCAACCTTGGCATCCTCTCTGGCTTCCGCAGCGAGGATGCCAGGCTCTACAGCCCGGATGGCAAGTACCTCGTGACGCCCGCAACCTCGCACACAGGGCTGACGCGCTCTCTCAATATCTGGCAGCAGGAAGAGCAGGGGCTGGTGCGGGCCGCCCGGTGCGACCTCGACCCCCAGCATGCGGTCCATACCCTGACCTTCAGTGCCGACAGCCGCAGCCTGTTGGTCTTCACCATACAGGGAGAACTGCAGACATGGCAGCCGCACACCGATGGCAACTGGCACTTGTCCCGTACCAGCTCCCAGTCTCCCAGGCCTGTATCTCTGGCGCAGTTCAGTCCCGACGCCCACTGGCTCGCCCTGAAAGTCAATGCCTGGCTGCACATATTTGGTGAGACAGGCCCCGATAATGCATGGCAAGAGTGCTTCACCCTGCGCTGGACAGACAGGCCCGCTCCCATCTTTGGCAATCTGCTCCGGCTTGACAAGATGACATTCAGTGCCGACAGTCGCCACTTTCTGTTTCTGCACTACGAAGATACCTTCGTGCTTGATCGCCAGACGACCGACTGGCAGGCACACAAAATCAGCCACCCCCTCCTTCCCGCTTCCTATGAAACAGGAGAACTGTCACCCCTGGGTGATTGGCTGGCCCTGAGCGCGCGGCCCCCGATTGGTGAGCAAGCTGACAACAGTGCCCGCATCGAGCTCTGGCAACGCCTTGACGAGCAACCCCATTGGCGCTTGTCCAGTGAAAGACTGGTGCGTCGTGCGGGAGCCTTCTGTCCTGTTGTGGCGTTCAGTCCCGACGGACGACAGCTGGCCGTCCCCGACCGACTGGACAACCAGAATCTGTGTGTGTCACTGCTGTCGCTGACGCCAGACGGAAGCTGGACGCCTGCGTACAGACTGCAACTGGGGCCGGGTATCACATATCTTCCCGGGACTCATGGTATCGATCGACTCAGTTTCAGCGCCCAGGGCCGTTACCTTGCTGCCGCCAGCAGTGCTGGTGTGCAAATCTGGCGACGCCATACCGCCACCTGGCAGCCTGTGGTCTGGGTAGCGAACTGGAGCGCCACTAGCAGAAACGATCCCTGCTACAGCTTTTCTCCGGATGGCTGCCATTGCGCTGTGTCCACAGGAGACGAAGGCCACGTCAGCATCCATGGCCCGGGGCCTGGGGGCCACTACCTGACCAAAATGCAGGTAACCCAGGCCGCTGGCGTGCTGCACCTGCTGTTTTCGCCTGATGGTTTCCGGCTGCTGGTGTCGAGCCGTTACAAGCGCCGCTACAGAACCTGCACCCGTTCCAGCTTGCTGCATCTTGCACCGGCCGCCAACACCGATTGGCGTGACAGCGCGGCTGGCCGCCTCCTGGAACCTGCGCCCGTTCGCGCGCGCAGTCCCATGACAGCCGCCCGTGCACAGCCCTGGTGCCCACCGGCCCCTGCTGGCGAACAGACAGCAGCAGCTTGCGACCAGGAGATGGGAATGGTCACCGCATGGTCCGGGGAGGCCGCAGCCCTGCCCCCCGACCTGTCGGTACCTGTGCGGCTCCTGCACGAGTCCCCCTTGTCAAACCCACTGGTGCTGTCCCTGGTGCTGCGTTATCTGGATCTGGCTGACCTGGCACCTGCGGCCCGGACCTGTCGACAATGGCACTGGAGTGCCAGTTGTCCCGACCTGCAAGCGCACAGTTTTATGCGAGCCTACCCGGTGCATTACCGGCAACACCTGCGGCAGACACTGAATCGGGAACTGGCCTGTCAGTTCCTGTCACTCTGGAGCCCACAGGTACCAGACAATGGCGCACAGCGACAAGAACAGGAGCAGCTGGTCGAATACAGGCTGTCTGCGTACCGACTGTCCTGGGAGCTGACACGCCGGATGCTGCAAGCTGCGCGGGTTCTGTTCAATGACGGCAACCTTGGTCTGCGCAGTGCGTCTTATGGCGTTACTGTTTACAGCCCGGATGGCAATTATCTCGTGACACAAACCGCGCTGTCTCTCACCGGACTGGCTCCCTGTCTGAGTGTCTGGCAGCACACAACCCACGACCTGCACCAGGCGGCACAGTGCCGGCTCGACAGCCAGCATACGCATAATGGTTTGAGTTTCAGTGCCGACAGCCGCAGCCTGTTGGCCGTCACCAGGGAGGGGGTGCTGCAGATATGGCGGCTGCAAGCCGACAACAGCTGGCAGTTGTCCGTTACCGCAAACCTGTCTCCCGGGCCGATACCGATTGCCAGCTTCAGTCCGGATACCCGCTGGCTGGCCATGAAAGTCGGTCACCAGCTGCAAATGTTTGGCGAGGCAGCCCCTGCTGCATGGCAAAGGTGCTGCAATCTGCGCTGGACACACTTGCCCGCTACCTCCTTTGATATTCTGATTCAGCCTGACACCATGCAATGGAGTGCCGACAGTCGCCACTTTCTGCTTGTGAACAACGGCCATGCCTTCATTCTTGATCACCAGGCGCGCGACTGGCAGGAGCAGGAGATCAGACAGGACAGCTTTCCCACTTTTTACAGGAAGGGCGAGCTGTCCCCCCAGGCAGACTGGCTGGCCCTGGCCTTGCAATACCGCAATCCGCCGCAGGTTCCGCAGGATGGCTACACCATTGAGCTGTGGCAACGCCATAGTGCGAGGCCGCATTGGCGATTCTTCAGTCAAAACACATATCTTGGCACCAGGGCTCTTTTCCCGATGACTTTCAGTCTCGATGGGCGCCAACTGGCCGTCCCCGACCGGCTGGAGAACGGTAATCAGTGCCTGGCAGTGCTGTCGCTGACGCCAGACGGCGACTGGACCTCCGCCACCAGACTGCGGCTGGGACCGGGCATCGCCGGGGATCCTTTACGCACTGGCATCTACGCCATCAGCTTCAGCGCCCAGGGCTGTTTCCTTGCTGCCACTGCCAGAGCCGGCGTGCAAATCTGGCGGCTTCATGCCGACACCTGGAACCCTGTTGCCTGGATAGAAAATTGGGATCTGAGCATCGGAAGCGAACCTTGCTGCCGGTTTTCTCCGGATGGCTGGCATTGCGCTATATCCAGAGGGGACAAGGGCTGCGTCAGTTTCCATGGCCCCGGTCCTGGAGGGCGCTACCTGACCAAAATGCAGGTAAACCTGGGAGATCCCGTGCATCAAATGCAGTTCGCGCCTGAGGGCCTCCGGTTACTGGTGTTGCACGGTATCACGCGCAGCTTGTTCCAGCGGGCCCGTTTTTTCCATCTGATGCCAGTAGCAGAAACGACTGCTTGTGGCCAGGCGCCCCCGGACGCCTGCCACAGGCCCGACTGAGGCTGCGCCTCCGGTTCTGGCATCAGTGCCGGGCTTGCCGGAACCGGAAAAAACGTCCTTTCCCCTGCGTCGGCCTGCTTGCAGGCCCGGCCCGGCTCTACGGCATTCATCCCGGTGCTGCTGTCACAGGCACTGTCATCGCAGCAGACGGCCTCTGAACTTACTGCGCGAGACTTTGTCGAAAACGCGTCACGAAGCCAGAGCCTGTCACCATGAATCCGTCCCTCCCTCCCTCAACCCGACCGCCCGCCGGCTCGTACACACCAACAGTTTGCGACCCTGAACGGGAGGGGGACGCTGACAGCGCCACCGATGTACTGCCCACTGCTGTACGCAGCAGCCAGGCGGGTGCCCTGTTGCTGCCCGGCAGGGATATCAGCCGCTGGCCCTGCCAGCTGCTGGAACTGGTGCTGCGCCATCTGGACATCACCGACCTGGCGCATGCCAGCCAGACCTGCCGGCGATGGCACGAGGCGGCCAGTTGTCACGACCTGCAGGCACGCAGTTTCATGAGAGCCTACCCGACTCACTTCCGACAACACCTTGAGCGGACACTGGACAGGACACTGGCACATCAGACGCTGTCGCTCTGGTGGCAGCAATGGCCAGAAGATTGCATGCCGACGGACGCGTGCGACGACCTGACCGGGCCAACGCTGTCTCCAGCACGACTTTTTTATGATCTGACGCGACGGATGCTGTGTGCCAGGCGCATTCTTGCCTGTGACACTAACCTTGCCCTCCGCCATGCGCCGGCCTCCACCAGTTTTTACAGCCCGGATGGCAAGTATCTGGTGGTGCAGCCCCCTCCCTGTCGCTCAGAGCCGGCTCCCCGTCTGGGTATCTGGCGGCAGGGAGCCTGCGGCCTGCACAAGGCGGCCCTGTGCCAGCTCGACAATCACCCGGTTCACCAGGGTTTGACCTTCAGTGCTGACAGTCGCAGCCTGCTGGTCGTCAGCAGGCAAGGGCAGCAGCACACATGGCAGCTGCAGACATGGCAGCTGCAAGCCGACAACAGCTGGCGCCTGGCCGTTAGCCAACGCCTGTGTTCCGGCTCTGTATTCATGGCAAAGTTCAGTCCGGATGCACACTGGCTGGCCCTGAAAGTCGGAACCCGGCTGCTGATGTTTGGCGAAACAGCACCTCAGGTATGGCAAGAGTCCTGCGCTCTGCAATGGACAAACCGGCAAACTTCATACTTTCCCGTTTATCTGTCGCCTGATACGGCACAATTCAGTGCTGACAATCGCCATTTTCTGTTTGTGAACAACGGCGAGGCCTTCGTTTTTGATCGCCAGCAAGCCGGCTGGCAGGCACAGAAGATCAGTCGGGACACGCTCTTCACTTTTTACAGGGAGGGCAGGCTGTCCCCCCGGGGGGACTGGCTGGCGCTGGCCTTCTGGAATCCGGATCGGCAGCCGCTTCCGGACGGTGGCCACACCATCGCCCTCTGGCAACGCCAGAACCTGGAGCCGCACTGGCGTTCTTTCAGCCAAAGCCCGTTTGCCAGCACAGGCTACACCTGCCCTATGGCGTTCAGTCCCGATGGACGGCAGCTGGCCGCCCCCAACCGGCTGAACAACGGCAATGCCTGCGTGTCAGTACTGTCTCTGACTCAAGACGGCAGCTGGGTGCCCAGCTTCACGCTGCCCCTGGAGCCGGGTATCACACCGACTCCTGCACTCAGTGGTGTCTACTCGGTCATTTTCAACGCCATGGGGAATTACCTTGCGGCCGTTGCCGGCGTCGGTGTGCAACTCTGGCGCTACCAGGGCGGTGCCTGGCAACCGACAGTCTGGATAGACAACCATGGTGCCAATGTCGGCGAGATTCCGTTCTTTGCATTTTCTCCGGATGGCTGGCATTGCGCTGTATCAAGAGGAGAAGAGGGCCGCGTCAGCATCCACGGTCCCGGTCCTGATGGGAAATACCTGACCAAAATGCAGGTCAGCCAGGGGAGTATCGTAAGTCAAGTGCTGTTTTCTCCTGATGGTCTCCGGTTGCTGGTGTCAAGCATTTACGAGCGCCACTTGAGCTATCATGGCCGTGCCCGCTTGCTGCACCTTGCTCCCGCACCCGCAGTCACATGCCAGACAGCACGGCCGTCAGCATCGTCAGCGACCGCAGAACTTCCTGCGCCGGCCCCTGTCGAGAGCATATCGACAGCCACAAGCCAGAGCCTGCCACCATGAACCCGTCCGCTGCATCCAGCCCCCAACCGCCCGCCGGCTCCTGCACACCAACAGCTTGTGACCCCGAACGCAAGGAAGACTCTGGCAGCTGTGCCAGTGTGCTACCGGCAGCCCTGTGCACCAAACCGGCTGTTGCGGTGCAGCGGCCCGGCAGGGATATCAGCCGCTGGCCTTGTCACCTGCTGGAGCTGGTGCTGCGCCATCTGGACATCATCGACCTGGCGCATGCCAGCCAGACCTGTCGGCGATGGCACCAGGCGGCCAGCCAGCGGGCTGTGCAGGCACGCTGTTTGCTGAGCGCCTACCCGGCTTACTACCGGCCACAGCTGCAACGGCCCCTGGCTTCGGCACTGGCACAGCAGATCCTGCCGCTCTGGTGCCAGCAGCTGCCCGCCGGTTGCCCGCGGCACGAAGAACTGGTGCAGCTGAGCGGGCAACCTCTGACCCCATCCCTGCTTTTTTATGAACTGACCCGACAGATGCTCCGTGCAGAACGCATCCGATCCGATGACAGCAACCTTGGCCTCCCCCTCGCCCCCTCTTCGGCCATCTCCCTTTACAGCCCGGATGGTCGCTATCTCGTGACACAAGCCCCCCTCTACCATGCCCGGTCGCGTACCTGTCTGGCTGTCTGGCATCTGGGAACGCCGGGCCTGCACCAGGCGAACCCGTGCCTCCTTGAGGTCAAGCATCCGCATATTTGTTGCGACCTGACCTTCAGTGCCGACAGCCGCAGCCTGATGGTCATCGGCCAGCGGGGGCACCTGCAGACATGGCAGCTGCAAGCCGACAGCAGCTGGCAGCTGGCCGCTACCAGGCGCCCGTTGCCCTGTACTGTCACCAGGGCGAAGTTCAGCCCGGATAGCCACTGGCTGGCCCTGCAAGTCGATACCCGACTGCTGATATTGGGTGAGACCGCAGCATGGCAGCTGTGCTGCGAGCTGCAATCGACACCGCCGCCCTTGTCAGAGCATCCTGATGCTCCCAAGTCGGAAACCCTGGAATTCACTGCCGACAGTCGGCACTTGCTGTTTATCAGCAACGCCAATGCCTTCGTTTTTGAGCGCCAGAAAAACGACTGGAAGTGTCAGCAGATAAATTCCGACGGCCCGGCTGCCCCCTACAAGACGGGCCAGCTGTCACCCTCGGGAGATTGGCTGGCGCTTATGTCACTGAGCTCGCTTCCGCAACGGCCTTCTCTATTCGGCAACCCCAGACTCTCACAGCTCCATCAGGCATTTGGCAACTACGCCATGGAACTGTGGAAACGCCATGACGAGGAGCCGCGCTGGCGCTCTTTCAATCCACAGGCATGCCTGTGTGCAGGCTGGCCCGGCCCGGTCGTGTTCAGTCCCGACGGACGGCAACTGGTCAGCCCCCACCACCCGGATAACGGCGATGTATGCATACAGGCGCTGTCTCTGAGCCCGGACGGAAACTGGATGCCAGCTTGTGCGCTGCCACGGCCAGCACGCACGTCAAGGCATCCTTTGGCCAATCATGTCTTCTCACTCAGCTTCAGTGCCCAGGGGCGTTACCTTGCGCTCGCCGTTGGCGACGGTGTGCAACTCTGGCGGTGTTATCCCGCCGCATGGCAACCCATAGCCTGGATCGAAAGCCAGGGGACCAGTTTCTACAGCAGCCCGGTGTGTCTGTTTTCTCCGGATGGCTGGCATTGCGCCCTGGCCCGGGAATTGGAGGGGGCCCTGACTATTCTCGGCCCGGGTCCCGGGGGGACATACCTGACCAAGATGCAGATGACCCTGGATATTCCCATACGTCAGCTGCGGTTTTCGCCTGATGGTCTCCGGCTGCTGGTGTCGAGCATTTACGAAAGGCGCATGCGTGATGGTCGCTGTGCCATCCTGCTGCATCTGGCCCCGGCCTTCACAGAGGGCCACGAAAAGGCACCGCTGTCATAGCCGTCAGCGGCCGCTGAACTTCCTGCGTCGGACCCTGTCAAGAGCACATCAACAGCCACGCACCGGAGCCTGCCACCATGAATCCGTCTGCTGCACCCAGCCCCCAACCGCCCGCTGCCTCCCGCACAGCAACAGCTGGCGACCCGGAACGCAAAGAGGACTCTGGCAGCTGTGCCAGGGCGTCAGCGATTGCCGTGCGCAGCCACCAGGCTGTTGCTGTGCAGCCGCCCGGCAGGGACATCAGACACTGGCCTTGTCAGCTGCTGGAACTGGTGTTGCGCCATCTGGACATCACCGACCTGGCGCATGCCAGCCAGACCTGTCGGCTATGGCTCCAGACTGCCAGCCAGCGGGCTGTGCAAGCACGCTGTTTGCTGAACGCCTACCCGGCTTGCTACCGGCCACAGCTGCAACGGCCCCTGGCTTCGGCACTGGCACAGCAGATCCTGCCGCTTTGGTGCCAAGGGCTGCCCGCCGGTTGCGCACAGCACGAAGAACTGGCGCAGCTGAGCGAACAACCCCTGCCCGCAGCCCAACTTTTTTATGAACTGACGCGACAAATGCTCCGTGCAGAGCGCATCCGGTCCGATGACAGCAATCTTGGCCTCCCCCTCGCCCCGTCTGTGCCCATCTCCCTTTACAGCCCGGATGGTCGCTATCTCGTGACACAAGGCCCCCTCTACCATGCCCAGTCGCTGACCTGTCTGGCTGTCTGGCATCTGGGAACGTCTGGCCTGCTGCAGGCGGCTCCGTGTCTCCTCGAGCTCAAGGATCCGCATATTTGTTACGACTTGACCTTCAGTGCCGACAGCCGCAGCCTGAGGGTCATCGGCCAGCGGGGGCACCTGCAGACATGGCAGCTGCAAGCCGACAGCAGCTGGCAGCTGGCCACGACCAGACGCCCGTTTCCCTGTAATGTCACAAGGGCGAAGTTCAGCCCGGATAGCCACTGGCTGGCCCTGCAAGTCGATACCCGACTGCTGATATTGGGTGAGACCACAGCATGGCAGGCGTGCTGCGAGCTGCAATCGACACCGGCGCCCTTGTCAGCCCGTGTGACTTCTTCGGTGCCGGACACTCTGGAATTCACTGCCGACAGTCGCCACTTGCTGTTTATCAGCAACGCCCATGCCTTCGTTGTTGATCGCCAGAAAAACGACTGGAAGTTTCAGCAGATCAATCCAGACAGCCAGGCTACCCCGTACAGGGCGGGCCAGCTGTCACCCTCAGGGGATTGGCTTGCGCTTTTGTCACTGCGCTCGCCTCCGCCATGGCTTCCTCAATTCCACAGCCCCAGACTCGAGCAGCTCCACCAGACATTCATCTACGCCATGGAACTGTGGAAACGCCATGACGCGGAGCCGCACTGGCGCTCTGTCAATTCCCAGGCAGGCATATGCGCAGGCTGGCCCGGCCCTGTCGTGTTCAGTCCCGACGGACGGCAACTGGTCAGCCCCCATCACCTGAATAACGACAATGTATGCGTACTGAGGCTGTCCCTGAGTCAGGACGGCAACTGGAGGCTGGCTTGTCCGCTGGATCTGTCACCACGCAGTTCAAGGCATCCTTTGGCCAGTCAGGTCTTCTCACTCAGGTTCAGTGCCCAGGGGCGTTACCTTGTGCTCGCCGTTGGCGGCGGTGTGCAACTCTGGCGGTGTTATCCCCCCGTCGATTGGCAGCCCATAGCCTGGATAGAAAGCAGGTACAGCACCCCGGTATGTCTGTTTTCTCCGGATGGCTGGCATTGCGCTGTATCCCGGGGAGTGACGGGGCAGCTGACTATTCTCGGCCCGGGTCCCGGGGGGAGATACCTGATCAAAATGCAGATGACCCTGGATATTCCCGTACGTCAGATGCGGTTTTCCCCTGATGGCCTCCGGCTGCTGGTGTCGAGCCTTTACAGAAGGCGCGTGAGTGATGCTCGCTGTGCCATCCTGCTGCATCTTGCCCCGGCCTTCACAGAGAACCACGTACAGGCACCGCCGTCATAGCCGTCATAGCCGTCATAGCCGTCATAGCCGTCAGCGACCGCAGAACTTCCTGCGCAGGCCCCTGTCAAGAGCACATCAACAGCCACGCACCGGAGCCTGCCACCATGAACCTGCCCGCCGCATCCTCGCCCCGGCCGCCTGCGTACTCTACCGGCCCTGCCAGCTCGCACACAGCAACAGCTGGCGACCCCGAACGCAAGGAAGACTCTGACCGCAGTGCCAGTGTGCTATCGGCGGCCCTGTGCACCAAACCGGCCGTTGCTGTGCAGCCGCCCGGCAGGGATATCAGTCGCTGGTCCTGTCAGCTGCTGGAGCTGGTTTTCTGTCATCTGGACACCATCGACCTGGCGCATGCCGGTCAAACCTGTCGGCAATGGTATCAGGCTGCCAGTGACCATCGCCTGCAAGCACAGTGTTTTATGAGAGCCTACCCGCTGCGCTACCGCCAATACCTGCAACAAACACTGGATCCGGCACTGGCACGGCAGTGCCTGTCGCTCTGGTGCCAACAGCTGCCTGAAGACAGCTGGCAGCGCGACAAGCTCGAATACCTGCTCGGGGAAAGGCTGGCCCCCTGCCAGCTCTTCCATGAAATGACACGACAAATGTTGTCTGCCGAGCGCATCCTTGCCACGGGCGGCAACCTCAGCCTCCGTTGTGCGCTCCCCAGTGCTTGCAGCCCGGATGGCAATTATCTCGTCACCGAAGTCTCCCCTCCTGACACAGAGCCGACCCCCTCTCTGAGTGTCTGGCGACAGGGAACCTGCGGTCTGCACAGGACAGGCCTGTGCCATCTCGGCAATCTGAATGTCTGGGAGGGTCTGACCTTCAGTGCCGACAGCCGCCGCCTGTTGGTCGTCAGCCGGGACGGGCTCTTGCAGACATGGCAGCTGCAAGCCGACGGCAGCTGGCAGTTGTCCATCAGCCAACGCCTGTGTGACGAAACTGTGTTTATGGCGAAGTTCAGTCCGGATGCCCACTGGCTGGTCCTGCAAATCGATACCCGGCTGCAGATGTTTGGTGAGACCCGGGCCTGGCAAGAGTGCAGCGACTGGGAATGGGTCAATGTGCAGCCTTCATGGGTTCCTGCTTATTCCCCACATGATACTGCCGACTTCAGTCGTGACAGTCGGCACTTTCTGTTTGTGCATAACGGAGAGGCCCTTGTATTTGATCGCCAGAACACCGGCTGGCAGGCACAAAGACTCAATCGGGGTACCCCTCTCACTACCTATGGAGAGGGCGTGCTTTCACCCTCGAGCGACTGGGTTGCGCTCAGCTTGTCGTGCCGGGATACCAGGCACCGTCTGATCAACAGCTATATCCTTGAACTCTGGCAACGCCATGAGACACAACCGCACTGGCGATTTTCAAGTGAAAGGATGTTCAGTGGCGCACACTACTCCCAACCTTGTGTGGCGTTCCGTCACGATGGACGGCAGCTGGTCGCCGCCGATCGCCTGTGTAACGGCCATCTGTGCCTGGCAGTCCTGTCTCTGACGCAGGACGGAAACTGGGTAACCGCTTGCCAGCTGCAACTGGGCCCTGCTGTCGTCACAACGCCTTCTTACGGTGACATCCACTCGGCCAGTTTCAGCGCCCAGGGCCTTTACCTTGCTGCCGCTGCCGATGCTGGTGTGCAAATCTGGCGGTGTCATGCCGGTACCTGGAAGCCTGTAGCCTGGATAGAAGCCCCGGATCCTGCCAGTAACGGAAGCTCTCCAGAGTGCAGGTTTTCTCCGGATGGCTGGCATTGCGCTGTGTCCACAGGCGACGAAGGCTGCGTCAGTATTCACGGACCAGGTCCCGGAGGGAAGTACATCTCCAAAATGCGGGTAATCGAGGGAGCCTGCGTGTGTCGCATGCAGTTTTCTCCTGATGGTCTGCGACTGCTGGTGGCGAGTCGTTACGCGCACGAGTTTGACTATCATAACCGCACCAGCTTGCTGTACCTTGCCCCGGCACTGTCCCGAGCCGGAACCTCGTAAGGACACGGCTGCCATAGAAGGCCACGGCTCCGAACCTGCTGCGCGAACCGCTGTCCATAGAGTACCAACCACTGCCAGCAGGAGTCGCTTCCTATGAGTCTGCCCCTTTCCTCCACCACACCGCCTGCGTGCCCGCCATCCCTTCCTGCCTCACCAACAACGGCCGCTTTCGGCCGGCAGCCGGTCACAACAACGCCTGCCCTGGGGCAACTGTCAGCTGTAGCGCCTGCTGACGAGCCCTGCGCCCCGGGTGTCGGCCCGGCTCCCGGGCACAACCTTGCGCTCTGGTCTGCTCCCCTGCTGGAACTGGTATTCCGGCACCTGAATCTGGATGACCTGGTGCGCTGCGGCCAGGTGTGCCAGCAGTGGCATTGGGCGACTTCTGATCAGGAACTGCGCGCCCACTGCTTCCTGCAGGCTTTCACGCCCTGGCAAAGGCAGCAGATGATACAGGCACTGGATGCCGGTCAAGCGTACCGCTACCTGTCCCACTGGTGTGGGAGCCCGGCCGCAGGCGCGACACAGCCGACTGCACTGGCGCATCTGGCAGAGTTGGGGCTGTCTGACCGGGGCGTCGGATTGGCGTTGCTACACAGCCGTATCCAGACTGACCGTTTTTCCGCCAGCGGCCTTGCGACGCTGGCCTACAGGGACACACGCATTGTAAATCTGATTTCCAGTCCCAATGGACGCTACCTGGCCGTCCTTACCCTGCGCCACGAAAGCGTCTGGAGCCAGAGTTACCGGTGTCTCCTGGTCTACCGCTATGACACCCGGCCTCTTGAGCCGGTGGGAGAGTTTTCGCAACTGCCGCTCATCTTTGGTCTGCGATTCAGTGCGGACAGCCGCAGGCTACAGGGTATAGACAAGAGCGGACAGCTGCACAGATGGCATGAGCTTGATGGTGTCTGGCACTGTCTGGACAGCCATGGTTTATCTTCCCGCCCTGTAGACATCGCCGTTGCCAGCCCCGATGGCCGTTGTCTGGCGATTGAAGACTCGGGCAGGTCCCTGTCTCTTTTGCGTGAAGAGGAGCCGGGCATCTGGGAGCTGCACTATCTGTGGCAATGGAAACCAGGCCAGGTCCGACCCCTGACGCTGGCCAGTCACAGGGCATACCCCATGAAATTCAGTGACAACAGCCAGTCTTTTTTGTTTGTGGTCGGATGGGAGGCCTTTGTCTGCCGCCGGACAAGCACGGGCTGGCAGGCGCACCACTTTGCCATTGAGGTCACGCAACCTGCGGATGCCAGCCTTTCTCCTGACGGGCGGCTGGTGGCGCTCTGCTCTACGCGGCGGGGACCTCGCCAGTATCCTGGTGAGCAGTTTATTGGCCTGCATCTGTACCGTCTCGACCCGCAACAACGATGGCAGCGGGTACTGTCGCGGGACAGCCACACCCTGGCCCGGCGGTTTCCGGTGAGCTTCAGTCCCAATAACCAGTGGCTGGCTTTTGCCGACGGGATGGATGCTGCCGCCGGGCTGCGGCTGCTGCGCACCGGGGCTGCGGATCTGAAGAAGGCCCCGCTTGTTCTGCCCTATGGACAGGCCGCCGCGCTGGCCACCGCCGAGCAACGGGCGTTGATGTCGGTGTGTTTCAGTGCCAACAGCCGCTATCTGACTGTCTGTCTGGGCGCGCGCGTAATTTTCTATGGAAATAACAGGGGATGGTCGCCGCTGCTGTGGATTCCCGCCCCGCTGGAGGAACCGGTGCGGGCTGTTTTTGCTCCGGATGGCTACCACTGCGCACTGGCCATGGGATTCGAGGGCGAGGTCAGCGTCTGGGGGATGCTCGACACAGGTAACGGCGGCCAGTGTTACCTGCGCAAGCATGTTGTGCATCAGGGGAGCCGGCTGGAGTCACTGTTGTTCTCGCCGGATGGCAGCCGCCTGGTGCTGGGATCGGTACGGCACAGGGACAAGCATTCCGATGAGCACACCGGTGATGAACCGATATTCAGTAGTCGCCTGTCCTGTCTGCACCTGTTGCCTCGGGCCCCAGGTGAAACAGACCAGCAGTTTTGACATCCTCCCTGCCCTGAAGGACGGGGCTTGGCGCGCACTGGGTCAGGCCGCTGGCGCAAGGCAGGTCATGTCAGCTGTGGGACCTCGGCTTCGCCGGATACACAGCGCCGGGGGACAGGTGCGCCGGGCGACAAGGGTACACTGAACAACAGGGGTGCGCAGCGTTCAGATGCCCTCCCTGCCTGTATCTGCTGTCTGTCAAGCCATCTGGCAACATCCACAGCAAATGTCGAAATGCCTCATTTGTATTCTTTGTCGATCCTTGATCCTTGAGTGATATAAGCCTGCTGGGGGTGGTTCGGCTTGGTGGGGTACAGCAGCCTGATTTTGCGCTCTTTGATCAGCGGCTGCAGGTACTTTTTGCGTAAGGACTCACCACTGCGGTTCAGCAGTTTTTCCAGTTCCTCAAGTTGCAGGCGTCGGCGAGCGCACAGCTCAAGAATGACCCGGCGTACGTCTTCGCTGGGCGCACGCTTCCTTGAGGCAACAGGTTCGGCCAGGCTTGCCAGCTCTTTGTCTGAAGGTCCGGACCTTTCTCCCTGAGCTCCGGACCTTTCTCCCTGAGCTCCGGACCTTTCTCCCCGAGCTCCGGACCTTTCGCCCTGAGCTCCGGACCTTTCTCCCCGAGCTCCGGACCTTTCTCCCTGAGCTCCGGACCTTTCTCCCTGAGCTCCGGACCTTTCTCCCTGAGCTCCGGACCTTTCTCCCTGAGCTCCG
>Ga0209020_1001379_pt1 | contig 24759 bp, 23 predicted proteins | sample PinacodermBB_FD_187298 | JGI IMG/M metagenome (GOLD analysis project Ga0209020, IMG submission 187298) | Host-associated microbial community of the marine sponge Aplysina aerophoba from Gulf of Piran - sponge pinacoderm, lysed by bead... | ecosystem: Host-associated > Porifera > Sponge >... | reverse complement strand
TGTGAACGGCTCCACAACTTGTGCTTGAATCAAGCGATCCCAATTCTCCCTGGTTGATTCTTTCTCGTACGTAAGAAACAGGTCACACTGGCGCACACCGGCTGACGCGAGGTGTACCGCGTCGGCGGACCTGACACCTCGGTTTCCTCTCCTTTTGGCGTCACGAATAATCGACCGTGCGTCGCGGGCAACTCTGACGGACACGTCTACAAGATTGATCGGTGATGCGGGAACCCAGAACTGATCTATCAGGTCCTCGCCACCAACTGAGTCATCGTTAGCTGGGCCCGTCGTAACGTACGCGACCTCTGCTATTGAGATCACCGACGTGTGTAACTCGATTCGATTCTCTCGAGCGTCGTGAAGTACTTGCTGAACCACGCCAGATCTGTTCGCTTCATCCGCCACATAGGCGATGAGCACGTTGGCATCGACATAAACCCTTCGCAGACTATTCTTCATCTCGCATACTTCTGACCAGGACTTCCGCTGGTAGATCACTGCGGAACGCTCCACGCGCCCTGAGATAACCGTCTGGGTCTCCCTCATCGACGCGATCCACCTTGGTCACCGCGCGGACAGAAAGGGGTGTGTCCGTATTCGCATCACGGGAGATCATGCCGGTCACATCGGCGACATGGCCCCACACATCTCGCATAGTGTCCTCAAGACCTGGTTCCAGGTAGCACTGGATCGCACTGTCAGTGGTCAACTCGTACAGGTTGAAACTCAGCTTCTTGCGTCGAGATAAGGTCTCGATTCGGCCGCGAACCGTCCCAAGCGCCGCAACGTCAGGTTCGGTCGCAGTTAAGGAAGCCACCGGCGTTTCGACGACGAGCCTCTCCGAGCCAGACTCAATCACGACGTGGTGCGATTCGTCAGCCAATTTCAACAGTTCGCTCATGCGCCGGTCGAGAGCAGAAACACGATCGACGTTGCCTTGCCGAACACGCCTCGCGACCTCGACATAGTTCTCGCACATGGCAGGTATCCGCTGCTCGGCTTCATCGTTTAGCGGAACGGCCCGGGCGAGTGCCCGGGCACTTCCATAATCGAGCCCTGCAAGCACCCACTGGACTTCGACATTGTGATCCTCCCTTAAGGCGTCAAGCACCTGCGAAAAGCGAGACAACGCGTCCGACAATGTTCCGATGGTGATCTCGCCGCCGAGACGGAATCTCACCTGATCTTTGGTCATACTCACGATAGTAGTTCGCTCGTCATGGAATGACTCAGCAAACATGCACTGAGGTTCAGGGGCGGAAGGTCAGGCCTCGGTAGCTGGGGGTGAAACCGGCGGACTCGAGTCGGGCGGCCCACGGTGTCTCACGCACGGCGATGCCGTCGACCCTGGAGATTTCCAGAGGCAGCCGCAACATCGGATACATGCCCGCAAACCCCCCTGCTATTCCCTCACCGCGGGCAATCTCGCGGGTCAGAATCCCGTCGCGGTCCAGCAGTTGCCGGGCCTGGGCGTAGGCGATCTCGGTCTGCGTCGGCGCTGGCTCCCGCATCGGGGCGACCAATGACCAGCGCCCCGCGCCTGTCGCCGGACCCTGCCGACCGGTGCCCATGGCAGGGGCGGGCCGTGGTCCACTCGACGCACATCCCGCAGAGACGCGAAATTGTTGTCGAAACTGCAGTGCATTCCTGTTCTAGACTGCGGGCATGGAGGAGTACGAGTCGCCGGAGTGGCACCCCGCTTTCGAGGAATACTGCGAGACGATCTACGAGCTCGAAGAAGACGACCTCGACGTGATCCAAGCGAGGATCGCCGACCGGCTCGAGGTGTCGCGTCCCTCGGTGTCGGAGATGGTCAAGCGGATGGAGGCCGAGGGCTTGATCGACATCGGCGAGAAGATCACCCTCACTCCGCGGGGCATGCACCTTGCCGAGACTGTTGTGCGTCGTCATCGTCTCGCCGAGCGGTTCCTGACCGACGTGCTCAACCTGACCTGGGCACAGGCCCACCAGGAGGCAGGCAAATGGGAGCACATCATCTCTCCCACCGTCGAGAGGGCCATGATGGACCTGCTCGATGAACCGACCACCTGCCCCCACGGCAACCCCATTCCGGGTTCGGGCTACGAGACACCCGATCTCGTGACGCTCAACACCATCGATGTCGGCGAGAGCCTCACCATCCGCCGCATCACCGAAGAACTCGAGTTCACCGAGGGAATGCTCGACTTCCTCGAGGAGTCCTCGATCGTGCCGGGTTCAACCGGTCGACTCAGCGCAAAGTCCCCGGACGGCACGTCCACAGTCGTCATCGACGGAACCCCCGTCGTCGTGGGTGGGTTCGCCTCGTCACGAATCCTGGTGAGCGCGGCCAACTGACCGGCGCGGCCCAACCAGTTCAAGCTCAAGCAAGTGTCACTGGTTGAGGTTGCGGAACTGCGCCAGCAACTCGTCGATGCGGTCCTGGGCCGCGGCCCAGGCGCTGCGCTGGGGCGGTTCGGCGGCCAACGCCTCCTGCGACAGGCGGAACTGACGATCCAGTTCGGTGAGCAGGTCCACGAGATTGTCGGGGAGTGCATCACCGGTGACGGGCGGGTCGTCGGGTTCGGAGGTCGCCTCAGGGTCTGACGGGTCGTCAGGATCAGCTGTTGTGGGAGGGTCAACGATGTCGTCGCCGTCCCCGGTGCCGGCATCTGGGCCTGCACCGTTCACGTCGCCCAAAGCAACGCCGACGACATCGGAGAAGTCTTCCCCTGGGAACAGCTGCTGCAGAGCCTCGTTGAGGTTGCGGCCGATACCGATCTGCTGGGTCTCACCGACGATCGCGGCGATCACGAACTCCAGATTCGGAACGCTCGTGCCTTCCGCGGAGACGTACAGCGAACGAACCCACAGAATCGAGTTGTCGATCGGCAGCATCACCAGATCGCTGAAATCAACTTGGGAGCCAGCCTGATCCAGCAGGGTGAGCTGGGTGGTGATCTCCTGGGTCTGGGCGATGCCTGAAGCCACCAGGACCGGGCCCGGCGCGTTCGAGTTGGTCAATTCATAGGTGACCAGACGAGAGGATCCGTCGGAGAGGGTCTCGCCCACCATGAAGGCCTCGAGCTCCTTGCGGTCGTCGTTCTCGTCGAACGGGACGAACGACCGCAGCGTCACGAACGACGGATCGTCCTCGCCGGGCAGCTGCAGCAGCGTGTAGTAGGGGCTGACCCGCTGCTCGCGGAAGGTGACAATGCCCTGCTCGTCGGTCGAGGACTCCACGGTCCCGCCAGCGGAGACCGATCGGCCCGGATCCTGCGCCACCGCCCAGCGTTCAGTGCCAACGAGCAGGCTCACCGGATTCTCGATCTGGTAGGTCGAGTACATGTTGGTCTGAACCCGGAACAAGTCTTGGGGGTACCGTAGATGTTGCTTCAACTCGTCGGGCATCTCCGAGAAATCGCTGAACAGGCTCGGGAAGGCCGACCTCCAGGCCTCGACGATGGGATCGTCCACCGGCATCACGTAGAACGCCACATCACCGTCGTAAGCGTTGACCACGGCCTTCACCGAGTTGCGCACATAGTTGAAGCGGGGACCGGCCAAGCCGCCGCTGCGCAGCCTGTCGTTCTCAGAGCGCTGCGAGTACGGGTAGTTGTCGGTCGTGGTGTAGGCGTCGATCACATAGTGGATGCGTCCGTCGAGGATCACCGGGTACACATCGCTGTCGTACTCGAGGAACGGGGCGAGCTTCTCCACCCGCTCACGCACGTCACGCACATAGATCACCCGGGTGTCGCTCTGGATGAAGTTGGATATCAGCGGCTCGATCTGACCGAAGCGCAGCGCGAATGCCAGCTGACGCACGATCCCGCCGATCCCGACCCCCGCCGAGCCCTCGTAGTTACCGAGGACATCGCCGCCGTCGTTGGCGACGTAGTCGACCTCGTCGACGGTCGTCCCCACCAGCGAGTAACCGCCCATGTCCTCGCCGTGGTAGATCTGCGGAACCGCGAACTCAAGATCGACCGCGTCGTTGACGTCGTTGGTAATCGTCGACACCAAGAAGTCTGGACGCCCCTCTCGAGTAGTCGCATTGGCGCTGGCCATGGCCAGGCCGTAGCCGTGGGTGACGCGGACATGCTGGCGCTCCCAGTTGGCGGTGTCCTCGCCCTTGAGCTCGCGGGCACCGAGGATCACCTGGCGCAGTTCACCGTCGACCACGTAGCGGTCTGTGTCGAGCGTCGGCTCGAGCGCTCCCGACTCGGGGATCGCATCCTGGCCCAGGAACCGGTAGAAGCCGCGTTCAGCCTGGAAGCGCTCAAAGGTCGGATGGACCGTGACCGGGTCGAGCACCCGCGCATTCTGCACAGTCACCGCGTTGTCGCGGATCTGTTGCGGTGAGAGGTTCTCGGAATATTCGAACGGTGCAACGACCATGTCGTCGAGTCCGAAGGCGCGCCGGGTGGCTTCGATGTTGCGCTCGGCGAACTGCTGCTCTCGGGCGGTCTCGTTGGGGTCGACCTGAAACCGCTGAACGAACGCCGGATAGATGCCGCCCACCACGACCGCCACGAACGCCCAGAGTCCGACGGCCAGCACCGGAAGGGTCCAGCCCCGTCGCCACAGGTTGACCACCAACAACACGACCGCGCACAACGAGATGGCGATCAGCAGCGACAGCGCAGGAAGCTGGGCATTGACGTCGGTGTAGAACGCTCCGTCAAGCACACCGCGGGTGGACGTCGTCAGCTCGTATCGGGCCAGCCAGTAGTCGAGTGCCTTGATGACTGCCAAGACCGCCAGGATCGCCGAGAGATGCACCTTCACGACAGGTTTGGCCCGTTCGCCGCCGATAACGCTGACCCGCACCGATCCGTTGAGGTAGTGCGAGATCGCGGTGACGATCAGAATGATCACGAAAGCGGCGAAGGCCCAGCCGACCAGATAGCTCAAGAACGGCAGTTCAAAGACGTAGAACCCGATGTCGGCGCCGAACTGGGGATCGGAGATCCCGAACTCCTTGCGGTTGACGAAGAGCAGCCATTGCTCCCAGCGGCTGGGCACCCCCGCCGCGGCGAGCAGCGCAAAGAAGAACGAAACGACCGTGCGCAACAGGAAGTAACGGCCCCCGACGGTGGTGTGGTACCGGGAGATCAACTCCTCTTCGGGCCCGGGGGGCCTTTGCTTGGGCGCGCTGCGATCGGAGATGAAGAGGTTCAGCCACATCAGCACGAAGAAGACCGCGCCGAATATCAGAGTCAGAACGATCTTGGCACCGAGCACCTGGCGCCATACCGAGGCACGGTTGAGCGCGTCGAACCACAGGTAGTCGGTGTAGAAGCTGGCCACTCCGCGCAGTGACAGCAGACCGATGACCAAGGCCGTCAAGACTGCGAGGGCGATGATTCGCCCGTTGCGACGCAAGCGTCCCCGTCGTGGGTTGAGAATGTCTTCGATATCAGCCATCGCTGAAAAGGCTAGCGGACAGAGGGCCTGACCAGAGCCTGTCCGGCCGAATCAGTCGCAGACCCGCCCCGATCCCGCTGCTGGTCGACGCGCCCCCGAACCGGCTGGGAGGGGGTGCCGGGCAGGATGCTGGTGGCGTGCTGGAAGACGCGCCCCCGAACCGGATCGTGCTGTGCGGAGGTCTCCCTGCGGCGTGCCGCCGTGTGCCTAGCGAACCGGATCGTGCTGTGCGGAGGTCTCCCTGCGGCGTGCCGCCGTGTGCCTAGCGAACCGGCCCTGCTGTGCGGAGGTCTCCTCGGGTTGAACGGCGGGTCTGCTAGGCCACTTCCAGGCGGCATCTACAACCGGGGTGAGCCGGTGGGAACCGGTCGCCGGTCGGGAACTTCTCGCCTGCGGCAACCTCGCCGGCTAGGGCATTGTCGGCACAGTCGGCCCCGCACGAACCGCCCGGGTCGACCACCCAGCGCACTGTCGGGTCGACTTTGTCAGCGTGCGCCCTGTTGATCTTGACCAGGCCGTCGACGGCGACGGAGGCCGCCGCCGCCGCTTCGTTCATATGCCTCGACCGGGCCTCGCGGTACAGCGCCCGCACGGCGTCGGACAGTTCCTCCTCGCTGTCGAGTTGCTCGGCGATGTCGGCGAGCCGGCGCCGCACGGGGTCCAGCGCGATCACATGGATGTTGGCCAGCGCCGGGGCCAAGTCGAGGTCTGCGGCACCACCGAGGGCGATGCACTGCTCGCGAAGCGCCGGGATCGCCGCTTGGTCGTAGCGCGGGATGCGGCCCTCCTCTGCTTGGAGAAGGGCTACGGCACCTGCTCCGATACGACGGACTCCATCGAGCAGCAGACCCTGTTCTTCAACCAGGACCCGCTTCAAAGACTTGGCCGCCGCCGCAGCGGCGCGTTCACGCAGGCCGTCGTCGGGTCCCGGGCCGCCGGGTGCTTCGGGGCCCTCCGACGGGGACGTGCGGGGCGGTTCTGCCACGGTCCCGGTGTCCCGAGAGGCGCGGGACTGCGGTTCTTCGCGCGGCACCGCTGATGCGCTCGCCCGGCGCAGACGGGCAAACGCGTCGCGTGCCCTGTCGCCGGGATCGTCACGGGCTGTCTCCGCGACAGCGCCGGCCACCCGGTCGGGTTCCGTCCCGGTTTCGATCCCCGAGGTTGAATCAGCCTCCGCGTCCAGATCGATCCGACCAAGCTCGGTGGTCTGAACGGTCTCGTCGGGCTGACCGGGCTCGGCAGGCTGAGCGGGCTCGGCAGGCTCGGCGGCCACCGCAGGTTCAACAGACGCGGCGGGGTCGGTGGGTTGAACTGGCTGTTCAGACTCTCGGGCGACTGCTTCGGGTTCTGGTGTGGAGCCTGTCGATTCCGACTCGTTGATCACGCCAGCATCGGGGTCGTCCGGGTCTGTCTCGCCGCTAGCGGGGCTGAGCGCATCAAGATGGTCCAAGGCCTCCATCTCCCCGGTTGTGAACGTGTCGTCGATCGGTCCCGGGAGCGGTGAAGCGGAGACCAACGGATGGTCCACGAGCCTGCCGGCCTCGATCTCAGCTTCGAGAACGTCTACGGAAGGCACCGGTTCTGAGGAGACCCGCAGACCGGCACGGTTGGCCGCGGCCCGCGCCTCGGGCACGGAGCTCACCAGATCCTCCACCGCCGCGTCGAGGTTCCCCTGAACCGTGGTGAGAGCTTCGAGAAGCCGATCGCGGCCGGCTCGAAGCTGCTCGATCTGAGTGCGCCCGGCCTGCCGTTTCCGGGCCAGGTCACGCAGTATCCGCTCCCTCACCGTCTGCGCCTCCTGAACCATCTCACGACCGAGGCTCCGGCCCTCTTCGACGATCTTGTCGGCGTCTAGGCGCGCCGCCTCGACCAACTCCGAGGACTGGGCGGTGGCATCGGCGAGAACGGACTCCGCGGCCGCGCGGGCCTGCTGGCTCATCGCCTCGGCTTCGCTCTCCGCTCTTTGGATCGTGCTTGTCGCCGCTTCGTGGGCCGCCTCAAGGACCGCGCTGACCTCGACACCGAGCATCTCGGTGACCCGCCGAGCATCAGAGGAGCCATGACCGGCCTCGGAGATCTCGGTGAGTGTGCCAGTCAACTCGTCGCAGAGCCTCTGCAGCCGGCGGATCTCTGCGCCAGCCAGTTGGAGCCGGGCACGCACTTCTGAGGGGTCGAGACCGCGTCTGGTGACCGGGAAATCCATCGACTCGACTTCGCTTGCGTCGATTGCATTCCCGTCGGTTGGTCCGCCGGACGGTGGCGTGCGCGCAGGGTCGATGTCAGACTTTTCGCTCACAACCGACATGGTAGGGTCATCGCGGGCGCGGATGGGGAATACCCCCGACCGACCACGGCGACCAACCCACCGAGGGTCATCGCGGGCGCGTATGGGGAATACCCTGGGACTTCACCAACCCGACGACCTCGACGTTGCCCCACCAGCTGCTGGCCCTCTACGGTTCGATGCGGAGATTGTCGGTCTCGCCGCCGAGTTCAGCGAGCACCTCGACCGCCTCCGCCAGAGTCGAGACCCCGAACACCCTCATATCGCCCGCGTTGGCCTCCGCCTCTTCAGTGAGGGTCTCGGGGACGATGAAGGCGACCGCGCCGGCGGAGCGCGCTGCCACTGCCTTCTGGCCGACCCCGCCGACATTGCCCACAGCGCCCCCGACAAAGATCTGTCCCGTCACCGCTATCGGCTGTCTCCCGGTCAATTCACCCTCTGTCAACCAATCGACTATGGCGAGCGAGAACGCCAGTCCAGCCGAGGGTCCACCGGTTGAACCCGTGTCAATCTCAACGTCGATCCCCTGCGACAGATCCTCAATCCGTGGCACGATCTCCCCGATGCCGACGTAGCCGCCGTCGAGACCCTCGGGGTGCTCGCCCCAGACGATCGAGACATCTCGAACTTCAAGCGTTGCGCCGTTCTCCACGGTCACCACGCCGGACTCCCCAGGGGTCTTTCGGATCAACTGGTCGCGCAGCGACTGAAGCGAGCCGATCTCGATGCCGTCAACGGCGATGATCACATCGCCGACGGTCAGCAGGCCGTCGGCAGGTCCGCCGCTGACAACGACGTTGAAACCCACTCCCGTCTCTTCTACCGGCACGCCCAGAAACTCCAACGCCGCGACGACCGCATCGTCTTTGGAACGGTTCATCATTTCGAGGTTGCGTGTGCGGTTCTCCCGCGGAGTCAGATCGCCCAGAATGTGTTCGCGCGGCTGCAACTCAAAGTCATCCTTGACCTCTGCTTCAATCCACTCGAACACCGTGATGTCGAGGTCGATGGCAACGGTCGTGAACAGAAACTCGCCTTCGGGCGGGTAACTGGGGCGCCCGCTGATCTCCACCCGGTCGCCGATAGCCCGCGCCGACCCCGGCTTCGTGACCGCCGCTCCCCGGTCGATGAGCGCCCGGCCGGGAATGACCTGGCCCAGAGTCTGGGCGGGCACCACGAAACACGCTGTGCAGAGCGCCGACAACGTCAACAGCCCGGCGATGGCCCATTTCCACCGGGAACGACGCTTCTTCGGCGGTACGGGGGCAGCGGACCTTCCGCTCGACACTGAGCCGGCCAAATCGCACGGTAGCGTTGCAACGGACGTGTTCGCTTCAGTCATCTCGTGTGTGTTCGTCCCCGCAGCGGAGAGTCTAGACGGTCGCGCGGCGCAACCGACATGGAAGCTCCAGCCTGCCAGAACCGAGGCCGACTATGACAGCGCCTGAAAACCCAGGACGGCCCGACCCGGCCGAACAGACCGGGTCGACGCACCCGGCCGGGCCGGCCGGGTCGACACGCCCGGCCGAACAGACCGCACCCACGCGCCCGGCCGAACAGACCCGACCGACTCGAAAGACCGCACCGACGCGCCCGGCCGAACAGACGCGACTTGCGGGCAACGTCGGACGCGTGTCGGCAGCGCTCGTGCGAGCGTTGCGGGCGGGCGGAATCCTGCGTCGCCCGGTCCAACGGCCGGTCGTCGGGCCGAAGGCTTACGTGCGACTCTGGCAACGTCTGCGTTCCCTCATTGTCCTCGCCGCAGTCGTCGCGGGTCTGGGCGTGGCCTTGGCGGCGGTGGTCGGCGTGATCGTCGTGGGACTCGCGTTCTTCTTCGAAAACGCGATCTCTTGAACGCGGCTGCCGCATCCGATCCCGCGCAGCGACGACGTGCGGCCGCGCTCGCCGGCCACCACGGCGACCCCGCCACGGCCGAAGCAGCGCGGACGGACCCGGACCCCAAGGTAAGGATCGCCGCGCTCCGCTCTCTGGCGAGGCTTGGCGTGATCAGCGAGCACCAACTCGAGCGAGCCCTTGAGGATGCCGACCCGGCGGTTCGGATCGCCGCCCTCGAAATCGCTGCGGACCGCTCGTCTCCCGGGCTTGAGCGGCTACTCGACGACCAAGACCCGATGGTCGTCGAATCCGCAGCCTGGGCCCTGGGAGAACGTCAGACCCCCAGCGACGCGATCATCGATCGCCTGTCGCGGGTGGCTCGCGATCATTCAGATCCCCTCGCCCGCGAGAGTGCCGTCGCGGCGCTCGGAGCGATCGGCGACGAACGAGGCCTTCGGGCGATCCTTGACGCCACCCACGACAAGGTTGCAGTACGGCGCCGGGCCATCATCGCGCTGGCCGCTTTCGAGGGTGTCGAAGTCGACGATGCTTACGAACGGGCGCGCCGAGACCGCGACCGTCAAGTCCGCGACGCCGTCGACGAACTGCTCGGACCCGTCGTGTCGGACCCGCAGGCGGGCGGGCCGGGCCGGGTCGAGGTCCGCTGGGATTGTTAGACGGTCGTCGGACCCGCAGGCGGGCGGGCCGGGCTCGAGCGGAACGTGCTCAGCGGTCCCGTGAGTCGCCGCTGGTCTTCATGAACATCACCTGAACCGACTCGTAGTGCTCGATAACCTGACCCGCCCCGTTAGCGACGGCCTCCAGCGGCGACTCCACCAACTCGACCCGGACCTTCGCCTCCTGCGACAGCCTCTGCTCCATGCCCCGCAGCATCCCACCGCCCCCGACCAGGTGGATCCCCTGCACGATCAGGTCATGAGCCAGTTCCGGGGGCGCCTGAGCCAGACAAGACAACACCGAGTCGACCATCGCCGCGACCGGCTCCTCGATTGCCTTGCGAATCTCCAGCGGCGTCAAGACGATCGTCTTGGGCAACCCGCTCATCATCTCCCGTCCGCGCACTTCGGCGTTGACCTCGTTGGCGGTCGGCGCAGCAGAGCCCAGGACGATTTTGATGTCTTCGGCGGTGCGTTCCCCGATTGCAATTCCGTACTGACGGCGAACATAGGCCTGCACTGCACTGTCGATGTCGAAGGAGCCGACCCGAACCGCCTCAAGCGCCACCACCCCGCCAAGCGACAGCAGGGCGGACTCGGTTGTCCCGCCGCCGATGTCGACGACCATGTTGCCGACCGGCTCGTTGATGGGGAGGTCGGCACCGATCGCAGCCGCGACCGGTTGTTCGATGAGCTGAGCGTCGGCGGCGCCCGCCCCCTTGGCCGCGTCAGTCACCGCCCGCCGCTCCACGGTGGTGATTGCCGAGGGCACGCAGATCACCACTCGGGGGCGGTTGAGCCGACTCACCCCCACCCTCTGCAGAAGCAGCCGGATCATTCGCTGCGTCACATCGAAATCAGTGATCGCCCCCTGGCGGAGGGGACGAACCGCGACGATATGGCTCGGTGTTCGGCCGATCATCTGCCAGGCTTCGCGGCCGGTGGCCAGCACCTTCTTGGTGCGGCTGTTGACCGCGATGACCGAGGGCTCGTTCAAGACGATGCCTTCGCCCCGGGCGTACACCAGTGTGTTGGCGGTGCCCAAGTCGATCGCCAGGTCACGTGCCAGGACTTAACTCCTCGCCAGAGTCGGGATCGAAGGCAACGATCCCGGACGGCTGCTCGACCTGCGCCGGTCGCCCCCGCGGCGCCAGCGCCTGCAAGTGCTCTTGGAACGTTGGCGGTCGCTTGGAGCGGGCGCTGTGCCACAACCACAGCAGCAACGAACCGACAATGGCGATTGCCACCGCCGCGGCAAGGAATCCGACTGCGCTGCTCATCCGCGGAGCTTCCCGAGATGTTGCGCCTCGAGCGCCCAAGACTCGCCGTCAGCCCACCTCTCGCGCTTCCAGATGGGCACGGTCGCCTTGAGTGCATCGATTCCGTAACGAGCCGCCGCGAAGGCCTCCGGCCGGTGCGGTGCTGAAGCCGCCACCACTACCGACGACTCACCCAACTCGACCACCCCCACCCGATGCAGCAGCACGATCCGCCCGAGTACCGGGCACCGCTGACGCATCTGCTCTGCGATCTCTTCGAGTCTCGGCACAACATAGCGATCATACGCCTCGTATTCGAGCCGCTCAACGTCGTCTCTTCCTTCGGCATGGTCCCTAGCCGTTCCGCTGAACACGACGACCGCACCGCAGCGCTCCAGCACCGCCCAGTCGGCGGCCCGACCCACGGGAAGCGCCTCAGCGGTCAGTCCCAGCCAGGTGTCGGAGTCGGCAGGCGCAGTGAGCATGCACCAATCGTAGGGCCGCAACGGTCAGTCCGTCACTCATGGGGGCGACGCACCCTGCCGACCCGGCGCAGCAGCCACACCACAAACCAGACTCCGGTCACCACCCCCACAGCCGCGGCCGCCAACGCCAGCTCTTGGCGTCGTCGTGCCGGCACCCGGTCGAGCGGGCTCGGACTGTGTGAGACGACCCACGCTTCCTCATTGGAATAGCCGGGTTCCCAGCCGAGCGCGCGGAGGCGGTCACTGGCAATCACCCAAGAGTGCGACGTGTAGGGAACCACACCGGGGGGGATGGGGGCGACGCCCGCCTGCAAGCGAACCGCGGCGAGGGCGCGGGCCACCCACAACGGCACCCGCAGCCTGGGTTTGGGCCCTTCGAGCTGGCGCAGCGCGTCAGGAGGGATCCAGCCTTCGGGTGCCACGTTCAGCGCTCCGTCGGCCCGGCTCAGGACCGCGGTCACCACGGCACTGGCGAGATCGTCGATATGAAGATACTGCACCGGCGGGTCGCCGTCGGCGACAACACCGAGCCGGGCGCTGTGGAGCACGCGGGCGAGCTGTCCGAGTTGGTCTTCGGTGACAACGGCTGTGGGACGCAGCACCGCAACGGTCGCGTCGTGGTTGGCCCTCCTCCATTCAGAGGCCAACCTCTCGATGTCTGCTCGCACGACCGCCCACGAGAAATCTGGATTTGGCTGCACCGGGGCGTCCTCGCTGAGCGGCAGGGGGTTCGAGGGGCGTGCTCCGTAGACCAGCGCGGTCGACAGCAGCACGAGGTGGCTGACCCCGCACTCGGCGGCGGCGTCAAGTACCCGCCGGGCCGTGCGCCGGTCCGCCTCATCGGCTGCCGGGTCCGTTTCGCCGGGCTTGCCACGCGAGCCCAGGTAGACGACCGTGTCTGCACCGCTGAACAGGGACTTGAGGTCTGCGGACTCGAGGTCGAGGCGCCTGGCCTCCACCTGCGCCGGCAACCGTTGAGGCGCGGTTCTGTCAACCGCCAGCAGGTCGAGGCGAGGCCGCGCCGAGGCCAGCGCAACGGCGGCCCGCGCTCCGACGTCGCTCGCAGCCCCGGTGACAACGACTCGGTCCGTCATCAGCGGCAACACCAAGAAAGGAGGATCGGCACCTTCATTCATCTACGATGCCCGCATGAGCGACGATCTCCCACCCGACGGAGAATCGTTGGGCGCGTTCCTCGGCGAAGTCATGAAGATGCTGTCGGGTGCCGCGGGCTCCCCGGCCGGCTCGGCGCGCGATCTCGCCCGCTCGATCGCGACCGGCGGCGAGTCCGAACCCAATATCGACCCCAAGGACCGGATCAAGATTGAGGAACTGCTCCGGGTCGCGGAGCTGCAGGTCGAGTCGGCCACCCGTCTCGCAGTCGCGCGCGGCGGAGCTCTGCGGGTCGAAGTCGTCAACCGCTCGCAATGGGTCGACCGCACAATCGAGCAGTATCGACCGTTGCTGAAGGCGCTCGCCGAGTCGATATCGGCGGTCCTGCCGACACCCGACGAATTGCCGGAGAACGACCCGATGGGCCAGATGATGGCGGGCCTGCAGCAGATGCTCGAGTCGATGCTGTCGGCAATGACCACCGGGGCGATGGTCGGCGAGCTCGCACAGGTCGCTTTCGGAGGTTTCCATCTGCCCCTGCCGCGTCCCGCGGACGCTCAACTGCTGGTTCTGCTTCCGAACGTCGACCGATTCGGGCAGGAGTGGTCTCTTGACGCCGACGATCTGCGGCTCTGGGTCTGCCTCCACGAAGCCGCGCACTGCGCGGTGCTCGGGGTCCCGCATGTGGGCGAACGTCTGCGAGACCTGCTGCAACGTTACGCTGGCGCCTTCGAGCGTGATCCCGAGACGCTGCGTGAGCGCTTGAGCGGCTTCGACCTGAACGCAGGCCCGGAAGCTCTCATAGAACTGAACAGGAGCCTCAGCGACCCAGAGCTGATATTCGGTGCGGTCCGCTCCCCGATGCAGGCAGCGCTCGAGCCCGAGATCGCCGCGTTGTTGGCGGCTGTCGGCGGATACGTCGATCATGTGATGGACCAGACCGGCGGCAGCATCATCGGCTCCTATGGCCGGGTAACCGAAGCACTCCGTCGGCGTCGGACCCAGGCCGACGGTTCTGACCGGCTCGTTGAGCGCCTGCTCGGCTTCGAGCTCGACCAAAGCCATTTCGACCGTGGCAGCGCCTTCGTCGAGGGTGTGATCGAGCGGGCCGGGACCGAGGGGCTCGACCGGCTCTTCGAGGATCCCCAACATCTGCCGACGCCCTCAGAGGTCGACGCGCCGGGACTGTGGCTGGCTCGAATCGACCTCCCGTCGATCTGACCGTCGGGGCCCCCGGCGGCAGGAACCCCACGGGACCGCAACGGCGGGACCGGACCGGGAGCGCCGCCCGACCGTCGGGGCCCCCGGCGGCAGGCACCGTGCGGGCACGACGGCGCTGTTGCTGGTTCGAGCCGTGGACGTCCTACCGCGGCGGAACATCGCCTGGTTTTGGGCGGGGACGCTCCGGCGGAGCCGGGTCGACCTCCACCCCGTCGATCGAGGAGAAGAAGGGCGTGCTCTCGTCCCAGGGGAGGGGCCCGGAATAGTCGCTCGTTCCGGCCGGGGGCGCGGGCTGCGAAGGCCGCAGGTCTTCGTCGAATTCCACCCCACCGTCAGTCAAGGCGCCGGGCGGCCGAGCAGCTGCCCGGCCCAACGGCGCAGGCCCGGCCCGCGTCGGGCGGAACAGCCGGCCCGGATTGCCGAAGACGTAGACGAGCAGCGCAACCCCTCCGACCGCGCCGACCAGACCGGCCCCGAAAGGAATGCTCAAGCGGACCACCACCGGCACCATCGCCCCGGCCGCGAACGCAAGCTGGAAACGCGCTTCGAACCGCGCAAAGGAACGTCCGTAGTCGGCAACTACCACGTCGCGTTGGACCAGAGCGTCGAACGCGAGCTTCCCGGCGCCGGCCGCGGCAGTGACGGTGGCCGCGAAGACCACGGTGCCGAACAGGCCTCCCGACAGCGCCGCGAACAGGGCGCCAGCCACAAGCACTGTGATCGCGCCGAGCAGGATCTGCTCCTCGTTCAAGCGGCGGCGGAGCGTCGGGGCGAAACGCACGCCGCTGAGCGTGCCGGCCACCGCGAACACCCCCACGACCGCGAAGTGCCAGACCGGCGCGGTGGGATCTCCAGTGATGTCGATGCCGCGCACCGTCGCCGCGGCGCCACCGAACGCGGCGCCTTCGGTGCTCACGTCGAGGCCGTCCTTGCCGCCGCGCAGGTCGAACATCATCAGCATCGTCACAAACCCGACGGTGGCTTTGACGATCATCATCGAGGTCGCCGCGAGGAGTATCTTCCGGTCCCTCAACGCCTCGCGTTCGGACTGTTCTGCCGGCGTCGCCGCGACCACCACCGAAGGGATCGCCACGGCCAGCGCAGTCGCCATCACGAACCCCGCCAACCCCACTGCCGCCGACGCGGCGGGACCTCCCACAATGCTGCACAGCCCGCCTATGCCCGCGCCGACCGGGCCCGAGATCGCGCTGATGAGCGCCAGTCGGCTGTTGGCGCCGACCAGATCCTCATCAGAGTCGACCATGCGGGGAACGACCGCGCTCTTGGCCACCGAATATCCCTTCTGCAGCACAAGCACACCAAAGACCTCCGGGAACAGGAACAAGGTGTCGGCATGCTGGATTATCAACAGCGCCAAGACCGCGCGACCGACCGTGGTCGCGATGATCATCATGCGGCGACCACCACGAATCCGGTCGATGGCCGGACCGATCAGGGGCGTGACCACGGCGAACGGGGCCATCGTCAAGAGCAGCGCCAGAGCGACCCTTCCCCGCGACTCCTCCGGGCTGATCGCAAAGAAGACTGAGCCTGCCAGAGCCGCGGCGATGGCACCGTCGGCAGCGGCGTTCATCGCATGCAGACGCGCCAGCCGCATGAACGGGGTGACGACCGGTCGGCTCGGGGCGCGCCCCGCAGGCCCGCGCGGCCATGACTCGAAGCGAGCGAACGGTCGCCTGTCGTCAGTGGTCACGCAAGCATTCTGAGCGAGGGAGCGGGCCCTGTCACGGAATCAAGCAGCAAAACATCGTGTTTGTGCGTCAAGACCCGCGGCGCCGACAAGAAGTCGAACCAACCCAGGGCGTCTACCTCGGCATTCGGTTCGAACTGTCCGCCGAGAACCTGCATCCTCCAGTAGACGACTGCTTTGCGACGACCGCGACCGTCGCGGTAGCGGACCAGCGGCAAACGCTCGAGGCGCCTGCAGTGCAACCCGGTCTCCTCGAACACTTCGCGCCGGGCGGCCTTGCCGAGCGTCTCGCCCGGGTCGAGCTTGCCTTTCGGGTAGGACCAGTCGCGGTGCTCGGGCCGATGCACCAGCAGCACCTCGGTGACACCTCGGTGCTCGCGGAGCACCAGGCCGCCCGCGGCCCACACCTCGACGTCGGAGTGCCTGCGCGACAGCCGGTCGTGGAGATCACCCGCCGGCACGGGCCCTCGCGAGTTCTTGGAGCGTTTCGTGGACATCAACCCCGACGGTACCGTCCTGGCGCGTCCAGACACCGGACCCGTCGAGGAACCACGCCAGACGGTCGTCTCTGAGGTTCGCGTCAAGCACCTCCAAGAGCCGATCCTCGAGGTCCGGGTTGCTCATTTCGAGCAGGACTTCGACCCTGCGGTCCAGGTTGCGACGCATCAGGTCGGCGCTGCCGATGTAGGTGCGGCTCCGGCGCCCCTCACCACTGGCAGCGGCACCTCCACCATTGGCAGCGCCGCCGTTGGCGCCTCCACCGTTGGCGAAGTGGTAGATCCGCGAATGTTCCAGGTACCGGCCCACAATCGAACGGACCCGAATGTTCTCAGACAGCCCCTCAACGCCGGGGCGCAGACAGCACACGCCGCGCACGATCAGGTCAACCTCCACGCCTGCATTGGAAGCTTCATAGAGCTTGTTGATCACCTCTGTGTCGACGAGGCTGTTCAACTTCAGGATCATCCGGCCCGAACCGCTGGCGATCTCCGCGTCGATCAGCTCATACAGGCGTGAGCGCAACATTTCGGGCGCTACCAGAATCCGCTCATAGTCACGCGCCCGGCTGTACCCGGTCAGATAGTTGAACAGGTCAGCCAGGTCGTCTCCCACCACCCCATCGGCGGTCAGCAGACCGATGTCTTCGTAGAGCCGGGCGGTGCGATGGTTGTAGTTGCCGGTGCCGACATGGCAGTAGCGACGGATCCCGTCAGCCTCCTCGCGCACCACCATGACGATCTTGGAGTGGATCTTCAGCCCGACAATGCCGTAGGCCACATGAACACCCGCCTGCTCGAGTCGCCGAGCCCAACCGATGTTGGCCTCTTCGTCGAACCTTGCCTTGACTTCGATCAGCACCGCCACCTGGATGCCGCGTTCGGCGGCGTCTATCAGTGCATCGATGATCGGGCTCTCCCCCGCAGTGCGGTAGAGCGTGAGCTTGATGGCTCGCACCGACCTGTCACGGCCAGCTTGGCGAACGAACTGCACCACCGATCTGCTGAACGACGAATAGGGGTGGTGCAACAGGACGTCGCGACTGGCGAGCAGATCGAAAAGGTTTGCCGGCTCGTCCTTCGAGCTGAGTCCCGGTTCGGCTATGCCGCGCCAATGCGGCCACTTGTGCGCTCCGTGGTCGATGTCGGCCACCGCGTTCAGCGAAGTCGCGTCCAGCGGAACCGAACTCTGGTAGACATCGCCAGCTTCGAGGTCGAGTTCCCGCACCAGCAGCTCGAGGGTCTGCCGCGACACCGAGGACGCGACCTCGAGGCGGACCGCACGGCCGAAGCGCCGCCGCCGCAACTCGATCTCAACGGCGGCAAGCAGGTCTTCAGCCTCCTCTCCCAGGGTCAGGTCGGCGTTGCGGGTGACCCGGAACGGTGCTGACTCCACTATGTCCATTCCAGGGAACAGCTGGTCGAGGTGCGCGGCGAGGACCGATTCGAGGGAGACGAACCGCGTGCTGCCACCCAGCGGGATCCAGCGTTCAAGGGTGTTGGGGACCTTCACCCGCGCGAAACGCTTCTCACGGTCCGCCGGGTTGCGCACGACCACCGCAAGATTGAGCGACAGGTCCGAGATGTAGGGGAACGGGTGACCGGGATCGACCGCCAACGGTGTGAGAATCGGGAAGATGCGGTTGCGGAACCGCTGGGTGATCAGCTCCCGCTCGTCGGCTGTCAGATCATCGAACTCGAGCAGTTCGACACCGATTTCGTTGAGGGCAGGCAGAACCTGGTTGGCGAAGATCTGTTCTTGACGTGCGCCGAGTTCGAGAACCACCGAGCGGATGTCTTCAATCTGTTTGCGGGGAGTGCGGCCGTCGGGACCCACCGTCGAGATCCCCGCGGCGATCTGGTCATGTAGCCCAGACACCCGCACCTGGAAGAACTCGTCGAGGTTGCTGGCGAAGATCGACAGGTAGCGAACCCTCTCAAGCAGCGGAACTCTCATGTCGGCGGCAAGTTCCAGAACCCTGCCGTTGAAGGCCAGCCAGCTCAGCTCGCGGCTCAATACGGTTGTGTCGTTGACGTCCCAACCGCCGACCTGAACACTCACGCGCGGCCCTCCTCAACGAGCAGCGCCGCGCCCAGCGCCCCGCTGCTGTCGCCGGTCTCGGCGGCGCGGATCGGCACCGCCTGATGTGCGAAGGTGCGACTCGCGAGCCGTCGGGCCACGTCGTCTCGAAACGCCGGGCCGAGCCGCTCGGCCATCCCGCCGCCGAGAACGACGATCTCGACGTCAAGCAGGTTGACCACCGTCGCGAGCGCCGCAGCCAGCGCTTCTGAAGCTTGGTCGATCAGGCGGATCGCCAGCCGGTCGCCGCTGTCGAGGGCTTCCCTCCAAAGCCTGGACTTGATGGGACCCTCCCCGGCCTCAGAGACCAGTAGCGACGACTCGCCCCGAAAGTGGAGTTCCCGGGCCCGGCGCTCGAGTGCTGAACGACCGGCATAGTCCTCCAACTCGCCTTGGTGCTGACCGTGTGCCTGCGCCCGGAAGTCAACGAACGTGTGGCCGATCTCGCCGGCCATGCCGTGCGGGCCGCGGCGCAGTCGACCGTCGAGGACCAGCCCCGCTCCGACGCCGGTTCCCAAGAACACGCCGACGAGGTTGTCCACCCCTCGGCCCGCCCCCAACCGGTGTTCGGCGAGCGTCGCCACATTGCAGTCGTTGTCGACGAATACCGGTCGTCGGTCGCATCGAACCGACAGCTCGCGGGCCACGTCCACCGGCGAGGACCAGCCGTTCAGATTGCAGGCCAACCGGAGCACCCCGCTGCCGGGCGCCACCGGACCAGGTACGCCCACACCAATGCCGACAGCCGCGCCACTCGGGTCTACTTCATTGGCCGCGGCGCCCATGGCATCGAGGATGGCCCTGGGCCCTCCCGTCGTTGGTGTGGACAGCTTGTGCCTGCTCGACACCTCGCCGTTATCGACGAGCACGGCTAGGATCTTGGTGCCTCCAAGATCTATGCCGATCGATGCCATCTACGCTGCTCCTCGGAACTGCGCCCGTTTCACGCCCCGGCCCCCTCGTCTTCGGGGTAGCCGAGGTCCCATACAACAACGATGCGCTCGCGTTCAGCGTCGCGGTTGACCCGCTCGCGATTTCGACGGAACTGCGGATCGTGTGGCGGGAGCAGCAGCAGTCTGGCGTTCACCCGGTCTCGGAACGCGTCCATGGGCTCGCGTTCTCCGAAGTCTGCGCGGATGTCCCAGTGCGGAGCCGTGGACCCGAGATACACGATCGTCGCTTGACCTGCAGGCGGCTCGTCGTATTCGGTGTCTGCGGTATCGGTCATCACGGCTCCTAGAAGTTCAGTCGGTGCTCGTGTCGCCGAGCATGCGCGGCGAGTCTAGCGCAAGGCGATGGGACCGCTCTGCGCGCTCACGGACCGCTCTGCGCGCTCAATGGGCGGCGGTCACTTCGTGCGATCACTTCGAGGAGGACGACTCCCCATCCTCAACGTCCTCTGACAACCCTGACTTGAATTCTTTTTGTGCCTGGCCGAGCGAGCGCGCCAGCTTCGGCAGTTTGGCCCCGCCGAACACCAACAAGACGATCAGCAGGACGATAATCATTTCGGGGGCGGACGGGACGGAGATCAAGCCATGCATGATTCAAGCGTAGCTCAGTCTGCGGGCGTTCGCTCCAATGGGTCGGGATGGGCGGGTCTTGGCCAGCCTCGGCCCGTGAACGCGGCGACCAGAAGCGGGCGGCTAAGCCTGTGCAGCCGCGGTAGCCTGCGCCGATGAACGCCGACGGCGCACCCGCCGACGTTCGCGTTCGCTCTTGCCGCCCCAGATGCCGAACTTCTCTCCGTTGCCGAGCGCGTATTCGAGGCATTCGTCTTGCACGACGCAGGCCCGGCAAACCTCCTTGGCCTCTCGTGTCGAGGCGCCGCGTTCAGGAAAGAACAGGTCGGGGTCGACGCCGAGGCAGTTGGCGTAGTTCTGCCAGGTCGGCTCGTCGGGTTCTATCTCGATGACGGACATGCATCCCTCCGCGGCGATTGGACGTGTGCTAGAATTGTTACTTCGAGTATCACCATTGGAATTACACCACTGTGATTCCGCATTGTAAAGCCCGACGCGCAAGTTTCCAGCCGATTCTCGTTCAGAACGCGCAGAAGTCCCGCGCCCCGGGACGCGGCTGTCGGCTGGCCGCTCGCCCGACGACGTCTCAGCGTCGTGCGCGGACGATGCTCCGCCGATTGTCGACAAAATCGTGGAGGACGTAGTTCCCGAGGTCCTGGTTGGTCGTGAAGAAGGCGCGGCCACCGTTGAGCCTGGATATCTCAGACACGAAGCCGCGCAGATACGGTGTCACATCCAAAACGAACGTATTGATGCGGATGTCCTCACGGGTGCATTTCACCACTTCCGCCAACGTCAGATCGACCGTGGTCCGCGACGGCGGATAATTGAAGTACGGCCTGCCCGAGCTGGTGATGTGCGCCGTCGGCTCGCCGTCGGTGATCATGATGATCTGCTTGGTCCCGGTCTGTCGGGCCAGCATCTTGCGGGCGAGCTGGAAGCTGTGCTGCATGTTGGTGCCGTAGACGTAGTCCCACGAGAGCTGCGGCAGAGTGCTCGCGTTGAACTCTCGAGCCACCTCCGAGAACGACACCATGCCGAGGAAGTCACGAGGGTACTGAGCCGAGATCAACGAGTGCAGCGCCATCGTCACCTTCTTGGCTGGCAGGAAGTTGTCGCGCATCGCCATCGACATCGACACGTCGAGCATCAACACCGTCGCTGATCGAACCTGCTGCTCGGTGCGTTCGATCTCGAAGTCGTCGTGGTGGAGGCGGACCGGGACACCGCCGCCGGTGCGGGAGATCGCATTGCGCAACGTCTGCGGGATATCGAGGTTGAAGGCGTCGCCGTACTCGTAGGGCTTCGTCTCGTGCTCGCGTTCGTGCCCCGTGCCAGCTTCCGACAGCGAATGCTGACCCATCATGTCTTGCGACATGCGCTTGAAGATCTCCTCCAGCGCACCATGGCCGATCCTGCGGATGGCCCGCGGCGTGAGTTCGTAGCGGCCCTCGGAATTCTCGATGAGCCCGGCCTCCTCCAACAGGCGTGCCAGCTCCGCCATCCGTTCGAGGCTCTCGGCCGACTCCTCGCCGAGCAGGTCCCGGGCACGGTCTATGTCGACCTCCGCCAATGCCCCGGGGTTGTTGGCGCCGCGCAGGAGGTTGTCGAGCTGGTCGATGTCACCGAGATCTCCCATCATCTCCATGGCAGAGGACATGTCGAGCGGGTCGGTGCCCTCGAAGTCGTAGGACTGGTTCCATCCCAGCTGTGGGAACTGGTCGCGCAGATTGCCGGCGAGCTGGTCCATCTGCCAGCGCAGATCCATGTCCTCCATCAGCTGGTCGCTGAGTGCTTGAAGCTGCGCGCGCTGCTCTGGTGTCATCGAGTTCAGCATCTGTTGGGCCAGGGCCATCCGCTGCGCCATCACTTCGAGCAGCTCATCGAGTGATCTCGGATTCTCTGGGAAGAAGTCGCCGAAACGCTCCATGAAGCCTTCGAAGTCGGGTGCCTCGCCGTTGGCCCGCTGTTCGAGCATACCGTTGAGTTCGGCCAGCATGTCCTTGAGGCGGTCCATGTCCTGTTGTGACATGTCGTTGACGCCCTCGGCCATCGAGTCAAGTTGTTGCTGCATGAGCTGTTCACGCAGCCGGTCCATGAGTTCCTCGAACTGCTGTTGTGCCTGTTGACTCTCGAACTCGTAGCTCTGCAGGCCCCTGACCTTGCCTGCGAGGTCCGGCGGAAGCATGTCGAGTTCCATGTTCTTCATCGTCGCCGAGTCGCTGGCGAGCTCCGCACGCCGTTCGTCACCCGAAGCGCCCGCCTGCTCGACCATGCCGCCCAGAGCCCTGCGCTCGGTTTGGACCACTTCGTCGAGCGCTTGGGAGATCTCATCGAAGACGCCGCCGAGGTCGTGCTGATCGAGAATCTCGCGGCGCCGCTCGCGCAGTCGGTCGAGCATCTCGCGGATCCCTTTGAGGTTGCGTCCGTCGCGGTCTGTCATTCCTCCCTGCATGATCCGGCGCAGTGCGCTGTTGACGTCGCCGTGATACAGCAGGTCGTCAGCCAACTCGTCAAAGAGGCGGTCCGCGTCGAGAGCGAAGGCGCGCTGTGTGCCGTCCCACGCCGAGTAGCGGAAATGCGGCGGCTTGCGACGATTGCGGCGACGTCGCCGACGGAGGACCATGGCGAAACCCTAACCCGCCTCGATGCCTCCACACCCGGCCGCCGCTTTGTTCGCTGGCTGCGGTGATCTTGTTAGCGTGGCTCGAATCGGTCAGCGGACCCGAAACCGACTAACAACTATTGCGGTGGCAACGCGGCAGGCGCCCATCGACTATTCCCACCGACAGGAGAAACAGCAATGCCAATCGACCCAGACACCGTCGGCAACACCAGCGAACCGTCCGATTTCACCTGGTCCTCAAGTGACAGCCTGCTCTATGCCCTGGGGGTCGGTGCGGGCGTGACCGACCCGACCGGCTTCGAGTTGGAGTTCACCACCGAGAACACCAAGGACATGCAACAACGTGCTCTGCCCACCCAGGTCGTGGTCATGGGCGCCGCCAAGATGCCGAATTTCGGCGATTTCAACCTGGCGGCGCTGCTGCATGGTGAACAGGAGATCGAACTGCACCAGACCCTGCCGGCGGAAGGCTCAGCGGTCGGCATCGGCAAGGTGGCGGCCGTCTACGACAAGGGCAAGGCCGCTCTCGTGCGTCTCGAGACGACCGTTGCCGACACCTCCGGGGCACCGCTGTGGACCAGCCGATCGGGGCTGTTCATCTCCGGTGAGGGGGGTTGGGGCGGAGACCGCGGGCCGGCGAGCGACTGGGCGCTTCCCGACCGCGATGCCGACACGGTCCTCGGTTACGACACCCGCACCGACCAGGCCCTGCTGTACCGCCTCAACGGCGATCGCAACCCGCTGCACAGCGATCCGTCGTTCGCGGCGATGGCGGGGTTCGACAAGCCGATCCTGCACGGGCTCTGCACCTTCGGTTTCACCGGGAGGGCGTTGCTGCACGGACGCTGCGGGGGCGACACCAGCCGCTTCGGGTCAATGGGCGGGCGCTTCAAGTCGCCGGTCATACCCGGCGAGCGTCTCGATGTCCACATGTGGGACGTGAACGGCCGGACCCTGTTCCAGACCCGGGTCGGCGACCGCGTGGTCTTCGACGCCGGCATCTTCACCACCCGCTGACCCATCGCATCGGCAACTCGAGTGCATGCCGTCGCGCTGACAACCGTTGTTTTCCGCCCTTGATCGCTCCGCATTCCAGTTCCCCGCCTGTACGGTCAACGACGAGCGCGCTGCGCCTCGTGGACATGCTGCGCTCGCAGCAGATCGATGACGAGGTGCAGCGCCACCAGATCCGTACCGCTTTCCGGTTGGCCTGCCACTTGCAGCGCATCGACGTGGAACTGGTGAGGCTGTTCCAGCTCCACAACCTGCGCGCCCCCATGCTGTTGGGACCGCCGGGCTCGGCGATGACCGGCGGCTTCCATCGGTGGTTGCGACAAGTCGGCCATAATGGCCGGTGAACAATCAGCAACTGAACCGATGGAGGTTGTTAGGACTCTGCGCGTTTGAGGTCGGAGTCGGCGGGCGCGCGTTTGAACGCGAGGGATGGCGGCCTCCATCAGCGGTGCTAACCGCAACGAGAATCTGGAGGATCCCTGTGGAAGTTGACCCTATGCGCGTATGTGAGCTATTGGTGGGCTTGGGCGATGTCGTGGTGGTCGGTGTCGACGACGATGTGGGTGCGCCGCTGAGCGTTCACATCCGCGGGAGGGCACCGCGCCGGATTGTGTGGATTGTGGCGGGCGGTAGTGGTCTGACGGTGAGCAACAGGTGGTGTTGGTGGACCTGTTGGCGTTCGGGCGGGCTGCGTGGCTGGTGTGGCACAAGCGTCGTTGGCGGTACGCGAGCTCGGATTGTTCGGCTGCGCGTCGCCGAACCCGAAGCTGTTGTGGTGCCGCTTCGCGAGGAGTTGACCGCGCGGGCGGGTCGGTGGGTGACGGGCCAGGCGAACAGCGGCCGTTCACAAAAAGAGAGAGCCTGCGCGTAAACGTGGGATTTGGGGTTGCATCGCACTGGTTGTCTGACTATCCTGTACGACCGTGACAACCACAGCATCTGTCAGGAACCGAGCTGTTCACTGTTGCGTCTTCACCGGTAGCCGTATTGCTTGCGACGGCCCCCCGCGGCAGCAGTCGCG